>ERZ761602.4525-NODE-4525-length-17694-cov-4.592210_pt1 | contig 17694 bp, 14 predicted proteins | sample MGYA00512165_ERZ761602 | MGnify/ENA primary metagenome ERZ761602 (study PRJEB28899, sample SAMN02445085) | bioreactor sludge metagenome | biome: EBPR sludge; isolation source: Thorneside wastewater treatment plant | place: Australia: Brisbane, Thorneside... | reverse complement strand
GCCTATTTCTACGAGATCGATCCCGGTGGCGTCGTCGGTGGCGGCCAGCTCGGCTACAACTACCAGTTCGGCGCCTACCTGATCGGCCTCGAGGGCGACGCGACGATCGGCGCGCTCGACAAGCGCATGGACCCGGCCGACGCGGGCGGCGCCTTCGACGAGGTCAGCATCGAGGTCGACTATCTTGCCTCGGTCCGCCTTCGGTTCGGCATGGTCTTCGACGACACGCTGATCTACGCGACCGGCGGCGTCGGCTTCGCGGCCTGGACCGATCGCAATTTCATCGGCGGCTCGGAATTCGGCGACGGCGCCGATCACGACCGCACCGGCTGGACTGCCGGCCTCGGCGTCGAGCATGGCGTCGCCGAGCAGTGGACGGCGAAGGTCGAATACCTCCACTACGGCTTCGACGACGAGATCCAGCCGCCGGCGATGTTCTGGTATATCGGCGCGGACAATTTCGAGTCCTCGTTCGACACCGTGAAGGTCGGCCTCAACTACCATTTCTGAGGCGCCGCGCGCCGCGACGCTCGCATGGCCCGCGCCGGTTCCGCCGCCGCGAGCTATTCGTGCGCGCTCAGAGCTGCGCGTCGATGTCCTCGAAGCCCGGCAGCGCGGGCGACTCGCCCGAACGCGGCAGATGGCACGTGACCTCCGTGCCTTCGCCCTTTCTTGAGCGCAGCGAGACCCAGCCGCCATGCAGCTGGACGATCGAGCGCACCAGCGCCAGGCCGAGGCCCGGGCCGCGCGGCGCCTCGCCTACCCGGCTGCTCTCGAAGCGCTCGAAGGCAAGCGCCTGCTGTTCGGGCTCGAAGCCGGGACCGGTGTCGCGCACCCAGAAGCGCAGGCCCGCGCCTTCGGCCATCGCGCCGAATTCGATCTTCTCGCCCGAAGGCGTGTAGGTGATCGCATTGGTGAGCAGGTTGAACATCACCTGCTTCAGCCGCGCCGGATCGCCGGTCAGGATGCCCAGATCGTCCGGCGCGACCATCACCAGCTCCAGCCCCGCCTTGTTGCAGCGCTCCTGCACCATGGACTTCAGGTTCGTCAGGAACTCGACCGGCTCGATGGGCCTCAGATCGAGCTTCAGCTCGCCCGCGTCGATGGCGGCGAGATCGACCATGTTGTCGATCTGCGTCTTCAGTTCGGCCGATGCCGCCAGCACGTTGCCGAGGTAATAGTCCTGCTTGGCGTTCAACGCGCCCGCGATCCCGGCCTTCAGCGCCTCGGCGAAACCGATGATCGAAGTCAGCGGCACGATCAGCTGATACGAGACATGGCCGATGAAGTCGGTTTTCAGCCGCGCCGCCGTCATCAGCGCCTCGTTCTTCTCCAGAAGGCTCTGCTCGGCGCGCACGGCGTCGGTCATGTCGACGAAGCTCATCAGCGTCGCCCCGTCCGGCATCGGCACCGAGGCGTAGCGCAGCGTGACGTCGTCGCTGCGCTCCATGTCGCCGCTGATCTCGGCGCGCTCGGCCGCGCCCGTCACCTGGCCGCGCACCTTGTCCCAGTCCGAGCCGTCGCCGCCCAGCGCGGCGCAGAGCAGCGCCACCTTCTCGAAATGCGGCTCGCCTTCCAGCTGCTGCGGCTCCAGACCCCACAGGTCGGCGAAGGCGACGTTCCACAGCTTCAGCCGACCGTCGGTACCGAAGAAGGCGACGCCCTCGTGCAGATGATCGAGCGTCGAGCGCTGCACGTTGAAGAGGTCGTTGTAGCGCCGCTCCAGGCTCAGCTGCTCGGTCATGTCCTCGTAGAGGTAGAGCAGTCCGCCGAAGGGGTGGGGCTGGCCGGCGATGCGCAGCGCCGTGCCGTCCGGCAGGTGCCAGACCTCCTCCTGCGGCTCGGTCATCTGGCCGTAGAGTTCGGCCCGCGACCGCTTGAAGGCGGCGAAGCTCTTTTCCTCCGGCACCCGGCGGCCTTCGCGCAGCCGCTCCAGGATCTCGCCTTCCGACGGCTTCTGCGCCAGCCAGGCCGGGTCGAGCCGCCACAGATCCACATAGGCCTTGTTGAAGAAGGTCAGCTTCTGGTCCGGCCCGAACACCGCGACGGCCGTCTTCAGCCGGTTCAGCGTCTCGTCATAGGCACCGATATGGCGTTGCAGGCGGTCGCGCGCCTCGGCTGCGCCGCTCTCGTCGGCGACCGCGATGGCGACGATGTCGCCCGACGGCGCGGCGGTCACCTCCAGCGCCCGGCGCTGGCCGTCGATCACCGCGAAGCGCCGTTCGGTGACCGGGGCGCCCGCCGACATGGCCGATTCCGCCAGCGCCGGCTCGTCGGAGAAGAGCTTGGCCTGCGCCGCGACGGCCGCCGCCGCGCTCGCCGCGCCGGCCGCCTCGGCATAGGCCGGATTGGCGTAGATCAGCCGCCCGTCCCGCCCGCGCGCCGCGAAGGGCAGGGGCATGGCGTCGAGCAAAGCGTGCATCTGCCCGTCGGCGGCGCTCGCCTGGGGCGGCGGCGGCTGGACCAGCGGATCGCCCTCGTAGCTGCCCTCCAGGAAGACCGCGGTCTCGCGCCCGGCCGCCCGGCCGCGGGCGCGCAGCGGCCCGTGCTGGGGGTCGCGGGCGGACAGCGTGAAGGGCTCGCCGCTCGCTCTGAGTTTCTTGATCGCCTCGGCGAGCGCGAGGCCGTCCGGCCCGCGCAGCACGCGTTCCAGCCGGCCCTGGTCGGGCCCGAAGATGCGCGGCCGCGCCGCACCCGGCGGATAGAGATAGAGCGGCGTGTCGGTCGCCAGCAGCAGCGCGGTGCGCTCGGCGGCGCTGCGCCGGGCCGCGGTCAGTTCGGCCGTCAGCTGTGTCTCGCGCGACCTTGAGCGCTGGATCGCGCCGATGGCGAACAGCACGCCGGCCCCGGCCAGCGCCACCAGCCCGACCGCCGCGAAGGCGCCCACGACGCTTCCCGGGGCGAGCAGCGAGGTCTCCTGCGCCTGGGCGAGGCCGCCGGCCACGCTCGACGCGGCGAGCGCAGCGGCGAGGGGAATCCCTCGTGTCCGCCGCTTCTGGCGCGTCGTTGCGGTCATGGTGCTGCGATACCCCTTGGCGACCCGCGTCGTTGCCGCTCGCGCGAATCGTCCCCGGATCACGATATGCGCGCCCGACTCGCGGCGAAAGAGTCCCCGGCCCGCCGGAAGCGCAATTGATGGGGGAAAAACGAAAACGCCGGCCCGAAGGGCCGGCGTTCGCCGTCGGAGCGCGCGCCGCGGCGGCGCAAACGCTCAGTAGCGGTAGTGATCCGCCTTGAACGGGCCGTCGACCTTCACGCCGATATAGTCGGCCTGCTCGGGGCTCAGCTTGGTCAGCTTCACGCCGATCTTCTCCAGGTGCAGGCGCGCCACCTTCTCGTCGAGATGCTTGGGCAGCGTGTAGACCTGCTTGGCGTACTTCTCGGGGTTGGTCCACAGCTCGATCTGGGCGATCGTCTGGTTGGTGAACGAGGCCGACATGACGAAGCTGGGGTGCCCCATCGCGTTGCCGAGATTCACGAGCCGCCCCTCCGACAGGAGGATGATGCGCTTGCCCGAGGCCAGCTCAATCTCGTCGACCTGCGGCTTGATGTTGTTCCACTTGAAGTTCTTCAGGCCCGCGACGTCGATCTCGTTGTCGAAGTGGCCGATATTGCAGACGATGGCGCGGTCCTTCATGGCCCGCATGTGGTCGACGCCGATGATGTTCTTGTTGCCGGTTGCGGTGACGAAGATGTCGGCGCGCGGGCAGGCGTCCTCCAGCGTGACGACCTCGTAGCCTTCCATCGCCGCCTGCAGGGCGCAGATCGGATCGACTTCCGAGACCAGCACGCGGCAGCCGGCCTGGCGCAGCGAGGCGGCCGAGCCCTTGCCGACGTCGCCGAAGCCCGCGACGAACGCCGTCTTGCCCGACATCATCACGTCGGTGCCGCGGCGGATGGCATCGACCAGGCTCTCGCGGCAGCCGTAGAGATTGTCGAACTTCGACTTGGTCACGCTGTCGTTGACGTTGATCGCCGGGAACAGCAGCTTGTTGTGGGCGGCCAGCTGATAGAGCCGGTTGACGCCGGTCGTCGTCTCTTCCGAGACGCCGCGGATCGAGGTCGCGAGCTGGGCGAACCAGCCCTTGGGCTTCTTGGCGAGGGTCTTCTTCAGCAGGGCGAAGAAGATCTCCTCCTCCTCCGAATGCGGCGTGTCGAGGAAGGCGGTGTCGCCCTGCTCGGCGCGCAGGCCCAGGTGCACGAACATCGTCGCGTCGCCGCCGTCGTCGAGGATCATGTTGGGCATGCCGCCGCCGTGCCAGTCGAACAGCTTGGCGGTGTAGTCCCAGTACTCGGTCAGCGTCTCGCCCTTATAGGCATAGACCGGCGTGCCGCCCGCAGCGATCGCGGCGGCGGCGTGGTCCTGGGTCGAGTAGATGTTGCACGACACCCAGCGCACGTCGGCGCCCAGGTGCTTCAGCGTCTCGATCAGCACCGCGGTCTGGATCGTCATGTGCAGCGAGCCGGCGATGCGCGCGCCCTTCAGCGGCTGCTTGGGGCCGAACTCTTCGCGCGTCGCCATCAGGCCGGGCATTTCCGTTTCGGCCAGGTCGATTTCCTTGCGGCCGAAGGCGGCCAGCTTGATATCGGCGACGTGATAGTCTTGGGCGGACATGGAGCCTCGAATGGAAAAAGAGGGCGGCTAGGGGACGCGGCCCCGCCGCAATGGAGGCCCCTCTAGCAGCCCGGTCTGCGGCTCGCAAGCCTTATATAAGGACTTCTTTATATCTCGTTGACGATACCGGCCGCGGCCGCGTCACGAGCGTCCCGGTGCGCTCCACAGCGCCGCGAGGCTGGTGGAATCGTCGAAATTGAAGCCGTTGGGGCAGCCATAGGACTGCATGGCGATCTGGATCGCCTGGTCGAGATAGACCTGTCCGCCTTCCAGGATCTTGAGGCCTGCATTCAGCTTCGCGTCATAGGTCGCCATCTGCCAGTACTGGCCGAGCTTCTCGGCGTCGCAGTAGGAATAGCCGGCGTCCCAGAACGCCATCTCCATCTGGCTCTGGCTATAGGCGTAGGCGGCCTGCACGAGGCTGAGCGAGGCGCCGGTCATGGCGCTGGTCGCCAGGAAGGCGGCGGCGACGCGGCCGAGCATGCGGGTGCGCGGCGTGGTGGATGTCATGCGGTGTCCTTCCGGGGTCGAGTCGGTTGCCCCACTCTGTCACGCACTGCCGTCCGGCGCGATAGCCCCGGCCCGCCAGCCCGCCCGGATCTCGTCCGGCAGATCGAGTTCGTCGATCCAGGCGTCCAGCCGCTCCGGCGCGGCGCGCAGGCCCGGCCGGACGCACCATTCCAGGATCGCCTCGAACAGCAGCGCCGCCGCGATCGCCGGCCGCGCCTCCAGATAGACCGGCAGGATGCGGACCTCGAAGGTGTGTTTCGACGGGCTCGCCGCCGCGATGTTCAGCAGGTTGAAGTCGCAGAATTTCTTCAGCCCCACGCTCGCCAGCCCCTCGCGCGCCTTCTCCCAGGGCAGCGCCGCGAAATGCGGCGCATTGACCAGCGCGCTCAGCCCCTCCGGCCAATGGCCGAGGCGCGTGCAGCGCGGGTTGGTCTTCACCAGGCGCTTCAGCGCCGCGCCGTGAAGGCCCAGTGCGTTGACGAGATTGGCGATCGCCGCCGCGGAGGTCAGCCTGGCGGCGTCGAAATGGATGTGCGTCGCGCCCTCGGCCGGCGCCGCGAAGCCGAGCCCGCGCGCCTCGCCCAGCAGGCTCTCCAGCGCCGCCTCGTGATCCGCCTCCAGCGGCGGCGTGACGATCTCGCAGGGCCGCTCGCGCTCGCCGGGCAGCGGCGCGCCGATGGCGACCGAGACGCCGCGGTCGTCGCTCACCCGCACCATGCCGGAGGCGTGTGGCTCGATCGCCGTCCCGAACAGCCCGGCCAGCTTCGCCATCGTTTCGGCCAGCGGCGCCTCGGCGTCGCAGTGGCGCATGACGAGGCGCAGCAGCCGCGCGTCGTCGGCGACCACCCGGTACCAGCCCGGCCTGGGCGCCGCCGATTTCGTCAGGCCCTCCTGCAGCGTCACGTCGTCGACGAAGCGCCCGAGCGGCTGCCCGCCGGCGTCCAGCGCCTCGAAGCCGGGCGTCAGGTTCTCGAAGGTCGCCAGGCCCTTGACCGCGCTCGGCTCGGACTGCGGATGGAAGAAGCGCCGCACGGCGCCGCCGCCGCGCCGCGCCACGCGCTCGGCAAGCTCCAGCCGCGAGCGCCCGGGCGGCGCCATCAGCTCGATCTCGAAACCCATTTTCCAGCGTGGCGTCATCGCCGGCGCCGGCTCACGGCCCCTCGACCTCGATCCCGGCCTCGCGCAGCATCGCCTGCACGCTCGCCTCGCCCGCCAGATGCCCCGCCCCCACCACGATCAGGTAGGAATTGCGGTCCTTCATGTAGAAATCCTGGATCTTCTGCGCCCAGCGCGCATTGCGGTCGGCGAGCAGGGCCTTCGACACTTCGGGCGCGTCGGCGAGGCCGCGATTCATCATTTCGTCGATGCCCGCCACGTCGCCGCGCTGCCAGGCGTCGATCAGCGTCTTGAGTTCGTCGGGCCGCTCGAGCAATTCCTCGGCGCCCAGCACCAGGAAGTCGATCTGCGCCTCCTCGTCCAGCTCGATGAAGAGATCGAGCTGCTCGCGCGCCTTTTCGAAATAGTCGAACGCCTTGCCGTCCGCCTTGCCGTCGCTCTCGATGCGCTTGTCGACGCCTGCCTCGGGCGAGAACCCTTGGCTCACCGCATAGGCGACCGACAGCTGCAGCGCCGCGAACCACGGCCGGAAGCCTTCCATCGCCGCCAGGCTCAGTCCGGCCGCCGCCGCGCCCTTCGACACGGTGTCCTTCTGCTCCGGCGTCAGCAGCGTCGACAGCGTGACGCCGGGCGGGTTCAGCGCGTGCTTGGCCAGATAGGCCTGCAGCGCCGGGTCCTGCATCGTCGCGAGGTCGGTCTCCAGCACGATGACGTCGGCCTTGTCGTAGGCGCGGGCCAGCGCCTTGGTCCGCCAGCCGTCGCCGTCCGGCAGCAGGTGGACCGACCCGAACAGCGTGATCGTCGTGCCGTTCGGCTTGTCGATGGTCCAGATCGCCGGTTCGCGCTGGGCGCTCAGCGCCGCGAAGGCGGAGGTCGCGCTGTCGGCGGCCGCCGCGCCGGCCAGCAGCATCAGTCCGGCCGCCAGCCCCGCGGCGCGCCGCGCCAGATTCCTGATCATGCCGCTCTCCCTATTCCCATCTGAGGTGACGGACCGAGCGGCCGTCGTTCTGGATTTCCTTCAGCGCTTCGATGCCGATGCGGATATGCGGCTCGACATACTGGCCCGAGACCTTGCGGTCGCTCTCGCTGGTCTTCACGCCCTGCGGGATCATCGGCTGGTCGCTGACCAGCAGCAGCGCCCCGGTCGGGATGCGGTTGGCGAAGCCGACGCTGAACAGCGTCGCGGTCTCCATGTCGATCGCCATCGCGCGGATGCGGCGCAGATAGTCCTTGAAGGCCTGGTCGTGCTCCCAGACGCGGCGATTGGTCGTATAGACGGTGCCGGTCCAGTAATCGTGCCCGAGGTCGCGGATGGTGGACGAGATCGCGCGCTGCAAGGTGAAGGCCGGCAGCGCCGGCACCTCGGGCGGGAAATAGTCGTTCGACGTGCCCTCGCCGCGGATCGCGGCGATCGGCAGGACGAAATCGCCGAGCTGGTTCTTCTTCTTCAGCCCGCCGCACTTGCCCAGGAACAGCACCGCCTTGGGCATGACCGCGGTCAGAAGGTCCATGACCGTCGCCGCCATCGGACTGCCCATCGAGAAATTGATGATGGTGATGCCGTCGGCGCTCGCCGAATGCATCGCGCGGTCGAGGCCCTTGACCTCGACGTCGTGCCAGTCGGCGAATTTCTGGACGTAGTTGTCGAAATTGGTGAGCAGGATGTACTGCCCGAACTCGCCCAGCTCCAGCCCCGTGTAGCGCGGCAGCCAGTTGCGGACGATATCGTCTTTGTTCTCCATGCGCGCCTAGGATAGAGACTTGGCGCAGGCCTGTCAGCCCTCGCCGCCGTCGCGGACGCGCCCGGGCCTATTCCTCGTCGAACTTGGCGCAGATCATCTTGTTGATGGCCTCCAGCGCCTCGCGGGCGTCGGGGCCGTCGGCCTCCACCAGGATGGTCGATCCCGGCGCCGCGCCCAGCGTCAGCAGGCTCATGATCGAGGTGCCGTTCACGGTGTCGTCGCCGCGCGTCACGCGGATCGCGCTCTGGAAGCTGGAGGCGAGCTTGACGAACTTGGCCGAGGCGCGGGCATGCAGGCCGCGCTGATTGACGATCAGCATCTCCTGCGCCAGCTTGGTCATCGGCTCAGGGGCTGCCCGCGAGCTCTTGGCTCGCCACGATGATATATTTGCGGCCCGCTTCCTGGGCCTTGGCGGCGACCTCGGCCAGCTTGCCGCTGACCCGGCAGCTCGCCAGCTTGATCAGCATGGGCAGGTTCACGCCGGCGATCACCTCGCCCTTGGCCTTGTCCATGACCGAGATGGCGAGGTTCGAGGGCGTACCGCCGAACATGTCGGTCAGCAGGATGACGCCGTCGCCCAGATTGACCGACTTGGCGGCCTCCAGGATTTCCTTGCGGCGCGCGTCCATGTCGTCGTCGGGGCCGATGCACACGCCCTTCACATAGGTCTGTGGACCCACGACGTGCTCCATGGCGGCGATGAGTTCGGCGGCCAGGCCGCCATGGGTAACGAGTACGAGACCGATCATCTCAAAACTGGGTTGCGCGGGCCGGCGGCCCTGCCGAAGGCGGGCCTTCTAGCAGGAACCGCGGGCAGGCCCAAGGCCCTTTGCTCATTAGGGGTCTTGGGCACCGCGAGGTCTTAGAGGCCCTGGAAGAAGAGGACGCGGTAATCCGCGCTCCTCTTCCGGTGCGGCAGCGCCTCCTGATAGGCGGGGCTGTTATACCAGGCCTTGGCAGCGTCCATGTCCTCGAACTCCAGCAGGACGACGCCTTCCGAGGTTTCGCCCTCCAGCGTCTCGATGGGGCCATAAACGGCGAGCGGTTTGAAGGTGCCGCGGGCCTTGGCCGCGAGTGCGCCATAGGTTTTCATCCCCTCGGCGTCGGTGATCGAATTGCGGATGAAGAGAGCATAGGCGGTCATGGGATTTCCCTCGGTCGTGGTGGCTTGATGCGCGCACCTCATCATGCCTCCCCGGCGGGCCTCAAGGGGATTGGACGCCCAAATCAGCCTTCGATCTTGCCGAAGGCGGCGGCGGCGATCTTGGAGGGCGTTCCGGCCTCGCGCGGGTCCAGCGTATAGGCCGGGATGCGCAGCGCCGCGCCCTGCGCCCGGAACGCGTCGGGCGGCTTGTACCACATGCGCGGCGGCATCCGCTCCACGGCGCCGCCGGCGATCAGCCGCACCGCCATCGTGATGCGCACCCGCTCCAGGTAGGGCAGGCGGATCAGCCCGATGCCGCGCGCCTCGATCAGCCCGGCGATGCGCGGCGGGGCCGATCCCCACAGCGCGCCGCCGGTGAAGGCCAGTTCCACCTGGTCGTCGGCGACCAGCATGCCGTCATTGTCGATCAGCTGCAGCGCGACGTCCGACTTGCCCGCCCCCGGTTCGCCCAGCAGCAGCACGCCGGCTTCGCCGCCGTCCTCGCGCGGCAGGGCGACCAGCGTCGCGTGGACGCGGACGGGCGGCGCTGCGGGGCTCATTCTTGGCCTCCTCAGGCGAGCGGCAGGCGCACGGTGAAAATCGCGCCGCCATGGCTGTCCGGCGTCGCGCCGGGTGCGTTTGCGGCCCTGATCGTACCCCGGTGAACGTTGACGATCTGCTGCGAAATCGACAGGCCCAGGCCGGAATTCTGTCCGAAATGCTCGTCGGGACGCGAGGTGTAGAAGCGCTTGAAGACATCGTCCAGATGCTCGGGCGCAATGCCCGGCCCGTCGTCGGCGACGGTCATCACGGCGGTGCGGCCCTCGCGGGCCAGCGTCACCCGCACCGTGCCGTCCGGCGGCGAGAACGAGAGCGCATTGTCGATGAGGTTGCGCAGCACCTGGCCGAGCGGCCCGTCGAGCCCGGTGACGACGAGGCCGCTGCGCTCGACGCCGAGGTCGGCGCTCACCGTGATGCGCGGCCCGGTCTCCTTCTGGCAGATCGCCGCGACGTCGCGGGCGAGGCGCATCAGATCGACCGGACCCGCCTTCTCGCGCGCCAGCTCGGCGTCCAGCCGCGAGGCGTCCGAGATGTCGCTGACCAGGCGGTTGACCCGCGCCACGTCGTCCTCGATCACCGCCATCAGCTTCTTCTGCTGCTCCGGCGTCGCCCGGCGCATCGTCTCGACCGCGCTTCTCAGGCTGGTCAGCGGATTCTTGATCTCGTGCGCGACGTCGGCGGCGAACTGCTCGATCGCGTCGATCCGGTCGTAGAGCGCCTCGGTCATCTCCTGCAGCGAGCCGGACAGGTCGCCGATCTCGTCGCGGCGCTGGCTGAAATCGGGAATCGAGGCCCGGCCCTTCACCCGCTGGCGCGCCTCGTCGGCGGCGTCGGCGAGCGCCCGGATCGGCCGCGCGATGTTGCGCGCCATCAGGATCGAGGTCGCGAACATCACGGCGATGGCGATCAGCGACAATTGCAGGATGGCGAGCCGCTCCTGACGCAGGATCGCCCCGATGTCGCCGCCCTCGTTGGTCAGGTGCAGCACGCCCAGCACCAGCTGGTAGCGCTGCACCGGCACCGCGACCGAGAGGATGAGGTCGCCGGTCGAGTTGACCCTGACCGCGCTCGACGGCGTCGCGGCGAGCGCCTCGGCGACCTCGCCGTAGAACGTGCCGTCGTCGCCCTGCAGTTCCTGATAGGGCGGGTAGTCCTGCCCCGGCGCCCAGCGCGCCAGCCATTCGTAGATCCCGGTCATCCACTCCGAGGCCAGCCAGGAATCGGGCGGCGGCAGGCGGTTGGTCACCACCTCGTTGGAGGGCACGATGATGCGGCTGTCGAGCTGCAGCTGACCCTTGCGGTCGAACAGGCGCACCCGCGCGTCGGTCTGGGCGACGAGACGGCGCATCAGCGGCACCGCCAGCGCCTCGTCGACGCCCGTCGCCTCGGGGCCGGTGGTGGCGCTTTCGGCCAGCGCCGCGGCGATGATCGCGCCTTGCGTCCTCAGCGACAGGATGCGCTCGTCGATCATGCCGACGCGGCGCAGGTTCAGCCAGAACGTGCCCGAGATCAGCACCAGCAGCGCGATCAGGTTCAGCGCGATGATGAGGCGCGTCAGCCCGCGCCGCCTTCGCCGCCCGCCGCCTCCCGTCCGTCTCTGGTTGTTCTCGGCGCCCAAGGGCCCGTCCCGTCCCGCGCCCTCCGGGCGTCAGGCTTCCTTGAAGCGGTAGCCGACGCCGTAGAGCGTCTCGATCGAATCGAAATCGTCGTCGACCGCCTTGAACTTCTTGCGCAGCCGCTTGATGTGGCTGTCGATCGTGCGGTCGTCGACATAGACCTGGTCGTCATAGGCGGCGTCCATCAGATGGTCGCGGCTCTTCACGAAGCCGGGCCGCTGGGCCAGCGCCTGGAGGATGAGGAACTCGGTGACGGTCAGCGTCACCGGCTTGCCCGCCCAGCTGGTGGCGTGGCGCTGCGGGTCCATCGACAGCTTGCCGCGGGCGAAGGCGGCCTGCGCCGGATCGCCGGACGCCGGACCGTTGCCGCCGCCGGCCCTGGCCTCGGCGCGGCGCAGCACGGCGCGCACCCGCTCCAGCAGCAGACGCTGCGAGAACGGCTTCTTGATGTAGTCGTCGGCCCCGGCGTTCAGGGCCATCAGCTCGTCGATCTCCTCGTCCTTCGAGGTCAGGAAGATCACCGGCAATTCGCTCTTCTGGCGCAGCCGGCGCAGCACTTCCATGCCGTCCATGCGCGGCATCTTGATGTCGAGGATGGCGAGGTCAGGCGGGGTGGAGGAAAACGCCGCCAGCGCCGCCGCGCCGTCGGTATAGGTGCGCACGTGATAGCCCTCCTGCTCCAGCGCCATGGAGACCGAGGTCAGGATGTTCTTGTCGTCGTCGACGAGGGCGATCGTGGGCATGGGCGATGGGGGCTCTGTCCGTGAGGTGTCGCTATGGTGCGGGAGGCGGAGCGGCGGCGCAACCCGTTGAAATGTCTCATAGCCGCCGCACCTCGCGCCGGGCAATGACCCGGAAGCGGGCGACCAGCACGATCAGCGCCGCGCCGACCCCGGTCATCAGGCCCCAGATCAGCCCCGCCGCGCCGTGGCCGAGCGGGAAGGCGAAGGCCCAGGCGGCGGGGATGCCGACGACGAGGAAGCCGAGGGCGTAGGCCGCCATCGCGGTGCCCATGTCGCCGGCCCCGCGCAGCGCCCCCATGGCCACCGACATCGCCCCGGCGAGCGGCATGAAGAGGCCTGCCGCGACGATCGTCCCGGCCGCGATCGCCAGCGAGTCGGCGTCGGTGTGCAGGAAGATGTCGCCGATCGCCGCGGGGAAGGCGATGAAGAGTGCGGCGATGCCGGTCATCAGCGCGGTGCCCAGCGCGATGCCGGTCCAGCCGCTGAGGCTCATTCCCGCCCGGTCGCGCCGCCCGACCGCGAAGCCGACCCGCACGCTGGTCGCCGCCGCCATGCCGTTGGCGCCCATATAGGCGAGGGTGAGGAGGTTGATCGTCACCTGGTGCGCGGCCAGCGCCGCCGCCCCCAGAAGCCCCGCCATCTGGGCGAGCGTCGCATAGGCGCCGTTCTCGATGCCCCCGGTCGCCGCCACCGGCAGGCCGATCCTCCAGATGCCCCTGACGATCCCCGGCCGGCGCGCCATGCCGCGGCCGATCCCGTATTTGGCGCGGTCGGGCAGGGTCAGCACGACCGCCAGCATGACCGCGAAGATGCCCCAGCGGATGGCGCTCGTCGTCATCATCGCGCCGGCCGCCCCCATCGGCTCGACCAGGCCCCACCAGCCCAGCACGAAGATCCCGTCGGCCAGCACGTTCACCACATTGGCGGCCAGCATGATCGCCATGCCGGCGCGGGGACGGCCGATCCCCTCCATGAAATAGCCGCAGGCGATGTAGAGCAGCAGGCCGGGCATCCCCCAGGCGAACTGGAAGGTCACCCCGGCCGCCCCGCGCGCCAGGTCGGGGCTGTGGCCGATCGCCAGGAACAGCGGCTCGGCCGCGAAGGGGATGGCCATGAAGACGGCGCCCAGCGCCCCGGCATGGATCAGCGCCACCCGCCAGATCGCGCCACAACGCGCATAGTCCCGGGCACCGTTCGCCTGGGCGACCAGCACCATCGCCCCCTGCAGCAGGCCGACCGAGGCCAGCATGAAGACCATCAGCGGCGACAGGCCGAGGCCGAGATAGGCGACCTCGCGCCCCGCCGCCTGGCCGGTCATCAGCGTATCGACGGTCAGCATCACGACGAGGCCGGCCCGCGCCGCCATCACCGGCCCGGCGAGCCGCAGCATCCGCCCGGCCTCGGCCAGCGCGGCGGCGCGTCCCGGCGGGGCGGGCGCCGGGGCGGGCGTATCGGCAGGGCCGCTCATGCGGCGCGGCGGATCGGGAAGGCGAGGTCGTTCACGCGGCCTCCCTAGCACCGCCCCGCACGCTTGGCGAAGGGCTGTTGGGTCCGGCCCCTTTGCCGCTGCGTCAGTCGCCGCCGCGGGCCGCCCCTGCGACATGATTGCATCCGCCCGGCCTGATCGCGTAAATTGGCGCTGCCTTCTGGGGAGCAGGAGGCGGCAGTCGCGTACAAGTGATCGCAGTCGTGAGACCCGCCAGGACGGGCGCGATCGGACGACGGACAACGACCGCCCGAACCGAAAAGACAATCCCCGCCGCGCCAGTCGCGCGCCGGCGGATGCGCGCGCCAGGAGACCAGATGTGAACCAGACCGGCCCGAAGATTCCCGCCGTCGGCCTTGAGGCCCAGGGCTTCCGCAACCTCGCGGCCGTGCACTGGAACTGGGGCCCCGCGACGCTTGTCGAGGCCGCCGTGGCGCGCGGCGAGGGCCAGATCTCGCGCGACGGCGCCTTCGTGGTGAAGACCGGCGAGCACACCGGCCGTTCGGCGGGCGACAAGTTCACGGTCCGCGACGAGCTGACCGAGACGCAGATCTGGTGGGACAACAACAAGGCGATGACGCCGGCCCAGTTCGACGCGCTCGAGGAAGCCTTCCTCGCCTACGCCCAGAACAAGGAGCTGTTCGTCCAGGACCTCTTCGGCGGCGCCGACCTGCGCCACCGCGTGAAGGTCCGCGTGGTGACGGAATTCGCCTGGCACTCGCTGTTCATCCGCCACCTGCTGATCCGCCCCGAACTCGCCGAGCTCGCCGATTTCGCGCCGGAGTTCACCATCGTCGACTTCCCCGGCTTCCGCGCCGACCCCAGGCGCCACGGCACCGCCGGCGGCACGGTCATCGGCGTCAACTTCGCCAGGAAGCTGATCCTCATCGGCGGCACCTCCTATGCCGGCGAGATGAAGAAGTCGGTCTTCACGATCCTCAACTTCCTGCTGCCGCAGAAGCGCGTCATGCCGATGCACTGCTCGGCCAATGTCGGGGCCGACGGCGCCTCGGCGATCTTCTTCGGCCTCTCGGGCACCGGCAAGACGACGCTCTCCGCCGACGCCTCGCGCACCCTGATCGGCGACGACGAGCACGGCTGGTCGGAGACGGGCGTCTTCAATTTCGAAGGCGGCTGCTATGCCAAGATGATCCGCCTCAGCCCCGAGGCCGAGCCCGAGATCTTCGCGACGACCAAGCGCTTCGGCACGGTGCTGGAGAACGTCGTGATGGACCCGCACACCCGCGAGCTCGATCTCGACGATGCGACGCTCGCCGAGAATTCGCGCGGCGCCTATCCCATCCACTTCATTCCCAACGCCTCCGACACCGGCCGCGCCGGGCACCCGAAAAACGTCATCATGCTGACCGCCGATGCCTTCGGCGTGCTGCCGCCGATCGCGAAGCTGACGCCCGACCAGGCGATGTACCACTTCCTCTCCGGCTTCACGGCCAAGGTCGCCGGCACCGAAAAGGGTCTGGGCAAGGAGCCGCAGCCGACCTTCTCCACCTGTTTCGGCGCGCCCTTCATGCCGCGCCACCCGTCGGAATACGGCAATCTGCTCAAGGACCTCATCGCCGAGCACAAGGTCGATTGCTGGCTGGTCAACACCGGCTGGACCGGTGGCGCCTACGGCACCGGCAGCCGCATGCCGATCAAGGCGACCCGCGCGCTGCTCAATGCGGCGCTCGACGGCTCGCTGGCGAAGGCCGAGTTCCGCACCGATCCGAATTTCGGCTTCCAGGTGCCGGTGGCGGTCACCGGCGTCGATCCGAAGATCCTGAACCCGCGCGAGACCTGGGCCGACAAGGCCGCCTATGACGCGCAGGCCGCCAAGCTCGTCTCGATGTTCCGCGAGAATTTCAGGAAGTTCGAAAGCCACGTCACCGAGCAGGTTCGCGCCGCCGCCCCCGGCCTCAAGCTCGCGGCTGAGTAGGCCGCAACCCACGCCTGCTTTCCCTTCCCCTTGGGGGGAAGGGCCCCCGCGAAGCACGCCAGAGCGACGCTCTACTTTCCTTCCCCCGTCGGGGGAAGGTGCCCGAAGGGCGGAAGGGGGCCTTGAGAACAGAGCGCCGATCCTCGGAAGGTCGTCTCTTTCCATTCAGGCCCTCGGTCGTCAAGCATCTCTAGCTAATTTTTCCAGTTTGAAAAAACAAAGTTGCAGATTGATCTGCATCTCTCAAATCATAACTCGCCGAGAATCCTTTGAGCAGTCTGATAGTCTTCCGGGATGTGAAAGTCGGCCAAATATTCGTTTCGGCCGGATGGCCGTATGATGACCTCACCCGAAAACAAACAAGCTTGTTTGGCGATTTCGAGTTGAGTAACTTGCAAAAACGTGAGTTCGATAGTAAATGTGGGCATAATAATGGTCCAATATGTCAGGTATTGCGGCCTTCTTGGCCTCCATTTCCTGTTGACCTCGCATTGTGAGAGGTCTTCTAACTCGTATTTATACTTTATCGGTCGGCGGTCTCGCTAGTTTGTCTCTCATGGCACAAGCGATGACGGCCACACTGTGACAGTCGCATGGCGACAAGTGCCAAACACCGCTTCGGAAAGCAGCTGCGTAGCAGGGTCATTTCCAAAGTGCAGGGCTCAGCGACGCCTAAGGCGGTCCCGGACCATATTCCTATCCTCGCCGGCCTGTGCTAGGGTGCGCCAACGATGGGCATGGGGCAGGCGACATGACGGCGGCAGGCAAGGCGGAACGAAGCGGCGCGCGTCCCCAGCGCACCCCCTCCCCCTCGCCCCCTGGGCGCGGAACGAAGATGCTTTGTGTCGCGGGCGCGACATATCGTGTCGCACGATGAGCGCGCCGTGACCCTCGCCCCCGATCTTGCCGCCCGCTTCGCCGCCCTCGTCGGCCCCGGCCAGGCCCTCACGGCCGAGGCCGACATCGCGCCTTACGTCGCCGAATGGCGCGATCGCTGGACCGGCCGCGCCGCGCTGGTGCTGCGCCCGGCGGACACGGGGCAGGTCGCCGCCATCGTCCGCCTCGCCGCCGAGACCTGCACCGCGCTGGTTCCCCAGGGCGGCAATACCGGCATGTCCGGCGGCTCGGTGCCCGACGCCAGCGGCCGCGCCCTGGTGCTGTCGCTGACCCGCCTCGACCGGATCCGCGCGATCGATGATGTCAACAACACCATGACGGTGGACGCCGGCTGCGTGCTCCAGACCCTCCAGGAGGCGGCGTCCTCGGCCGATCGGCTGTTCCCGCTGAGCCTGGCGGCCCAGGGCAGTTGCACCATCGGCGGCAACCTGGCCACCAATGCCGGCGGCGTCCAGGTGATTCGCTACGGCAATGCGCGCGAGTTGTGCCTGGGGCTCGAGGTCGTCACCGCCTCGGGTGAGATCTGGAATGGCCTGCGGGGCCTGCGCAAGGACAACACCGGCTATGACCTGCGCGACCTCTTCATCGGCTCCGAGGGCACCCTGGGGATCATCACCGGGGCCGTGCTGAAGCTGTTCCCGAAGCCGCGCAGCCGCCAGACGGCCTTCGTGGCGGTCGCCTCGCCGACCGAAGCCCTGGCCCTGCTCAACGCCGCCCGCGGCCAGCTCGATGCGAACCTGACCGCCTTCGAGCTGATCTCGGACGTCTGCGTCGACCTGGTGCTGCGCCACAACCCCGACTGCCGCCGACCGCTGGCGACACCGGCCCCCTGGTACGTGCTGATGGAGACCAGCGACGGCCGCCCATCCGAGGCCTCGCGCGAATCGATCGAGGCGGTGCTGGAGTCGGTGCTCGAACAGGGCCTGGTGCTGGACGCGGCCCTGGCCGCGAACCTCAGTCAGGCGAACGACTTCTGGCAGATCCGCGAGCGGATCTCCGAAGCCCAGGCGGCCGAGGGCAAGAACATCAAGCACGACATCTCGGTGCCGATCTCGCGAATCGCAGACTTCATCGAACAGACCAATGCCGAACTGCTCGCGGCCCATCCGGGCATCCGGATGGTCGTCTTCGGCCACCTCGGCGACGGCAACCTCCACTACAACGTCTCGCCGCCGGTGGCCACGGGCGCCAGCGGCGAGGGGGACGACGCCGGCGGTGAGACCTTCCTCACACGCCAGGACGCGATCAACCGGCTCGCCCACGACGCCGTCCATCGCTTTGACGGGTCGATCTCGGCCGAACACGGCCTGGGCGTGCTGCGCCGGGAC
>ERZ761602.4524-NODE-4524-length-17695-cov-4.059921_pt1 | contig 17695 bp, 13 predicted proteins | sample MGYA00512165_ERZ761602 | MGnify/ENA primary metagenome ERZ761602 (study PRJEB28899, sample SAMN02445085) | bioreactor sludge metagenome | biome: EBPR sludge; isolation source: Thorneside wastewater treatment plant | place: Australia: Brisbane, Thorneside... | reverse complement strand
TCTTGCCCTTGACCTTGAAATCGTCGGAGGGGCGCTCGGTGACGATATTGATCGAGCCCGCCGTGACGTTGCGGCCCTGCAGCGTGCCCTGCGGTCCACGCAGCACCTCGACGCGTTCGATATCGATAAGGTTCGTCGTGAATCCGGCCGCGCGGCCGATGTAGACATCATCGAGAATGACCGCGACGCCCGTTTCGAAACCGGGGGCATTGTCGGCCGAGTTGATGCCGCGAATGCTGATCGAGGTGCTGAGCGTCGTCAGACGGCTGAAGTTGAGGTTGGGAATGCTGTAGGACATGTCCTGCACATTGTTGAAATTGTGCAGTTCGATCGATGCGGAATCGAAGGCTGTCACGGAGATCGGTACGTTCTGCAGCGATTCCTGCTGCTTGCGCGCCGTGACGATGATTTCGGGAAGCGCGACAGCTGCCTCGTTCTCCGCCGCCAGAGCCGGGCTGCAGAATGCCGCAATGGCAATCGCAGGCAATGCACCGGCGAGAAGCCCGTGCCGGAATTTTCTGTTGTGGATCATGGTTTCCCCCTTTTTTGGTTCAAGTTGAATTTGGCTCACGCCGCAAGCGCAACCGAGGTTCGCCTCGGATCACCGCAGGCGAACGCTTCTCCGTCCTCCGAGACGTGAATGGCTTCGAACGCGCCGTGCCGCGAACTCCACGGGTTGACGCGCTCGACAAGAATTCCGGCCGCTTCGGCCGCGTCGATCAGAGGATCGCCGAGATCGGTCTCGACGGTCATGCGATACTGACCGTCGACAAGTCCGCCGAACGAGGGGCGCTCGACGCTCTCCGCAAGCGGCATACCGAAATCGACGATGTTCGTGATGTTCTGGACGAGGTTGCAGACGAGGCTCGTGCTCGGCGATCCGCTCGCGAGAAAGGGCCGCCCGCCGCGGAACAACATGCTCGGGCAGATGAGAACGGTGACGCGGTCTCCCGGCTTCGGCATCGTGTTCAGGAAATGATTGCCGGGACCGCAGATGCTGACGCCATGCACGAACAAGCCGTTCGCCCAGGGCAGTGACAACGTGGAATGCAGCGCGGTCGCGATATTGCCCGCGCGGTCGATAACGGTGAGGTGACAGCTTCCGGGGCCGTGGGGCGCAGTGCCCGGTGCGGGCGCAGCGCCCTTAAGGATTTTCGCGTAGCGTTCCGCTGCATAGGCCTTCGAAGCAATGCGTTCGACATCGAGCGGCGCCGAACGCGGATCGCGATACGTCATACCCGTGACAAGCACGTCGCGCGCGGCGAGCATCATCTGGGTCAGCGTTTCGGGAGACTCGCTCGCTGGGCCAGTCTTCCGAATGTCCATCAGCTCGACCATGTTGAGCAGCTCGATGAGATGCAGCCCGCCCGTATCCGGCGGCACCGATCCGAGAATTTCGAGATCGCGGTATTGCCCCCTGACCGGCTCTTCCCAGCGCACCTGATATGCGGCGAATTCCTCGGGCGTGAGAGCGCCACCCGCCGCATTGACGGCGTCGCAGAAATCCTTCGCGAAGCCGCCCGTGTAAAACCACCCGCTTCCTTCTTCGCCTAGGCGCTGCAGCGTTTCAGCAGCACCGGGCTGAACAAGCTTTTCGCCGGGATTGAGGATTGCCCGGCGCGGCATGAAGATCGAGCGCCCTTCAGCGGTGCGCGCGAGCATGGCCTGACGGCTGTAGACCTCCCCCCAGAGCGAAGGGTGACAGGCGATGCCGTCTCGCGCGAAACCGATCGCCGGTTTCAGCAGGCGCGGCACCGGCATCGTTCCGAATGTGGACGCCGCCGCCTCGAACGCCGCCCAGAAGCCCGGCACGCAAGCCATGCGGCCCGTCGCGGTATCCGCCTCCGTCAGCACGGGCGCCAGCGCACGCGGAGCATTGACGTTGCCGTTCAGGTAGCGCGTGCGGCCGGTGGCGGCATCGTGGTACATCATCGACATGCAGCCGGTGATCGTGGTGAGGTGCGGCTCGATCACGGTCTGCGCCGCCGCCGCCGCGAGCAGGGCATCGCAGGCGTTGCCGCCTTCGCGCAGAATTCCCACGGCAACCTCCGTGGCCCATGGATGCCCGGTGATCGCTAGGCCGCCCCGGCCGCGCGCCGGCGTCTTTCTGCCGAAGGCGCCGCTAGACATATCGGCCTCCCCGCCGCTTGCGGCAGCACGCGCACCGGAGCCCTGCGCGGCAGCCGCCATACGCGGAGTCACAAGCCCCGCAGCAGCAGCCGAAGCCAGAAGACCGCGCCGTCCGATCTGAACCAAGTCCATTCCCCCCTGCACCACACGGGCCACGGATTTTCCCCCGCCGCCCGACACACAGAAAGGCTATCGACACGCCGCCGAACCGGAATGACCTATCGTTACTACTTTTTGACAATGCGGAACCCACCGTCTGAGACACACAAAAATCATCGGAATTTCAGTCATATACACGAGGGGCGCGGCAGCCTTCGACTCCGCGCGCAAGGCTTCGGGAGGGCTCGCCATGCGCGGCCATGCATTATAGTATTCGCATCAGAACAGGTGATCGAACACACCGGCACAGGGGCGCGAACATCGGGAGCGCGGAGATCGAGGGGGCGCGAACATGCAGCAGACAGTGATGCCGCCCGGCGGGGAAAGACCGTTCTACCGGAAGGCCGACTGCCCCGAGCATTTCCGCTGCTTCAGCAAAAGTGCGCTCGTCGATGCGGTTGCGCAAACCCGGGGAACCGGCCTCGTGCCGTTCGAAGCCGCGGACGAACGCATCGCGCTTGCCTATTCCGAAGGGATGCCGATGCAGGGAGAGCAGGAAATCCTGTTCTTCTCGAGCGATCTCGGCCTCGTGACCTCCGACGTGACCTACGACCGCGAGTTCGATTACGATTTCGTTTTCGAGAACCTGAGCTTCATCCAGTTCCGCTTCGAAGGCCGCTCGTTTGAAGACGCGGGAACAGACGAAGCGCTGCTCGTGCATCGGCCGGGCTTTTCCGTATCGTCGGCACCCACGGGCCACGAAAAGCGTAGCCGCATGTTGCTCTCGGAGCCCTGGCGCACGGTTACGCCCTTTTTCGGCTGGGAGGCGGCAGAACGCCTTCTGGAGGAGGAAGAAGGAGACCTGCAGCAGGCCGCCCACGCCTTCCGCCGCTGGCAGGCACGGCACGCGCAGGTGAACCATCCGCTGACGCCCGCGATGTCAGACGCGGCGCACGCCGTGCGGACCTGCAGGTTCACAGGCCCGCTGCGCCGCGCCTTTCTGGAGGCAAAGACCGTAGAGCTTCTCTGCCTCGCCATCGCCTTCATCAACGACGGTATCAGCGACCGGCAGGACGTTCCGCTCTCCCGGCGCGACCAGACACGGCTCGATGATGCGCGCGACATCATGGACCGGCATTTCGCGAACCCGCCGACCCTCTCCGTGCTCAGCCGCATGGCCGGGCTCAACCGCCGCAAGCTGACGAGCGGTTTCCGGAGCCGCTTCGGAACCACCGTCCTCAAATACTGCGTGGATCGGCGCATGTCGCACGCGCGCGAGCTGCTGGAAAGCGGCGAATCCATTGCCGACGTGGCGGAAAAGGTAGGCTACGCGGACCAGACAAGCTTCAGCCGCGCGTTCCGCCAGTTCCATGGCCGCCCGCCGAAATATTTCCAGCCGCAGCCGTGAGACGTTGAAGCTGGCGCGTCCCGGCGGCCCGGCCGGCTTCTTCGGCCATCCGCGTGCGCTCGGCTATATCGCAGTGACCGAAGCGTGGGAGCGCTTCGCCCAGTACGGTATGCAGACGCTGCTGGTTCTGTATCTCGTCGATACGCTGCTCCAGCCCGGTCACATCGAAAGCGTGGCGGGCTTCAGGATCGTGCGCAGCGGGCTCGAAGCGTTGTTCGGCCCGATGCAGACGACTGCGCTCGCCTCCGCAATCTTCGGCATCTACGGCAGCTTCATCTACCTGACGCCGATCCTCGGCGGCTTTCTCGCCGATCGTTTTCTCGGGCGCACATCCACGGTGATTGCAGGCAGTGTCCTGATGATCGCCGGGCATTTCCTGATGATGAGCGAAGCCGCGTTCCTTCCGGCGCTGCTCCTGCTCGTGTTCGGGATCGGCTGCTTCAAGGGCAACCTCGCCGCGCAGATCAATGCGCTCTACGGCACGGACGATGCCCGCCGGGCCGACGCCTACCAGATCTACACGCTCGCCGTGAACGCCGGTGTCATCGCCGCGCCGCTCGTTGCGGGGACGCTCGGCGAGACGCTCGGGTGGCGATACGGGTTCGCGGCTGCAGGCGTGGGGATGGCGATCGGCCTCGGCGTGTATCTCGCCGGGCAGCGCCATCTGCCGACAGACCCTGCACCAAAGGTGCGGGCGCGCCGAGCAGAACGATGGTCGCTCTCAGCCGGCGAATGGAAATCCACCGTCGTTCTGCTTGCCCTGATTCCGGTACTCGCGCTCGCCGCGATCGGCAATCAGCAGATGTTCAACGCGTATCTCATCTGGTCGGATACGTCGGCGTCGCTGGACGTGTTCGGCACGCGTATGCCGACGACATGGCTGATCACCATCGACATGCTCGCGTCGATCGCGTGCCTGCTCGGCGTGATGTGGTTCTGGAGGCGGATGGCGGCGATCGGTATCGCGCCCACGGAAATCACCCGGATCGCGATCGGCTGCCTGTTTTCAGTCGCGGCATATGTGCTGCTGGCAAGCGCATCCTGGATAGCGGAGTCGGAAGGCGCGAAGGTCGGCCTTATGACGCTCGTGGTATTCCACGTGCTCGGGAGCACGGCGTTTGCACATATTTATCCCGTCTCACTCGCGCTTTATGCGCGCGTCTCCCCGCCCGCGATCGTTTCGACGATGATGGGCCTCTATTACCTCCACCTGTTTCTGGCGAACGGCACGACCGGCTGGATCGGGGGCTGGCTGGACAGGCTGGATGCATCCGCATTCTGGCTGATGCACGCGGGGATCGGCCTGCTGGCGGGCATCATGGTTCTTGCGATCGGGGCCTTGTGCCGTCGTACGCTTTCCGCCGAAGCACCAGCGTTAACGCACCGAGACCGGCCCATCCGCCAAGGATGAGATATTCGACCGGAAACGCACTGCGCAGCAGCGGCGTGACGAGCGCGGAGGCCGCCATGCCGAGCGCCGCAAGGAAGGCGAATCCGATCACGACGCGCCCGCCCGGCACCACGAATTCGGGCGTCTGTAACTGCTTCCGCCTGAGCACGAACACTGCCGCGCAGCACAGCACGAAGCAGATCACGATGCTCGTTGCGCTGGTATCGACGAGCAGCCCCACGGCGCCGCGCCCGAGCAGCAATCCTGCCACATTGATCGCCCCGATGATAAGGATGATCCGGTAGGGTGAGCCGAAACGTGGGTGCAGAGTGGTCATCCCACGCGGCAGGAACCCCCGCCCGGCCAGCCCGTAGAGAATCCGTGTTCCGGCGAAATAGACGCCGTTCCAGGTCTTCAGTAGCGACGCGAGCAGGATCAGGAGCAGGATGCGCGCAAGCGTGTCGCCCATCGGCAGGCCGCGCACCGCCTCGACCATCGCGAGGTCTGCACCCGCGAGTTCGGACCACGGCTTCATCATCGCCGCCGCCGTTACGGCGAGACAGTAGAACAGCGCCGCCGCCACGATCGAGGCGATCATCACGCGCGCGATGGTACGAAGCGAGATCCCGCTGGCGCGCTCCTCGACCGCCTGAGCGATCGTCTGGAAGCCATTGAGCAGAAACGCGCAGCTCGCGAAGATCGCAAGGCTGCCGTACCACCACGGCGCCCCGCCCGGCATTTCGGGGAAAGCGGGCAGCAGGAGCGCCGTGTCGCCGGTCCCCGCCATCGCGAGAAGGAGCACCAGCGCGACAGCGAGGAAGCCATAGGTGAGCAGCCCCTGGAACCGTGCTGACGCGGCACCGCCCAGATAATTGACGATCGTCATCATGAGTGCGCCCGCCGTGCCGATCAGGAGCTGATTGCGCGTCACCGGTGCATCGAACACCGTGTAGAGCACGACGTCGTCGAGACCCGGCAGCAGCAGCTCGACCACCCACGCGACCGCAAGCCCTTCGAATACTGTGACCGAAATCCACCCGAGCGCCGTGAACCATCCGACGAAAAAGGCAAGTCTGGGTCCGAACGCCGCCAGCGCGAACGTGAAATCCCCGCCTGTCTTCGGCACGCGAGCCGTGAGTTCGGCATAGCACGCACCGATACATACAACGGCGATGCCGCCCGCGACGAAGCCGAGTATGGCCCCGATAGGCCCGGCTTCGGCAAGCCAGCGGTTCAGGATCACCACCCACGCCGACCCGATGATCGAGCCGAAGCCGAGGGCGAAAAGCTGAAAGCGACCGATGCGGCCTGCAAGCCGCTGAACCTCAGCCACTGGGCGCCTCTGCAGTCGTCCCTGCCATCCCCCACCCTTGCATCCGCAGTCCCCCTGAAAGCCCTATTGCCTATCACCCCGCCAGCGCCAACAGCGCGTGCCGATCGGCAACCTGTTTGTCCCGTTTCGCCATGCTTCACGAATCGGTTGCATCTTTATCTTTGATCAAAGATCAGTATTATGCAATCCAGCGCACGACGCCAACAAGGGGGGTAGAATGGGAAATCAGGGATACACACGGATCGTGAGCCGCCTGCTGATGGGAGCCGCAAGCCTGCTTCCGGTCTCGCAGGCGATCGCGCCTGTCGGCGCGCGCGCCGCCGAAACCGTTGCCGCCGACGAAATCATCGTGACCGCGACGCGGCGCAGCGAAACGCTTCAGAATGTCCCCATGAGCATCCATGTGATGACAGCGGAAAACCTGCAGCGCCAGGCCGCCACGACCTTCGCGGACTACGCGACCTCGGTGCCCAACCTCACCTTCGGCACCTCGGCGGAAGGCACGACCAATTCCCGCACGATCGCCATTCGCGGGATCGGCGACCGCAACACAACGGGCTTCTACATCGATGAAACGCCCGTGCCCGAATCGCTCGATCCGCGCGTCGTCGACGTGTCACGCATCGAGGTGCTGCGCGGGCCTCAGGGTACGCTTTATGGCGGGCGATCGATGGGTGGCACCGTGCGGCTCGTGACTGCTCAGCCGGATGCGGGCGAGATGTCGGGGCGTGTCCATGCCGGCATTGCGGACACGCATGGTGCGGACCGGCCGAGCTACCAATTCGACGCGATGATCAACCTGCCGCTCGTGGCGGACAAGATCGCCGTCCGCATGGTCGGCATCCACCAGAATGATGCGGGCTTCATGAAACGCGAGTTCGGCCCGGAAGGCGCGACGACGACGATCGACAACGTCGCGCGGACCCGAACGAACGGCGCCTCGATCGCGATGCTGTTCAAGCCCACCGAAAATCTCAGCCTCACACCGCGCGTGCTCTATCAGGAGACGCGGATGAACGGCTATCCGTTCACGGACCTTACGCTTCCGGACTCGGGACCGGTGGTTCTGGAACCAACCTCCCTGATCCAGCACCGCCAATTCGACGTGCCCGAAGCGTCACGCGACAAATGGCTGCTCGCATCCTTCGATATCAAGCTGCAGCGCGACTTCGGTACGTTCACGTCGGCAAGCTCATATTTCCATCGACGCTCGCGCGACATCGACGACCAGACGGATTTCATCGCGGCCGCCTTCGGCGTTCCCCCGATCCCAACCTCGGTGGAAGTGCGCAACAACCGCGACAACTTCATCCAGGAGGTCCGCTTCGCATCGTCGTTCGGCGGACCTTTCGAATTCGTCTCCGGCCTCTATTACGCCCACAACAAGGGCAAGTACGCCTATCCGCCCAACATCATTCCGGGCCTCGACGCCGCCTTCGAAGCGGCGAACGGTTTCCCGCTGGGCACCGACCTCGTCTACGTCACCGAAAATCCGGTGAAGCAGATCGAAAAGGCCGCCTATACCGAGATCACATACGAGATCGTGCCGCAACTTTCCGCCATCGCAGGTCTGCGCGCCTTCCATGTCCGTACGACCTCGTCGAAAACAGCGGACGGACTCGCCAACGGCGGCCCTTCGGTGGTGCCGGAGAAGAGCAGCAGCGAGAGCGGTGTCACGCCGAAGTTCTCGCTTCAATACAAGTTCGCCGACGACAACCAGATTTTCGCGACCGCCGCCAAGGGCTTCCGGCCGGGCGGTGTCAACGCACTGATCCCCGCCTCGTTCGGCTGCCTCGATGAACTCGCCGAACTCGGCCTCTCGAACGAAAGCGTCCAGTCGTTCAAGTCGGACAGCGTGTGGAGCTACGAAGCCGGCGTGAAGTCGCGTGCGTTCGATCGCAAACTGACGCTGAACGCCACTGCCTTCCGCATCGACTGGAACAGCATTCAGCAGCTGGTGCGCCTGCAGTGCGGCTTCGGCTTCAGAGGAAATGCCGGCAAGGCGAAGAGCGAAGGCATCGAGATCGAGGCGACGCTGCGCCCGGCCGAAGGGCTGAGCCTTGAGGCGGCATTCGGCTACACCGATGCGAAATTCACCGAGACCGTGCTCACCACGCGCCGCGCGAAGGGCGACCGGGTTCCGGAAATCGCGAAGTATACGGCAAGCTTCGCGGCGTCCTATGATTTCCCGCTTAGCGGGACGATCGATGGGTTCGTTTACGGCGACTATCGCTACATCGGAAAGAGCACGAGCGGCAATAACGCCAACACCGATCCCGATACCGGTACACTCGTTCCGCGCATCCGGCCGAGCTACGAAATCGTGAACGTGCGCGGCGGGGTTCGCTTCGGCAACTACGAGATCGCGGCCTATGTGAAGAACCTGACCGATGAGCGTGCCAGCCTTTCCGACAACGTCGCGGCAGCAGTCGAAACGCCGGGCCGCGCCCGCGTCTACATCAACACGCCGCGCTCGATCGGTATCGAGGCGAGGGTGAACTTCTGAGCGGCCACACGGACCGTCTCCGCGTCGGCCTCGTCGGCATCGGTGGTGTCGGGCGTCTCCATCTGGAGGCGTACCGGCGCTCCGACGCCGTCGAGGTGACCGCCCTGTGCGACGCCGATCCAAAACGCGGTGGTGACGCAGCGGCGACGTGCAGTGCTGCCGCTTATACTGACCACCGGGACATGCTCGCGGCGGAACCGCTCGACATCGTGTGCATCCTGACGCCGCCCGCAAGCCGCCTCCGGATCGTTGCCGATGTCGCTATCGCGGGCCATGCCATTCTCGTCGAAAAGCCGATGGCGACGACACGCGCGGACGCCGAGGAGATGCGGCAGCTGTGCGATGCCGCTGGCGTCCCGCTCAGTTACGGCGCGAGCTACCGCCACCTGCCTGCCCTGAAGCAGGCGCGTGCCTTGATCGCGGAAGGCGCAATTGGGGACGTGATCCTGCTCCGTGAGGATTTCATCGGCGGGCGCGGGCCAGCATCGCGCGCGGCGCTGCCGCCGTGGCATTATCCCGAAGGCGGGATCGGCGGCACCGGCATGGGCCTCGTCGATCACGGCGTCCACCTGATCGATGCATTCGCGTGGCTTGCGGACAGCCCCGTTACGTGGGCAAGCGGGCGTGGCAATCGTTCGGGCAATGCTCTGGAAACCGAATATGCAATTCTCGGCCTCGCAAGCGGTGCAACGGGGCACTTGCTCTATGAAGATGGCACCTGGCCGACACAGCTGCCGTCGGAAGGCCAATTCAGCTGGGGCGCTAGCTGGGACGCGGCCGGCTATCACCCGGGCGGCGCATGGCATACGCATCCGGGCAGCATCCATGTCCATGGCACGCACGGCGCCCTTCGCATATTCCACTACGCGCACGCACTTTACCTGACCGATGCGGACGGCACGCGCCAGATCGCACTCGATGGCGATCCGGCGCCCGACCACTTCCGGGTGCAGATCGATGCCTTTGCGGCCGAACTCCGCTGCGGCACGCCGCCGGCGACCAGCGCCGATGCAGGGATCACGGCTCTTACCGTGCTCGAAGCAATCTATGCGAGCGCAGGCCGGAACGTCGCGATAGAGTCTTAGACCTGAAAAGGGCGGGATCAAATCCCGCCCTCCCCTTTTCACCGATCAGAACGCGACGCGATCTCCGCCCTTGAGCGCGAGCATCTCGCGCGCTTCGGCGGGCGTTGCGATCTCAAGCCCCAATTCTTCCAGGATCGACCGCACCTTCGCGACCTGCTGCGCGTTGCTCGTCGCGAGTTGCCCTTTACCGATGTAGAGACTATCCTCCAGACCAACACGCACGTTGCCGCCCATCGCGGCGCATGTCGTGACGAAAGGCATCTGGTTGCGGCCGACGGCGAAGCAGGACAGATAATAATCCTCGCCGAACAGACGGTCCGCCGTGTTTCGCATGTGCGCGAGATGATCGATGTCCGCGCCGATACCGCCAAGAATACCGAAGATGCATTGTACGAAGTACGGCGGCTTCAGCAGGCCTTTGTCGGCATAGTGCGCCAGCGTATAAAGATGGCCGACGTCGTAGCATTCGAATTCGAAGCGCGTGCCGCAGCCTTCGTGGAGTTCCTGGATCATCCGCTCGATCTGCGCGAACGTATTCGATTGCGGCGCGGCGTGCGAACCCTGCAGGAACGGCTTTTCCCATTCGTGCTTCCACGGCTGTTCGCGCTCCGCGAGCCCGAACACGCCGAAGTTAATCGAGCCCATGTTGAGCGAGGTCAGCTCGGGCTGGAAACGGATGGGAGCGGCAAGACGATCGTCCATCGTGAACCCCGGCGCGCCACCCGTCGTGAGATTGAGCACGGCGTCGGTTGCCTGCTTGATCCGCGGCAGGAAGCCCGCGAACACCTCCGGATCGGGGGTCGGGCGGCCATCAGCCGGATCGCGCGCGTGCAGGTGAACGATCGCTGCACCCGCTTCCACCGCCGCGATAGATTGTTCGGCGATCTCGTCCGGTGTGATCGGCAGGTATGGCGACATCGACGGCGTGTGGATCGAGCCGGTAACGGCGCATGTGATGATCGTTTTCCGAGATTTACGCATGATTTTCCCCTGTGCACGACAAGCACCGGGTTGGCGCAAACCACCGCGAACGTCAATACTATGATCTATGATATTTGATCAAAATTACTCAGCATCCTCCGCGAAGAGGTAGGATTTGTGATACCAGCGGGCCGTGCACTGAATGATGCTCGCCATCAGCTTCGCCGATCGCGCGCCGTCGTGCGCCGCGAGGGCGGCCAGCAACTCTTCCTGCGTCTTGAGTTCAGCCTCCAGATATTCCTGCGCCCCGGCGCCGCCCGCCTGGCTGTGCGTCATCATGGGCCCGAAACGCAGCCATACGGATTCGATGAGTGCGAGCATCTGGCGCGACCCCGCCTGGCGGTAGATACCGAAATGATACTGATGATTGGCCCACAGCGCCGCCTCCGGATTCTCGCCGGCGGCGGCGGCGCGAAGCCCCGCCTGCCCTTCCGAGATCTCGGCGAAGATCGCGTCGGTCATGGCGGCCGCGGCTTTGCGGCAGCAGTGCGGTTCGAGGAGCATCCGGATCTCGATGATCTCGTCGAACTCCGCGCGCGTCAGAGAGGGAACGCACACCCGGCCGCTCGGCAGATTGACGAGCGCGCCTTCGGCAACCAGCCGCTGCACGGCCTCGCGCACCGGCATGATGCCGGAGCCGAGCTGTTCGGCGAGCAGCTTCACCGTCACGTGCTCACCCGGCTGGAAGCGGCCGGTCACGAGCGCACGGCGGAGCTCCGAATAGCTCTGGTCCTTCAATGTATTGCGATGCACCGGTGCAAACCGGGTCGCGCGCGCAGCAGTCGTCATCGACGATGTCCCTTTCGGCTTTTCTTTAGGACGCCGCTGCCGCTCCTGTCCATTGCTGCGCTCAGCCTTCCCACTCCGCGCCGCCGCAAACACCGATGAACTGCCCCGTGATGTGCCGCGCTGCCGGCGACGCGAGGAACACCGCGAGGTCGCCGATCTCCGCCGGGTCGATCCAGCACCGCATCGATACGAAACGCAGCATCTCCGCTTCAACCTCGGCCACGGAGCGCCCCTGCTCCTCCGCCGCCCGCGCAACGAGCGCGCGACCGCGCGGATTGTTGATGAGGCCGGGGAGGATCGCGTTGCAGCGGATGTTGTGCGGGCCGAGTTCCCGCGCAAGGTTCGCCGTGAAGCCCATCAGCCCCTCCTTCGAGGCAACGTAGGCAGTCCGGTTCGGAAGGCCGGTGCGTACCGAGGCGGTGGAAATGTTGACGATGGCGCCCTGCCCCGCGGGCTTCATCAGGCGTATGGCACGGCGCGTCACACGCATTGCGCCGGTGAGGTTCACGGCGAGCGTGCGTTCCCATTCGGCGTCGTCGATATCCTCGACCGGCCCTCTGGGGCCGCCGATGCCGGCGTTGTTGACGAGGACGTCGAGCTTCGGGCCGACGGCATCGAACAGCGCGGCGACATCGGCTTCGTCGGACACGTCCGCGCGCGTTGCGGCTATGTCCGGGCGTGCTTCGGCAAGCGCCGCGATCGCTTCCTCGGAGACGTCGCAGATACGGACCTGCGCGCCTGCATCGGCGAAGCGTTCAGCGATTGCGCGGCCGATGCCGGACGCGCCTGCGGTCACCAGAACCTGGGTCGAACTGAAAACTGTCATACGTGTCCCGATCCATCGGCGGTGTTCAGGCACACGACCGATACGCTGCGGGCAGAGAAGACCCGCGAGATATTATTGATCAAAGATCATATAACGAGTCAACCATGCGATCAGGGCTGCTTGACGACTTTTCCGCCGATCATCACGAAATCGACCTTCCGCATCAGCGCGATGTCCTGCACCGGATTGCCGGGAACCGCGATGATGTCCGCCGCCATGCCCGCGGCGATGCTGCCCTGACGGTCGGCGAGACCGAGGAATTTCGCGGGTTCCGAGGTCGCGGCGCGGATCGCGGCCATCGGCGGCATCCCCGCCGCGACCATCAGCTCGAACTCGCGCGCGTTGTCGCCGTGCGCGGACACGCCGCTGTCGGTGCCGAACAGGATGGGCACACCGAGCCTGTAGGCGCGCACGAACTTGCCCGACATCAGCGGGCCGATCGCCGCCGCCTTGGGCCGCACGATATCGGGGAGCGCGCCCGGCGTTTTTGCTTTCTCGGTGATCCAGTCCCCGGCCATCAGCGTCGGCACGAGATAGATGCCCTTCGCCTTCATCTGCCGCATCGTCTCGTCGTCGAGATAGGTGCCGTGCTCGATCGTCGAAACGCCGGCCGCGACGGCGCGCCGGAGCCCATCGAGGCCATGCGCGTGCGCGGCGACATGCATCCCGTAGTCGCGTGCCGTGGCGACGATGGCGGCAAGCTCATCGGACATGAACTGCGCGTTCTGGCTGTTCTTCGCGAGGCTCATCACGCCGCCGGTCGCCGTGATCTTGATGAGATCGGCGCCGTCCTTGTAGCGCTGGCGCACCGCCTTGCGCGCCTCGTCCGCACTGTCCACGACGCCTTCGGTCGCGCCCGGCGTCTTGAGGCCGAGCGCGGGCGAAATGCCGTTCGTGGGATCGCCGTGACCGCCCGTCGAGGCGATCGGCGCGCCCGAGGTGAGGATATGCGGCCCCACGACATCGCCACGATCGATCGCCTTGCGCAGCGCGATCGACACGCCGTACGCATCGCCGAGATCGCGAACGAGCGTAAAGCCCGACATCAGCGTGACACGCGCATACTTCTCGATCTTGTACGCGAAATCCGCTGGCCCCAGCGAAAAGGGATCGGTGTAGCTCGCCGGGCCGCTTTCGGCGGAAAGATGCGTGTGCATGTCCATGAGGCCGGGCATCACGCTATGGCCCGAGAGGTCGATCAGCGTATCGCCAGCACCCGGCGCGACCTTTCCGGCCGCGACGCGCACGATACGCCCCTCGTCCACAACGATCGTGTGCGGGCCGAGCGGCGCATCGGCTTTGCCATCGATGAGGTTCCCCGCCTGAATATAGGTCGCCGCGCCCGCCGCCTGCGCCAGCGGCATCAGCAATGCCGCAAGAATGATCGCACCCCGCCTGTTCATGATCCCTCACCCTCCCGTGTTTCGCTTTCCCATCCCACACGCCCTAATGTCGGGAGACGCCGCTCCACATGACCAAACGGCACCCATTTTTGACATCGCGGCATCCGGGCTGTCCGGCACGCAGGTCGCGGGCCATCAGTAGCGTGATTGACGTCGACGAATATAAAATTATGATCTTTGATCAATATTTGGAAGGGGGATATATGCTGAGGGCCAGTTTCCGGACGACATCGCTCACGACGCTTGCAGCGCTGGCCGTTTTCACCGCCCCCGTCGCGGCGCCGGCGCACGCCGCGGACAAGCCCCCGCTGCAGCCGATCGACGTGTTTGCGCTCGAGGCCGGAAACGATCCGCAGATATCCCCGGACGGCACGCGCGTGGCTTACGTGCGCCTGAAGGCCGACATAGTGACGGACGCGTACCAGCCGATGCTGTGGCTGATCGATGCCGACGGCCGCAACCATGTGCCGCTCACCAAGATCGAGGACGCGGCGAGCGATCCGCGCTGGTCGCCGGACGGCAAGCGGCTTGCCTTCGTCGCCACGCGCGCCGGCGCGCGCCAGATCGTCGTGCGCTGGATGGAGAGCGGCGTCGAGACCACGATCGGCGGCTTCCCCGGCGCGCCGATGGGCCTCGAATGGTCGCCGGACGGCAGGACGCTCGCCTACGCAATGCACGTTCCCGCCGCGCCGAAGAGCTACGGCACGCCCATCACGCCGCCGCCCGGCGCGACGTGGAAGCCGGGGCCGATCGTCGTCGACAAGGCCCTGTACCGCCAGGACGGCGCGGGCATCATCCCGCCCGGCCAGATGCATATCTTCACGGTCGCAGCGAGCGGCGGCACGCCCCGCCAGATCACGCGCGACGATACGGGCGAATTCCCCCTCATCGGCAGCCCCTACGCGTGGACGGCGGACAGCAAGGGACTCGTCGTGGCGCTCAACCGCAACGACGAGAATGCCATCCTCAAGGGCAAGATGTTCGACACGGGGCTCTACCTGCTCCCGGTGGACGGTAGCGCGATGAAGACGCTGATCGACCGCGACGGCCCCGAGGCCTCTCCGCAGGTTTCGCCCGACGGGCGGTACATTGCCTACATCGGCGCCGACGAGGCGGGACGCTGGCACACGACGACGCGGCTGATGGTGCTCGACACGAACACGGGCGAACGCCGCGTGCTTACCGCCACGCTCGACCGCGACGTGATGGCGCCGCGCTGGGCCGCGGACGGACGCGGCATCTATGCCTATTACGCCGATCGCGGCGAGAACCGGCTTGCACTCTTCGACCTGAAGGGTGGGCGCCGCGAGATCGCCGAAGGGCTAGGCATGATGCACATCGCCTATACGGCAGCGCCCGCCTTCACGGTTTCACGAACCGGCCGCGTCGCCATGCAGTGGGCGAGCCCGGATTCGAGCGGCAATATCGCGCTCGCGGGCACGGGCATAGGCAAGGCGCGTTCGATCACCGGGCTGAACGAGGCGCTGTTCGCCGGGCGCGCGCTCGGCCGTGTCGAGGAGATCAACTATCGCTCCTCGAAGGGCGACCTCCCCGTGCAGGGCTGGCTGATCTATCCGCCGGATTTCGACCCCGCGAAGAAATACCCGCTGGTCATGGAAATTCACGGCGGCCCCAACGCCGCCTACGGCCCGCGCTTCGATATCGAAAAGCAGCTGATGGCGGCTGCGGGCTACGTGGTGTTCTACCCCAACGTGCGGGGCAGCACCTCCTACGGCGAGCCCTACGCCAATCTCATCGAGAACGCGTTTCCGGGCGACGAGTTCGACGACCTGATGAGCGGCGTCGACGCGGTCGCCGCGCGCGGCTTCATCGATACGTCGCGTCTTTACGTGACGGGCGGTTCGGGCGGCGGCACGCTCTCAGCGTGGCTCATCGCACGCAGCGAGCGCTTCCGCGCCGCGGCCGTGCTCTATCCGGTGATCGACTGGCAGAGCCAGGCGCTCACTTCGGACATCCTGCCGCTGGTCTTCAAGGGCTTCTTCTTCGGCACGCCGTGGAGCCAACCGGACGACTACCGCCGCCGTTCGCTGCTCGCTTCGGTCGACAAGGTGAAGACGCCCACCATGGTGATGACGGGCGAGGCCGATTACCGCACGCCGATCTCGGAATCAGAGCAGTATTTCGCTGCGCTCAAATATCACGGGGTCGAAAGCGTGTTCGTGCGCGTGCCGCTGGAAAACCACGGCATCCGCATGTTCCCGAGCCACTTCGCGCAGAAGGTGGCGGGGGTCATCGGCTGGTTCGAGGCGCATAAATGATCGTGTGCTGACGCCGGTTCAGGCTTCGGCCTGCCGGATCATCTGCTTTGCAATGATCGTCTGCTGGATTTGCGAGGTGCCCTCGTAGATGCGGAGCAGGCGCACGTCGCGATAGAAGCGCTCGACCTTGTATTCGGCCATATAACCCGCGCCGCCATGGATCTGCACGGCGCGGTCGGCGATGCGGCCGACAGCCTCCGACGCGTGGAGCTTGAGCGCCGAACATTCGAGGCTGACCGCCTCGCCCGCATCGAACTTCGCGGCGACCGATTGCAGCAGCGCCTCGGTCGTCAGCAGGTCCACCTTCATGTCCGCGAGCATCGCCTGCACGAGCTGGAAGTTCGCGATGCGCTCGCCGAACTGCTTACGCTCGATCGCGTAGGCGAGGCTCATCTCGATCAGCCGGTCGCACATGCCGAGCGCGACGGCGGAGATATGGATGCGGCCCCGATCCAGCACCTTCATCGCGGTCTTGAAGCCGCGCCCCGGCACACCGCCGATGATGTTCGCGGCCGGGACAACGACATCGTCGAGGATCACGTCGGTCGTCACCGAGCCCTTCTGGCCCATTTTCTTGTCGGGCTTGCCGAGCGTGATGCCGGGCGTATCGGCAGGCAGGATGAACGCGGAAATGCCGGCAGCGCCCTTCAAGTCCGGCTCGGTGCGTGCCATCAGTGTGAAGACGTTCGCGCGCGTCGCGTTGGTGATGAAGCGCTTCGTGCCGGTGATGCGGTAGGTGTCCCCGTCGCGCACCGCGGCGGTGCGAAGCGAAGCGGCATCGGAGCCCGCCTCGGGCTCGGTGAGACAGAAGCTCGCGATCGCCGCGCCGCTCGCGAACTTCGGCAGCCATTCGTGCTTCTGCGCCTCCGTGCCGTCTATGACGATGCCCTGGCTGCCGATGCCGAGCGTGGTGCCGATCACCGAACGGAACACGACGGACGCGCGCGTCAATTCGCGGATGAGTGCGGCCTCTTCGGACATGGTGCAGCCGAGTCCGCCGTATTCCTCGGGCACGGAAATGCCGAACAGGCCCATCTCGCGCATTTCGTCCACGATCGCATCGGGAACCGCGTCGGCCTCCTCGACCGCGTCTTCGGCCGGGATCAGGCGTTCATCGACGAAACGGCGGATGGCCGAGCGGAACAGGCCGAACGTTTCTGCATCCATGGCGCTCTCTCCTCCAGACCCGCTGCCTATGGCATGGCGCGGACCCGGATGCGAGCTGTCAGTCCGCCCAGTAAAGCCGATCGGGATTGGCGACGAGGAGCTTGTGCTGGAGGGCCTCCGTCACCGCGATGCGGGGCAGTACGTCGACGAGCGTGCCGTCATCGGGGATGCGGTGTTCCATGTTGGGGTGCGGCCAGTCGGTGCCCCAGAGGACGCGGTCGGGGTAGCGTTCGACGATGGGGCGGACGACCTCTACAAAATCGTCGAACGGCGGGCCCATCGGGGACAGGCGCTCAGGC
>ERZ761602.4523-NODE-4523-length-17696-cov-5.678136_pt1 | contig 17696 bp, 13 predicted proteins | sample MGYA00512165_ERZ761602 | MGnify/ENA primary metagenome ERZ761602 (study PRJEB28899, sample SAMN02445085) | bioreactor sludge metagenome | biome: EBPR sludge; isolation source: Thorneside wastewater treatment plant | place: Australia: Brisbane, Thorneside... | reverse complement strand
AGACCTCGGCCGCGTTGAGCATCGCCTCGAGGTAGGTGTCGTCGAGCGCGATCGCCTGCTGGTAGGACTCGAGCGCCTCCTCGCCTTCACCTTCCATCGCGGCGACGAAGCCGAGCAGGTTGTGCGCCTCGGGCGACTGGGGATCGAGCTCGAGCGCACGGCGCGCAGAAGCCGCCGCGCCGCGCGTGTCGCCGCGCTGCACGAGCTCCCAGCCACGATCGAGGTGTGCGGAGAACTGATCCATCCCGAGGCGCTTCACCGTGGGCGCGCGCTGCGTCAAGCAGCACGACGCAACGAGCTCGTGCGCTCGCTCAGTCGTGCACGACGACGAGGCTGCCGGGCTTCGCCTTCGTGGCCCACACGGCGTGCCAACCCTTCGGCAGGCGCGGCTCGACGAAGTCGAACACGACGCGCGCGTCGCGGGGCGAGAGGTTGACGCAGCCGTGGCTCATCTCGCGGCCGAAGTTCGAGTGCCAGAAGGCTCCGTGCAGGGCGTACGAACCCTTGTAGTAGGCGACGAAGGGCACGTCCTCGATCGAGTAGGGCAGGTCGCCCGAGGCGCCGTCGCCGTCCATCGTCACCGCGATGTGCTTCTCACGGATGCGCCAGCTGCCCGTCGGGGTCGCGTGGTTCTTCTTCTTCTCCTTCGAGCGTTTGCCGGGCGACACGAGCGCCGTGTAGACGGGGCGCGTGCCCTCGAAGAGCACGATCGTCTTCGAGCTGAGGTCGACGTCGACCCAGCGCTCGTGCTCGCCGACCTCGTCCGGCTTCGGCCCGGCTTCGGTGACGGCGCACTGCTGCGACTTCACCCAGTAGCCCTCGACCGCGCGCAGGTACTTCGCGCCTCCGATCTCGCGCTCCTCGTCGGTCAGCGGCACCGCGGCGCGCAGCTCGAGCTTGCCCACGTCCTTCAGCGTCTTGCCGTCGGAGGAGAGCGTGTACTTGCGGGCCTTGTCGCTCAGCACGAAGCCCACCCGCTTCGCCCCCTCTGGCCAGTCGATGCCCTTCGATTCGGGCGCTTTGTTGATGTACATACGATCGGCGGGCGCCACCAGCCCACCCGTCGTGCGGTACCAGAGCCTGTCGTTCCAGCCGAAGGACTTGTCGATCGCGACGAAGAAGCCCTTCACCATGCGCTTGGAGAGGTTGCCGTCGGCGTCCTTCTCCAGATCCGCGAGCGAGACGGCGGGCTTCTTCTCGTCGCTCTGCCACCAAGCCTTGGGCGCCTCGGGCTCCGCCGGCTCGGCCTCCGCGGCCTGCGCGTCGTCCGGGCTCGGAGCCGCAGCGGCCTGCTCCGCGCGGGCGTCGTCGCGCGTGCTCGGTGCGCCGCCCGCTCCCTCGTCGCCAGGGACCCGCTTGGCGCTCCGGCGCCCCTCACGCGCGGCGTCGCTCGCGGGCTTCGTGCTCGAGGTGTCGAGCGCGGACTTCTTCGCGGCCTCGTCGCCTCCACCCTCGGCCTTCTTCGTCGCCGGCTCTTCCTTCGCGCCCTTGTCGGCGGGCTTCTTCTCCGCGAGGTAGGGCTCGTAGCGAAGCATGTCCTCGCGCGTGGGGAGCGTCTTGTAGAGCGGCGTGCCGTGGAAGCGGTTGTACGCGTACTGGTAGGGCAGGATGGCCGAGAGATCGGGGGCGCGGATGCCGAGCTTCACGCGCGGGTTCTCGAGATCCAGCGTCGAGTACTTGCCGCACACGAAGCCTCCCTCGAGCAGCCGGTACCAGCCCTGCTTGCAGTTCGGCTTCTTGATGGGCTTCGGGTCGACCGGCACCTTGCCGCCCTGACGGATGTAGCCGAGGCGCTCGTCGCTGAAGCGCGGCTCGGGGTAGACCGGCGTCTGCAGCGCCATCGCGCCGAGCAGGGGGCCGTCGTAGGGCGCGTCGGGGTCGAAGCCCGGCTCTCTCGCCGGCGCTGCCGCCGCGACCGCCTCGGAGGATCCCGCCGGCGGCGCGGGCTTCTCGAGCTCGTCTTCGCCGCCCGCGGGCTCGACGCTCTCCGCCGTGGCCGAGGTGGCGCCGCTCGGCTCGGGCTCGTCGGTGCGCTCGAGCGGTGCCTCCCCGCTGCGGCAGCCTGCGTAGCCCAGGCCCGCACCAGCGACGAGCACCGCACCGACGAAGCCCGCGATCGGCGCAGCCCAGCGACGCGGCTCCACCCCTCGGGGCGCCGGGCGCTTCGCACGCTTCTGGATCTCGGGCTTCATCGGAGATGCGACTGGGGAGCGGGGGCGCTCCGGCGACGCGCCGGAGCCTGTGCACGGGGTTCTAGTAGACACATCCCGCTTGTCGATCCAGTTTCCGCGCCAGCAGGCTCGAGGCGCCGCTGGGGTGGCGCCCCCACATCTTCTGGCGTAGGCCTGTGGTCGTCGCGCCACCCGGCGTGCCATCGTGGCCACACGGATGACTGCTCGCCCCGCCGACCGGCCTGCGCCCGAAGGCCCGCTGCCCATCCTGGCGACGCTCCAGTCGTCGAGGCGCGCGCGCATGCTCGCCTGGCTCGTCGCCGTGCTGCTGCACCTGCCGGCGGTCCCTCAGCTCCGGCTGTTCGAGGGCTTGTTCGCCGATCGCGACACGCTGATCGGCGGCAACCAGGACGCGGTCATCCCCATCGAGCTCGAGATCGACGACGAGCTCGTCGAGTCCCCCGAGGCGCCAGCCGGGCCGCAGCCTGAGCCACCGACGGTCGTGGAGCTCCCTCCCGAGCCGACGAGCGAGCCGGCCCCGCCGCCTCCGGGCATCTCGCTCGACGCAGGCACACCGGAGCCGCTCGACGCCGGCCCGCCCGACGCCCCTCCGGAGCTGCCCGACGCCGGCCCGCCCGACGCCCTCGCCGAGCTGCCCGACGCCGGTCCTCCGGACGACGCCGCGCCCGACTCGGCCGATCTCGACGCGGGCCCCGAAGACGCGGAGCCGCCCGACGCCGGGCCCGAACCGGGGCCGGACGCCAGTCCGCCCGACGCGGGGCCTCCGGTCGTGTCGAGCCCGGAGTCGGATCCGATCGCCGATGCGGCCGCCGCGCGCGAGCTGCAGCGCACGCCCAACGTGACGATCATCCTCGTCGGGCAGCAGCTCCGCCAGCACCCCGTGGGCGCGAAGCTCGGCGGGCTGCTCACGAACATCCGTCAGTGGAGGAGCTTCTTCCGCGGGAGCGACATCGATCCGGTGCGCGACATCGACACGATGGTGATCACCGCGCCCGAGCTCGTGCGGGCGAGCGGAGGCGTCGTGGCGATCATGTCGTTCAGCGGCGACTTCGCGAAGGCCCGCGCCGCCGTCGACGGGCTCGTGAAGCGGCAGAAGGGCAGCTGGGTCGAGGGCGCGCCCGTGCCCGCCGCGAAGGCGAAGGTCGAAGGCGGGGAGCGGATCTTCGCGCTCGTGGAGGCGAAGAAGCAGCTGTACGTCCTACCCGCGAGCCAGGAGAAGGACCTCTCCGCCGTCGGCAAGCTCGACGCTCCGCCGGGCGGCCTGCCCTACGCGGTGAAGCTCTCGATGGTGCATCCGCACCGACCGCTCTCGGCGATCCAAGGCGCGCCCCCGCTCTCCAAGGAGCTCACGCGCATGACCATGACGGTGACCACGCTCGCGTCGGGCGAGGCGGAGGTGCTCATCGTGTTCGAGGTGAGCAACCGCGAGGCGCTCGCCGAGGCGCGCCAGTCGATCCAGGACTACTTCGACTTCATCCGCGCCATCGACACCGCGGCCTCGCTGATGGGCAAGGGAGTCGGCCTGCCCGAGCTCCGCTTCGAGAGCCACGAGCGTTCCCGTGTCTCCGGAGGCAAGGCGAGCACGAAGTTCCTCGTCGAAGGCAAGGCGACCCTGCCCGAGAGCAAGCTGCAGCGCGTCTTCGATCTCGCCGACCAGAACCTCGTGCGCGGGCGCTGAAGCGGCGCCCTCGGCGCGGCGCCGACCGGGCAGCGCTGCCTGCTGCGCCCGAGACGGCTCAGGCCGCGACGCCGGCGCCGCCCGTGACCAGCCCGAGGGCCGGCCCGTTCGCGCTGGCGCGCTCTTCGGCGACGAGCCGCAACAGCTCGCTCTGCGTCGCCATGCCTGCGTCGAGCAGCGCGCGCATGTAGCCGTCGACCTCTCCCTGCGCGCGCCCGAGGCGGGACGTCGCCGCGCCCGCTCGTTGCAGCGCCAGCGAGGTGCGGAGGATGACGCGGAGCTCACTCAGCAAGCGGACCTTGTCGCTCATGAACCCCGGGCTACCAAAGGGCAGCGCCAGGGGCCAAGAAAGCGACGCGGCTCAGCGCGGGCTCGGTGCGGCTCTCGACAGGTCTCGAAGCACGGAGTCCGCCGCGCGCCGATCGACGCCGGCGATCGCGACGCGCTCGCCTCGGTGCGTCTCGAGCACGAGCCTGCAGAGCTCGGGATCCCGCGAGGGCGCGCGCGTGCTGAGCCAGTCGACGACGAGGCCGAGCACGAGCACGCCGACGCCAGCGGCGAGGTAGGGGGGGGAGCCGCCGCGAAGGCCGTCGAGCACGAGGCGGAGCCCGACGTAGCTGCCGAGCAGCAGCGACACCATGCCGACGTAGGTCGGCAGGCTCGCGTAGCGCAGCTCTCGGCCCGCCCGAGCGAAGGCCGCGCGATCCCAGACGCGGACCTGCTCCCGCAGCGTCTTGCCCATGAGCTCGGTGCGCGTCTTGAGCGTGAGCGTCGTGCCCGAGAGCTCGAGGTCCACCGGCCTGCGCAGGCGGAGGACCCTGCTCGCGAAGGCGCGCCCGAGCGCGAGGAGCGGAAGGATGAGCGTGACGGTGAGCAGCACCGTCCAGACCGAGCTGCGCGGCCAGGGCGCGAGCTCGCCACCGAGCTTGCGGGGCGTCGCCTCGACCGCGAGGGCTGGGGTCGCGAGCTGCGCGAGCAGCGGATCGCGCAGCCCGGCGCGGATCTGCTCGAGCGCAGCGCGACCTCGGAGGCTCGAGGCGAGGGTCGCGACGCCGACGACGGCGCTCGCGCGGTCGAGCGCCTCGCCCTGGAGCACGCCGTTCGCGTCGAAGCGGCGCAGCGCCTCGGCCATGTGGTCGTAGAGGCGCGGCGCGAGCTCAGGGCAGGCGTCGTCGAGGGCCTGGGTCGCGTCGACGGGCGTGTGAGCTGCCAGCCAGAGCATCGCCCTCGCCGTCTTCGCCTCGGCGTCGCCCGACTCCGGCGGCGTCAGACCGAGACCCCGCGCGAGCAAGGCGCCGAGCATCACCCGCTCCGTGGCGCTCGCCTGGTGCCCCTTTCGCGTCGCGCGCAGCACGTTGCCGAAGGAGGTCTCGGCGCTCACCTCGTCGATGCCGAGGCGGCTCGCGGCCTCGTCCAAGCCGTCGTCGAGGGAGGGGCGCCGCTCGTCGAAGGCGCTCGTCGCGAGCGCCTGCACGAGCCTCGCGAGCTCGTCGCCATGACGGTGGCGTCGCAGCTCGTCGAGCGCAGCGCGAGCGGAGCGGTCGGTCTCCTGGGCCACGAGCGAGCCTCTAGCACCGGTGAAGGATGGTAGGAACCTCCGCGCGCGTCGTCGTCGCTCGGCGCGAGTCGGAGAGATGCCCGCACACCGTAGGTGGGCGCGCGGGCCGACCTCGGAAACGCCGCGAGGCGACGGGAGCTTCCCGTCGCCTCGGCGCGTGCACCACGCCGGGCCGCGCGACGCGCGGTCCCGGTCCTCAGGGGCTCTGGTCGTCAGGGGCTCTGCACGGTCACGTCGCCCTCGACCCGCTCCTTGGAGCGGCGCCCCCAGGAGACGAGCCGTGCGCTGCCGGACAGCTCCACCTGGCTCGGGAAGAAGCCACCGAAGTCGACCGTGTCGACGACCTTCACGGTCCAGTCGTGTCCACCGGTCTTGGGTGTGCCCACCGCGTAGCGCAGCTTGCCGTTCGTCGCGTCCTGGTAGGCGATGCGCACCTCGCCGCTCGGCGTCACGCGGATGTTCGAGTCGTCGCCGACCACGTGCAGTCCGTCGGGGAAGGGCACGCCGTTGACCGAGAGGCCGTCGTCGACGACCTCGAGATCCTCGACCTCGGTCCCCACCACGCGCGCGTAGCGCAGCGCCTCGGCGTAGCCGTCGACGTAGCTGAGGTGCACATCCCCGTTGCCGTCGACGAACATCGACGCACCCACACCCACGTCGGCCGGCGTGCCATCGCTGCTCGGCAGCCCGTCCACGACCGTCTCCTCCCAGCCGCCCGAGCCTTCACGCGCGACCGACAAGGTGCCGGCGATGCGGTCGTAGTAGGAGACCACCAGGCCGCTCGAGGAGCGCCCCAGCGAGACGTAGAGACCACGCGCGAGCGGGAAGGAGTCGAGCTTGTTCGACGGCAGCGCGGCGGCGCAGGCGGTGCCCGAAGCGAGCGCGAGGCACTGCTCGTCGGCGCCACAGTTGGCGCAGCCACTCGCGGGCGCCGCGCACTCGCCGGTCGACTCGGCGCAGACGCTGCCGCCGGTGCAGAGGCGCGCGCGGCAGGGCGTCGCTTCGTCGACGCTGACGTCCTCGAGCAGGAAGCCACCGCCGGTCGCCGCGCCGCGGGCGAGGCGGACCTTCGAGCTCGGGAAGCCCGAGTCGGTGGGCACCATCGACAGGTAGGCGATCGTCGGGCGGTCGCCGTCGAAGAGCAGCTTCGAGTAGCGACCTGCGTCGGCGCCGTCACCGCCGTCGACGCGCTCGATCTCCCAGCTCACGCCCTTGAGCCTCGCGAACTTGAGCGCGCGGTTCGTGCGGTCGTAGTACGAGACGGCCGGCTGGCCGCTCGCGTCGAGCGCGATCGAGGTCCAGAGCCCGACGTCGTCGCCCGGCTCGATCTGGCCGCCTCGGAAGCCCTCGCGGTTGAAGTCCTTGTCGTTGACCTCGGGCTCGCTGGGCACCCCGTCGACGATCTGCCAGTCGACCTTCTCTCCGTCGTAGCGACCGACGACGAGATCGCCGTACTGGAAGGCCATGTTGTAGTCGGCCTCGAGATAGCCCGCGACCCAGAGGGTGCCGTCGCTCGACACCGCCGTCGAGGTGTAGGAGCCGACGAGCCCAGGCTCGAGCGTCACGCAGGGCGACTCGCACTTGTAGTTCGAGCCGGGCGGCGTCGTGTCGTCGTCGCAGGAGCAGCCGGCGTGCGTGCCCGCGGCGGTGAGCAGCGCGGCCGCCGCCACCGCTTGGTGCGCGCCGCGCCCGACGAGCGCGCCACCCACGCCGCGCGCCCCACCCACGCCGCTGCGTGCCGCTCGCGGCTTCGGCGACTTGGGCGCCGCAGCGTCGGGGCGGCGAGCGCGACGAGCGCCGAGACGCGCGAGCGCCGCGAACACGCCGAGCACGCCGAGACCCACGCTCCAGGGCGGGGTGGGCGCCGAGCTGCCGGGTGTGCTGCAGCTGCAGGCCGAGTCGCCTGCGTCCTTCGGCAGACCTCGGATGAGCGCCTGTCGCGTCGTTCCGAGCTGGCCTTGCTCGTCGCGTGCTTCGATCTCGATCTCGGCGACGCCCTCGGGCACCGCGACGCGCAGCGCGGCGTCGCGCGCGACCCACGCGCCGAACTCGCCGTCGTCGAAGCGCCAACGCACCTGGGTCGCGCCTTGCGAGACCTGGTCGTAGACGTCGAGCTCCACCTCGCCCTGAGCGTCGACCTCGGGGCGCACGCGCACCGCGGGGGCTTGGGTATCGACGAGCAGCTCCACGCGAGCGGGCTCGGGATCGAGCGTGTAGGGGCGGCCGACCTCGCGCGAGCGCAGCTCGACGACGTGTCGACCCTCGAGGCGCAGCACCGGGTCGCTCACACGGAGCTGGTTCCCACGCGTCCACGGCCTCCACGCGCCGCCATCGACGCGCAGCTGGTGCTCGACCGGAGCGCCGCGGCTCGAGTCGGCCGCCACGGCGATGATCGCCTCCGGCTCGTTGCCGGGCCGGAAGCCCGCGGGCTTGAGGCCGAGCGGGTCGACACGCAGCTCGACGAGCTGGGCCGTGGTGTCGACGGTCTCGTCGGCGGTGAGCTGGGCGTTCGCCGCGCCGGCGACCTCGAAGGCGGCGAAGATGCCGAGGAAGTCCTCGCCCTCCTTGACCAGCTTGCGCAGGCCGGGCGAGCCCTGGCCCTCCACGCTCTCCGGGATCACGAGCCTCAGGCCGAGGCTCGAGAGCGAGTCGTTGAGATCGATGGCCGGCAGACCGCTGCCGATGAGCCCGCCGATCTGGCCCGAGAGCAGCGCCTCGAGGCTCGCGGCGAGCTGGGCCGGGTCCTCGCGCATCAGCTCGGCGTTCGTGATCTGGCCGTTGCTGATGCCGATGGTCTCGATCACGGGCACGAGCCCCTCCGGCGTGACCGTCAGGTTGAGCGGCACACGCAGGTCGAAGGTCGCCGTCATGAAGCGGATGAAGCGATCGTGCGAGAGGATGTAGAAGTCGAAGGACGCGTCGTCGAGCGTGACGTCGAGCAGCGGGTCGGTCGTGAGGTTCGTGCCGTTGCCGAGCGCCACCACCGGCGGCTTCTGCGGCTTGAGCACGATCGCGATCGGCGCCTCCTCGCGCTGCAGCGAGAGATCGCGCAGCGAGGGCGCGAGCAGCCCGAGCGTGGTCGAGTTGAGCAGGTCGACCGTCTCCGTGGAGAGGCCGATGCAGAGCAGACCCGAGTTGTACATGCCGCTGAAGGCGTAGTTCAGGAAGCTCTCCGAGATGCCGAGCCCGAGGTGCGGCCCGGGCAGCCCGGCGGGCCAGTCGCCCGCCACCAGCGCGTCGTCGATGAGCTCGTTCGGGATGAGCAGGCCCGTCGGCCTCGGCGTGTTGCTGAGCGGCACGCAGCCGGAGACGGGCTTCGGCTCGACGCCGCCGTAGAAGCCGAGCGTGGCGCCTCCCCCGATGGGGTTGAGATCACCCCAGCGGCGGCCGGAGTTGTCGTCGCGGAGCGAGTCGCCGCCCGCGGCGAGCAAGAAGTCGAGCCCGCCCTTGGTGCCTGGGGAGATGCCGGCCAGCAGGCCGCCGAGGTTCGCGTTGCCGTCGGTGCCGAGCACCATCGAGACGCACTCCGCCGAGTCGGTCGTGCCGTACCTGCAGATGCCGTCGACGTCGTTCGTGCCGGTGGGGCAGGGCGGACTGACCGCGGGGTTCGCCGCCTGACAGAGCTGCTCCTCGACCGTCTCGTCGAGCGTCCCGGTGAGGCCGTCCATGAGCTGGCCGACGATCAGGCCCTTCACGAAGTCGAGCACCGATCCGAGGAACCCTCCACAGTTGAGACGCAGCGCGTCTTCGATGTCGTTCTCGTCGAGGAAGATCTCGTCGATGCGGATGCGTGAGTAGCCGTAGCGCGCGTGCGAGGTGTCGGTGTCGGCGACGACCGAGAGGCGCAGCCGCACGCCCACGTTCGCGAAGGTCTGGTTCGAGCCCGGGCAAGCCTGGTTGCCGGTGAGCGTCGCCGTGGCGCTGCCCACGCTGGTCGAGATCGGCAGCGAAGCGAGGCGGACGGGCAGGGTGCCCTCGACGCGGATCTCGCTCGGCGTCTGCGACGAGACGTTCAGGTTCGCGTTGGCGAGATCGATCTCCACGTTGCAGGGCTGGTTGCCCGAGCAGATCGTGTAGTTGATGTTGAAAATGATGTTGACCGTGCCCTGGGTCTGCGGAATCGCGAAGGTCACTATCCCGCTGTCCTGCCCGAGCAGGCTCGGCGCGATGTTCCCGAGGTTGTCCTGGATGAAGTCGAGGCCCGACGGAGTGATCCGCACCGCCGCGGCGTTCTCGATGCGCTCCTCGGAGACGAAGCCTCCAGGCAGGGGCGTGATGCCACCGCAGCCGCTCGTGCAGCCGTCGCCGGCGCAGGCGGGAACGAGGGCGAGACCGAGCAGCCAGGGGTATCGAAGCTTGGATCGGACCATCTCGCAGTACCTCTCTTCGCGCGGGCTGGACTGCTCACCCGCTCACCTCGAGCGCGCGAGCTCCGTCACCAGAGCGACAACGTTGCAGAAGAAGGACCTTCGTAGGCTAGCGGTCTGCGACCGACGCCCGCAAGGCTCGATGCTGTGACACGACGCGTCGAACACGAATGCGCCACCGCGAGATGCACGAAGCCCCCCGGCGGCTCGGAGGCCGGCGGGGGGCTGGGTCGGGGGCGGCAGCGCGCGTCGACCGGGCGCAGGCGCGCGCCGCGCGGTCGACGGGCTCGCTCAGTTGCAGCTGCGCAGCGTCGTGGCGCTCGCGGAGAAGGTCGCCGCGAGCTTGACCGAGTCGGCACAATTGGCCGTGGCGGCCGTGCCCGGGTCGGCCTCGTTGGCGCCGGCGCACCAGTCACCCTTGAAGTCGATCACGCCGCCGGTGCGCTTGCACTTCTTCGTGGCCGTGTCGAGGTTCTCCGGGCCGGCGAGCAGCGTGCAGAGCGAGTTGCCGCCGAGCTCGGGGATGGTGACCACGTCCGCTTCCTCGAGGGTGATGTAGCCGTCGATGCTCGCGCCATCGACGAACTGGAAGGTGCTCGCGTCGGGTAGGCAGAGGTTGTTCGGGTCGAGGCCCGAGGCGTTGAAGCTGCCGACGCAGTTCTGATCGGCCGAGATGGAGCCGCCGAAGATGCGCAGCGAGCGCAGCGGCAGGAGGATCACCTTCGAGCGGTCGGTGAGGCTCGTGTAGATCGGCACGACCACGTCTTTGCGCTCGGCCGTCTCGAAGCCGCCGTTCGTGATCGGGGCGCTGATCTCGAAGGGCTGCACGTCGAAGCCCTGGATGGTCTCGTTCACGAAGCAGTAGCCGAGGTTCGGGTCGGCCTCGGGCAGCGCGCCGCCGGTGCGCAGCGTGCCGGTCGTGGTGTCGAACTCCAGGATCCACGAGAAGGTGCCGTCGCCGACGAAGAGCGCGTCGCCCGTCTCGGACTTGCAGCCCGGGTAGGCGAGCGAGATGCCCTTGTCGACGATGCCTCGCACCGTCGGATCGCCCGAGAGGCCCTGGGGCGCCGTGAGCCGGAGCTGCGACAGGCGGAGCGCGAAGCGATCCTTGCCGGCGTTGTCGGCGAAGGCGATGCACTCGCTCTCGACCGCCGGGCAGCCCTCGCCGGGGGCGCAGCCGCCGTTCGACGAGCTGCTCGTCGACGAGCTCGTGCCGGTGTCGTCGCCGCAGCCCGCCACGAGCGAGAGCGACACCGCGCCGGCCACCGCGACCACACCACCGACCAGACCCAACATCCCACCGCGCGCCTTCGTCTCGTTCATGTCCACTCCTCGTTCTTTGCTGCTCTACCGAAGAAACCCTGGCTCGCCCCACACGCCTGGCTCGCCCCACGCCTCGCCGGCCACGCGGCACCTGGCCCGTGGCCCCGCCCTCGCTAGAGGGGCTGGAAGAGCGCGCGGATCTGCGTGACGCGCGCCTCCACGTCGCCGGCGATGAGCTCGCTCACCTTGCGGGTGCCCACGGCCTCGACGCAGTAAGAGGCCGTGGCGGTGCCGTGGATCATCGCGTCGCGCATCACGCGCGGGTTGAGCCCCTGCTGCACGTGGCTCGCGAGGTAGCCCACGAAGCCGCCGGCGAAGGAGTCGCCTGCGCCGGTGGGGTCGACCACGTCTTCGAGCGGGTAGCCCGGCACGGCGAAGATGCCGCTCTCGTCGAAGAGCAGCGCGCCGTGCTCGCCGCGCTTGATGATGAGGGTGTGCGGACCACGCTTGCGGATCTCGGTCGCCGCGCGCCGGATGTTGTGCACACCGGAGAGCTGGCGCGCCTCCTCGTCGTTGATGATGAGCACACCGACACGGGGGAGCAGCGCCGCGAGCTTCTCGGGCTCACCGGTGATCCAGAAGTTCATGGTGTCGGCCACGACGAGCTCGGGCGCGCTCATCGCGTCGAGCACGTCGCTCTGGAGCTGCGGGTGGATGTTGCCGAGCAGCACGATCGGGCTCGAGCGGAAGGCCTCGGGGATCTTCGGCTGGAAGTCCGCGAAGACGTTCAGCTGCGTATCGAGCGTCTCCCGGCCGACGAGATCCGCGTCGTAGCGACCGGCCCAGCGGAAGGTCTTGCCGCTCGCGCGCTCGATGCCCGCCGTGTCGGCGCCGCGCGCGTCGAGCGCACGCAAGACCTCCGCCGGGAAATCGTCGCCGACGACGGCGACCACGCGCGCTCGCGCGTAGGCGGTCGCCGCGAAGGTCGCGTAGGTGGCCGAGCCACCGACGGTGTTCTTGAAGCTGCCACTCGGCAGCTCGAGGTCGTCGAAGGCCATCGAGCCGACGATCAGGACGGGAGCGCGCTGGTTCACTGTGTATCCTCGGTCGCAGAGCGTGAGCGGCGCCGCAAGGGCGCTCTGTCGTGGGGAGATGCGTGGGAGCTTCGAGCGTCGCGCGGGGCGTCGTGTCCACGGACGCCGGGCCTCGGAGCCGGCGGGATGCTGCCTCAGCCGCTGGCGATCCTCGTCGCGGGCTCGGGGCCGAGCAGGAGCGACTCGCAGAGGCGCGCCCAGCGGTGTCGCCGGCTCGACTCTGCTGCGACCACGCCGCGCAGCCTCAGGTAGGCCTCGTCGAGCCGATCGTTGACGATGACGTAGTCGAAGAAGCCGTAGTGCGCGATCTCGCGCCTCGCGGCCTGGAGCCTCCTCAGCGTGGTCGGCTCGTCTTCGGTTCCCCGGCCCCGCAGCCGTCGCTCGAGCTCCTCGAGCGAGGGCGGGAGGATGAACACGCCCACCGCGTCAGGGAAACACGCCTTGATCTGACGCGCGCCCTGGTAGTCGATGTCGAAGATGACGCCCTGGGCGTGCTCGGCCTTGGCGCGCGTGATCTCCGACACCGCCGTGCCGTAGAGGTTGCCGTGGACCTCGGCCCACTCCGCGAAGGCCCCAGCTTCGATCATGGCCTCGAAGCGCGCTCGATCGACGAAGTGGTACTCGCGCCCGTCGAGCTCGTTCGGCCGGGGCTTGCGCGTCGTGTGCGAGACGCTGAAGCGCAAGCGCGGCAGATCGGCCCGCAGCTTTCCGCACAGCGTCGTCTTCCCGGCGCCGGACGGCGACGAGAGGATCAACAGCAGGAACTCGTCCACGCTGGCTTCGGTCGACATTCGTTTGACTGCTCCCGACTCGATTCTTGGCGCCGCCACGGCTCCTCGGCCGAAGCGCCGCCGTCTGGCGCCGTGGGGCGCCCGTCGCGCTCAGCGGCGCCAGAGCTCCGCCGTCACCTTCGCGGCGGCTCCGAGGCCGCGGCTCCGCAGCGCGTCGAGATAGGCGATCGTCGGCGCGAGGCCGTCTTCCCAACGCACGCTCGGTTCGTAGCCGAGCAGCTCCCGCGCGGCGTCGATCGCGCCGAGCGAATGGCGGATGTCGCCCGCTCGCTCCGCGCCGTGGTGCACCAAGACCTCTCGGCCGAGCGCGCGCCCGAGCTCCTTCACCAGATCGTTCAGGCCGATGCGGCGCGCGCCGGCGATGTTCACCACCTGGCCTTCGAGCTTCTTCGAGCAGTCGGCGGCGAGCAGGTTCGCGCCGACGGTGTTCTTCACGAAGCAGAAGTCGCGCGTCTGCTCACCGTCGCCGAAGATCTCGATGGTGTCGCCGCGCAGCGCACGATCGACGAACCGCGGGATCGCGGCGGCGTAGGCGCCGTCGGGCGTCTGGCCCGGGCCGAACACGTTGAAGTAGCGCAGGCTGAGCGTCTCGAGCCCGTAGAGCTGCGCGAACACGCGCAGGTAGTTCTCGCCGGCGAGCTTGCTCACCGCGTAGGGCGAGAGCGGCATCGGCGCCATGGTCTCGCGCTTCGGCAGCTCCTCGCTCTCGCCGTAGGCCGCGCTCGACGCGGCGAAGATCACGCGGCGCACGCCGGCGTGCCTGGCGGCGTCGAGCACGCGCACGGTGCCGTGCACGTTGGCCGAGTCGCTCTCGACCGGGAGCTCCACGCTCTTCGGGACGCTGCCGAGCGCGGCCTCGTGGAAGACGACCTCGACACCCTCGCAGGCCTTCGCGACGGCCTCGGCGTCTCGGATGTCGCCCGTCACTCGCTCGATCTGCGACTGCTGCTCGATGCCGTCGAGGTTCTCCCAGAACCCGGTCGACAGGTTGTCGAGCACACGCACGCGCTCTCCTCGCTCGACGAGCGCCGCGACGAGGTTCGAGCCGATGAAGCCGGCTCCTCCGGTGACCAGGTAACGCGTCTTCGCCATGGTGTGCTCGGGACGGTCGGATCGAAGCGGTGCGCTCGCGCGCTTCTCAGAGGCCCTTGCGCCGCTGGATGTCGGACATCACGCGCTGGTACTCGACCTCCCAGGTGCGCGTGCCCTCGCTGACGTGCTTGATCTTGCTGCGGACCTCGGCGTCGAGCGCGTCGTCGAGCTCGAGGTGCTTGCGCAGCGCAGGGCGCATCTGGCGCCGCAGATCGTGGTCCTCGGCGTAGACCTCCTCGACGTTGGCCGAGTGCATGAGCATCTCGATGCACTGGTCGAGCAGGTAGTCGAACATGTCCTCGCCGACCTTGATCCCGGCCTGCTCGGCGGCGAGCTTCTTGAGCCGACCGAGCTCGCTCGGGGGCATGCCGCGCTGCTCGCAGAGCTGCTTGGCCTTGTCCGTCACGGCGCGTTCGGCGCTCTGGTAGCTCGTGAAGACCGACTCGAGGTCCTTGACCACCTCACGGCGGTCCTCCACCTCGATGGCCTTGGTCTCGAGCAAGGCACGCACGAGCTCCTCGGCGAGCGGCCCGATCTTGCCGGAATACAGACGCATGGCCGGCACTTCGCACAGAACCGCCCGGCCGTCGAGAGAGGTCTCTGGTGTCGCGCGCGCGGCCGCCGGAGCGAGGGCGCTCCGGTGCGTGCGCGCCTCTGCGCTCAGCCTCGGCGCTCAGCCTCGGCGCTCAGCCTCGGCGCTTGGGCGCCGGGGAGCTCTGGCGTTTGGGCGTCAGCAGGGGACGCACGCCGATCTTGAGTCGGCGCTTCACGGCCGCGCGCTGTCGCTCCTTGTAGCGATCGTGGCTCGCGTCGCCGCGCTCGTTGTTGCTCTCGGTCGCTTGGTCGAGGACCTGGAACTCGCAGAGCACGAACACGACCGAGCCGAGCGGCGCGGCGGACACGGGCGCGAGCTCGAGGATGCGGTCGGGCAGACGGACCGGGAGATCGACGACGAAGTGGATCACCCGGTAGCTGTCGGCCGAGAACTGGTTGTCACTCGGCGTGTAGCGATCGTCCACACCCGTCTGGAAGTCCTTGATCATCGTGCGCAGGTGCGGGTGCTCGAGGCAGTAGCTCCTGAAGTGGAAGATCGTGTTGATGCTCTCGCCGGCGACGGCGAGGCTGAAGGGGAAGAGCCGCTCGGAGAGGTGGAGCAGGACCGGGAGGATGTCGTCGGCCGAGCGCGTGACGATCCGGAAGCGCAGCTTGTCGTAGACCTGCGAGGCCGAGGTGTCGCGCTTCGACAGGAGCTTCGTATAGAGCGAGTCCTTGTTCTTGCGCCCACCGACGAACTCCACGATCGGGAAGCTCGCGCCGAGCATGCCTCCCACCACCCGGTAGACCTTCTCCTCGACGAGGTGGAAGATCTCCTGGTCGCTCAGGGGCAGGCAGAACAGGAGCTCGCGCCCATCGAGGTGATGGATGATGTGCATCGCCTTGAGGATGGCGCAGGCGCAGGTCTGACGGTGGCCCTTGCCGGAGGCGAGCAAGAGCAGCGCCTCCACGCTCGCAGCGGCAACCGGCTTGGGGATCGGGAAGTCGAACTGCCTGCGCAGAAAACCGATCGCTTCGTCGCGGAGCGCGTCGAGCCGCGCGCGATCCCTCGGGTCTTCGGGGCGGAGTTCATGCGCGCGGATGAGGGCGCGAGCGTCGTCCTCGGTGCGGAGGTTCAACCGGTGCCAGTCGATGACCGAGTCGCCGCGCAGGAGCAGGCGCACGGACTCCAGCTCGTGGAGCTGGAACTCGTCCAGGCGCTTCAGGCGGCCGACGCCCCGTTCCTGCACCATGTCGGTCGATGGGAGGCGCAACCGACGGAATCGTCAAGCGGCTCTTCACGGGCCGGCGCCTCGCGGGCGGTGCGAAGCTTCGGGCGGGCCTCACAGAGCCCGCGCTTCGGCCGCCGAGCCCGCGCCAGTTCGACCGGAGGAACGCTCGGCTCGGAGCGCTCAGCCTCGGGCGCTGGGCGGGTGCAGGCTCACTTGGAGGGGTCGACCTGAGCCGCCTCGACCGGCGGGTTGCGGCCGAGAGAGAGGGTGCCGAGGAAGATGCCGACGGTCAGGGCCACGACCAGCGCGTGACCGAGGTACCCGTTGTAGGCGACTGCGCCGAAGGGGGCGACGCCAGCCAGGAACCAGGGAGCGAACTTCATGAGGCGGTGTCTCCGGAAAGAAACGACAGCGGGGGAACGCTCATGAGCCCATCGAAGCCTGCCGAGGGGACCATGTAGGATAAGGTGCCACAGCCCAGTGAAGCGGGGCAAGAACTAGCGGCAGTGCGCTGCGTCACGCAAGCCCAATCCCCTCTCCACACCGCGTGCCGCCGCCATCGCGGCCTGGAACTTCGACCGATTGTGCTGCAAGTTTGAATGCTTGGATGCACATCTCTGAGAGATCAAATGAGTGGGATAGATGCGTCCAGTAGGACGCGAGGTGTGGCAGGCTGGACGCGCGGAACTGCGCCGCTCTCCGGAGCCATGGGCTGCCGCTGTCGCCAGCCGCAGGCGCGACCGCGGAGAGCTGCTGCAAGCTCTGGAAATCAGCTACTTCGCACCGCGCTCTCGGATCCTGCGAACCAGGCCATCGATGATCGAAGGAGGCAGGTCGAACGCAGGCATGCGGTTCTTGCCCTGCCGGATGCTCTCGGCGAGCTGCGCGTCGGTCCGCGCTGAGAGGAAGTCTGCGCGCGTCAGGTCGGGGGCCCCAGCCATCGCTCCCTGAGGGCCGTCGCCTCGACCCATGACGCCGTGGCAGCTCGCGCAGTTCTTCTGCCACGCGAGCTCCACCAGGGACGAGCCGTCGTTCTGGGGTCGCGCAGCGCTGGCGCTCGCGGCCCCGGGCGGCTGATCGTGGTCGCTGGGCAGCCACTCGCGGGCGTCGCTGCGGTCGGGTGCGCAGCCGCCGAGGGCCAGCGCGGCGAGGATGAGAGCGAGGTAGGAGACGCGCGCGGCGGGCGAAGGGCGGAGACTTTCGACGAGCACGAGGCAGGTGTCTCCTGCCCGCCATCGAGGTGCAAGCGCTACTTGCGGTGCACGGAGCCGAGCGCTCGGGCCCGACCAGGAGCGGTCGCGGCGCGCGCGGGGGCCGCCGAGCGAGACCGCCCCTGGCGCATGGAACGTCGACAGGCACCCGGCCGAGAGCCAGGTGCCTGTCTGCGATGGGCCGGGCGGTGCGCCCGAGACCCGGCGGACGAGCGGCGGCCTGTCGGGCTCCGCTCCCCCGCCTCAGCCGATCACTGGCAGGGGTCGCCGGCGTTCTTGCCGCCGCCGTCGACGGGCTTGCCCTTCTCGGCCGGCTTGCCGTCGATCGCCGCGTCGAAGAAGGACACGCGGCGGTTCTTGGCCTTGCCCTCTTCGGTGTTGTTGTCGGCGAGCGGCTTGGTCTCGCCGAAGCCCACCGGCAGGAGGCGCTTGCAGTCGATGCCCTTGGCGGTCAGCCACTTGGACACGCTCATCGCGCGACGCTGCGAGAGGTCCTGGTTCTTGGCGTCGTCGCCGTCGCCATCGGTGTGGCCTTCGATACGGAGCAGGGTGACCTTCGTCTCCTGCTTCAGGTAGGACTCGACGATCTCGAGGACCGGATCGGACTCGGGCAGGAGCTTGTCGCTGCCCGTGACGAAGAGCACCGGGCCAGGCAGCTCGACCTGGTTGCCGACCTTCTTGAAG
>ERZ761602.4520-NODE-4520-length-17707-cov-9.059767_pt1 | contig 17707 bp, 16 predicted proteins | sample MGYA00512165_ERZ761602 | MGnify/ENA primary metagenome ERZ761602 (study PRJEB28899, sample SAMN02445085) | bioreactor sludge metagenome | biome: EBPR sludge; isolation source: Thorneside wastewater treatment plant | place: Australia: Brisbane, Thorneside... | reverse complement strand
AGGAGAAGAACATCTCGTTCTCCGAGGTGTTCGACATCTACGGCTTCCGCATCCTGGTGCCCGACGTGGCCGGCTGCTACCTCGCGCTGGGGGCGCTGCACACGCAGCTCAAGCCCATCCCCGGCAAGTTCAAGGACTACATCGCGATCCCCAAGGCGAACGGCTACCAGTCCCTGCACACCACGCTCTTCGGGCCCTTCGGCATGCCGGTGGAGGTGCAGATCCGCACCCCCGAGATGCACAAGGTGGCCGAGGCGGGCGTCGCCTCCCACTGGCTGTACAAGACGGCCGACGGCGGCGGCACGAAGGACCTGCAGATGAAGACCCACCAGTGGCTGCAGTCGCTGCTGGAGATCCAGAGCGAATCGGGCGACGCGCTCGAGTTCCTCGAGCACATCAAGGTGGACCTCTTCCCCGAGGAGGTCTACGTCTTCTCGCCCAAGGGCAAGATCTTCTCGCTGCCGCGGGGCGCGACGCCCATCGACTTCGCCTACAACGTGCACACGGACGTCGGAAACCACTGCGTCTCGGCGCGGGTGAACGGCGAGACGGTGCCGCTGGGCACCCCGCTTCGCAACGGCGACCGCGTGGAGATCGTGACGGACCCGCACTCGCGCCCGAACCCGGTGTGGCTCTCCTACGTGGCCACGGGCAAGGCCCGCTCCCACATCCGCCACTACCTGAAGACGATGCAGTCCCAGGAATCGGCCGAGGTGGGCGAGCTGCTGCTCGTCCAGGCGCTGCGCTCGCTGGGCGCCCACCCGGACGAGATCGGCGAGGAGCACTGGAAGCGCTTCCACAAGGGCGACAGCTCGAGGACCCGCGAGGAGGTGCTCGCGGACATCGGCCTGGGCAAGCGGCTCGCCGTCGTGGTCGCGAGGAAGCTCCTCGCCAAGCCCGAGGCCGCGATCGCCGCCACCACGGCCGCCGCCGCCGCACCCCGCATGGACAGCATCACCATCCGCGGCACCGAGGGCGTGGCCGTGCAGTTCGCGCCGTGCTGCCGCCCGATTCCCGGCGACCCGATCATCGCCCAGATCCGCAAGGGCCAGGGCCTCGCCGTGCACACGCACGACTGCCCCGCGATCCATCCCTTCCACTTCGACCCGGAGAAGTGGGTGGACGTGCAGTGGGACGCGGAGCCCGGGCGCCTGTTCGACGTGGACGTGCGCCTCACGGCCGCCAACCAGCGCGGCGTGCTCGCGCGGCTCGCGGCGGAGATCGCCGAGGCCGATTCCAACATCGACCACATCGAGACCGAGGAGCGCGCCTCGAGCGCCTACACCACGATCGTCTTCATGATCCAGGTGAAGAGCCGCATGCACCTCGCGCAGGTGTTCCGGCGCCTGCGCCGCATTCCCGAGGTCGTCCGCCTCACGCGCCTGAAGCGCAAGTCCTGACCCCGCCCGAGGAGCCATGAACAAGCAGATCGTCGCCACGCCCGCCGCGCCCGCCGCCATCGGACCGTACTCGCAGGCCGTCCGCGCCGGCGACACCGTGTACCTGTCGGGACAGATCCCGCTAGACCCCGCCACGATGCAGCTCGTCGAGGGCTTCGAGCCCCAGGTCGAGCGCGTCTTCGACAACCTCGAGGCCGTGTGCCGCGAGGCCGGCGGCTCCTTCCGCGACGTGGTGCGCGTGACGATCTACCTCACGGACCTCGCGACCTTCCCCGCGGTCAACGCCATCATGGCGCGCCGCTTCGCCGAGCCCTACCCGGCCCGCGTCACCATCGGCGTGGCGTCGCTGCCGCGCGGGGCCGCGGTGGAGATCGACGCGGTGATGGTCCTCTCCCCGCCCGAGAGCGGCGCCTAGGACGCCTTCGCCGTGGGGGCTTCGCGCAAGGCGCGCGCGGCGCCGGCCGTCGGGCGCGAGCCGCAGCCCGAAGGCGGCGACCTCGTCGCGGCCGCGCCCCTCGTCGCGAAGCTCGCCAAGCTCGGCATCCACCGCAAGCTCGACCTCGCGCTGCACCTGCCGCTGCGCTACGAGGACGAGACCCGCCTCACGCCGCTCGCCGAGGCGGGCGGGGCCGGGCCCGTGCTGGTGGAGGCCGAGGTGGTCGAGACGGAGATCAAGTACCGCCCCCGGCGCCAGCTGGTGGTGCGCTGCGCGGCCGAAGGCGGCGAGCTGTGGCTGCGCTTCCTGCATTTCTATCCGAGCCAGCCCAAGCAGATGGCGCCGGGACGGCGCCTGCGCCTCTACGGCGAAGTGCGACCGGGCTTCTTCGGCGCGGAGATGGTCCACCCGAAGGTGCGAGTGGTATCGAAGGACGAGCCGCTGTCCGCGAGCCTCACGCCGGTGTATCCGGCCACCGCGGGGCTGGGCCAGGCGCAGCTGCGGGGCCTCATCGCCCACGCCCTGGACACGCTGCTGCTCGACGACACGCTCGAGCCCGCGCTCCTGTCGCGCCTCGCGCTGCCGCCCTTCGGCGAGAGCGTGCGCCTGCTGCACCGGCCGCCCCCGGACGTGGACCCGCGCGCGCTGGACGAGCGCACGCACCCGGCGTGGCGGCGCCTGAAGTTCGACGAGCTCCTCGCCCAGCAATTCGCGATGCGCATCGCCTACCGCGAGCGCCGGGGCAAGGCCGCGCCCCGCTTGCCGGAGCGCCACACGCTCACCAACGCGCTGGTGAAGAGCCTGCCCTTCGCGCTCACGAAGGCCCAGAGGAAGGCCTGGTCCACCATCGCCCACGACCTCGCGCATCCGCACCCCATGCGCCGCCTGCTGCAGGGCGACGTGGGCAGCGGCAAGACGCTGGTGGCGGCCCTCGCGGCGCTGCAGGCGGTGGAGAACGGCCACCAGGTGGCGCTCATGGCGCCCACGGAGATCCTCGCCGAGCAGCATTACCTCAAGCTCGCCCATTGGCTCGAGCCCCTCGGGGTCAAGGTGACCTGGCTCTCGGGCAGCCTCAAGGCCCGCGACAAGCGCGCCGCCCTCGAGGCGATCGCGCGCGGCGAGACGCAGCTGGCCATCGGCACCCACGCGCTCTTCCAGCAGGACGTCGCGTTCGCGCGACTGGGCCTCGCGATCGTGGACGAGCAGCACCGCTTCGGCGTGGCCCAGCGCCTCGCGCTCGCGGCCAAGGGCGCCGAGCCCCACCAGCTGATGATGAGCGCGACGCCGATCCCCCGCACCCTGTCCATGAGCTACTTCGCGGACCTCGACGTGTCCGTGATCGACGAGCTGCCCCCGGGCCGCACGCCCGTCGCGACGCGCCTGGTGGACGAGGCGCGCCGCGACGAGGTCGTGGCCCGCGTGCGCGAGGCGTGTCGCGAGGGCGCGCAGGCCTACTGGGTGTGCCCGCTCATCGAGGAATCGGAGACGCTCCAGCTCAAGACGGCCCTCGAGACCTTCGAGACGATCCGCGCCACCTTCCCGGACCTCGCCGTGGGCCTGGTGCACGGGCGCCTCAAGCCCGACGAGAAGGCGGCCGTGATGGCCGCGTTCAAGGCCGGGCGCGTGCAGCTGCTGGTGGCCACCACGGTGATCGAGGTGGGCGTGGACGTGCCCAACGCCTCGCTCATGGTGATCGAGCACGCCGAGCGCCTCGGGCTCGCGCAGCTGCACCAGCTGCGAGGCCGCGTGGGCCGCGGCGCGGCGAGGAGCCAGGCGATCCTCCTGTATCATCAACCGCTCTCGGAAACGGCGCGCGCGAGGCTCAAGATCATCTACGGCAACACCGACGGCTTCGAGATCGCGCGGCAGGACCTGCTGCTGCGCGGGCCGGGGGAATACCTGGGCGCCCGGCAGAGCGGCGCGCCGCTGCTGCGCTTCGCGGACATCGAACGCGACACGGACCTGGTGGAGCTCGCCCGCGCCGTCGCCGACGAGCTCGTCGCCGCCCGCGCCCATGCGGTGGACCGCCACCTCGAGCGCTGGCTGGGCCACCGGCAGTTCTTCCTCAAGGCATGAACCGGTGGAAGCGCCCGCCGCCTTCCCACGGCGACCCCTGGCGGGCCTGGCTCACGAGCCGCGGCTCCCTCACCTGGCGCATCACCGCGAGGTCGAAGGACTTCCGCGTGCAGGTGCTGCGCCAGCAGCTTCGCATTCCCAACGAGGACGAGTACCGGCGCCTGGGCCAGCCCACGCACCGGCGGGCCCTGGTGCGCGAGGTGCTGCTGCACGCGGGCGGCGCGCCCGTGGTGCTCGCCCACTCGATCGCGGCGTGGCGGGACCTGTCCGGCACCTGGCGGAGCCTGCGGGGCCTGGGCAGCCGCCCCCTCGCCCACGCGCTCTTCACGGACCCGCTCGTGCATCGCGAGGCGATGGAGTACACGCGGCTCGATCCTCGCCACCCGCTGTGGCGGCAGGCCGCGCGTCTCGCGGGCGGTCCGCTGCCGCCCCTGTGGGCGCGGCGCTCGCGCTTCGTGAAGGGCGGCCGGCCGCTGCTGGTCACGGAAGTGTTCCTGCCGCGGCTGCTCGCGCTCTAGGGGGAGCGCGCTGATGGGCACCGCCGCGCGCCTCGCCGCGTACGCGCGCCTCGTGCGCCTGGACAAGCCCGTGGGCATCCTGCTGCTGCTCTGGCCCACGCTGTGGGGCCTGTGGTTCGCCGCGGGCGGGGCGCCGCCCGCGGGCGTGCTCGCGGTCTTCGTGGCCGGCACCGTGCTCATGCGCTCGGCGGGCTGCGCCATCAACGACTTCGCCGACCGCCGCTTCGACGCCCACGTGAAGCGCACGCGGGGCCGGCCCCTCGCCGCGGGCGAGATCGCGCCGCAGGAGGCCGTGCTCGTCGCGGCCGTCCTCGCGCTCGCCGCGTTCCTGCTCGTGGTGTGGACGCAGAACCTGCTCACCGTCGGCCTCGCGGTGGCCGCGGGCCTGCTCGCGGCGATCTATCCGTTCACCAAGCGCTTCTTCTCGCTGCCCCAGGCGTGGCTCGGCCTGTGCTTCGGCTTCGGCATCCCGATGGCCTACGGGGCCGTGACGGACTCGGTGCCCCCGATCGCCTGGGCGATGCTCCTCGCCAACGCCTTCTGGACCCTCGCCTACGACACCGAGTACGCGATGGTCGATCGCGACGACGACCTGCGCATCGGCATCCGGACCTCGGCGATCCTCTTCGGCCGCGCCGACCTCGCGATGGTCATGGCCTTCCAGGGCCTGTTCCTCGCGACGATGGCCGCGGCGGGCGCCTCGCGCGGGGCGGGCTGGCCCTGGTACGCCGGGCTCGCCGCCGGCGGCGTCCTCGCCCTGTCGCACTGGCCCCTGATCCGCGATCGCGATCGCGACGGCTGCTTCCTCGCCTTCCGCCGCAACCACTGGATCGGCTTCGCCGTCTTCGCCGGCGCGCTCGCCGATTTCACGGACTGGCGCACGCTGCTGCGCTAGCCCTTTTCCCCGGAGCGTCCATGGCCTACACCACCCTCACCCTCGAAGCCCGCGGCCCCGTGGCCGTGGTCACCCTGAACCGCCCCGAGAAGGCCAACGCCCTCGAGGAGGCGATGTGGCACGAGATCCGCGACGCGATGCGCGAGGTGGACGGGACCGACGCGCTGCGCGTGGCGATCGTCCGGGGCGCGGGCCGGCACTTCACGGCCGGCATCGACCTCGCGATGCTCGAGGGCCTCGCCGCGCGCATCCGCCACCCGGACCCGGCGCGCGCCGCCGAGCGCCTGCGCCGCCTCATCCTGGACCTGCAGGACACGCTGACCGCCATCGAGCGCTGCAGGAAGCCCGTCATCGCCGCGATCCACGGCGCGTGCTTCGGCGGCGGCGTGGACCTCGCGACGGCCTGCGACCTGCGCTACTGCTCGGCCGACGCGCGCTTCTCGGTGAAGGAGATCGACGTGGGCATGACGGCCGACGTGGGCACGCTGCAGCGGCTGCCGCGCCTGGTGGGCGAGGGGATGGCCCGCGAGCTCGCGTACACGGGCCGCGTGGTGGAAGGCGCCGAGGCGGCGACGATCGGGCTCGTGCAGCGCTGCTTCGACACGCCCGACGCGCTCACGGCCGGCGTCGAGGCGCTCGCGGCGCAGATCGCGGCCAAGTCGCCCCTCGCGATCCGCGGCACCAAGGCGATGATCACCTACGCGCGGGACCACACGGTGGCCGATGCGCTCGAGCACGTGGCCACCTGGAACGCGGCGATGCTGATGTCGGCGGACCTGGCCGAGAGCGCCCGCGCGGCGAAGGAGCGGCGGGCGCCGCAGTACCCCGACTGAAGTCCCGACCGACGCGCCGCCGGTAGAATGGCGGCGAGCATCGCGCGGCCCGTTTCGCCCGCGCCGGAGAATCCCTTGCAGATCGTCTGCCTCGACCTCGAAGGCGTCCTGGTCCCCGAAATCTGGATCGAGTTCTCGAAGCGCACCGGCATCCCGGAGCTCTCGCGCACCACGCGCGACGAGCCCGACTACGACAAGCTCATGCGCTTCCGGCTGGACCTGCTCGCCGCGCGCGGGCTGGGCCTTCCGGACATCCAGGCCGTCATCGCGGACATGGGGCCGATGCCGGGCGCGCGGGACTTCCTCGACGCGCTGCGCGCGCGCTACCAGGTGATCATCCTGTCGGACACGTTCTACGAGTTCGCCCGGCCCCTGATGGCCCAGCTCGGCGAGCCCACGCTCTTCTGCCACCGGCTGGAAGTCGACGGCGCCGGCCGCGTGACGGGCTACCGCCTGCGGATGCCGGACCAGAAGCGCGCGGCGGTGAACGCGCTCAAGGCCCTCGCGTTCCGCGTGATCGCGGCGGGGGATTCCTACAACGACACCGCCATGCTGGGCGCGGCCCACGCGGGCATCTTTTACCGGCCGCCGGAATCGATCCTCGCGCAGTTCCCCCAGTTTCCCGTGACGCGCGACTACGCGGCGCTCCGGGCGGCGATCGACGCGGCCGCGGAAGGGCCCGCGGGCTAGAGGAAGCCCAGGTTGCCCGCGGGCGCCTCGTCCGGCGCCGGGGCGAGGAGATCGTCGAGGATCTCCTGCATGGATTCGTACACGTTCCCGTGCCCGAGGGTCTCGAGGAAGCCGCTGCGGCGGAAGAGCCCCAGGGGCTGCTCGTTCGGGTCCACCACGACCAGGCGCGATCCGCGCTTCACGAGCATCGCGTGCAGGCTCTCCAGCGCGTCGAGACCCGTGGTGTCCATGTTGATCACCTGGTGCATCTCGAGCACGAGCACGTCGGGCATCGCGCCCTTCGGGTCCAGCAGGTTCTCGAGCTTCGTCACGGAGCCGAAGAAGAAGCTGCCGAAGAGGCGGTAGGCGGCCACGCGCCGGCCGTCGGCGAGCCGCGCGACGCCCGCGGGCAGGTCGATGGGCTCGATCTTGGTGAGCGAGGACATGCGGTAGATGAAGAAGAGGCTCGACAGCACGAGCCCGACCTCCACCGCCACCACCAGGTCGAAGACCACGGTGAGCAGGAAGGTGGACAGCAGCGTCGCCCGGTAGATCATCGAGAAGTGCTTCAGGCGCAGGAACTCGCGCCAGTCGCCCATGTTCCAGGCGACCCACACCAGGATCGCGGCGAGGGCCGCGAGGGGGATCTTCGAGGCGAGCGGCGCGGCCGCGAGGATCACCAGGAAGAGCGCGAGGGCGTGCACGATGCCGGCCACGGGCGTGCGCCCGCCGGTGCGCACGTTGGTCACGGTGCGGGCGATCGTGCCCGTGACGGCGATGCCGCCGAAGAAGGGCGCCACGAAGTTCGCCACGCCCTGGGCCATGAGCTCCTGGTTGGGATCGTGCCGGTCCTCGATGAGGCCGTCGGCCACGCGGGCGCACAGCAGCGACTCGATGGCGCCGAGCAGCGCGATCGCGATCGTCGGGCCCACGAGGTTCTGCGCCGTCTCCCAGTTGAAGGCCGGCATGGCGGGCATCGGCAGGCCCGAGGGCAGCTGGCCGAAGCGGCTGCCGATCGTCTCCACGGGCAGGCCGAAGAGCGAGACCACGGCCGCGGAGGCCGCGAGCACGATCACGGTGGACGGGAGCTTCGCGGCGATGCGCTTCATGCGGCCGGCGTTGGGCTTGTACGAGACGGGCCAGACCACGATCACCAGGATCGAGGCGACCCCGATCGCGGCGGCCGTCCAGTTGACGGACCCGATCGAATCCGCGATGGCCCCGAGCTGCGAGAAGAAGTTCGAGGGCATCTTGTCGATCGACAGGCCCAGGAAGTCCTTGACCTGCTGCAGGCCGATGATGACCGCGATGCCGTTGGTGAAGCCGATCACGATGGATACCGGGATGAAGCGCACCAGCGTGCCGAGCTTGAAGGCGCCCATCGCGAACAGCAGCACGCCGGCCATGATCGTCGCGATGAGCAGGTTCGCGACCCCGTGCTTTTCCGCGATGGCGTAGAGCAGCGCGACGAAGGCCCCGGCGGGCCCGGCGATCTGCACCCGCGAGCCGCCGAGCACCGAGACGATGAGGCCGCCGACGATCGCCGTGACGATGCCCTGCTCCGGGCGCACGCCCGAGGCGATGCCGAAGGCCATCGCGAGGGGAAGCGCGACCAGCGCGACCGTGAGCCCGGCGCCGAAGTCGGCGGAGAACGCGGCGCGGTCGTAGCCGGCGACGCAGTCGAGCAGGCGCGGGCGGAAGGCGAGGGACAGTCGGGCCGTGGCGACCTCGGCTCTGCGGATCAGGTCACGGTCTCGACGGGCGTGTCGAGATAGTAGCCGGCGCCGCGCTCGGTGCGGATGAGGCGCGGCTCGTTGGGCTTTTCCTCCACCTTGCGGCGAAGGCGCAGGATCTGCACGTCGATCGAGCGGTCGTAGATGTCGTCGTGCAGGCGGCTCGATTCGAGCAGCTGGTCGCGCGAGAGCACGCGCTGCGGCGCGCGCAGGAAGGCGACGAGCAGGGCGTATTCGCTGTTGGTGAGCTCGACGGCCTGGCCCTCGGGGCTCTTCAGGCGCCGAAGGCCCGTGTTGAGCTCCCAGCCGGCGAAGCGGAAGGCGCGCACGGCCTCGCCCCGGCGGGCCTCGCGCTTGCCCTCGGTGCGCCGGAGCACGGCCTTCACGCGGGCGAGCAGTTCCCGGGGGCTGAAGGGCTTGGTGACGTAGTCGTCCGCGCCGAGCTCCAGGCCCATCACGCGGTCGATCTCCTCCTTGCGGCTGCCGGTGAGGATGATGATGGGCAGGTCGAGGCTTTCGCGCAGGCGGCGCGCGACCGCGAGGCCGTCGGCGTCGGGCAGCTTGAGGTCGAGGATCACGAGGTCCACGGTCTCGGCGGCGAGCACCGCGTCCATGTCGGCCGCGGTGCCGGCGCCGCGGGCCGCGAGCCCGCTCTGGACGAGCTGCTCGCGCACGAGCTCGCGGATCGCGGGATCGTCGTCGACGACGAGGATGCGGGCTTCCATGGGCGCTCAGCGCTTTGGCTTCCGGGCACGGGGAGCGGCCATTTTACGCCCTCGAGGCCGTAGAATCCGTTTTCGACGGACCCTGCCTGCCGTGAACCTGTCCCCCACCCCCGCTGCGGAGCCCTCCGCGCGCACCCCGATCGTGCCGCTGGCCGCCTTCGCGCTCGCCTACGCGGCGCTCGCCGCCTGGGCCGCGTGGCTGCCGGTGCAGGCGCGGTTCCCCCTGCCGTTCTGGCCCGCCGACGGCCTCGCGCTGGGCGCGCTCCTGCTCGCGCCCCGGCATCGCTGGGGCGCGCTGTGCGCCTCGGCCGCGGCGATCACCCTCGCGGCGGCGCTCGTCGCCGGATCCGATGCGCCCGCCGCCTTCGCCGCGGCCGCCGTATCGGCCTTCGAGCCGGCGCTCGTCGCGTGGGTGCTGCTTCGGCTGGGCCGCGTGAGCCTCGCCGACGTGCGGGGCATGGCGGCTTTCCTGGTGAATCTCGTGCCGCTGCTCGCGCTCTTCTCGCTGGGCGAGGCGGCGCTCGCCACGCTCCGTCACGAGGCGGAGTTCCGCGCGGTGTGGACCCACGGCTTCGCCTCGGACTTCCTCGGGATGATCGCGTTCGCGCCGCTCGTGCTCGCGTGGGGCCGCGGCGGCGTCGCGGAGGCCCGCCACGAGTTCGCCGGGCGGATGCCGGAATTCGCCGCGCTCCTCGCGGGGCTCGGCTTCGCGGCGCATTTCATCTTCGGCGCGGCGCCCGGCGCCCTGCCCTTCGCGCCCACGCTCGCGTACGGCTGCACGCCGTTCCTCATCTGGGCGGCGCTCCGGTTCGGGCTGCGCGCGGCCACGGCGGGCCTCGTCGTGCTCACGCTCGTCGCCTACGGCCACACGGCCCGGGGCCTGGGGCCCTACGGCATCGAAGGCGCGGTCGACTGGGAAGCCCTCCTGCACCTGTCGGCGTATCTGGCCACCATCATCGTCACGACGCTCTTCGCGGCGGCGCTGCTCGCCGAGCGCGAGGCCGCGGCGCGCGAGACCCAGGCCTGGCGCCGTCGTCACGAGGCCGCGATCCGCGCGAGCGGCAACCTGCTCTACGCCCTCGATCCCGTCGAGGGCACGCTGCTGTGGGACGGCGACACCCGCCGCGTGCTGGGCGTCGCGGCCTCCGAGATCGCCCACGTGCGCCAGTGGATGGCCCGCGTGCATCCCGACGACCGGGCGCGCCTCCGGGGCCTGAGGGCCCGGCTCGCCTCGGGCGAGCTGGCCGAGGTGTCCACGGAATACCGCGTGGCCCGGGGCGAGGGCGAATGGATCACCGTCGGCGTGAACGGCTACGCCCTCGAGGAACCCGGCGAGGGCGGCGCGCCGCGCCGGCGCGTGCTGGGCTTCGTGCGCGACGTCTCGGCCCGCGTGAAGGCCGAGGCCGAGCGCGAGGCGCTCGCGGCGCAGCTGCGGCAGGCCGAGAAGATGGAGGCCGTCGGGCGCCTGGCGGGCGGCATCGCCCACGACTTCAACAACATCCTGGGCGCGATCCTGGGCTACGGTGAGCTCGCTCAGCAGCGCGCGGCGGCGGACGCGACGCTCAAGCGCTACGTCGACACGATCGTGAACGCGGGCAACCGCGCGAAGAGCCTGGTCTCCCAGATCCTCTCCTACAGCCGCGCCGAGGCCGGCGTGAAGGCGCCGGTGATCGTGGGCCCCGTGGCCGCGGAGGTGTGCGACCTGGTGCGCGGGTCCTCCAGCGGCATCACCGTGCGCTTCGACCCGCCGGCCGGGGAGGCCGCGGTGATGGGCGACCCCACGCGATTGCACCAGCTGCTCATGAACCTCGCCTCCAACGCGACGCAGGCCATGGCCGAAGGCGGCACGCTCGGCCTCGCCGTCGAGACCCGCTCGCTCGCCGAGCCGGCCATCACGCGCCGGGCCGAGGTGCCCCCGGGCGAGTACGTGGTGCTTCGCGTGTCCGACACGGGCGCGGGCATCCCGCCGGAGGTGATCGACCGCATCTTCGAGCCCTTCTTCACCACCAAGCCCGCGGGCCGCGGAACGGGCCTGGGCCTCGCGCTCGTGCACTCGATCGTGAAGGAGCACGGCGGGGTCATCGACGTGGAGAGCGAGGTGGGCGGGGGCACGACCTTCACCGTGTGGCTGCCGCGCATCGCCGCCGGCGGCGAGGCGGCCGCGCCCGAGGAAGGTCCGGCCCACGCCGGCCGGGGCCAGGTGATCCTCGCGGTGGACGACGAGGCGGAAGTGCTCGCCGCCCTGGAGGAGATGCTCGCCTCCCTGGGCTACGAGCCCGCGGGCTACGGCGACAGCCGCGCCGCCCTCGAGGCCTTCCGGGCCGATCCCGGGCGTTTCGACGCGGTGGTGAGCGACGAGGTGATGCCCCAGCTCACCGGCACGCAGCTCGCCGTGGCGCTGCGGGAGGTGAAGCCGGGCATCCCCATCGTGATCGCGAGCGGCTACGGAGGCGCGGGCTTCGAGACGCGGGCCCACGCCGCCGGCGTGAACCGCGTGCTCAAGAAGCCGTACCGCATGCAGGACATCGGGGACGCCCTGCGCCGGCTGCTGCCGCGGCAGGGCTAGGAGGGGGCGCCCGGCCGGGCCGGGCGCGGCGCTACTTCACGATCTCGAGGTGATCGAGGCCCGAGCCCAGGTCGCGGTTCTTCGCGTTCTTGCTCTCGAGCTTGATCTTCAGGCGCAGGTCGTTCACCGAGTCGGCGTTCCGGAGCGCGTCCTCATAGGTGATGAGGTCGGCCTCGAAGAGGTCGAAGAGCGCCTGGTCGAAGGTCTGCATGCCCAGCTCGCGCGAGCGGGCGATGAGCGACTTCATCTCGTGCACCTCGCCCTTGAAGATGAGGTCGGACATCAGGGGCGAGTTGAGCATGATCTCGATCGCCGCCACGCGCCCCTTGCTGCCCTTCTTCGGGATCAGGCGCTGGGAGATGATCGCCTTCAGGTTGAGCGAGAGGTCCATGAGCAGCTGGGCCCGGCGCTCCTCCGGGAAGAAGTTGATGATCCGGTCGAGCGCCTGGTTGGTGGAGTTCGCGTGCAGCGTCGACATGGCGAGGTGGCCCGTCTCGGCGAAGGCGATGCCGTACTCCATCGTCTCCCTTTCGCGGATCTCGCCGATCAGGATCACGTCCGGCGCCTGGCGCAGCGTGTTCTTCAGGGCGTTGAACCAGTTGTCCGTGTCGACGCCCACCTCGCGCTGCGTGATGATGCAGTTCTTGTGCTCGTGGACGTACTCGACCGGGTCCTCGATCGTGATGATGTGGCCGTAGCTGTTGTCGTTGCGGTGGCCGATCATCGCCGCGAGGGAGGTGGACTTGCCCGAGCCCGTGCCGCCCACGAAGATCACCAGGCCGCGCTTGGTCATCGCCACGTCCTTGAGCACCTGCGGCAGGCCCAGGTCGTCGAACTTCGGGATCGTGGTGGTGATGGTACGAAGCACCAGGCCCACGCGGCCCTGCTGCACGAAGGCGTTCACGCGGAAGCGGCCGATGCCCGTGGGGCTGATCGCGAAGTTGCACTCGTTGGTCGCCTCGAACTCGGCGGCCTGCTTGTCCGTCATGATGGACCGGGCGAGCTCCTGCGTGTGGATGGGCGAGAGGCTCTGCTGGGACACCGGGGCCACCTTGCCGTCGACCTTGATGGCCGGCGGGAAGCCCGCGGTGACGAAGAGGTCCGAGCCCTTGCGCGCGATGAGCGCGCGCAGCAGGTCGTGCATGAACTTGAGCGACTGTTCGCGTTCCATGGCGTGTCCCCCCGGCGCTAGCCGATGAATGCGTCCTTGTTGGCGGCCTTCATGCGGGCCTCGGGAATGCCGATCAGGTTGCGCTTGACCAGCTCCTGCAGGTTCTGGTCGAGCGTCTGCATGCCCAGGGCCTGGCCGGTCTGGATCGCCGAGTACATCTGGGCGACCTTCGCCTCGCGGATGAGGTTCCGGATGGCCGGCGTGCCGATCATGATCTCGTGCGCGGCGACCCGGCCCGTGCCGTCCTTGGTCTTGCACAGCGTCTGGGAGATCACGGCCCGGAGCGACTCGGAGAGCATCGCGCGGATCATCTCCTTCTCGGCCGCGGGGAACACGTCGATGATGCGGTCCACGGTCTTCGCGGCCGACGAGGTGTGCAGCGTGCCGAAGACCAGGTGGCCCGTCTCGGCGGCGGTCATGGCGAGGCGGATGGTCTCCAGGTCGCGCATCTCGCCCACCAGGATGATGTCCGGGTCCTCGCGCAGCGCGCTCTTCAGCGCGTTGGCGAAGGAGAGCGTGTGGGGCCCGACCTCGCGCTGGTTGATGAGGCACTTCTTGGCCTCGTGCACGAACTCGATCGGGTCCTCCACCGTGAGGATGTGGCCGTACTCGTTCTCGTTCACGTCGTTGATCATCGCCGCGAGCGTGGTGGACTTGCCCGAGCCCGTCGGGCCCGTGACGAGCACCAGGCCCCGCGGGTACTTCGCGATCTCGGCGAAGATCTTGGGCGCGTGCAGGTCCTCGAGCGTGAGCACCTTGGACGGAATCGTCCGGAACACGGCGCCGGCGCCGCGGTTCTGGTTGAAGGCGTTCACCCGGAAGCGCGCGAGGTTCGGGATCTCGAAGGAGAAGTCGCACTCGAGCGTCTCCTCGTAATGCTTGCGCTGCCCGTCGTTCATGATGTCGTACACCATGCCGTGCACGTCCTTGTGCTCCAGGGGCGGCACGTTGATGCGCCGCACGTCGCCGTGCACGCGGATCATGGGCGGCAGGCCCGCGGACAGGTGCAGGTCCGAGGCCTTGTTCTTCACGGAGAAGGCGAGCAGTTCGGCGATGTCCATGCGTGTCTTTCTTCGGGTCGCGCGGTCGGTGCGGGAAGGGGTGCGCTCGGGGGGAAGGGACCTTCTCGCGAGGGTAGAATGCAGGGCGAAAGGCGAGCCGATTATGTCTCCAACAGCCGAGAACCTGCAAGCCGTGAGGCGGCGCATTGTCGAGGCGTTACAAGGGGTTGGGCGCGAGGTGGTGCTCGTGGCCGTTTCCAAGACGCGACCGGCGTCGCGCGTGGCCGAGGCCCTCGAGGCCGGCCAGCGCGACTTCGGCGAGAACTACGTGCAGGAGGCCCTGGGCAAGATCGCCGCGCTCGAGGGCCGCGGGGCCGTGTGGCACTTCATCGGCCACCTGCAGGGCAACAAGGCGAAGGACGTGGCGCGCCACTTCGACTGGGTGCACGGCGTGGACCGGCTGGAGACGGCCGAGCGGCTCTCGCGCCACCGGCCCGCGGACCGCCCGCCCCTCGAGGTGTGCGTGCAGGTGAACATCAGCGAGGAGGACACCAAGGGCGGCGTCGCGCCCGAGGCCGCGCCGGCCCTCGCGAAGGCCGTGGCGGCGCTGCCGGGCCTTCGTTTCCGGGGCCTCATGGGCATGGCGAGCCCCACGGCGGACGAGGCGGTGCAGCGCGCGCAGTTCCGGCGCCTCGCGCTCGCGCTCGAGGCGGTGCGCGCCGCCGGCGTGCCCGCGGACACGCTCTCCATGGGCATGTCCCACGATTTTCCGGCGGCCCTCGCGGAGGGCGCCACGATGGTGCGCATCGGCACCGCGATCTTCGGCGAAAGGGAGCCGGCATGAGGACGCTGTTCATCGGCGGGGGCAACATGGCCTCGGCCATCCTGGGCGGCCTGATGGCCGAGGGCCGCGACGCGGCCGCGTTCACGGTGGTCGAGCCCCACGAGCAGACGCGCGAGCGCCTCGCGGCCCGCCTCGGCGTGGCGGTGCGCGAATCGGCCGCCGGCGCGGGGGCCCACGCGGTGGTGGTCCTCGCCGTGAAGCCCCAGCAGATGCGCGAGGCGGTCCGCCCCCTGCTGCCCCTCGACCCGGCGACGCTCGTCGTGTCGATCGCCGCGGGCGTGCGTATCGCGGACCTGCGCCGGTGGCTGGGCGGGCACGGCCGCATCGTGCGCACCATGCCCAACACGCCGGCGCTCGTGCGCGCGGGCATCACGGGCCTGCACGCCGCGCCGGAGGTCGACGCCGACGGCCGGGCGCTCGCCGAGCGCCTGCTCTCGGCCGTGGGCGAGACCGTCTGGCTCCCCGACGAAGGCGACTTGGACGCCGTGACAGCCGTCTCCGGCAGCGGGCCGGCCTACGTCTTCTATTTCATCGAGGCCCTGGAACGCGCCGGCCGCGAGCTGGGGCTCGCCCCCGAGACGGCCCGGCGCCTCGCCCTCGCCACCTTCCGCGGGTCCGCCCGCCTCGCGGCCGAGCGCGGCGAGGATCCCGCGGTCCTTCGCGCCCAGGTCACCTCGAAGGGCGGCACGACGGAGCGCGCGCTGGCCGCGATGCAGGCTGATCGCCTGGGCGAGCGCTTCGGCGAGGCGGTGAAGGCCGCGCGGGAGCGCTCCCGCGAGCTGGGCGAAGCCACCGGAAAGGATTCGTGATGCTCAACCAGGCCCTCGCCTTCGTCGTCGAGACGGTCTTCCACGTCTTCGTCCTGGCCGCGCTCGTGCGCTTCTGGATGCAGGCGCTCAAGGCGCCGGTGCGAAATCCCATCGCGCAGTTCACGATGGCCCTCACGGATTTCGCGGTGAAGCCGCTCCGGCGCGTGCTGCCGGGGCTGCTCCGGCTCGACCTCGCGTCCCTCGCGGTGGCGTGGGCGGCGGAGTTCGCGCTGCTCGCGATCCTCGCGCTGCTGCGGGAGGTGCCCATCGCGAGCGGCCCGGTGCTCTCGATCCTGGGATTCCTCGCCATCGTGAAGCTCCTCAGGCTCACCGTGTACATCGTGATGGGCGCGGTCCTGCTGCAGGCGCTGCTCACCTGGGTGAGCCCGTACCACCCCGTCGCGCCCTTCTTCGACGCGCTCACGCGGCCCTTCCTCAAGCCGTTCCAGAAGGCCGTGCCCACCATCGGCGGGGTGGACGTGACCCCGGTGCTGGTGCTGATCGCCTGCCAGCTCGTGCTCATGCTGCCGGTCGCCTGGCTCGAGACCCAGGCCGTGGCCGCGGTGGCGAAGGCCGCCCTGCCCTGACGGTCCCCCGCGGGAGGGGGGCGGGCGGCGTTGTGCGCCGCAGCACACCTTCGCGTCCGATATTTCATCCGTAACGGGTGGCCCCCGCCACGGACGGGGGGCGCGCCCCCGGGCGACGATGCCTCCATGCCGGCCGAACCCGCCGCCGGCCCGGAAAGCGCCGCCATGAACCTGTCACCCTTCGTCATTACCCTGCTCGCCGTCACCCTGCCGATCCTGGCCTTGCTGGTCGCCGCGGCCTGGCTTTCCGCCCGGGGCATCGGGCGGGTGCGCTTCGTCTCCCGCGACGGCCGGCCCCTCGCCGAGGTGGTCTTCGCCGGGCCCGCTCGCCGCGGTTCCGGCGCCGAAAACGGGCCCGCGGCGGCGTTTCGTCCCTGAGTTTCGCCGATTCGTCGCATGGCGCTCGCGGCCCCGGGGCTTGCCACCTACAGTCCGGTCCATCGCGGGACGAACCCGCGGCCCGGCCCCGGAAGCACCGGGGGCCGGAACCGGACGAAACGAACGCGAACCAGGAGAGAAAAGAACATGAACACGATCGAGATGCTGGTCCTTGCCGCCCCCGCCCTGCTGCCGGTCGCGATGCTCGCGGCCCTGAACCTCGGCCTCGCCCTCGCCGGAGAGCGCGGCACCCTGCTGCTGCCGAGCCTGGGCTCGCGCCTCGCGGATCGCACCCTGCGCGCCGAGAGCCTGCTGCCCGCGACCGGCGCGGTGCGTGCCGCCCGCGACCCGGCGAACGACCCGGATTTCCGCCGCGCCGCCTGATCCCCGCCGGCGGGCGCGTGAACCGCGTCACTTAGCCCGGGAGGGCGTCTCGGTTACACTGGGCGACCCATGGCCCAGATCGCCCCGAGCCCCGCCGGCTTCGAAAGCGAGATCGCCCGCTACAACCGCTGGCGGGAGGACCTCACCCGCGCCGTGACGGCGTACCACGACTGGCTCGAGTCCCGCGGCCAGCTGGACGTGCAGCAGTCGATCCGCTTCTACGACCTGCTCGAGAACCTCAACAAGGGGCGCCTGCTCCTCGCCTTCCTCGCGGAGTTCTCCCGCGGCAAGAGCGAGCTCATCAACGCGCTGTTCTTCTCCTCGTTCAAGGAGCGGCTGCTGCCCTCCGACGTGGGTCGCACCACGATGTGCCCCACGGAGATCTTCCACGATCCCAACGAGGAGCCCTACCTCAAGCTCCTGTCGGTCGAGACGCGCTACCGCGACGAGTCGATCTCGCAGCTGAAGAACAACCCGGTCGAGTGGAGCAAGATCCGCCTGAACACCGCGAGCGCGGCGGACATGAAGAAGGCCCTCGCGGCCCTCGCGGACACGAAGAAGGTCTACGCCCTCGAGGCGCGGATGCTCGGCCTGACCCCGATGCTCGACGAGAAGGGCGAGCTGCCGGGCGAGGAGGAGCTGGTCGAGGTGCCGGCGTGGCGCTACGCCATGATCAACTACC
>ERZ761602.4518-NODE-4518-length-17711-cov-6.649694_pt1 | contig 17711 bp, 15 predicted proteins | sample MGYA00512165_ERZ761602 | MGnify/ENA primary metagenome ERZ761602 (study PRJEB28899, sample SAMN02445085) | bioreactor sludge metagenome | biome: EBPR sludge; isolation source: Thorneside wastewater treatment plant | place: Australia: Brisbane, Thorneside... | reverse complement strand
CGCTGAAGGAGCAGAGCGTCTGTGGCGCCGGCTGCTTCACCGCGCCGGCGGCGCTCGAGCTCTACGCCGAGGCCTTCGAGGCCGCCGGTGCGCTCGACCGGCTGGAAGCCTTTGCCAGCCACCACGGCCCGGCCTTCTACGGCCTGCCGCGCAACCCCGGCACCGTGACGCTGAAGCGCGAACCCTGGTCGCTGCCCGAGACCCTGCCCTTCGGCGACGCCACCATCAAGCCGCTGCGCGCCGGCGAGACGCTGAACTGGCGGCTGCAGCCGGCCTGAACATGAAGCCCGAGCTGCCGCCGGTCGACTGGCGGCATCCGGCGCTGGCGCCCTACCGCCCGGCCGGCGAGCGCGTGCTGGCCCGCGTGCAGGCCGGTGCCACCGTCGCCGAGGCCTTGAATGCCGAGGATGCGAGCATGCACTTCGTGCCGCAGGACCTGCTGCCGACGGGCGTGGCCTACGAGACCTACATCGCCACGAGCGGCCAGGTGCCCACGCGCGACAACCTGCACGACGCCTTCAACGGCCTGGTCTGGCTGCTGCAACCGCGCCTCAAGCGCCGCCTCAATGCCTTGCACGCGGCGGCCATCACCGAGCAGGGCGTGGGTGAGTGCCGCGGCCCGCTGCGCGACGCGCTGACGCTGTTCGACGAAAACGGCGCCTGGCTGCAGGCGCCGCATGGCCTGCAGGCGGCGCTGCGATCACGCGACTGGCAGGCCTTGTTCATCGACCAGGCGCCCGCCTGGTCCCATGCGGCGCTGATCGTGTTCGGCCATGCGCTGCTGGAAAAGCTGGCCACCGCGCCGCGCAAGGCCCACACCGCGCACGTCTGGCTGGGCGACCCGACCACCGCCGGCGCCGCCGACTGGCGCCGCAAGCCCTGGCACCCGCTGCCGCTGGCCGGCATCCCGGGCTGGTGGCCGGCACCGCAGGACGCCGTGTTCTACGCCGACACCACGGTCTTCCGGCCGCCCAAAGCCCTTCGGCCCGCGGGTCCAGGGGGTGTCGGCCCTTGAAACCGGGCCCGTCACCCTAAGATCGCGCCTGTCCAACACTCTTGCCGCCCGTGCCGTCGGGCGCCTTGCCATGAAGCGCATCGTCCTGTTCCTCGTGACCAACCTGGCCGTGATGCTGGTGCTGGGCATCGCGGTGCACCTGCTCGGGCTCAACCGCTTCATCACCGCCCAGGGCCTGAACGTCGGGCAACTGCTGGGCTTTGCGCTGATCATGGGCTTCGGCGGCGCCATCATCTCGCTGCTGATCAGCAAGCCGATGGCCAAGTGGAGCACCAAGGCGCAGGTCATCAACGACTCGCCCGACCCGACGCACCGCTGGATCGTCGGCACGGTGCAGGGCTTTGCGCAGAAGGCCGGCATCGGCATGCCCGAGGTCGCCATCTACGACGGCGAGCCCAATGCCTTTGCCACCGGTGCCTTCAAGAATTCGGCGCTGGTCGCCGTCTCCACCGGGCTGCTGCAGAGCATGAACCGCGAAGAGGTCGGGGCCGTCATCGGCCACGAGGTGGCGCACGTGGCCAACGGCGACATGGTCACGATGACGCTGATCCAGGGCGTGATGAACACCTTCGTGGTCTTCCTGTCGCGCGTGATCGGCTACTTCGTCGACCGCGTGGTGCTGAAGAACGACCGCGACGGCGTGGGCATCGGCTACTACGTGACGACCATCGTGCTGGACATCGTGCTCGGTGTGCTGGCCTCGATCATCGTCGCCTGGTTCTCGCGCCAGCGCGAATACCGCGCCGACAAGGGGGCCGCCGACCTGATGGGCCGCAAGCAGCCGATGATCAATGCGCTGGCCCGCCTGGGCGGCATGGACCCCGGCCAGCTGCCGCAGGCCGTGGCCACCATGGGCATCAGCAGCCGCCCCAGCGGGCTGATGGCGCTGTTTTCCAGCCACCCGCCGATCGAAGACCGCATCCGCGCGCTGCAGCAGAGCTGATCGCCTTCGCGGGTGGACGAGGCGCGGGGCCCGACGGGCCCCGCGGTCGTTTTGCCAGGCCGGCGGTCACATGGCCTTGAGCTGGCAGCTGGCCGACTTGTACCAGGGGGCCTGCAGCGAGCTGGTGTTGCCCATCCAGGTGTCGATGGTGCGGCTGACGGGGCTGACGCCCGCGCCCGAGGCCTGCACCACCCTCACCTTGCACTTGTGCAGCGAATTGCCGCCGGCGACCGTGACCGCGTTGTTCAGCCCCTGGTTGTTGTAGGCGCAACTGCCGGCTACCGCAGCGAAGTCCCCCGGGCTGGAGATCTTCCAGGTCAGCACGTCGCCCGCGGGTCGCGCCGCAGCGGTCAGCTGGAAGGTGATCTCCATGTCGTCGCCCGGCTTGGCCGGGTTGGGTATGCAGGTGATGGACTGCACGGCGGCGGGTGTCGTCACCTTGCCCTGCACCGTGCCCCACGATGCCACGCAGCCGAAGCCGCTGTACGCCTCGTCGCAGAGCGTGAACAGCACGCTCGGGTTGCTCTGGGCCTGGCTCCAAACGGCGCGGATGCGCAACTGCGAGTCAGTACTCGACGACAGGCGCGTCAGCGTCGGCCTCGGCGTGGGCGCGGTGTTGGGGACGAAGATCTTGGCGTTGCCCAGCCGGCTGCCGTTGATGACGATCTCCGCCTCGGTGACGAAGTTGCTGTAGGTCGGCAGCGTGACCGGCTGCAGCTGGCCGTTGTTGACCACGTCGACGCGGAACGGCCACTCGATCAGCACCTGGCCATTGGGTGCACGCTGCTGCACCTTCAGCGTGCGCTGCCCGCGGCTCGCATTGGCGCCCGGCGTGACCTTCACCTCCACGAAGTTCGTTCCGCTCTTCCAGCCGGTGAGCGAACTGGCGATGTCGCTGGTGCCATCGACCACGTGCGTGGCACCGCCGATGCCGTTGGCGTTCAGCTTGGCCAGCAGCGTATGGCCCTGGGCCACGTAGCAGCGCGTGCCTTCGCAGTGGGTGCGGCTGCCGCCGGCACTGCGGTTCTCGACGCCGATCAGGTTGACGCTGGGCTGTGCGGCGACCGGGCCGGCGGCCAGCACGGCGGCCAGGGCCGCGCCGATGCGGGCGGGGTGCCCGACTCTGTTTCGGTTCATGCATTCCTCCTTGGGACATGGAAGGGCCTGACGGCCGGGACGTGACGGTTTCATCGCACCGCCAGCGGCTGCCAGCGAGTGCGGCTGCGCGGCTCGCCGCCGGCGTCCAGTGCCTGCACCTGCCACTGCAGGGCCTGGCCCTGACGGGCATCGACGAACCAGGGTGGCGGCCGGTAGCGGCCGGCGTCGGCGGCGACATAGGCGGTCCAGGCGATCTCCCGGTCGGCGCGCAGCTGCAGCCGCTGCAGCGCGGCGCCGGCGGCGGGCAGCCAGGCCAGCGTCCAGGGGTCGTCGGGCGGCGACGGCAGCAGCACCGCCTCGCCGATGGCCGCCGTGCGGCCGGCGGCCGGGCCCACGTGCCAGCGCAGCGCCGGCAGGCCAAACCCCGCGGCGCCGCCGGCCACCGCATTCAGGCCGCCGCCCACCGCCGAGGCCGATTCCTTGTCGTCGGCCGCCTCCAGCCGCAGCAGCAGCTGGTAGGGGCCGTCGGGCAGCGGCGGCAGCCGGGCCGGGTCGGGGCCGGGGATGCGCAGCTCGCCGGTGGCCGGCGCCAAGAGCTCGAAGCGCTGCAGCAGCGTCCAGCGGCGCTGGCGCACGCGCTGCTCCACCGGCAGCGTGGCCTCGCTGACGCGGTCGTCGTCGCCGGGTTCGGGGTCGCCGGGCTGCACCAACTCCCAGCGCCCGCGCAGCCAGCCGCTGCCGTTGTAGCGCAGCAGCGCGTGGGCCGGCGGCAGCGGCTGGCCGCGCTCGACGATGCGCACGGCGCTTTGCCGCGGGTCGTCGTCGAAGGCGATGCGCGCCTCCACCAGCGCCAGCGGCGTGCGCGCGCCGCCGCCGCCCATGCGACAGGTCACCACCACCCAGCGGTCACCGGCCGGGCCGGTGAAGCGGCGTACGTAGAAGAAGGCCGAATGCAGCCCGGCCTGCGCGTCCTGGTAGGCGCGGCGCGCCACCGAGGCCGGGATGCTCATGATGTCGGTCAGGTTGGCGATGGGGCCATTCCCGCTGCGGCGGGCGCGGTCCAGCGCCGCCGGCAGGCGGCCATAAATGGACCCCGGCACGCACGGGTTGCTGGCCTGCACCGCCACCGGCTGCTGCAGCTGCGGGTTGGCCGCCATCAGATCGGGCCGCAGTTCGCCGCACCAGAAGGCCTCGGCCGGCTGTTCGCCGGGGTCGAGGGCGAGAAAGGTCAGGAACACCGTGCTCGGCCCGCTGGCACGCACGTTGACGCCGAAGGGGCTGACGCCGGTGACCGCCTGCGCTGGCGGCAGCAGCCCCATCAGCAGCGCGCTCAGCAGGGCCCGGAAAAGGCTCGTGGACATCGGGCCTCCGTCTAGAAGAAGCCGACCGCCAGGCCGAGGTCCAGCCACCAGCCGCGCCAGGCCAGGTCGATGCCGAAGCGCGCGTCCTGCTGGCGCTCGGCCTGGTGGCCCAGGCGCAGCGTCCATTGCGCGGGCAGCTTCTTGTCGATGCCGGGCAGGTCAAAGCGGCGCGCCAGCTGCAGCTGGCCCTGCAGGCTGCGCGTGCGCGACAGGCCGGCGCCGTCGCGGCCCTGCTGCAGCGCCAGCTGGGCGCCCAGCGTCCAGCGGTCGTCGGGGCGGCCGTCCAGCCCCAGCGTCAGGCCGCGCGTGCGCTGGGTGACGGCGGTCTCCAGGTTGTGCTGGCGGCCGCGTTGCGCACCGGCCTGCGCCTGCCAGCGTTCGTTCAGTGTCCAGCCCAGCTGCCACTGCTCGGCACGTTGCCGCTGGTCGGCGTTTTCGCGCCCCGGCTGGCGGTTGTCGAGCCGGCCCTGCTGCAGGCCCCAGTTGAAGCTGCCCATCGGCAGCTGCCAGGCCAGCGCCAGCTGTGCCTGGGTCTGCACCTGGTCAGGCCGCTGCGAGGCGGCGAAGCCCGATTGGTCGGCCGGCGGCAGGTTGACCGCGCGCTGGTGCACCTGCTGCCAGCCGGCATTCAGCGACGGCCAGGTCGAAGGCCCCTCGGCCGCACCCAGCCAGCGCGCCAGCGGCAGCTGCAGCGTGGCCTGATGCTCGTCGGTGCGCGTGCGCAGCAGCGTGGGCACGCGGTCGATGTTGTCGGCGCGCTGCTGCGCCTGCAGCGAAAGGCTGGCGCCGCGCCAGCCGGCCTGTGCCCACAGGCGGCTGAGCGCCTGGTCCGCGGCCACGCTGGCGGCCAGGCTGCGGTACAGCGGTTCGGCCCGTTCGTGCCGCAGCCCCAGCAGCAGCGTGGGCGCCTGGGCGTCATCGGACGGCGCCTGCAGCGCCTGCCATTGCAGCTCGGCGATGCCGGCGTTGCGTGTCACCGGACGCACCGGCCGCAGTTCGCCATCCAGCGCCAGCAGCGGGTCGAAGGGGTTGACGAAGCGCGAGCGCGCCAGCGCCAGTTCGCCGCGCCACCGCTGGTCGGCGCTGCTGCCGGCCAGGCGCAGCGTCAGGCCGCGGCTGCGTTCGGCATCGGGCAGATGGCCGGCGTTGAAGTCGCGGCGCGGCCGCACGGCGGCGTCCAGCAGGCCGGCTTCCAGCCGCAGGCCACCGGCGCGCTCGGGCAGCAGCTCCAGGCCCCAGGACAGCAGCTGCACGCGGTGGTCGGCGTCGCTGAAGCCCAGCGGGTCGTCCCAGCCGACGATGCGGCTGCCGTGCACCGCATGCAGCGCGAGATCACTGGCGGGCCCGGTCTTCAGCTGCAGCCCGACGCCGCGGCGCGCCAGGTCCTGCGCCAGCAGCGGGTGCTGGCGGCCGGCGAGGTGGCCGAGCTCGACGCGGTGCCCGTCCCAGCCGAGCGCGACGCGGTAGTCGGCGAGGTCGATGCGCGGCGCACGGGCACCGCGCTCGGCCCAGCGCAAGGCCTGCTCGGCGCGCGTATGGCCGCCGGCGCCCGCGGTGGCGTCGAACTGCAGACCGTCGCGCACGCCCTGCCATTGCACGCCGGCCTGCAGCGAGCCGTCGCGGTAGGCGCCGCGCGGGCTCAGCGGCTGGCCGTCGCTGCGGTGCTCGCCCAGGCGGCCGTCGCTGCCCAGGTCCAGCCGCGGCTGCAGCGTGCTGCGCTCGAAGCCGGCCGGCGTGCGCACCTTCAGCGGCCAGCGGCCGATTTCGCGCCAGTCGCGCCCATCCTGCAGCACCAGCTCGTGCTCGCCGGCCGGCCAGGGCAGCGCGCGCGGCGCCAGTTCCAGCACACCCCCGCCGGGGCGGCGCAGCATGGGCGTGACCTCGGTGCTGCCGATGAAGGCGCGCAGGGCCTCGGGCGGCGGCAGCGCGGCAGCGTCCACCGGCAGCCGCAGCACCTGGTCGTGGGCGACCCAGGCCTCGCCCGGCGTGGCCGGCGTCGCCAGCGCCTGCATCGGCGCGGTCGCCAGCAGCAGCAGGGGCAGCAGCAGCGGTTGGCGATGGGCATGCGGCATGGCGCGGCTTTCGGGTCGGCCGCTGGAAAGAGCGACCGTGCCGGCAGTGTCGGAAGCCGCTGCCTGCGCGCCCATACCGTGAAGCCGCGAGGGCCCTCGCGGCTTTGCGGGATGGACAAGGCGCCGGTCGCGCCGCGTCAGTCTTTGGGCGCAGGGCTTCGGGCGCCCTCAGGCCGGCACACCCACCGCCACGAAGTGCAGCACCCATTCCCGCGCCGGGTCCACGCCGACCAGGCGCGAGGCCTCGTCGTCGTAGAAGGCGCCCACCGCGCAGACGCCCAGGCCCAGCGCCGTGGCCTGCAGGTAGACCCGCTCGCCCACCAGCCCGGCCTCCAGCAACGCATGGCGGTAGCCCCGCGCCGGCCCCAGCGCGTCGGCGGCCAGGCCGGCGCGGTCGGCCGACAGCACGATGACGGCAGCCGCTTCGCCCACCACGTCCTGGTCCAGCGCCGCGGCGCGCGCCCGGCGGCGCAGCGTGGCATCGGGCGCGGTGCGCGGCAGCAGCCGGTGCGTGCCGGCGTCGTAGCGCCAGGCCTGCGGCGGCAGGCCCTGCACCGCGGCGGTCAGCAGGTCGATGCGGATGGCGGTCGACAGCTGTTGGGCGGGCTGCGTCATCGCACGCAGCAGCGCCGCCAGCTGGGCCTGCGCCAGCGGTGCCTGCGCAAAGCGACGCCAGGAGCGACGGCGGGCGATCAGCGCCCGCACGTCGTCGGCGGCCGCTGCGGCCGGTGGCAGGGCCAGGCCGTCGCCGACCGTCGCCGCATCGGCTGCGTGGGGCGCGACGGCAGCCACCGCGGCGCTGCGCAGCGAGCTGGCGCGGTGCATGGCGTCGGTGACGCCCAGCCGGCCTGCCGACGCGGCGGCGGCCGGTGCCCAGCGCGAGACCGCCGCAGCAGGTTCGGTCCATGCGGCCGACCCGCCGATGCGGGCCAGTGCCAGCACGCCCTCCTCGGCTTCGTCCAGGCCCAGCGCGCGTGCGATGCGCGCGCCGTCGAAGACCGGCAGCAGCTGCAGCGGCTGGCCGATGACCGGCGCCACGGTGCGCAGGTTTTCCAGCACATGGCCCAGGTCGGCCAGCACGTAGCGGTAGGTGCGGTCGCGGTATTTGTGGCCGCTGCGGCGGAAGACGGCGGTGGCCACCAGCATCGCCGCCGGCAGCGGGCCGTCGAGGCCGAGGTCGGCCGGCCGCGGCGGCCCGCCGGCCAGGCGCTCCAGCGCATGCGTGTCGGCGGCGTGGTGCCACAGGCCCGGGGGGACGTCGGCCAGGTCCAGGGCCACGAGGTACAGCTCGGTCGAGAACAAGGCCCCCGACGACGGCGCGGTGCGAAAGGCGATGCCGCCGCGGCGCTCGCGCACGCCGGCCGCATGCCACAGCAGCGCACCGGTGCCCCGGCTGCGGTCCAGTCCCCGGCGCGGGGCCTCCGGGTAGGTCTTGAAGGGCGGGGGCGCATCGCCCCAGTCGGCACCGGCTGCGCGGCGCAGCACGCCTTGCCGGGAATGCGAAGACAGTTCGTGAAACTGCGCCACCAGGGCCAGGCCCTGGTCGGCCGCGGGTCCGTCACCGGCCACCCGGATCTCGGTGCGGCCCTGGCGCAGCCCCAGCCAGAAGGCCGCGCCCAGGCCGGCCGCGGCGCCCAACAGGGCCAGTGCCGGCACCGCCGGACGGCCCCCGCTTGCCGCCACCGCGCCGGGCCGCGGCCGGCGCAGCCAGCGCCAGGCTGTGGGCAGGTTGAAGACCAGGTGCAGCAGCACCAGCGCCAGGGTCGCGTAGCCGAAGAGGTAGTGCCAGTCGAAGACCGGCAACTGCTGGTTGGCCACCCAGAAGAGGCCCAGCCCCGCGGTGGCCAGGACATAGGCCAGCAGCAACAGGCTGGTCACGGCATTGACGGCCGGCCGCGACAGCCGCCGACCGGCCAGCACCGCCGCCAGCGCCAGCACGCCGGCCAGCAGCAGCGGCAGCAGCACCCAGGCGAGCTTGTCCATGGCGGCAGCTTAGGGCAGTGCCGCAAGTCCCCGCGGGTTCGCATGAACCTGGGAGTGGCCGGCATCCATGGCCGCCCGATATTGGTCTTGCGCCCTGCAACGCCAGCCTTCACCATGCAACCCGCCATGCACCGCGTCCTGCTGCTCGAAGACGACCCCGTCACGCGTGACCGGCTGGCCGCCATCGTGCAGGCCGCGCCCGGCCTGGTGCTGGCGGCGGCCCTGGCCGACGTGCGCAGCGCGCTGGCCTGGCTGGCCGCGCACGATCCGCCGCGCGTGCTGCTGGCCGACCTGCAGCTGCCCGACGGCAGCGGCATCGACGTCATCCGCCGCCTGCGCCAGCTCACGCCCGTCAGCGACGCCATGGTCATCAGCGTCTTCGGCGACGAGGCGCACGTGGTCGGCGCCATCGAGGCCGGTGCCACCGGCTACCTGCTGAAGGATGCGGCCGCCGACGAGATCGCACAGGCCGTGCACCGCCTGATCGCCGGCGAATCGCCGATCAGCTCGGCCATCGCGCGGCACCTGCTGCGCCGCTGGCAGGTGCCCGCGGCGGCGGCACCGGCGGCCGCGGCGGCCGAGGTGGCATCGCCGCTGACACCGCGCGAGCGCGAGGTGCTGCAGCTCATCGCCAAGGGGCTGTCGTACCAGCACATCGCGCAGGCGCTGCAGATGTCGCCGCACACGGTCACCACGCACATCAAGCAGATCTACCGCAAGCTCGAGGTGCATTCGCGCGGCGAGGCGGTGTTCGAGGCGTTGCAGCTCGGCCTGCTGCCGCCGTCGGCGCCGTGACGGCGGGCCGGCGCCGCGTGCTGGCGCTGGCCGCGGCACTGGGCCTGCTGCTGGTGCTGCTGCTGGGCGAGCAGGCGGCGGCGCCGCCGGCGGCCTGGCGCATCGAGCAGGCGGCCGCCGGTGCCGTGCTCGACGACGAGCGGCTGCAGCCGCAGCCCCTGCCGCACCGCTGGCGCGACGACCCCGCCGCCGGCAGCGGCCCGGCCACGCGCTGGTACCGGCTGGAGCGGCGGCTGGCCCAGGCCCCCGACGAGCCGCAGGTGGTCTATCTGCCGCTGCTGCGCGACAACGCCGCCGCCTACCTGAACGGGCGCTTCCTGGGCCAGGGCGGGCCCTTTGCCGACCCGGTGGCGCGGCTCGGGGCGCGGCCGCTGTGGCTGCCGGCACCGGCGGCGCTGTGGCAGGCCGGTGACAACCGCCTGTACCTGCTGCTGAAGGCCGACCCGGCCTGGCGCGGGCAGATGCCGGCGCTGGCCGTGGGCCCGGAATCGGCCCTGCAGCCGGCCTGGCGGCTGCGCGAGGCGCTGGCCGTCACGCTGCCGCAGGTGCTGGCCACGGCGGGCGGGGTGCTGGCGCTGACCATGGGCGTGCTGGCGGCCTACCGCCGCCGCGAGCGGGCCTATGCCCTGCTGGCCCTGGCGGCCGCTGCTGCCGCCGCCGCGGCCTATGCGGGCGGCGTGGTCGAGCCCCCGCTGTCGCCGCCGGTGTGGGCGCTGCTGGCCGCGGCGCTGTCGGGTGCCACGCTGGCTGCCTTGGGCGCGCTGATGCCCAGGCTGGTGCCCGCGCAGGGGGTTGCACCAGTGCCCGCGCAGGGGGCTTCGCCCGTGCCCCTGCGTGCGCTGGCGCAGGCAGGCCCACGGCCGCCGGGCCGTCCCTGGCGGGTGCCCGTGGGCCTGGTCGCCGGTTGGCTGCCGCCTGCGATGGCGATGGCCGCCGCCGCGGCCGCCGGTGCCGATGCCGCAGCCCTGGCCGCCGGCCTGCTGCTGCTGGCCGGCGGCCTGTGGCTGGCGCTGCGCGCCTGGCAGGCTGCCGACGCGGCGCTGCTGGCGGCCGCCGCCTTCGTGCTGCCGGCCGCGGCGCTGGATGTCCTGCGGCTGCCGCCGCTGCAGGCCGTGGCGCTGACGGGCGCCGAGCCCCTGCCGCTGCAGCCCTATGCCCTGGGGCTGCTGCTGGGCGCGGCGGCCTGGCGGCTGCTGCTGCGCTTCATCGAGACGCTGAACGCGGTGGAGCTGCTCAACATCGACCTCGAGGCCCTGGTGCAGGCGCGCACCGCCGAGCTGCAGACGCAGTTCGACCGCGTGCGCGAGCTCGAGCGCCGCCAGGTGGTGGCCGACGAGCGCGAGCGGCTGATGCGCGACATGCACGACGGCGTGGGCGGCCACCTGGTGGCCGTGCTGGCGATGATCGAGGGCGGCCGCAGCGAGCCGGCGCAGCTGACGCGCGCGGTGCGCGATGCGCTCGACGACATGCGGCTGATGATCGATTCGCTGGAGCCGGTGGACGACGACCTGAATGCGGTGCTGGCCAGCTTCCACGACCGCCTGGCGCCCCGCCTGCAGGCCGCCCGGGTGCAGCTGCACGCCGAGGTCGACCTGCTGCCCCCGACGCCGGGGCTGACGCCCGCGCGTGTGCTGCACATCCTGCGCATGCTGCAGGAGGCGGTGGGCAATGCACTGCGCCATGGCCAGGCGCGCACGCTGTGGATCGAGGCGCGGGCGCAGGCCGACGGCGTGCACCTGTCGGTGCGTGACGACGGCTGCGGCTTCGACCCCGCACGGGTGCGGCCCGGTCGCGGGCTGAAGAACCTGCGCCGCCGCAGCGAGGCGGTGGGCGCGCGCCTGCACATCGACAGCCGGCCCGGCGCGGGCTGCCGCATCGACTGGGTGCTGCCGCACGCATGACGGCGTGCGGCGCCGCGCCCGTCAGCCGCCCAGCGTGGCCGACCGGAAGAATTCCAGCTTCAGCGTGGGCTGGTGGTCCGCCGGGTTGCCGTCGATCACCATGGCCTGGTAGGCGACGCGGTAGACGTGAAAGCCCGTGGCGGGCGGCGAGGCCTCGACCAGCTTGACCGTGGCCTGCTGGCCGGGTGCCAGTGCAGGCAGCGGCTGCGCCGGGGCCACGGCGCCCACCGCGGCCACCCCGCTGCCCGGCGGATCGGCCTGGCGCACCAGGCTCACGGCATTGGCGGCGCAGGCCGACCGGCTGCCGGCGTTGCGGAACTGCAGCGCGAAGTACACCGGCTTGGCGCTGGACAACCGGGTGCTGCTCGGCGCCACGAAGGCGGCCTGCAGCTCGCAGGCTGCGGCGGGGGGCAGGCACATGGCTGCCAGCCAGGCGGCAAGGGTCGGGGGCAGGCGGGGCATCGAGGTCTCCCTGGCGGCGCGGGTGCGGCGGGCTTGCGGCGCACTGTGCGGGGCGCAGGGCGCGGCGGCCATCGCAGGAAGCTGGGATGCCGCGGCCGCGACTCCCCGCCGACGATGGCACCGGCTGCCGCCAGCGCCGGAGGGGGCCGATCCGAGGTCCGGCGCGCCCGAAAGGACAGACATGCCACACCGGCACGCAACCACCCACGGGCCGCTGCGCGGGTGCGCAGGGTGGGCCGGCGCCGCGGCGCTGCTGGCGGCAACGGCGCAGGCCGCGGCCGCCGCGCCTTCAATCGGGCCAGCGGCCGGACCTTCCACCGGCCCTGCGCCCGATCCCGGACTCGTTCGTGCGCTGACGCCGGCGCCGCCGTCGATCACGTCCTTCTTCATCGATGGCGGTGCCGCACAGACGCCCGACCGCGACGTCAACCTGACCTGGACGCTGAGCGGACCGGCCGCCACCCATTTCCGGGTCAGCGAGTCGTCGACCCTCCCAAACCAGGCCTGGTACCCGATGCCGCAGACGCCATCGCGGCGCTGGACCATCGGCTCGGCCGGCGAAGGACCGAAGACGCTCTACATCCAGTTCATGAACAGCCATGGGCAGAGCACGGTGCGTTCGGCGACCATCGAGCTGCGCGTGCCGCTGGCCATCCAGTCGTACGCCATCGAGAACGGCGCCGCGGCCACGAGCAAGCACCGCGTCACCGTGCGCTGGACGCACACGGGCAGCTTCACGCACTACCGCGTCGGGCCCGACCAGGGCGTCGACCCACCCTGGGTGGCCGCCGCCGCGGCACCGGCCGGCGGTGTGGACGTCGACCTGTTCGACGCCGGCACGCCCGACCTGACCACGCGCACGGTGCGCCTGGAGCTGCGCCGCGACAACGACCCCGCGGTGGTGGCCAAGGCCTTCATCCGCTGCGAGCGGCCCCTGGTCGACAGGTCGCTCGACAAGGTGGCGGTGCGCAACTGGATCCAGGTCGCGGGCGGTGCGCAGATCCAGTCGCTGGGCGGCAGCGGCACTTGCGCGCAGCGCCTGTTCGAGCAGGGCGGTGACCGCTGGTACGTGGCCGAGGGCGGCGATGCGTCGCTGCGCTGCCGGTATGCGCTGTTCCAGGGTGTGAAGCTGGCCGGGCGCTGGACGCTGCACAAGGTCGACCTGCAGCTGGGCCATCCGCCGATCGGCGGCATCAGCACGATCAACGACTGGAAGATGCCCGCCAGCACCTGCCGCTTCATCGCCGGCCCGCGGGTCGGCACCAACGACATGGCCATGGACCTGGAGATCCACCACCCCGGCAAGCTCGTCAGCCCCGGCGATGCCGACATCCTCACGGCCTGCATGGTGCAGGGCATCACGCTGCGCGGGCCGGAGGGCACGAACCCCTGAAGGCGGCGCCGCGCCCGGCCGCGTCACAGGGGCCCTGGCCGCTGGATCGCTGCCGGCGCGGTTTCATCGCGCGCCGCCCTGCACGGCGCAGCCGCCGGGCTCGCAGGCCTGGCCCTGGTGCCGGGGCGCCGGGGATGACCCGGAGCCCACCGCCTCGCCATGGCCAGGATCGTCCGCGGCGGCGATCAGCCGGCCCAGCAGCGCACCGAGCACCAGGTCGTCGATGCGGCCGAAATGGTGCAGGTGCAGGCGCTGCCGCCGGTCCAGCACCAGGCACGAGGGCGTGCCCCGCAGGCCGTAGCGTGTCATCGTCAGCGGCGGCCCGCCGCGGCCGTCGGGCCGGTCGACACCGATCGGAAACGACCAGCGGTACTCGTGGACGAAGGCGCGCAAGGCCTCGGGGGTCATCACGTCGTGGTGCTCGAATACGGTGTGCAGGCCCACCACCGCCAGGTCCGACTGCGGGAAGGCCTGCCGCACACGCTCGGCCTGCGGCAGCCCGTCAGCCGCGCAGCCCGGGCACAGCATCTGGAAGGCATGCACCAGCACCACCCGGCCGCGCAGCGACTGCAGCGTGATCGGAGCCGGGGTGTTCAGCCAGGCGCCGACTTGCCATTCGGGCAGCCCGGCATCGGTGTCTTCGTTCGGCATGGTCACTCCGCGTGAAGGGCCCGGCCTAGAACTCGCCGTCCCTGATGTACGGGTGGCTCCACAGGATGCTCTGCATCAGCACCGACTTCACCCAGGCGGCGTGCATCTTCTCGACGTCCGCGGCCGAGGCGCCCTTGCGGGCCAGGAAGGGCTTGAGCGTGGTGGTGATGGCGATCGTCAGCGCCGGGATGTAGCGGAAGTTCACCTGCGGCACGCTCGGGGCACGGTCGGTGCGGTTCTTCTTGAGCTTGTTGTGGCGCAGGCCGATCTCGTATTGCCAGTCCAGCCAGCGCTGGTCGTGGTTGGCGTCGGCGGTGTCGAGGATCCACAGCGCGAAGCGCTTGCGCACGGCCTCGAGGTAGGCGCCATCGGGCTTGCCGGTCTTGGCGTCGCTGAAGAAGTGGACGAGTTCCGGCCTCGATGCGACGAAGCCGTACCACACGTCCAGGATGGCGTCGGTCTGGTCGGCCAGGATCGCCTTGCTCTGGCGCAGGGCCTTGACGTCCTCGTCGGTGAACAGCATCGAGGCCTGCAGCGCCTGCAGGTCGGCCATCGTGTAGGGCGCCTTGGCCAGCGTGCGCTGGCCGTGGGCATAACCCGGCACGGCGGAGCCGGGCTGTGGCTGGGCATGGCTGGCGGGCAGCGCCGTGGCCAGGGCCAGGGCAAGCAGGGCAGGGGCAAGCGGCTTCATCGGGTCCTCCGGGGTGGCAAGCGGCAGGCGCCGCTCGATGGTTTGCATCTTGGCCCGGCGGCTGGGATGATGGGTGTCATGAAGTCCACCAAAATTGACTCAGCGTCCAGAGCGGAAGATGCCGGGGTGCCCGATCCCATCGACCGCTTGTCGACGCTGCTGGATCGGTTCCACGTTCGGGCCTCGCTGTTCCACAGCGGGCCGCTGTGCGGCCGCACGACCTTCGACGCGCAGCCGGATCGCGCCTTCCTGCATGTGCTGCGGCGCGGCCGGCTGCAGATCGAACACCCGGCACGTGCCGGCGCGCCCCGGTGCGTGGTGGTGGACGAGCCGACGCTGCTGCTGTACCCGCGCGCCGTGCGGCACGCCTTCGTCAACCCGCCCCGCGACGGCTCGGACTTCACCTGCGCCACGCTGCACTTCGCGGGTGGCGACCGCAACCCCATCGTCGCGGCGCTGCCGACCCTGGTGCGCGTGCCGCTCGACGCGGTGCCCGGGCTGCGGCCGGCGCTGGAGCTGCTGTTTGCCGAGACCGAGCGCGTGCGCTGCGGCTCGCGGCTGCTGGCCGACCGGCTGTTCGAGGTGGTGCTGATCCAGCTGCTGCGCTGGGTCATCGACCATCCGCAGGCGGTGGGGGTGAGCAGCGGCCTGGTGATGGGCCTGAGCGATCCGCGGCTGGCGCGCGCCCTGGTGGCGCTGCATGCGGCGCCCCAGGACGACTGGACGCTGGCGCGCATGGCCGCCGTGGCCGGCATGTCCCGCAGCGCCTTTGCCGAGACCTTCAGGGTCGTCACGGGCACGACGCCCGCGGCTTACCTGACCGATTGGCGGCTGACGGTGGCGTCGAGCCTGCTGCGCGGCGGACAGCCGCAGAAGCTGGTCGCGGCCGAGATGGGCTTTGCCACGGCCTCGTCGCTGAGCCGCGCCTTCAAGCAGCGCTTCGGCATGGCGCCGCGGCACTGGCTGGCCAGCGCCGTCCAGGCCTGCGCCGGCGCGTCGCCCTCGAAGCGCGGCACGACCGGGTCGAACAGCGCACCGGTCGGACAATGAAGGCGCGGCCCGGCGCCGACCGCCGAACGCACCGACGCCCTGCTGTCGCCCGAGCCCTGCCAGCCCTTCGTCGACATGCTGGACCTGAAGAAGTTCGCCACCCTGCAGACGCCGCGCAGCTGCATCAACGGCACCGAGGCCACCGCGCTGCCGCCAGGGCCCGAGTGGGGCTGGCACCCGCGCATGTCGCAGCGCCTGGCCGCGGCCATCGTCGAGGCCGCACGCGACTGACCGGGCTCAGGGCCCTGCACCGCGCACCGTGCCCCGACCGGCCGGCCGGGTGTCCACCCCCAGGTACCGTGACAGAAGCGCGGCCAGCGCGTCACCCGTGACCGGCTTGGCGAGGTAGTCGTCCATGCCGGCATCGGCGCAACGCTCGCGGTCCTCTGCCAGCGCATGGGCCGTGAGGGCCACGATGGGGACGCCCGCGCGCCGGTGATCGGCTGCGCGGATCCTGCGCGTGGCCTCGTAGCCGTCCATGACCGGCATCTGGCAATCCATCAGCACGATGTCCACGGGGTGCGCCGCGACCGCGGCCACGGCTTCCGATCCGTCGACGGCCACCATGACCGTCATGCCCAGGCGCTCGAGCATGGCCTTGACCACCATCTGGTTGACGGCGTTGTCCTCCGCCACCAGGACGCACGCGGGCCTGGGGGCGGGCAGGGCCGCGCCGCCCTGGCGCGTCGCGGCGGCGGCCGGCCGCGCCGCCGGCCCGGTCGCCGCCTGCAGCGGCACCCGGAACGAGAAGGTGCTGCCGCGGCCAGGGGTGCTGTCCACGTGGATCGTGCCGCCCATCAGCTCGACCAGGTGCTTGCAGATCACCAGGCCGAGCCCGCTGCCGCCGAACCGGCGCGTGGTCGAGCTGTCGGCCTGCGCAAAGCGCTGGAAGAGCCGCGACACCTGCTCGGGCGTCAGGCCGATCCCCGTGTCCTGCACCGACACCTGCAGCCAGGGACGGGCATCGCCTTGCGGCGCGGCCACCCGGGTGGCGCGCAGCGCGACGCTGCCCGCCGCGGTGAACTTGACGGCATTGCCCAGCAGGTTGGTGACGATCTGGCGCAGGCGCGCCGGGTCGCCGCTCACCCATGTCAGGTCGCCCAGGGCGATCTCGGTGTCGACCGTGGTGCCGCGCGCCGACCCGAGCTCGCGGTAGATCGCGGCGGTGCCCGCGAGCAGCTGCGCGGGGTCGAAGTCCACCCGTTCGAGCGTGACGCGTCCTTCCTCGATCTTCGACAGGTCGAGGATGTCGCCCAGCAGCTCGTGCAGCGACTGGGCAGCCGACCCGATGGCCTGCACATGGCGTGTCTGCGCGGCATCGAGCCGGGTGGTCTGCAGCAGTTCGGCCATGCCGAGGATGCCGTTCATCGGCGTGCGGATCTCGTGGCTCATGTTGGCCAGGAACCGGCTCTTGGCCTGGCTGGCCTCCACCGCCACCTGGCGCGCCTGCTCGCGCGCCGCCGCCACCGAGGCGGCTTCCAGGCGCAGGCGGGTCATCTCCGTCCAGGCCTGGCAGCTGCGGCGGGTTTCCTGCGTGAGCACGACGCCGTAGACGAGCAGGCTGACCACGACGACCCAGGCGTCCTCGTGCCCCTGCCAGAGGGCCTGTCCGATCACCGGCACCAGCATCGACCCGAAATTCAGCATCGCCGTGCGCATGCTGCTGACCAGGATGAACACGCCGATCGCCGTGATGCACAGCACGCTCGCAAACAGCAGGGCGCCCAGCATGGTGTCCCGCACGGCCGGCACGAACACCAGCGCGATCACGCTCCAGCACAGGTTGTCGATGATGATCAGCACGTCGAAGCGCGTGTGCCAGTGGCGCAGGCGATCTGCACGCGCCGGGTCGCGCTCGAAGCGGCCGGTTTCGGTGGCGCGCAAGGCGCTGATGCCCAGTCGTGCCAGCAGCCAGCCGATCACCCACAGCGGGCTCGCGTGGTCCCACATGGCCACGGCGACGACGAACGAGAACACCACGGCCCCTGCCTGGGGTTGAGGCGCCAGCCGGTAGATGGTGCGGATGCGGGCGAGCGCGATCTCCGCATCGATCGGCTGCGGGGCGTCGGGCGAAGGGGTGTTGGAGGCCGGGTTCATGGGTCGGGCGGGACGTTCGTCGCCCGCGTGCGCCAGGCCCCGCGGTGTGCGCCCGACCCTGCTGCAGGGCGGACGACCCCAAGGGCCGATCGCAGCGCGGCGGCCCGCCACAGCGAGCCGGTCTTCTGCCTGCGGGCGATACGGCCTTGCCCGTGTGTGGAGCGGCCGATCGCCTGGCGGTCTGCAGGCGATCGGCGGG
>ERZ761602.4517-NODE-4517-length-17717-cov-18.702638_pt1 | contig 17717 bp, 22 predicted proteins | sample MGYA00512165_ERZ761602 | MGnify/ENA primary metagenome ERZ761602 (study PRJEB28899, sample SAMN02445085) | bioreactor sludge metagenome | biome: EBPR sludge; isolation source: Thorneside wastewater treatment plant | place: Australia: Brisbane, Thorneside... | reverse complement strand
CGATTGATGTAGAAAACAAAGGCACAGGCACCACCCCTGCGGAAATTGTCTCTGCAATGCAATATTTGTTTTCAGATGAAGCGGGGAAAATTAGTGGAGCGAGAATTCCGTTGTATTAATATAAATAACCTATTTGCTATACAAAACTGACCACTGTACTATACACAGGGGTCAGTTTTTGTTTTATAAAAGGAATATAATCGAATACAGGAGAATTTATGCCCACCAAAACACCTTCTATTATTTCTGTCGTTCTTACTATTCTTGTACTCATCTTATTCGGCGTTCTTGCTCTCTTTATGAATATGGTTGCACTAAACGGCATGAGTAGCCACGAAGGTGGACCTGCATTATTAACCTTGGGGAGTTGTAGCATCGTCGGAATCATTGTTGCAGCCATTGTGGCGAGTCGCTTAACCAAAACATTTATAAGCAAATACAATTGGAATGCTATCTTAGCTGTCTTTGTGACTTGGCTAGTTGGTGTGGTTTTAGGGTTTGTATTTCAAGTCATTGGTTTTATTTTAGCAATCATTCTTGCAGATATTTTATGGCCCCTTTAAAACATCTTAAAATTAGGAGAAGAAGCCATGCCTGATATGACCATTACGATTTGTGTGGCGGTTCCGCTTTTGTTGCTTTCTTTTGGTATGTTCTTGAGCAATATCTTCTTTACACTTCGAGCAGAAAAGACAACAGGCATTGTTGTAGATTATGAAACTCGGCGTGGGAGTAAAGGTGGAGCAACTCAGGCTGAGGTAGTTGAATTTCAAGGACCAGATGGCAAAACTGTTCGGTTTGTAGAAAAAACATCCAGAAGTAGATTTATTATGAATACAGGGCATGAAGTTAATGTATTATATGACCCTGATAATCCTGAAAAAGCACGCATCAATTCTTTTTGGACGTTGTATATTTCTCCCATCATTTTGCTTATTGTGGGCTTGGGTCTGATGATTTTCAACTTGCCGATGTTTAGTGGTTTAGGTGAAAATCTTTTGAATATGTTGCAAAACTTTATTGATAAGGTTCCATTTTTATAAATGAAAAATTCTGTGGTTGGTGTTTGGAAACTGCTTCGGTTTGAGTTTCAAGCCGCAGATGGCAGAATCATGTATCCCTTTGGGAAAGAGGCGCGTGGGTCTTTCATCTACACAAAATCGAATCGTTTTTCTGTACAGTTGATGCGGGTGGATCGCCCGCGTTTTGCAATATCAGACCAACAACAAGGGACAGTGGAAGAAACGTTGGCGAGTTATCGCGGTTCGATTTCTTATTTTGGAACGTATAAAGTGGATGAAGAGAATAAGATAATCATTCATCAGGTGGAAGGTTCGCTTTTTCCAAACATGGAAGGCACAGAACAGATTCGTTATTTTGAATTGAAAGAAAATATTTTGCAATTACGCACGCCAACTTTTAAAGTAGCTGGTGAAGTGACGTTTGGTATTTTGCTTTGGGAACGAATTGAATGAAGGAGATGAAGTGACCGAAGATTTTTTGATGAACTTATTGCCAGTTGGGGTTGGATTATTGATGTTCATTATGGCTGTCATTATGTATGTGCGCATACGTTTATTTATTAATACTGCACAAGCAGTAAAAGGGACTGTGGTTGAAATGGTGTTTCGCAGAAGAAGCACGAGAACTAGAGGTGGTGGATATTTAGCTGTCTATCAATTTAGAACGCTTGATGGCAAAAAAATTAAAGCAAAAGATAGTTTATCGAGAAATCCGCCTCAATTTCAAGTGGGTCAAGAGATTGATGTTTTATATGACCCTGAGAACCCGCATCATGCCCGCATCAACAAATGGTTGAATTTATATTTTCTTCCTGCTTTATTAGGTGGAATGGGATTATTATTTGGTGGGATTGGGGTCTTAATTTTATTTGGTAAAGTGTTTGAAAGTTAGATTTTTAGAATGGAGAATTTATGTCTGCTGATTTAATTATTGGAATTGTATTTAGTTTGATAGGTGGCTTAATGGCATTGATTGCTGTATTTCTTTTTGTGCGCACGAGAATGTTTATTAGTAACGCGCAAGAAGTAAAAGGCACAGTCATTCGTATGGTATATAGCCATAGTTCAGAAGGCGGTGGTGGATATTCGCCTGTGTACCAATTCAAAACCATTGAAGGACGATTGGTTGAAAAACAAGACCACTTATCAAGCAATCCGCCGATGTTTACAGAAGGGCAAACCATTGATGTTTTATACGAACCTGCCAACCCTCAAAATGCTCGCATAAAAAAATGGATGAGTTTATATTTCTTGCCATTATTGCTCGGAGGCATGGGATTAATTTTTGGTGGCATTGGTGTCGTGTTGCTCATTTTCCGTTTGTTAGATTCATTGAATATTTAAGTAAAATCATTATTGCCAAACAAGAAAATTTGTTCTATAATGAAATCATGGAGATTGACCCATGATTTTTCAATCCCACATTCCAACTTTTCCACTCAATGATTATGTTGAGAGAATTTTTTATTACGAAGGTTTATCCCCTACGCATAACTTAGACCGCTTCTTGCCCGATGGCAACACTGAAATCATTATCAACTTAAACGAAACTCCCCAAAGCATTCATCACAACGAAACATTAAATCAAATTCAAACTTGCAAAAAGGTTTGGGTCAGTGGTGTTCGTACAAAACCCATTACGATTCCTTCGGGAAAAGGTAGTCGAATGCTTGTGATTGCATTTCGCAAAGGCAAAGGTTTTCCGTTTTATCCATTGCCGATGAATGAAATCAGTGACCATGTTCTTGAAGCCGATTTGATTTTTAGACAAAGCATTTTAGATTTACGCGAGCAATTACTCGCCTCTTCATCTACGGGACACATGTTTCTGCTTACTGAAACTTTTCTCTTAACCCGCGCTGGATTCGACTCACTACAAACAGATTCTTTTTCCCGTTGCATTGACTATGCCTTGACACAAATTATCAAATTCCCGAATCAACTTTGTTTAGAAAAACTCAGCGAAGAAATTGGATATTCTCAAAAACATTTTATTCATTTATTCAAAGAGCAAGTGGGGTTAACTCCAAAACAATACATGAAAATTTTACGATTTCAGAAAGCCATTGCAGATATAGAATCTCTTACCTTACTAGATTGGTCTTCCTTCGCCTACAAAAACGGATTTTATGACCAATCTCATTTTATTCATGACTTCAAAGAATTTTCAGGCTTCACTCCGAATGAATATTTGACAAAGAAAACAGATTCTTTGAATTATGTGCCTGTTGCATAACAGTAAGGTAAATTTTTTACAATACACAACCATTTGTCTTCACTATGATATGTTCAAATCTATCTCACAGGAGACATAAATCATGGAAAACTTATACATCAATCATCTCGCCGTTTTTGTTTGTGCCATTCTCAACTTAGCATTGGGAGCATTATGGTATTCGCCTGTTCTCTTTTACAAAGGTTGGCTCGCTGAAACCAAACTCACCGAAGAACAACTCGCCAAACAAAACCCTACCAAAACTTACGGACTTGCTTTCTTATTCTCACTTATCATTTCTTACAATCTCGCCTTCTTTCTCGGTGACTCTGCCACCGATGCCGTGTGGGGAGCCACAGCAGGTTTTCTGGCTGGCTTTGGCTGGTCAACTTTAATTTTCGCCATCATCGCTTTGTTTGAACAAAAATCTTGGAAATATATTTTCATCAACGGCGGATTCATCACGGTCTATTTCACATTGATTGGTTTTATACTTGGTGCTTGGAGATAAGGAGATAAAAAATGGATACTTTAGATAAAGCAATTCAAACTCAAATCAACAACATCCAAAAGAAAACAGGCATGTCACTTGCTCAATTATCTGCGTTTGTAAAGAAAAGTGGATTAAGCAAGCATGGTGAAATCCGCTCCATGCTGATGGAAAAACTTGGCTTAGGTCATGGCGATGCGAATACACTGACGCATGTCGTTCTCAAGTCTGATGGCGCCAGTGCCGCAAAAGGAAAATCTGAAGATGCAGTTCTGGATGAAATATATTCAGGTGTAAAAGCAGGCTTTCGTCCAATTCACGAAAAGTTGATGAAAGAAATCAACAAGTTTGGTGAATTTGAAATCGCACCGAAAAAAGGTTATGTCAGTTTGAGACGTAAAAAACAATTTGCAATGATTGGACCCAAAACAAATACACGTTTTGAAGTTGGTATCAACATCAAAGGCTTAAAGAAAAATGCTCGGCTGAATGAACAACCGTCAGGAAGCATGTGCAACTATACGATCAACTTAACTGAAGCGAAAGAAGTAGATGCAGAATTAATCGCATGGATAAAATCCGCTTATGAAGGATCAGGTTAATTGTAAGTGATTCAAAAAATACAGGCTAGGCATTTGCCTAGCCTGTTCGTTTATAATCTCATCATCAAGCTTGATGGAGGCATATGATGATAGATTTCAATTCACAACTTGGGCGTAAAGCCAAAAAACATTTGCAAAAAGAATATTTTATTTGGCTCACTACAGTCGACTCAAAAAATATGCCACAGCCTCGTCCTGTTTGGTTTATTTTTGCAAAAGATTCAATTCTTATGTTCAGCCAACCGCAAGCCTTCAAGTTAAAACATATTGCTCGTAATAATAAAATTTCTTTGCATTTCAACACACTTGATAAAAAAGGTGAAGAAGATGTAATTATTTTTCATGGCGAAGCAAAAGTTGTATCAGATGTACCACCCGCACATAAAGTCCCCGCTTATATTCGCAAATATCGTGCAGGCATAAAATCATTAGGTGCAACGCCCGAACAATTTGCACAAGAATATTCAATCGCAGTTCGCATCTCACTCGATTCTTTGCGCGGCTTTTAAGATGACACCCGAGCAAATCATTCAAAAAACTGCTGAATACATTAAACAAGAATTTTCAAACGATTCGTCTGGGCACGATTGGTGGCACATTTATCGCGTTTGGAAAAATGCACTCACCATCAACGAACATGAAAAAGCGGATTCATTTATCGTTCAACTCGCCGCGTTATTACATGATTTGGATGACTGGAAATTTAACGAATCAGAAGATGACACTCCGCTTCGTGCTAAGGCTTGGCTTGATTCTTGCTCCGTTGACATTTCCATTCGGGACAAAGTGTGTGAAATCATCAAGCACATTTCCTACAAAGGCGCGAATGTAGAAAATAAAATGAACTCGCTCGAAGGTTTCATCGTCCAAGATGCTGATAGATTAGATGCGATTGGTGCCATCGGCATTGCACGTGCCTTTGCTTACGGCGGCTATAAAAACAGAATGATGTACGACCCCGAATCAAAACCTGAAATGCACAAAACTTTTGAAGAATATAAAAACAGCAAAAGTGACACAATCAATCATTTTTATGAAAAATTATTATTGCTGAAAGATATGATGAATACATCTACAGCAAAACGAATTGCAGAACAAAGACATGAAGTTATGGTCAAGTTTTTAGATGATTTTATGAAAGAGTGGGAAGGAAAGTAATTTTACTTACTCAACTTAAATACCAACGCATTTTCAGATTTATAAAAGAGTAAATGTCAAAGAGGAGAATACAATGCGAACCTTTCAACAAACCTTTTGGAAAATTTGGTATCAATACATCAGTGGGCGAATTGGCAATGACCCTGTTACATTTTTGAATTACGGCTATATTCCTCCCGAAGGTAATACGCTAACTCTGAAACCTGAAGATGAAAGCAATCGCCCAGCGATTCAGTTGTATCATCATGTAGCCAGCGGTGCAGACTTAAAAGAAAAAGATGTGCTAGAAGTGAGTTGTGGTCATGGTGGCGGCGCTTCATTTATAAAAAGATATCATCATCCTAAAACATATACAGGGGTTGACCAAAACTCAAAGGCGATAGAGCAAAACCGCAAAACGCATAAAGACCTTGAGATTAACTTTCGCGTGGGTGATGCACAAACACTTGATTTTCCTGAAAATCATTTCGATGCTGTGATTAATGTAGAAGCGTCGCATTGTTATCCACGTCAAGATTCATTTTTCAAGTCTGCGTATCGAGTTCTGCGTCCAGAGGGTCAATTGTTGTATGCGGACTTTCGTACACCTGAACATTCAATTCAACTTGAAAAAGATATTACCGATGCAGGTTTTAAAATTAAATCAAAGACAAACATCACACCTGATGTCGTACGTGCGCTTCAACAAACAAGTGAACGTTATCGAAACCTTGCTCATAAACTTGCTCCAAAATTTTTGCATGGTGTTATGGAAACTTTTGCGGCTGTGGAAGGGACAAGTATTTACAACAGCTTTGTAAATGGCGAACGAATTTATTGGAATTATCAACTCGTGAAATAAAAAATCGCCTCTCTCTTAATTGAAAATTGTTTCTTCCGCTGTAGCAGAATCTAAGCCTTGACATGTTTTCGTTTTTGACGATAATTACAGAAATTAATATAAAGGCTGTGACAGAGGAAAGTAAACTGGTAGAAACCGTCAGAGATGTGCAAAGCAAGCGGTGAAATTGCACTCGACCGAAATCAGCTGAAGTTCCCTCTTGAGCCGTTCAGGTGAACGTTGGGGCACAATATATTGTGCCCTTACAAATAGTCTGAACCGTAATCTCAACGTTATACGAGAGGCTGATGTTAGTCAGCATAGAGTGAGTCTTTTAGAGACTAACTTGGGTGGTACCGCGAGGAATTTTTCTCGTCCCAATATTGGGACGAGATTTTTTTGTTAATTTGTAAGAAATGGAGAGAAAGATGTTAGATAAATTAAATGAAATTGAAAAATCTGCTTTGGAATCTTTGCAAGCGATTACAGATTCAAGTGCTCTTGAGGCGTGGCGCGTTGCAAATTTAGGTCGCAGTTCACCATTGATGATGGTCTTTGCTGAATTTGGGAAACTGTCGAAGGAAGAGCGACCAGTTGTAGGTCAAGCGGCGAACCGTGTGAAAGTGGCGTTAGAGTCTGCGTTTGAGAGACAATCTCAAGCAGTGAAAAATGCCGCATTGGCGAAATCTCTCGAAGAAGAAAAATTAGATGTGACGTTGCCTGGGCGCACGAAACACATCGGGCGATTGCATCCATCCACTCAACAATTGCGCCGCGTGCTGGACATTTTGGCTGAGATGGGTTTTCAAGTTTATACCTCGCGTGAAGTTGAAACGGATGAATATAATTTTCAGTTATTAAATTTTCCGCCAGACCATCCTGCGCGTGATATGCAAGATACATTTTTTATTCAAGCAGATCGGCGTGCAGATAATCCGATTTTGATGCGAACGCATACATCGCCTGGGCAAATTCATGCCATGCGTCAATTTGCAAAAACGAATCCGAAAGACCCGCCGCCGATTCGGATTGCATTGCCGGGTATGTGTTTTCGTTATGAACAAATTACGGCGCGTTCAGAAGTGCAATTCAATCAAGTGGAAGGGCTTGCAGTTGGAAAAAATATCACTTTCGCAGATTTGAAAGGCACGATTGCAGATTTTGTGCGTCGTATGTTTGGTGAAGGTGCACGGTTAAGATTCCGTGCTTCATACTTTCCATTCACAGAACCATCTGCTGAAGTGGATGTGGAATGTTTTGTTTGTGGCGGCAAGGGATGCCAGGTCTGTAAAAATTCTGGTTGGCTCGAAATCTTAGGTTGTGGCATGGTGCATCCTGTAGTTTTGCAAAACGGTGGCTACGACCCGAAGATTTATTCTGGCTTCGCGTGGGGCATGGGACCAGAACGCCAGCTGATGTTACGAAATAAAATTAACGACATTCGTTATTTCTGGGGTAACGATGTGCGTTTCTTAGAACAGTTTTAGGTGATGATATGAAGATACCTCTCTCTTGGTTAAAAGACTTTATCAATCTCGATGGTTTATCTGTCGAAGATATTGCACGCAAACTCACACTTGCTGGCATGGAAGTTGACGAAATTTTATATGTCGGTTTGCCTAAGCCTGAATATAAAGAAGGCGAAAAACATGAATTTAAAACCAACGGCATTGCATGGGACAAAGACAAAATTGTCGTGGCAGAAATTCGGGAAGTAAAACCGCATCCCAACGCGGACCGATTAACATTGCTTGATTTATATGATGGTCAAGCAGATCAAGTTGTGCTCACTGGTGCGCCGAATATCTTTCATTTGAAAGGTACAGGCAAACTGGAAAAGCCAATCAAAGTGGCTTATGCAAAAGAAGGTTCGGTTTTATATGATGGACATGCCGAAGGTCAAGTGTTGATGACGTTGAAGCGTGCAAAAATCCGCGGCGTGGATTCATATTCTATGGTGTGTTCTGAAAAAGAATTAGGCATTACAGAAGAAAGTGATGGAATCATTATCCTTGACGAGGATGCACCCGTTGGAACTCCACTTGCTGATTACATTGGTGATGCCGTCTTAGATATTTCCATTTTGCCAAACATGGCACGCAATGCAAATGTGATTGGCATTGCAAGAGAACTCGCCGCATTGACTGGTCGTGAATTAAAGAAACCTGTAACAAAACTCAAAACATCTGGTGATTCGGTTGAAGAGTTGGTTGAAATCGAAATTACGACTCCAGAATTGAATCCAAGATTCACTGCTGGATTAATTCGTGATGTTGAAATCAAGCCAAGTCCATACCAAATTCAACGCAGGCTTAAACTTGCAGGCATTCGCGCTATCAATAATGTTGTAGATGCAACAAATTATGCGATGTTGGAATTAGGTCAACCACTCCATGCCTTTGATTATGATGCGTTGAAAGAACGTGCTGGCAAAAAGAAAATTAAAATCACCACACGCGCCGCGAAAGATGGTGAAAAGTTAACCACACTTGATGGCAATGAAAGAACACTTTCATCTACGAATGTTTTAGTTTGTGATGAAAAAGGCTCTGTTGGTTTGGCTGGTGTGATGGGCGGCTCTGAAACTGAAATTACTGACAAAACAAAAAATATTTTGCTCGAAGGTGCGGCATGGAATTTCATCAACATTCGCAAAACTGCCAAGCAACATAATCTTCCATCAGAAGCATCGTTCCGTTTTTCGCGTGGCGTGCATCCAGCCATGGCAGAACATGGAGTCAAACTTGGTTTGCATTACATGAGTCAATGGGCGAATGGAAAAATCGCGCCTGGCTTTATTGATGAATATCCACTCAAACCGAAAGATTCAGTTGTGGATGTCACTCCACATGATGTAAAAAGATTACTTGGCATTGAACTCACTGCAAAAGAAATTGCGTCATTGCTTGAAAAACTTGATTTCAAATGCAAAGTTACCAAAGATAAAATTCAGGTCATCGCGCCGGATCATCGCATGGATATTTCTGAAGGTGTCATTGGTCTCGCCGATGTGATTGAAGAAGTCGCGCGCGGTTATGGTTACGATAATATTCCTACAACAACAATGGCGGATGCGCTTCCTCCGCAAGTTGGAAATCCCGTGCATGAATGGGAAGAACATCTTCGTGATTTGTTAATCGCATTGGGCTTGCAAGAAGTTGTTAGTTATCGCATGACATCTATTGAAAAAGAATCACGCGTTGTAAAACATAATGAATATGTGCATTTGGCAAATCCAATTGCACCTGAAAAAAGTGTATTACGAAGAAGTCTCACTGCATCTGTTTTGGATGTGCTTGAAAAAAATATTCGCTTGAGTGATTCGTTTGCGATGTTTGAAATTGGAAGTATCTTTGAACCAAACAAAAATGATTTACCAAACGAGCCTCGTAAACTTGCTATTGCGATGACTGGTTTACGAAAAGAAAACGCATGGGATATTAAGGATACATCTACATTTGATTTCTACGATTTGAAAGGACGCCTCGAACTCCTTTTGAGCGGGTTGCGCCTCACAAACATTTCTTACACTTCAACAGAATCTGTTCCCCACTTGCACCCCGGCAAAGCTGCTGAAATCAAAATCAATGGACAAGTTGTAGGAGTCTTTGGTGAATTGCACCCATTGGTTAAAGAACAATATGAACTTGGTGATTCGGCTGTTCTTGTCGCCGAATTTGATTTAGAGACTCTGCGAAATATTAATCCGACCTATGGCATTACACCTGTCTCTGAATTCCCACCTGTGTACGAAGACATCGCCATCATCGTAGATGAATCAGTGTTGGCAGAATCTGTCGAGGCACTCATCAAGCAGACCGGAGGAAGAAGCGTCAGCAATGTCAAATTGTTTGATGTCTATCGCGATGAAAAAATCGGCGCAGGTAAAAAATCATTGGCATATAATCTTACGTATCAAGCCGAAGATAAAACGATGACCGATGCTGATGCCGCCGCGATACGAAATAAAATTATCAAACGCTTGGAACACGAAGTTGGTGCAAAGTTAAGAAGTTAAATAAAAAAAACATCCGAGACATGTCTCGGATGTTTTTTTATTATCCGACAATAATGTTAATTCTCATTGAGCAAAATCTTTCATTTCCAATTGAGATTTGCCATATCGTAGAAAACGTCCCCACTTGGTTTGGTGCTTGCATAGCAACCGAGAAGGTTACAGTATCTCCTGAGGCAACATTATTTTCAAAATCATATATGGGTTGTAAGTGAAGTTCATTGCCACTAGAGTAACGATAATCAGCATTATCGGAGGGCCATGTATTTAAGCCAACATTGGCAACTGTCCAAATGGCAGTGAACGTAGCACCTTTATCAAAAATTTTGTTATCAGGCGGGTCTTGATACAAGATTTGACATTCAAGTAATAATCCGGAACTGCCGGGTTTTATCATTGTTGGTGGAACGGTGGAGGTTGGCAGAACAAAGATGAAGGTGGGTGTAATAGTTTCGGTGGGTTGAGGTGTTCGGGTTGGTGTAGCAGTTGAAGTTAAAGTAGGAGGCGCGAAGCGTGCAGTTTGAGTCGCCGCCATAGCGGCAGTTTCTACAATTGCAGTCAGTGGGGCATTCGGGTCAAGTGTGGGAATAGGTGCCGACTCTGTTGGTAAGGTCGGCACACATGCAAGTGTTATTAGAATAGATATTAAGAATAAGGTAATTTTACTGTTTTGAGTCATAATTATTCTATTGAGGTGGGTACAATGCTTCATTATAACTACAAAGTTTTCATTTGTAACAATTGTTTTTATAGATTAAGTAGTCTTAAACGACAAAGGTCACAGAATTTTCTGTGACCTTTGTTATCATACTGATTTGAAAAACTTATGGGACTACTTTTATGGCTACAAACGGTGTACAGAAATGGGTCCCGTTATTAAGTGACCATGTCATCACAAAGATTTCACCGCTATCTTTATAGGCAACAGCAGGTGCTTCTACTTCAATGACCAATGTAATAGTTTGACCTGGCTGAACTTGTTGACCAATTAAGAAATCACCAGTTGGGGAAATATCTGTACCACCTCTATACTCAAATTCCCAATTCGCATCCCATGTTTGTGTCCCAGTGTTTTTGATAGTCCATGATTTATCAAATGAATCGCCGGGTTTGAAGGTAGCACCATCAAAAGGCTTTTCTGCAACAACTGCACATGAATAAGCAGAGCCTGTGCTTCCGCTATTACTGCTTCCGCCACCGCCTCCGCCCCCACCACCTCCACTACTGCTACCGCCACTTCTGGATGGGGTGTTAGTAACTGTTGGTGGAATTGGTGTATCTGTAACAATGATGATTGGTTCAAATGTGGCAGTGAATTCTACTGTGGCTGTAGCAAGTGGGGCTTGTGCCGTTAAAGTTTGATTGACTGCATCATCAATGCGTTGATTGGCTTCCATCGTTTGTGCAACCGCTGTATTGACAATAGAGTCAACATCTTCTGCGCTTTGCCCTGTAGGTAAACATGCAGATAAAAGAACTGCCAGCAACAATAGTATTGTGAATTTTCTTTGCATAAATATCTCCTTTATCGAAGGCAGTGATTGGTCTGCCGCATCTTTATTGTAATCATTCTTGCGGATTTTCACCTGAGCCAATTCCTAACGGCTTCCATTTGCTTGCATCTTTGAGGCGATGTTGTATGCCATCCCGTTCATGCAATTGGTCAAAACCTTCAGGTTTGATGAACATTTCTTCACCTTCGAGTAAGCCAGTTAAACCAGATTGACCTGGCTCTGGACGCTTCAAACCTTTATATTGTGCCGCATCAGATGGGACGTAATCTGTCGGCTCTTCATACGTGGTGATATAACCTTCATAGTTTCGCAGAATCACTTTATGGTCAGACATACTAATCATGTAATTCGGCATGACAGGTATCTTTCCACCACCGCCGGGGGCATCAATGATGTATTGTGGAACTGCATAACCAGAAGTATGTCCACGTAAACCTTCCATAATTTCAATGCCTTTGCCAACCGGCGTGCGGAAGTGACCAGAACCTTCGACCAAATCGCATTGATATAGATAATACGGGCGCACACGAATTCTGACTAAGTCATGTACAAGTTGACGTTGAATATGAACATTGTCATTCACGCCTGCTAACAACACGGCTTGATTTCCAAGTGGAATGCCGGCTTTGGTTAAACGGTCTGTGGCTTCGGCAAGTTCCTTTGTAATTTCATTCGAATGATTGACGTGAATATTCATCCACAACGGATGATATTTTGCAAGCATGTCACATAACTCTTGGGTGACGCGCATTGGCATAAAGACCGGCACACGCGTTCCAATGCGGATGATTTCAATATGTGGAATCTCACGCAAGCGAGAAAGTAATTCTTCTAAAACTTTTGGAGCAAGCACAAGTGGGTCACCACCAGAAAGTAAAACATCGCGGACTTGTGGAGTCTTCTTGAGATATTCAATCTGCATTTCAAATTCTTGACGATTGAATGTTTGTCCGGGGTCGCCGACGATGCGTGAGCGTGTGCAATAGCGACAATACGATGCACATTGGGTTGTGACTAACATCAAAACTCGGTCTGGATAACGATGCACTAAACCGGGCACTGGCGAATGTTTATCTTCTGCAAGTGAATCTTCCATCATCGAAGTAAATGATTGCATTTCTTCTGCAACTGGAATCACTTGTTTGCGAGTTGGGTCGTTCGGGTCGTTGGGGTCAATCAACGAAATGAAATAAGGTGTTACATCTACACGGAACAAACCTTGTGTTTGTAAAGCCTTTCTTTCACTATCGGTTAAAGGTAAAACTTTTTCAATATCTTCAACACTGTTCATGCGGTGACTTAACTGCCAACGCCAGTCGTTCCATTTTTCATCTGGAACGTCTTTATAAATTTCAGCACGTTTAGAAACAAACGGGGTATTCATAAGTTCCTCCAATTCTATATGTCATTGCGAGCCGCGCTCTTGTTCTTGCGGCGACGTGTGCCACGAAGTGGTAAGCAATCTCAAACTTCACGACAAACAAAAACCTGAGGTTCAAACACCAGATTAAAAGTCAGGGTTGAAGCGGAGGGTCGTGGTCGGGTCTAAAAAATCCTGCAAACTTCACAATCATAAAAACATTGTAAAAGCAAACCAAATGCGGGTCAATACAACATGGAACGATTTTAATTTTGGCGGTGTATAGTGTATGAAAATCACCTCTGCAGAGGCTTATTTGGATGAGACAACTCTAATACAACGCGCCGCACATGGCGATGCGGTGGCTTGGGAACCGTTGATGCAGGCGCATCAGCAGGCGGTTTTTAGGCTTTGCTATTTACTTCTTGGCGACCCCGACGATGCAGAAGATGTGGCGCAAGAAACTTTTTTGCGCGCTTGGAATCATCTCAAGCGTTTTAATTCAACGCGCCCGTTGCGTCCGTGGTTGTTGAGTATTGCTTCCAATTTGGCAAGCAATCGTCGCCGTTCGGCAGGCAGATATTTGGCGGCGTTAACGCGTGCTTTCCAAAATGAAATTCCGCAAGCGAATCTTGAAGAAAAAAATTTGCAACATAATGAGGCAAATGATTTATGGAAAGCCGTACAGGCGTTAAATTTTCAAGACCAACAAATTATTTATTTACGATATTTTATGGATTTATCTGTGAACGAAACATCTGAAGTTTTACAAATTGCAGAAGGAACAGTGAAATCACGCTTGAATCGTGCACTTGAAAAATTACGAAATGTGATTCAAAAAGATTTTCCGTTTCTTTCTGAAGGACATGAAGCATGAACGAGTTTGAGCAAAAAGTTTTTTCTATTTCAAAAGGATTGGATTATCCATCCACGCCTGATATTTCTGCGGATGTGATGAAGAAGATTCACCCGTCGACTCAACCTCGCTTCATTTCTAGACGTTTAACTTGGTCATTGACCCTCATCCTGATTCTACTCGTCAGCCTTTTTGCGATTCCACCAGTGCGTGCGGCGATACTTGAATTTATTCAAATTGGTATTGTCAGAATCTTCCCACCCAATGTTCAACCAACAGAAGAATTAATTCCAACTATCACACCTGCACCATCAATGATTCCAATATTGTCATCTATTTATGGTAAAACGTCTCTTGAATCAGCACAAGAAAAAGTAGACTATGAAATCTTATTGCCGAGAAATTTTGGCGAACCTGATTATGTCTTCGTTCAAAATGCTGATGGCTACATGACGATTCTGGTATGGATGAATCCACAACAACCACAAAGTGTGGAGTTGAGTTTACATTTTATTCCCAATGGAAGTTGGGCAATTACAAAAATGGGACCAAGAGTCTTGCAAGAAACATTAGTTAATGGATATAAGGCAGTTTGGGCGGAGGGACCATATCCATTGGTTGTTTCTAATGGCAATGACATTGACTTTACAAGACTAATTGATGGCAATGTATTAATTTGGACAAATGGAAAAGTCACTTATCGCCTTGAAACAGATTTGAATATGGAAGAAGCGATTGAGGTTGCGGAAAGTTTAGAACCAATTCCATGAGAAAGAGAATCCTCTAATTTTTGGAACCTGCTGAATTTGAACGGTGTAACTATTCAAACATTGCTCAAGGAGGCAGATATGTTTTCAAAAACCAAACTCGCAATTGGATTGGCTTTACTATTTACATTATTTTTTACAATCCCCGTTTTTGCCGGCGGATGGGCAGTCATCACATTAGATGAATTGCCCACGAATGTTACAGCAGGGGAAGAATTTACAATCGGATTCACAGTTTTGCAACATGGCAAAACGCCGATGACTGGATTAACGCCAATCATCACTGCGAATTTATATAAAGAAGAACAATTCACGGTCACTGCAAGAGAAGAGGGCGAACCCGGTCATTACACTGCGACATTAACATTCCCCAAAGAAGGGGATTGGAATTGGACGATTGAAGCATTTTCTATGCAACAAAAAATGCCGACGTTAAGTGTTACCGCGCCGAAAGTTGCAATCGTTAATGAATCTGATTCTGTAACCGAATCAACAACACAAATTTCTACATCACCAAATTTTGTAATTGCAACTGCCGCGTTTGTGATTGGATTGGTCAGTTTGTTTTTTGCAGTGCAACGAAAAAGTAAACTCGCGGCGAGCATCACAGCACTTTGTTTGATGATAGGACTCGCTCTCACGGTAGTAGGAACAAGTGTCCCTGCGGTTGAAGCGCAAGGTGAATCATCAAGTGAAGTGATTGAATCATCTTTATCACAAGTTGAATATGGCAGACAATTATTCATCGCCAAAGGTTGCATCACTTGTCATTACAACAGCAAAGCTGCCAGCCGTTCTGAATATTGGACGATTGAGCCGACGGGTGCAACAAATTTATCCAACTTTTCTGCTGACCCATTAATTTTAGAAATGCGTTTGAAAGACCCAACTTCGGTTAATTCAAATTCGCAAATGCCGCAATTAAATTTAACAAAAGAAGAAATTGATGCCTTGATTGCGTTTATCAATTCGGATTGATTGCATCGCCATGTGATAAAACAGACAATGAATTTTCATTGTCTGTTTTTATTTAACGATAAAATAATAAAAAAGGAGTAACTATGGCAGTGGATGGCAATCATAAAATGTGGGGCGATTTGCATCGCCCAGATCTCACGCCCGAGCAAACCGATTTCAGTATCATCGGCATTCCGTTTGATGGTTTGGCTTCGGCGCGAAAAGGCGCGGCGAGTGCGCCTGAACGAATTCGATATTGGTCGCATCACGTCACTCCGTTTAGTGAAGATCGAACTCGCTTGAAAGATTTAACTGTCTGCGATTTGGGCGATATTAACATCACGCTTCCAGAATCTGACTTCGAGTTGGTTCGCCAGCGTGTCGCGACTCTTCCCAACATGCCAATCATTATGGGCGGTGACCATTCAGTGACGATTCCGATTCTACAAGGTCAACGATTAAGATATAAAGATCAACGGCTTGGCGTTTTGTGGATTGACGCGCATCCTGATTTATGTGATTTTTTTGATGGTTCAAAACTTTCTCATGCCAACACAATGCGCCGCGCTTTAGAGTTTGGAATCGAACCGCATGATGTTTGTATGGTGGGTTTACGTTCGTGGGAAGACCAAGAAATTGATTTAATTGAAAATGGTGGTATTCATGTTTACACTGCCGCAGATGTTGCTGAACGTGGTATGAAAAATGTAGCGGATAGCGTCTATAACATACTCAATGATTGTGATGCCGTGCATATTTCCCTAGACATTGATTGTTTAGACCCTGCTTATGCACCTGGAACTGGAATCCCTGAATTTGGTGGATTAAGTTCTCGTGATGTTTTAACCTTAATCAAAGGCACACAAGGTTTATCTTTAGTTGGTTTGGATGTAGTTGAAGTTGCACCACCACTTGACCCTTCTGAATCAACAGTCTTTGCTGGCTTGAAAATTATTATGGAATATATGGCTGTGATTGCAAGGATGAAACAAAATCAATAATATTGTGTAGGGGCGGGGTTATCCCGCCCAAATCGGGCGAGGAGACCTCGCCCCTACGGAAAATAAATAATGACTATAAATCTTGAAACTCTAGAAATCATCAACAACCCATCCGAAAACCGTTTTGAAACATGGATTAACGGCTTGGGTTGTAAACTTGATTACATCGAAGATAAAGATACTTTTGCCATTACACATGTTGGGGTTCATCCTGATTTGCGAAATCAAGGCATTGCAGGGAAGTTAGTTCAATTTGCTATGGACTATGCCAAATCCAAATCTCTGCGTGTGATTCCAATTTGTTCGTATGCAGTGGCGTGGATTCAAAGGCATGAAGAATACAAAGAGTTAACTGTCAAGAAATGAGCAAAATCCTTTCCACTGATCAAACCCCTGAAAATATTTCTAAAATTTTAGAAGTGCTAACTGAGACTCCGAAAAAATTAGAAGCATTGAGTAAAGGATTATCTAAAGAACAATTGACTCAACCGCTAGGGAAAGGCGAAAGGTCATTTACAGAAGATTTGACTCATTTAATCAATGGTGAAGCAAGGTCAGCGGAAATGATTTATCAATGCCTTGTTGAGTCACGAACCTTTGTTTGCAGATGTTCATCCAGACCGCGATTGGGGAAAGTTAACCCGCTTCGACTTGTTAGACTTTTCAGACCTTTTAGATTATTTCAAGACTCGAAGAAAAATTTTATTAAGAGTGCTATCAGGGTTGAAAGAGGCTGAATGGTCAAGAACCATTCGAGAAGAAGGAAAGAAACGAAAAGAATCTGTCTACTGGCGGGCGCGGACGATTGTCATGCATGAGTTGGACCATGTCGGGGATTTGGAAAAGAAGTTTAAAAAATAAAACCTGTTTTATAAACAGGTTTTATTTTTCTGGCGGGAAGGGCGGGATTCGAATAACATCTCCTCAATGGAGGCGCGCG
>ERZ761602.4515-NODE-4515-length-17726-cov-4.978383_pt1 | contig 17726 bp, 17 predicted proteins | sample MGYA00512165_ERZ761602 | MGnify/ENA primary metagenome ERZ761602 (study PRJEB28899, sample SAMN02445085) | bioreactor sludge metagenome | biome: EBPR sludge; isolation source: Thorneside wastewater treatment plant | place: Australia: Brisbane, Thorneside... | reverse complement strand
GCAGCTGCACCTCGACGAAACCAACCTCGCCAAGGCGCGCATCACCTCGCCCATCGACGGCATCGTGCTGAGCCGCAACGTCGATCCCGGCCAGACCGTGGCCTCGTCGTTCCAGGCGCCGGTGCTGTTCACGCTCGCCGAAGACCTCAAGAAGATGGAGATCCGCGTCGACGTCGACGAAGCCGATGTCGGCGCCGTGGGCGAGGGCCAGACCGCGACCTTCACCGTCGACGCCTATCCCTACCGGCGTTTCCCGGCGCGCATCCGCATGCTGCGCTTCGGCTCCGAAGTCGTGCAGGGTGTCGTCACTTACAAGGCGGTGCTGACGGTCGACAATTCGCACCTCCTGCTGCGGCCGGGCATGACCGCGACGGCGACGATCACCGTGAGCGACGTGAAGGACGCGCTGCTGGTTCCGAACGCGGCGCTGCGCTTCTCGCCGTCCGCCGCCAACGCCGGCGACAACCGCTCGCTGCTGCAGCGCCTGATGCCGCGCGGGCCGCCCCGGTCGACGGCGAGCCGCCCCGACGCGCGCGGCCCGAACCGCACCGTGTGGGTGCTGCGCAACGGCGCGCCCGCGGCCGTCGCCGTGACCGTGGGCCTCACCGACGGCAAGCTTACCGAGATCAAGACCGGCGAGCTCAAGCCCGGCGACCGCGTCATCGTCGATGCCGTCGCCGCCAAGCCCTGAGGCCGCCGCGATGCCCTACGATTCCGGCGCGCGGCCGCTGATCGAGCTGATCGGCGTCACCAAGGTGTATGGCCACGGCGACGCCGCCGTGCACGCGCTGGCCGGGGTCGATCTCAAGTTCGAGCGCGGCGATTTCGCCGCGATCATGGGGCCCTCGGGCTCGGGCAAATCGACGGCGATGAACGTGATCGGCTGCCTCGACGTGCCGAGCGGCGGGAAATACCACTACGACGGCGTCGACGTGGGTGCGCTCGACCGCAACCGGCGCGCGCTGCTGCGGCGGCATTTCCTCGGCTTCGTATTCCAGGGCTTCAACCTGCTCGCGCGCACCAGCGCGGTCGAGAACGTGGAGCTGCCGCTGATCTATCGCGGCCTCGCGCACGGCGAGCGCCGCAGGCTGGCGATGTCCGCGCTGGAGCGCGTGGGCCTGAGGGGCCGCGAGCATCACGGGCCGAGCGAGCTTTCGGGCGGGCAGCAGCAGCGCGTGGCGATCGCGCGCGCGATCGTGACAAACCCCGCGGTGCTGCTGGCCGACGAGCCGACCGGCAATCTCGACACCAGGAACAGCCGCGAGATCATGGAGTTGCTGACCGGCCTCAACCGCCAAGGCATCACGGTGATCATGGTCACCCACGAGACCGACATCGCCGCCTACGCGCGGCGCGTGATCCGCTTCGTCGACGGCAAGATCGAGAGCGACCGCCTCAACGGCGTGCGGGAGAACGCCTGATGCTCTGGGAAGCCGTCAAGCTGGCGTTGCAGGCGATCCGGCGCAACGCGATGCGCTCGTTCCTGACCGTGCTCGGCATCGTGATCGGCGTGGGTGCCGTGATCGCGATGGTGACGATCGGCAACGGCACCACCGAGAAGGTGCGCGTCGAGATGGCGAAGCTCGGCACCAACCTCCTGTTCATGCGCCGCGGGCAGTTCGGGCCGGGCCGCTCGAGCGCCACCGCGAAGCCGTTCAACGCGCGCGACATCGAGGCGATCCGCTCGCAGCTGCAGGGGTTGCGCGCGATCGCGCCGGTGGCGCAGCAATCCGCGACCGTCGTCTACGGCACCGAGAACCGCACGACGCTCGTGATGGGAACCGACAACGAATACTTCACGACGCAGGACTGGCTGCTGACCGAGGGCCGCCAGTTCCTCGACAGCGAGGTTCGCGCCGGCCGCGCCGCCTGCGTGATCGGCCAGACCGTCCGCGAGAAGCTGTTCGGCGCCACGAGCCCGATCGGCGAATCGATTCGCGTGAAAAACGTCTCGTGCGAGGTGATCGGCGTGCTCGCCGACAAGGGCGAGACCAGCTTCGGCTCCGATCAGGACGACGTCGTGATCATGCCGCTGCGCGCGTTCCAGCGCCGCATCGCCGGCAATTCCGACATCTCCTCGGTCAACCTATCGGCGCAGAACGGCGTGAACACCGCGCGCGTGCAGGCGGATCTCGAGCGGCTCATGCGCGAGCGGCGCGGCATCGTGTCCGGCAAGGAGGACGACTTCTCGGTGCGCGACACGCGCCAGCTCGCGCAGACGATGACGGGCACGACCGAGATCATGACCCAGCTGCTCGGCGCCGTGGCCTCGGTCAGCCTCCTCGTCGGCGGCATCGGCATCATGAACATCATGCTCGTGTCGGTGACCGAGCGGACGCGCGAGATCGGCATCCGGCTCGCGATCGGCGCGCTGGAGCGGCAGGTGCTGAGCCAGTTCCTGGTCGAGGCCGTGGTGCTGTCGGGCTTCGGCGGTGTCATCGGCATCCTGCTCGGGCTCGGGCTCGCGGCGCTCGCCACCGAGGCGCTGGCGGTGCCGTTCCTGCTCGATCCCGGCATCGTGGTGCTGGCCTTCTCGTTTTCTGCGCTGGTGGGCGTGATCTTCGGCTATTTTCCGGCCCGCCGCGCCGCCCACCTCGATCCGATCGACGCGCTGCGGCACGAATAGGCGCGGCCGCCTTTACTGCGGCGCGAGCCGCGCGAGCTTGTCGGGATTGCGCACGATGTAGACCGCGGCGATGCGCCCGCCCTCGCCCGGCTCGAGCGCGAGCGCGAAATCGGCGCGCGCGCCGACATGGCCGACGACGCCGGGCCGGCCGTTGACCGGGCGGAACTGAAGCGTCAGTTCCGGATCCTGCTTGTCGCGGATGCCGACGAAGAACCGCGCGACGCGGTCGGCGCCGCGGATGACGTTGAGGGCCGCGAGCGCCTTGCCGCCGCCGTCGGACCACAGCTCGGCGTCCTCCGCCAGCATCGCCGTGAGCCGCGCCGTGTCGCCGGCATGCGCCGCGGCGACGAACGCGCCGGCCAGTTCGGCCGCATGCGCGGCGTCGGCCGCGAAGCGCGCCTTCCGCCTGGCCGCGCTCTCCGGCACGCCGAGGTTCTTCCGCGCGCGCGAGACGAGCTGGCGGCAGGCCGGCTCGCTCCGCCCGAGCGCGCTCGCGATCGCGGCGTAGTCCTGCTCGAACACCTCGTGCAGCAGATAGGCGGCGCGCTCGGAGGGCGAAAGCCGCTCGAGCATCACGAGAAACGCCATCGAAAGGCTCTCGCCGAGCGCCTCGTCGTCGGGCGGCTCGAGGGCGACGGGCTCCGGCAGCCAGGTGCCGACATAGGCCGCGCGCTCGGCCTTGGCCTTCCTCAGCCGGTCGATGCAGAGCCGCGTGCAGGCGGTGGTGAGCCACGCAGCCGGCGTGCGGATGGCGGCCCGATCCGCGCCGTGCCAGCGGATGAAGGTTTCCTGCACGACGTCCTCGGCGTCGCCCATCGAGCCGAGCATGCGATAGGCGAGCGCGATCAGGCGGGGCCGCGCCGCGGCGAATGGATCGTCCGCCGCGGCATGGGCGACCGCGCTTCGGGCGCGGTCAGGCACGGGCACGGACGCCTCCGAAGTCGAAGCGCAGGACGGCGCAGCTTCTGGCATGGCCGAGCGCGCGCTTGATCGTGGGATAGAAGCGCGCGAACCCGATCGCGATCGCCATCTCGATCACCGCGCGCTTGCCGTATTCGGCTTCGAGCGCCTCGCGCAAGTCATGCATCTCCGGATCGTTGGCGGCGACCGCCTCGCCGAATCGGAACGGCGCCGCGACGGCCGGCGGCAGCGTGCCCGCCTCGCCCATCACCGCGCGGCGCAGCACGTCTTCGGGAATCCCGTCCTGCCGCGCAAGATTGACATGGATCTGCACGCAGGTTCCGCAATCGTCGTGCATCGCCGCGCCGAGCGCCGCCATGTGGGTGGCATGGCGGTGGACCGGCCGCAGCGACTGGCCGAGCTGGCTGACCCGTCCGAGCAGCCGGAACGAGGCCGGCGCATTGGCCGCGATCTCGCGCAGGTAGTCGAGCGTCACGCCGAGCTTCGCCTCGCCGTAGCGGATCATCGCTTCGCCGAGGCGGCCGGCCAGCGCCGCGGCGGCGACGCCCCGGGGCGGCGGCGGCAGCGCGAGCCACAGCGCCGCCACGCCGTGCAGGCCGTGGCCCGCGAGATGCAGGATCGCGTGCCCGGCGAGGAAGACGGCGGCGGGCAGCGCGAAGCCCGCGAGGCGCTGGGGCTGCAGCGATCCCGCGAACAGCGCGGCGGCTGCGGCGAGGAAGGCAAGGCCGACATCGGCGACGAAGTGGTGGTTGAAGGGGCCGGTGCCGGCGGCGCCGGGCACGGCGCGATACCAGGCCTCGGGCGCGAACAGCATCGCGGCGGCGTTTGCCGCGAGCGACGCGGCGAGCAGCCGCGCGATCCAGAGGCGGGCGAGGCCGGGCTCGCGCGCGGGGCGGGCGGAAACGGCGGCGGGGAGGGTCGCGGTCGTCATGGGGCTCTCCTTTCGATCTCGCCCCCATGACGTTCGGCCGGGACGATTTGTGACATCCCCGCCCCGGCGCAGCCGCTTGCCGCTCGCCGCGGCATTCCTATACTCCGCGCGCCTTACGCGGGCCGCCGCCCGCATCCCCCCTGAAACATTCGAGAATTCCCATGACGCGCCCCGGCAAGGTCAACAAGGTCGTGCTCGCCTATTCGGGCGGGCTCGACACCTCGGTCATCCTGCGCTGGCTGCAGGAGACCTATCGCTGCGAGGTGGTGACCTTCACCGCCGACCTCGGCCAGGGCGAGGAAGTGGCGCCGGCGCGCAAGAAGGCCGAGATGATGGGCGCCAAGCAGATCTTCGTCGAGGATCTGCGCGAGGAGTTCGTGCGCGACTTCGTGTTCCCGATGTTCCGCGCCAACGCGCTCTACGAGGGCGTCTACCTGCTCGGCACCTCGATCGCGCGGCCGCTGATCGCCAAGCGCCAGATCGAGATCGCACGCGAGACGATGGCCGACGCGGTGGCGCACGGCGCCACCGGCAAGGGGAACGACCAGGTGCGCTTCGAGCTGACCTATTACGCGCTCGAGCCCGGCATCAAGGTGATCGCGCCGTGGCGCGAATGGGAGCTCACCTCGCGCACGACGCTCATCGACTTCGCCGAGAAGCACCAGATCCCGATCGCCAAGGACAAGCGCGGCGAGGCGCCGTTCTCGGTGGACGCGAACCTCCTGCACTCCTCCTCGGAGGGCAAGGTGCTCGAGGATCCGTGGCACGAGCCCGACGAGATGGTCTATCAGCGCACGATCGCGCCCGAGGCCGCGCCCGACAAGGCCACCTATGTCGAGATCGAGTTCGAGAAGGGCGACGCGGTCGCCATCGACGGCAAGCGCATGTCGCCGGCGACGCTGCTCACTCGGCTCAACGAGCTCGGCAAGGCGAACGGCATCGGCCGCGTCGACCTCGTCGAGAACCGCTTCGTCGGCATGAAGTCGCGCGGCGTTTACGAAACGCCGGGCGGCACGATCCTTCACGCCGCGCACCGCGCGATCGAATCGCTCACGCTCGACCGCGGCGCCGCGCATCTCAAGGACGAGATCATGCCGCGCTACGCCGAGCTGATCTATTACGGCTTCTGGTACAGCCCCGAGCGCGAGATGCTGCAGGCGCTGATCGACAAGAGCCAGGAGCATGTGGAAGGCACGGTGCGCTTGAAGCTCTACAAGGGCAACGTCATCGTGGCCGGCCGCAAGTCGCCGAAATCGCTCTACAGCCTCCGCCACGTCACCTTCGAGGAAGACGCCGGCGCCTACGACCAGCGCGACGCCGAAGGCTTCATCAAGCTGAACGCGCTCAGGCTGAGGCTGGCGAAGATGGGAAGGGGCTGACGCCCCAATTCCGCCGCGAGTTTTCCCCGCTTCCACCGCACGGCGCCCGAAGCGCGGCCCGAAACGCGCGCCAGGGTTGCGCCTGGACAGGTTCTTCGCCGAGGGAGGCACCCCGATGAGCGCGACCGCGAGCGGCGCGCCGGCAACGCCGGCGCGTGCGGACGAATTCGGCGACGCGCTGGGGCGTTTCGGCATCTATCTCAAGCTCGTGCTGCTGCTGGTGCTGGCAGCCTTCGCGACCGTCGCGCTCGCGATGATCGACGGCGCGGTGGGCGAGCGGCGCGCGCGCCAGGCGCGCGTGGCGAGCGAGATCGGCGCCGCCTGGGGCCATCCGCAGCGCGTGGTGGGGCCGATCCTCGCCGTGCCGTACACCTATCGCGTGGTGCACGACCTTCCCGACGGCCGCACCCGCACGGAGATCAAGACCGGCACGCTCTACGCGCTGCCCGAGAACCTCGTTCTCGACACCGCGCTGGCGCCCGAGGAGCGCTATCGCGGCATCTTCCGCGCCGTCGTCTACACCGCGACGATCAAGCTTTCCGGCAGCTTCGCGCCGCTCGACCTCGCGGCGCAGGGGCTGTCGCCCGACGACGTGCATTGGGACCAGGCGCAGCTGGCGCTCGGCATCTCCGACCTGCGCGGCGTCGCCGGCGAGCCCAAGCTCGCCTGGGACGGCGCCGAGATCGCGTTCCGGCCCGGCGCGCCGGGCAACCTCGTCGGCAACGGTGTGAACGCGCCGGTGCCGCTTGCGCGCGACCAATCGCGGCCCGCGGCCTTCTCGCTCGAGATCAAGACGACCGGCAGCCGCGATTTCTTCGCGACCCCGCTCGGCAAGACGACGCGCGCCAGCATCGCCTCGCCCTGGCCGCACCCATCGTTCGGCGGCGCCTATCTGCCGAATGCGCGCACCATCGCCAAGGACGGCTTCGCGGCGCAGTGGAGCATCTCCTACCTCGGCCGCGACTACCCGCAGGCCTGGAAGAGCGCGGGCGGCGAGCCGGCGTCGGGCCCGCGCGCGATCCAGGCGCGCATCGCGGCCTCGCAATTCGGCGTCTCGCTCCTGTCGCCGGTCGATTTCTACCAGCAGAGCGAGCGCGCGGTGAAATACGGCATCCTCATCGTCGCGATGGTGCTGGCCGCGATCTTCATCTACGAATTCGCCGGCGGCGCCCGCTTCCACCTCGTGCAATACGGCCTCGTCGGCGCGGCGCTGTGCCTGTTCTTCCTGCTGCTGCTCTCGTTCGCCGAGATCGTGGGCTTCGCGCCGGCCTATGCGGCGGCGGCGCTGCTCTCGGGCGCGCTCATCGCCTGGTACGCGGGCCGCGCGCTCGGCGATGCCAGGCGCGGCTGGTTCATGGCCGCGCTGCTGGCGCTGGTCTACGGCTTCCTGTTCGTGGTGCTGCAGATGGAGGATTTCGCGCTGCTGACCGGCGCGCTGGGCCTCTTCGCGGCGATCGCCGCCGCGATGATCGCGACGCGCAACGTGGACTGGTACGCGCTCCGCCGCGCCTAATCGTGCCGTGCGATGAACGCGGCAACGCGGGGTGCGATCGCTTCGCGCCAGCGGCGGCCGTTGAAGATGCCGTAGTGGCCGACGCCCTCCGCCAGCAGGTGCTCGCGCTTTGCGGCCGGGAGGCCGCTGCAGAGCTCCTGCGCGGCGAGCGTCTGCCCCGGCGCCGAGATGTCGTCGAGCTCGCCCTCGATCGTCATCAGCGCGGTGTCGCGGATCGCGGCGGGCTCGATCTTGGTGCCGCGCGAGACCCATTCGCCGCGCGGCAGCGCGTGCTTCTGAAACACCAGCTCCACCGTCTGCAGATAGAACTCGGCGGTGAGATCCATCACCGACATGTATTCGTCGTAGAACTTGCGGTGCGATTCGGCGCTGTCGCCGTCGCCGCGCACGAGATTCTCGAACATGCGCAGATGCGCGCCCAGGTGCCGGTCCATGTTCATCGACATGAAGCCGGAGAGCTGCAGGAAGCCGGGATAGACCGAGCGCCCGTAGCCCGGATAGCCGTAGGGCACGCGGCTGACGACCGTGTTCTGGAACCAAGAGAGAGGGTGGCGCGTCGCGAACCGGTTGACCTTCGTCGGGTTGACGCGCGTGTCGATCGGGCCGCCCATCAGCGTCAGCGAGCGCGGGCGGCACCGATCTTCGGCCGCGGCCATCAGCGAGGCCGCCGCCAGCACCGGCACCGAGGGCTGGCACACCGCGATCACGTGCGTGCCCGGGCCGAGCACGCGCAGATACGAGATCAGGTGGTCGATGTAGTCGTCGAGATCGAAGCGGCCGTCCGCGGCGGGGACGGTCTTCGCGTCGGTCCAGTCGGTGATGAAGACGTCGTGGCCCGGCAGCAGCGCCTGCACCGTGCCGCGCAGCAGCGTGGAATGGTGGCCCGAGAGCGGCGCCACGAGCATCACGCGCGGAAGGCGCTCGGCGCCCTCGCGCGCGAAATGCACGAGGCCGCCGAACGGCGTGGCGGCGACGATCTCTTCCTCGACCGGCAGCTCGCGGCCCCTGATCGTCACCGTGTCGATGCCGAAGGGCGGCTTCGGATAGGTGCGGGTCGAGCGCTCCACCAGCTCGCAGGCGGCGGCGATGGCGCGGGCGGTGCGGGTATCGACGAACGGAAACGTGGAAGCGCTGAAGAAGTGCTGACCGGCGACGGCCGCGAGCCGCAGCGGCGCCAGGGCCGTCTGCTGCCACGCATAGAGCGTGTAGAGCATGTCCGCGCTTACCCCCGGCTTTCCGACAACGTTGACGTCCCGGTCCCCGACCGTCTTTTCGCGATTGTAAGCGAACATAACGATCGCGGACTCCGGCCGTCCAGCTTCATTCCGCAACAATAACGCTTGACAGGCATGCGCTTGCCGTCGGCCGCGGCCTAGAGCCGCCGCTCCAGCGCCTTCGCCAACTCGTCCGCGGGCACGGCGTGGCGGAAATGCGTCAGATACTTGCCGTCGCCGTCGAGCAGATAGATGTAGGCGGAGTGGTCCATCGTGTACTCGCCCGGCTTCTCGAGCGGGCGCTTCGCGTAATAGACGCGATAGGCGCGCGCCACCGCCGCGATCTCGGCGGCGCTGCCGGTGAGCATCACGATGCGCTTGTCGAAATTCTGGGCGTAGTTCTTGAGCTGCGCGGGCGTGTCGCGCTCGGGATCCACGCTGACGAAGATCGGCGCCAGCCGCTCGGCCTTGGGGCCGAGCTTCTCGAGCGCCTGCGTGATCGTATAGAGCGCGGTGGGGCAGAAATCCGGGCACTGCGTGAAGCCGAAGAACACGAGCATGTGCTTGCCGCGGAACTCGGCGTCGGTGCGGCGCCGGCCGTCCTGATCGACGAGCGCGAAGGCGCCGCCGACGAGGGCCACCGCCTCTTCGGTCTTGGGCCGGTCGGGCCCGGGCCACAGCCCGATCGCGGCCACCGCGGCGGCGAACGCGGCGGCGGCGATGGCGGCGAGGCGAAGGGCGGCGCGCGCGTTCATCGGATCAGGCCACCGGCAGGTGATTGACGGCCACGACGCGCCAGGCCGGCGGCTTGCCGCCGCCCTCGACGTGGTCCAGGCGGGTCAGCGCGCAATTCGCCGTCTCGAACGCCAGCGCGCGCGCCGGCGGCAGCCCCAGCGCGTGGCCGAGCGCGGCGCGGATCGTGCCGCCATGCGCGACGGCGACGATGTCGCGGCCGGGATGCGCCGCGGTCCAGCGCGCGATGCCGCGCCCGACGCGGTCCATCAGCGCGGCGAAGCTTTCGCCGCCGGGCGGGCAGAATTCGGCCGGGGCCAGCCACATGCCGTGGTCGGCGCCGTGCAGGCGGAAGATCTCGGCGCGATTGCGGCCTTGCCACTCGCCGAAATGCTGCTCGGCGAAGTCGCGCTCCTCGGCGGGCGGATCGCAGGCGAGGCCCGCCGCCGCGATCGCCGCCGCCGTCTGCTTCGTGCGCTGGAGATGGCTCGTCACCCACAGCGCGCCGCGCGGCAGCCGGCGCGCCAGCACCGCGAAGCCGGCTTCGTCGGAGACGTCGCACGCGATATCGACCTGGCCGTAGATGCAGCCATTGTCCGCCGTCACCGGCGCATGGCGTACCCACCACCAGCGCGTGACGCGCGCGGGCGCGGGAGAAGTGGGTTGCGTGGCGCCGAAGCCGCTGTCGCTCATGTCCGCCCGGTCCGTTTCCGCGTCTATATAGGCGCACGGCGGGCGCGCGCCAAAGGACGCGATGCCGCTACTCGCCGATCTGCAGGATCAGCCCCCGCCGCCGCGCCGCGCGGAAGCAGTAGAGGAACGCCGCCACCCCGCCCGCGATGTAGACGAGGTTCAGCAGCGCGGCGACGACGACGTAGTCGACCCGGAACGTCTTCTCGATCAGCACCGCGCGCATGCCCTCGAAGACGTAGGAGGCCGGGATCGCGTAGGCGATCCAGCGCAGCCACTCGGGCAGCACCGACAGCGGATAATAGATGCCGCAGATCGGCGCGAGCACGAACAGGGCCATCCACGCCATGCTTTCCGCGCCGAGGCCGAAGCGCAGGATGAGGCCGTTTATCGCGAGGCCGATCGCCCAGCCCAGCACGACGAGATTGACGAAGAATACGAGCAGCGGCAGGCCGAGCGTGAAGATCGAATAGTCGTAGAGGCCCCAGGCGAGCAGCGCCGCCGGCCCCACCCCGATCAGCACGCGCATCAGCGCCACCACGAACAGCGCCGCGATGTATTCGTAGGGCCGGATCGGGCTGACCAGGATGTGGCCGAGATTGCGCGACCACACTTCCTCGAGGAACGCGAGGCCGAGGCCGAGCTGGCTGCGGAACAGCACGTCCCACAGCAGTATCGCGGCCAGCAACAGGCCGGTCGCCTGCGCGAACAGCGAGGACTGGCCGACCAGGAACACCGTCATGAAGCCCCAGAGCGTCATGTTGATGACCGGCCAGTAGGCCAGCTCCAGCACGCGCGCCCACGAGCTGCGCAGCAGGTAATAGTGCCGCAGCACGATCGCGCTCGTGCGCCGGAGCGAGAAGCCCCATTCGCGCTCCGGGGCGGCAAAGCCGAGACCGTCGTTCACGCCACCGTCTCCTTCTCCGCCTTGCGTCGATCGCGGGCTATGTCGAGGAACACCTCTTCGAGATTGTCGCGGCCGTATTTCGCGAGCAGTTCGCCGGCCGTGCCGCGATCGACGAGCCGCCCCGCCTTCATCATCAGCACGAGCGAGGCCATGCGCTCGACCTCGCCCATGTTGTGCGAGGCGAGCAGGATCGTGGCCTCGTTCTCGGCCACGTAGCGCTCGAGATAGGCGCGCACCCAATCGCCGGTGTCGGGATCGAGCGAGGCGGTCGGCTCGTCGAGCAGCAAGACCTCGGGCCGGTTGACGAGCGCCTTGGCGAGCGCGGCGCGGGTTTTCTGGCCGGCCGAGAGCGTGCCGGTGGGGCGGTTCATGAAGTCGCCCATCTGCAGCTCTTCGGCGAGCGCGGCGATGCGCTTCGTCGCGTCGCGCACGCCGTAGAGCTGCGCGAAGACGGCGAGGTTCTCGCGCACCGTGAGCCGCTTCGGCAGTTCCACGTAGGGAGAGCCGAAATTCATGCGCGGCAACACGCGGTAGCGGTGCTTCAGGATATCGATGCCGAGCACGCGCGCCTCGCCCGAGCTGGGCAGCAGCACGCCGAGCAGGATCGCCAGCGTCGTCGTCTTGCCGGCGCCGTTGCCGCCGAGCAGCGCGGTGATCGAGCCGCGCGGAACCGCGAAGCTCAGCTCCTCGATCGCGGTGACGGCGCCGTAGCGCTTGGCCAGGCGCCGGACCTCGATGGCCGGCTCCGCTGCGTGCACCGGGGCGTTCATCGGGCGCGCACGCTGCCGCGCGCTTCGGCCCCGCCGATCCGGTATAGTCGCGCGCCAACAGGGGTGGAAACCGCGCCATGAACGGTGAACGCCGCACGCAGCCCATGCTCGGGCGCCTGCGCCTCAGAACGCTGATCTCGATCCGCTGGGCGGCCGTTCTCGGCCAGTCGGCGGCGATCCTGCTGGTGCATTACGGCCTCGGCTACTCGCTGCCGGTCTTTCATTGCGCGGCGGCGATCGGCGCCTCCGCGCTGCTGAACGTGGTGTTGACGCTGCGCGGCCCGCTCGGCCGCCATCTTCCCGACTACCATGCCGTCCTCTATCTCGCCTACGACGTCTTGCAGCTCACCGCCCTGCTCTACCTCACGGGCGGGCTGAACAACCCGTTCGCGCTGCTGATATTGGCTCCGGTGATCGTTTCGGCCACTGCCCTGTCGCGGCCGGCGACGATCGGCCTCGGCGGCCTCGCGGTGGCGGCGCTCACGCTGCTCGCCTTCTTCCACCAGCCGCTGCCGTGGCCGGCGCCGGGCTTCGCGCTGCCCGAGTACTACATGCTCGGCGTCTGGCAGGCGCTGGTCATCGGCATCCTGTTCATCGCGGCGTGGGTGGGCAGCGTTTCCGAGGAGGCGCGCACGATGAGCGACGCGCTGGTGGCGACCCAGGTGGCCCTGTCGCGCGCGCAGCGCCTCTCGGAGCTGGGCGCGCTGGCCGCCGCCGCCGCCCACGAGCTCGGCAGCCCCCTGGCCACGATCGCCGTGGTGGCCAAGGAGATGCGGCGCGAGGTGCCGAAGAACGGCCCGCTGGCCGAAGACGTGGCGCTGCTGATCGAGCAGAGCGACCGCTGCCGGGAAATCCTGGCCCAGCTCTCGCGCCGCCCGGACCAGTCGCAGGGCTTCGAGCCGGGCCGCTTCATGCCGCTCGGCCAGTTCCTCGACTTCGTCGCCGAACCCTATCGCAACGAAGGCAAGCCGATCGTCATCCAGGCGGCCGCCGCCGCCGAGAGCGCCGGCCCCGAGCCCGAGATCGAGCGGGTGCCGGAAGTGATCCATGCGCTCGGCACCCTGATCCAGAACGCCACCCAGTTCGCCGGCAGCGCGGTGCGCATCGAGGCCCAATGGGGGGCGTCCGAGATCGGCATCGAGATATCGGACGACGGGCCGGGCTTTCCCCCGCTCTTGCTCGACCGCCTCGGAGAACCCTATGTTTCCTCGCGAAAGGACCAGGGCGGGCATATGGGCCTGGGGTTGTTCATCGCCCAGACGCTGCTGGGGCGCTACGGTGCCCGCCTCGCGTTCGGCAATCGCCGCGAAGGCGGCGCGCGCGTGACCGTGACTTGGGACCGGGCGACCGCCGAAGGGATCGCGGGGGGAGACGAACATGAGTGACGTGGGCGGACAGAAACAGCTCGGCGCCGGCAAGTCTCTGCTGCTGGTCGACGACGACAAGCCGCTGCGCGAGCGGCTGCGCATCGCCATGGAGCGGCGCGGCTTCAAGGTGCTGGCCGCCGAGAGCGTGGCCGAGGGCATCAAGTTCGCGCGGTCGGAGCCGCCCGATTTCGCGGTGATCGACCTTCGCCTCGCCGACGGCAGCGGCCTCGACGTGGTGGCGGCGCTGCGCACCGCGCGGCCCGACACGCGCATCGTGATGCTGACCGGCTACGGCAACATCGCGACGGCGGTGGCCGCCGTTAAGGCCGGCGCGGTCGATTATCTGCCGAAACCGGCCGACGCCGACCAGATCGAGGCCGCGCTGCTCAACCTCGAGCGCCCGCTGCCCAAGCCGCCCGAGAATCCGATGTCGGCCGACCGGGTACGCTGGGAGCACATCCAGCGCGTCTACGAGCAGTGCGACCGCAACGTCTCGGAAACCGCGCGCCGCCTCAACATGCACCGGCGCACGCTCCAGCGCATCCTCTCGAAATACGCACCGCGCGAGAACTGAGCGGTCGGCAGCGCCGCCGGCCGCTATTGCAGCGCGATCGGCCCCTCGATGCAGAAGCTGCGGTTGCCCGAAAGCTGCCGGGCGGCGAGAGCCTGACCCTGGCGGTGGATGGCGAAGCAGCCCTGAGAGCGCCGGCCGAACGAGGCGCTTTCGGTGCAGAACGCGTTGTCCTGCACGTTCCAGACGCCGATATCGCGCGGGCCGGCGACGTTCACGCGCTCCTCGCCGATCTGCCGACACGCGCCCCACGGCCCGTTCGGCGAGCGGGCGGCCTGGCACGAATGCACCGCCGAGCCATCGGCACGCAATTCGCGCGTGAGGTTCAACCAGAGCCCGGCGCGCGTGCCCTCGCGAACATAGAGAAGCCGCTTGCCGGACAACGCCTGGCGCAAGGCCGGGCCGGACAACCGGTTGGCATCGCTCGCGGCGAAGGGCAGCGCGCCGTTCTTGCAGAACGAGGTGGCCGCGTTCTGGGCCTGGGCGGCGCCGGGCAGCGCCAGCGCGGCCAGCAGCGCCATGGCACGACGGATCATTTCGGCTCTCCTGCGTTGCGCATCGGGCGGCCGCCATCGGCGCGCCGCCCGGCATCATACACCAACGCGGGGTGAAATGCCGGCCCCGCCGCGGCTCCGGTCCGCGAGCGGCCCGCCGCTACTTGCCGCCGGGTCGAAACATCTCTTCGAGGCGTTCGCCGGGCAGCGCCACGTCCTCGCGTTCGGCGGCGCGCGCGATCGACGGGGCGGGCGGCGTGCGCGCGGGGCTGGCGGCGGCGCGCAACACCGCATCGAAGGCCGGCCGCGCCTGTGCGACGCGCGGCGGCGCGCGCGCGGCCAGCCGGGCGGCGCGCACCGGCTTGTGGCGCAGATGGGGAGAGCGCGGCGCCTCGGCCGCCGCCGCCTGCTCGCGCTCGCGCGGGCGTTGCGCGGCCTTCGCGAGCGCGACTGCGGCTTCCGCCGCCGACGGCGCCGCGTACGACCACCAGCCGTTCTCGCTGATCGCGAAGATCGGCACGTAGCGCGCGATCGCGCGGTGCTCGGTGACCTCGGCGATCTCGATGTCGAGCACCCAGGCGTTGCCGCCGTGATAGGCGATCAGCGCCGCATGGACGAGATCGCGCGCATTGTCGCGCACGACGGCCACGCGCAGGCGCTCGGCGGGCCAGCCGAGCGCGCGCAGCGACAGGAATTTCGCGATCGCGTAGTCTTCGCAGTCGCCGCCGCGCGCGAACAGCTCCCGCGGCGTCGCCCAATAGTCCTCGACACCGTAGTTTTCGAGATCGGTGCGGTAGGGCAGCCGGTTCAAGTAGGCGTTGACGGCGCGCAGCTGCGCCGGCGCATCGCGGCCGCGCAGCGTCTCGAGGAATTCGCGCCAGCGGACGAGCGCGCAATCGCCGGCCTCGCACAGCGCCTTTTCCCGGCCGCGCTCGCGCGCGTAGCGCGCCATCGTCTCGGTCCATTTCGCGAAGCCCGCGGCAGGCGGATGCGCGATCTCGCCGACGCCGAACAGATCGGCCGGCAGGACGAGCGCCGCGCGCTCGGGCGCCGGACCGCTCCGCGCGAGCGCGGCCTCGCCCGCGACCGCGATCGCCAGCGCGGCCATGGCCGCCGGCACGGCGCGCCGCCATTGCCGGCGCGTGCTCCCCGTTTTCGCCCCCCGCACGTCGCTCCCCCTTTGCCTGAAGTGACTACGCGGGCAATGCCGGCGCCGTTTCCCGCCGGAACGAATTCGGCGGCCAATCGTGGCTCGATTTCCCGGAATCGGGCGCCGCACAACGAAAAGCCGCGCGCTCGGGGGAGCGCGCGGCTCTTCGACGGGCAGCCGGCCTTCGGGGGAGAGCCGGCCGCCGCTCGGGGGATTCTCAGCGCCGGCTGCCGGCGTTCGTGAAGAGATCGGCCAGGCTTTCCCGCGCGTTGCCGGCATAGGAGCGGGCGGCCGGAAGCGGCGCGGCGCGGACCGGCTCGGGCCCGCTGGCCCGGCGCTCGAACTGCCGCGCGGGCTCGGCGGCCGGCGCTTCGGCCGGCAGCACCCGCGCGGCGCCCGTGGGACGACGCGGCTCGGCCGCCGCGACCGGGGCGACGCTGCCCGGATTCCAGTCGCGGTGGTAGTGCCAGGCCGTCTCGTTGATCGAGAAGATCGGCCGGTAGTAGCGGATCGCGGCGTGCTCGCGCACGTCGGGGATCAGGTTGTCGAGGACGTAGGCCGTGCCGTTGTCGTAGGCGACGAGCACCGCGTGCAGCTCGTTGCGGACCTCGTGCTTGAGCACCACGATGCGCAGCGCGGCCGCCGACCAGCCGAGCTTCTTGAGCGAGAGGTATTTGATGATCGCGTAGTCCTCGCAGTCGGCGGAGCTGGCGAAGCTCTCGCGCGGCGTCGCCCAGTAGTCGGCGATGCCGTGGCGGTCGAGGTCGGAGCGATACGGAATGCGGTTCGCATAGGCGTTGATGGCGCGCAGCTGCGTCATCCGGTCCTTGCCGCGGAGCGACTCGACGAACGCCCTCCATTCCTGGAGGCGGCAGGCGCCGGCGCCGCACGGCGCGTCCTCGAGAGGACGCTCGCGGGCGTAGCGGGCGAGCATGCCCGTCCACTTCGGAAACGGCGAGATGTCGAGGTTGGCGTTCTCGCTGCTTCCGAAGAGGCGGACATGGGCGGTCGGCGCCGGATCGGCGGCCGCGGCCGGCGCGGCGAACGCGGCGCCGGCGAACAGCGCGGCGGCGGCGATCGCACCCCAGGCGCCGCGTGTGAAACCGAGAGACATCGCACGAACTCCCCTTCGCGCACTGCATCGCGCGGATCGAGAAGTACGGCCGACGGCCTTAATACCGGCTCACGGGTTACGGTTAGGCACTGCTTGCGCCTCATGGTTAAGCGATTCTTGATGGCGCGCGAATCGCGCGTTTCCGGGCCTTTCCGCGCGCCGGCGGCGGGCCGGGGAATTGCGGAATCTCATGCCTTTGGTTAATTCCGTTGCAGCGGGGCGCGAATTCTTTCCGGAACCGCGCCGCCGCCGCCGGCCCGGTCCGTTCGCCGGCGGCCGGCGCTGCGACATACCGTACCGGTTGCTGGATCGGGCGGCCAAAGCCTAATAAAAGCGAATCATGCTCGACGTCGGAACGACGCTCACGGTCAACGGCAAGATGCCCAAGGTCCCCGAGGGGACGCTCGTCTATGCCGTGGGCGACGTGCACGGCCGCGCCGACTTGCTCGAGAAGATGCACGCCGCGATCCTCAAGGATTCGCTCGACGTGCCGGCGGAGCGCAAGGTCGTCGTCTATCTCGGCGACTACGTCGACCGCGGGCCGGGCTCGAAGAAGGTGGTCGACATCCTGCTCGACAAGCCGCTCAAGGGCTTCGAGCGCGTGCACCTGATGGGCAACCACGAGGCGTTCCTGATCGAGTTCCTGAACGATCTCGAGGCCGGCCCCGGCTGGTTCTTCAACGGCGGCCTCACCACGCTCTCCAGCTACGGCGTCAAGATCGGCAAGCACGACGAGCTCAGCTACGAGGTGCTCCAGCGCGTGCAGTCGGAGCTCTTGGCCAAGATGCCGAAGGCGCATCTCGACTTCTACAAGACGCTCGATTTCTCGCGCACCGAGGGCGATTTCTTCTTCGTCCACGCCGGCATCCGCCCCGGCGTGCCGCTCGACAACCAGACCGACGAAGACATGCTGTGGATCCGCGAGGAATTCCTCGGCTGCGACGACGATTTCGGCAAGGTCATCGTGCACGGCCACACGATCACCTGGGAGCCCGAGGTGAAATCCAACCGCATCGGCATCGACACCGGCGCGTTCGCCTCGGGCGTGCTGACCGCGCTGGTGCTCGAAGGCCGCGAGCAGGATTTCCTGACGGTGAGCGGACCTGCGTAGGCGACGGCGCGACCGAGCGCCGCTCCGCGCGACGAATCGCCCCGCGCATCGCCTTGGCGGCGGCGCGGCGGCTGGCTTATGCCTGCCGGATCGGGAGGAGACGATGAGCGGCTCCGAGGCGGAAATGCGGGCGCGGCGCGCGGCGATCGTGGACGAGATCGTGGCCCGCACCGGCATCGACGAGGCGATGATCGAGCGGCTCGTGCACCGCTTCTACGACGCGGTGCGCGCCGATC
>ERZ761602.4513-NODE-4513-length-17735-cov-6.162670_pt1 | contig 17735 bp, 16 predicted proteins | sample MGYA00512165_ERZ761602 | MGnify/ENA primary metagenome ERZ761602 (study PRJEB28899, sample SAMN02445085) | bioreactor sludge metagenome | biome: EBPR sludge; isolation source: Thorneside wastewater treatment plant | place: Australia: Brisbane, Thorneside... | reverse complement strand
CGCGAACTCGCACCAATGACGTGTCGGTCATCTCGGCGTCGCCGTTCACCTTGTCGCGCATCGTCGTTTCTTCAGGAACATCTGGCCCGCGCGCGGGGTTGGGTTGCTCAGAAGGAGACCAGGCGAACGTTGGCCGAGGCCAGTCGGGCGCTGAGCACGGCAAGGAAAGACTGGTAAAAATGCATGCGGCAGGTCTCGGAAGATTCCTGCAGGGCGCTGCCGCTGATCACTACCAGTTTGGCATCGGCCAGTGCGACAATGTCCGCCCCGCGTCTGGGTGTCGCCTTGCCGATCACCGCCATCTCGCCGAAGCACTCGCCGCAGGTCAGCAGGTCGAGAAGCATGCCGTTCTTGAGCACCTTCAACTCACCTTCGGCGAGGAAATAGAAGCAATCGCCGCTATCCCCATCTTCGATGATCATCGTGCCGGGGGAAACGCGGGTCCACTCGGAGAAACGCACGACCTCCCAGATCTCGACATCGGAGAAATCCTCGAAGAAGGCGAAGGAGCGCAGTTTCCCGAACTTTTCCATGTCCGCCATGCGCTCGCTGGACAGAAACAGTTTCCTGCCGCGGAAAGCCTGTGCCAGGTCCTGCGAGAACTCCGCCCAACTGGCGTAACGGTCTGCCAGCTGCTTGCTCATGGCGCGCGTGACGATCGCGTCGAGTGCTGGCGGGATGTCGTTGCGCAGCGTCGAAGGCCGACGCGGTTCGGCGTTGATGATCTGGTAGATCAGGTCATAACTGTTGCGCGCCTGGAACGGCAGTTGTCCGGTCAGCAGTTGGTACATGACGACGCCCAGCGAGTAGATGTCGGTCTGATGATCGAGTGCCTGGTCCTTGACCTGTTGCGGCGACATGTAGGCGGGCGATCCGATGCCCAGGACCAGGGTGCGATCTGGCGAGCCGATGATCGCCGCGCCGAAATCGGAGATCTTGATGTCGCCCTGGTTTGGATCGGTGCTGACGAACAGGATGTTTGCCGGCTTGATGTCGCGATGGGTGATTCCCAATTGGAAAGCGAAATCGAGTGCGCGCGTGCACTTGAAGATGATCTCGACCACGCGTTCGACCGGCAGCAGGCGGTCAGCCGCGCACACCGTATCGAGTGTGCCACCCGCCAGATGTTCCATGACGATGTAGCAGAGATGATCGTCGACCACCGCATCGTAAGTCTGCACGATGTGTGGATGCGACATCTTGCCGATCAGGGTAGCCTCGTTGAGGAAGAGATGGGTGTATAGCCTGCCCCTCTTCGGGTCTCTCAGAATCCCGGGAAAGCCAACCTTGATGGCCACCTCGCGGCGGGTGAAGGGATCACTGCCGAGGTACACGGTCGACGTGGCGCCACGGCCGATCTCCCGCACCAGCTCATACTTGCCGATCTTCTCCATGCCCGAGGCTGGCGCCTAGGCGCGCCGGGCGCGACCGATCGCCGCCATCACCTGTTCTGGTGCCGTGCCGCCGAGGTGCTTGCGGGCCGCGAGAGAACCCTCGACGGTCAGCACGGCAAACACGTCCTGGTCGATCAGGGATGAAAACTGCCGCAGTTCGGCGAGCGAAAGCTGCGCCAGATCAACCCCCAGTTGTTCGGCGCGGCGAACCGCCAGCCCGACCGCTGCGTGCGCATCGCGGAAAGGCAGGCCCTTGCGGGTCAGGTAATCGGCCAGATCGGTGGCGGTGGCGAAGCCCTGACGCAGGGCATTGCGCATGTTTTCCGGGTGGGGCGTGATGCCGGGAATCATTTCGACGAAGATGCGCAGCGTGTCGGTCACCGTGTCGATGGTGTCGAACAGCGGTTCCTTGTCTTCCTGGTTGTCCTTGTTATAGGCCAGGGGCTGGCCCTTCATCAGCGTCAGCAGGGCGGTCAGGTGACCGTACACCCGTCCGCTCTTGCCGCGCGCCAGCTCGGGCACGTCGGGATTCTTCTTTTGCGGCATGATCGAGCTGCCGGTGCAGAAACGATCCGCCAGCCGGATGAAGCCGAAGCAGGGGTTCATCCACAACACCAGTTCCTCGGAAAACCGGGAAAGATGCATCATCAACAGGGCGCTGGCGGCGCAGAATTCGATCGCAAAGTCGCGGTCGGACACCGCGTCGAGCGAGTTCTCGCACACCCCGTCGAAGCCCAGCAGATCAGCGACCAGGCGGCGGTCGATCGGATAGGTGGTGCCGGCCAGTGCGGCGGCACCCAGAGGCAGTCGGTTGGTACGCCGCCGGCAGTCGGCAAAACGCTCGGCATCACGCCGGGCCATTTCGAAATAGGCCAGCAGGTGATGGCCAAGAGTGACCGGCTGGGCGACCTGCAGATGCGTGAACCCGGGCAGGGGTGTCGCCGCCTCGCGCTCGGCGAGCTCCAGGAGTCGGGTCTGAAACTCCTCCAGAAGTATGGAGATGTCGTCGATCGAGTCGCGCAGATAGAGGCGAATGTCGGTTGCCACCTGATCGTTGCGCGAGCGGCCGGTGTGCAGCCGTTTGCCGGCATCGCCGATCAGCGCGGTCAGGCGCTTCTCGATGTTCAGGTGGACGTCTTCGAGATCGATCGACCAGACAAAACTGCCGGCTTCTATCTCACTCGCCACCTGCGCCATGCCGCGCTCGATGTCGGCCAGATCGCCGGCGCTGATGATGCCCTGGCGGGCGAGCATGCTGGCATGGGCCAGCGAGGCGCGGATGTCCTGGCGCCACAGGCGACGGTCGAAATTCACCGAGGCCGTGTAGCGCTTGACGAGTTCAGAGGTTGGCTCGGAGAAACGGCCGGCCCAAGTATATTGGGAAGAATCCGATTGGCTCATGAGAGGCAGGTTCCTGGGCTAGAATCACTCGTAGAACCTTGTGCAGGCGCCACTTCGAGTAATGGCAAGTATAAAGCAAAACCTCGCCGATCAGCCGCTGCCCGACTTCCGCAATGCCGGAGTCATGCTGCGCATCCTGCTCGGGGTGAACCTGCTGGCGCTGCTCGCGGCCCTAGTGCAGAGCGAGGGACTGAGCGACAGCCTGCAACATTTCGTCGACCTGGCGGCCTGGGTACAGCCGGTCCTGCTCTTCAATCTGGCGCTACTGGCGCTGCTTGGCAAACTCCTGCAGCGCCCGGCCGTGTGGATCGGGCGGGCGCTGGTGCTGCTGCTGGCGGCCGGCTCGGCAGGGCTGGTCTCCGAGTTCTGGCTCTTCCTGACCTTCGACCAGGGGGGATGGCAGCCTCTGGTGCGGGCCGCCCTGTTCGGCGGAATGGCCGCCGCCTTCATGCTTTCTTACCTCGCCTTGCGCGCCGCCGCCCTTTCGCCGGCACTGGCCGAAGCGCGCCTGCAATCGCTGACCGCGCGTATCCGGCCGCACTTTCTGTTCAACAGCCTGAATGCCGTCATTTCACTGATTCGGCTCGACCCCAGGCGGGCCGAAACGGCGCTCGAGGAGCTCGCCGAGTTGTTTCGCGCCCTGCTGCGCGACCCGCGCGAGCTGGTGCCGCTGGCCGACGAAATCGCCTTGTGTCGGCAGTATCTCGACCTCGAGAAGCTGCGACTGGGAGAGCGCCTGCAGATCGAGTGGGAGCTCGGCGATCCGCCACTCGGTCTCGAGGTGCCGCTACTGCTCTTGCAGCCCCTGCTGGAGAATGCGGTGTATCACGGGATCGAGCCATCCGCTGCCGGCGGCACGATTCGCATTTCCCTGCTGCGGCGTGGCCAGGAACTGCACGTCGAGCTGGCCAATCCGAGCCCTGCCGGGGTCGACCATTCGCGTGGCAACCACATGGCGCTCGCCAACATTCGCGAGCGGCTGGCGCTCTACTATGACCTCGAAGCCCGCCTCGAGGCGGGTGAGCTGACGCTTGTCGATGGTCGGCGGGAGTATCGCGTGCGCATCATCCTGCCTTGCCGCGACCGTTCGCCATGACGTCGACACCAGCGAGCCCGGCCCTGTCGGTGCTGATCGTTGACGACGAAGCACCGGCGCGTGCCCGTTTGCGTGATCTGCTGGCCGATCTGGCGGGCGAGCTGCCCAACCAGGTGATTGCCGAAGCCGAGAACGGCCTGCTCGCCCTCGCGGCGCTCGAAGACCATCCGGTCGACGTGGCGCTGGTCGACATACGGATGCCGCGGATGGACGGCATTGAACTCGCCCGTCACCTCGCGCAGCTCGAAGGGGCGCCGGCGGTGATCTTTGTCACCGCCTTCGACGCCTACGCCGTGCAGGCTTTCGAACTCAACGCGGTGGATTATCTGCTCAAGCCGGTGCGTCTCCAGCGCCTGCTCGCCGCCTTGCACAAGCTGCGCCAAAGCCGGTCATTGACCCCGGCGCAACTGGCGCAACTGCAGCAGTCGGCGCGCAGCCATCTGTCCTGTCACGAACGCGGTCGTCTGCTCCTCGTTCCGGTGGTCGAGATCCTCTATCTCAAGGCCGACCTGAAGTACGTCACGGCGCGTACCCGCGAGCGGGAATACCTGCTCGACGAATCGCTGACCCAGCTCGAACAGGAGTTCGGGCAACAATTCATCCGCCTGCATCGCAGTGCATTGGCTGCCCGCGAAGCGATCGTCGGCTTCGAGAAGAGCGGCCCGGAGGATGCCGAGCCGCAATGGCAGGCGCTCCTGCGCGATATTCCGGAGCGTCTGCCGGTCAGTCGTCGACAGTGGCCGCTGCTCAGATCCTATGCCCGCCAGCTCGGCAGCTGAGCCGGCCGCCAATCGCCGCATCCGGTTGCGGCGGCCGCCGGCCATGCCGGTGACGGGCGGTCTCGGCTCCCGGCCGGAGCTTCTTGACGTTCATCAAGGCAGGCCGGCAGGTGCTGCCTATAATTGCCCGCTCCAGCCACCGGGATTGCCATGATGTTTGCCAGACGCGGGACGCGACTCTTGTGCCTTCTGCTCGCCGGCTGTGCGAGCCTGCCGGCCGCTGCGCTCGATCTCGAGCGGGCCAGGGATATCTACGGCCCCTGCGCGGCCTGTCATGGCGAGTTCGGAGCAGGCGGCAAGAAGGGCGAATATCCGCGTCTCGCCGGTCAGTTGACAAAGTATCTGGAACAGCAGTTGAAGGCGTTTCAGAGTCAGCAGCGCGTCAATCTGCCGATGTATCCCTACACCAAGGAACGCGAACTGCCCGACGAAGACATGAAGCTGGTTTCCGCCTACCTGGCGGGGATCGAACTGCCGACCCGGCAACCGGTTTTCAAGGACAGCGACGGCGCCCTGACGCGCCTGCTGGCGATGGAAAAGGTCATGATCATCCCGCGCGCCGAGGGGAATGTCGAAAACGGCAAGGCGGTCTACGACAAGCAGTGCGCCGCCTGTCACGGCAAGACCGGCAAGGGGCGGGGCATGTTTCCCATGCTCGTCGGGCAATACACCAGTTATCTGAAGAAGCAGATGGACGCCTACCTGAAGGCCGATCGCCCGCACGACGAGGAAGGCGCCCGGGAAGGCGTTCTCTACACGTTGCAGGCGACGGACCTCCAGGATGTCCTGGCCTACCTGACGACGATCCAGGAAGTCCAGCCCTGAGGCTCAGCGGCGCTGCCAGACCTGCCAGCGCTCGCGGCCGGCGAAGACCGGCAGCGACTCCGCAACCGGCCGATCAGCGCGGCGAACGAAGTGCGGCGCCAGCAGGCCGGCCAGTTGCTCGGGCAGGATGCCGAAGGGCGGACCCTTCGGTTCCCCGGAGAAGAAGAAGTAACCGGCCAGCAGGCCGCCGGCAGACAGCAGTTCTGCCACCCGCCGCGCATAGTCCGGCCACAGGTGTCGCGGCAGCGCGCACAGGAAGGCGCGTTCGTAGATCAGGTCATAAGTGGTCCCGGCCGCGAAGGAGAAGAAGTCGGCGCGGAGCAGCCTGCCGCGCCAGGCGTCGCCGAGCGTCGCGCGGGCGGTCTCGATGGCTGCCGCGGAGAAATCGAGGGCCGTCGTTTCCCAGCCCTGCCGATCGAGAAAGGCGGCGTCCCAGGCGCTGCCGCAACCCGGGATGAGGACCCGTGGCGGGTGGGTCGGGGCGCTGCCGGCCGCTGCCGCCTGGTCGCCGGCAGCGGCCGGGGGGTAAGCCAGGGCAAACTCGCGCAGTTCCCGCGGCGCCTGGCCGGCTTCCCACGGGGTGGTGCCGCTGCGGAAGCGCTGATCCCAGAAATCGGCCAGTTCGGGCCGCTGCCCGGCCGGCTTTTCAGACATTTCTCCGTTCTCCTTGCTAAAATCACTGCCGCCCGCACGGCGCCTCTGGCCGCCATGCCGCCTCGCCCGCCGGATGTCCGGCCGATGATCCTTGCCGGAAGCCTGCCGTGATCCCTGCACACCCAGCCCAGTCGCGTATCGTCATCGCCTCGCGTGAATCGCGCCTCGCCTTATGGCAGGCGGAACATGTGCGCGACCGCCTGGCGGAATTGTACCCGCAGAGTGTGGTCGAGATTCTCGGCATGACGACGCGCGGCGATCAGATCCTCGACCGCCCGCTGGCGGCGATCGGTGGCAAGGGTCTGTTCATCAAGGAGCTCGAGGTCGCCATGCAGGAGGGGCGGGCGGATCTCGCCGTGCACTCGATGAAGGACATACCGATGGAAATGCCCACGGGCTTCGTCCTGGCCGCCATCTCGGCGCGTGAGAACCCCTGCGACGCCTTCGTCTCCAGGCGCTTTGCCGGGCTCGACGAACTGCCACCGAATGCCGTGGTCGGCACCTCGAGCCTGCGTCGCGCGGCCGCCCTGCGCGCCCGTCATCCGCAACTGGAGATCCGCAACCTGCGTGGCAACCTCGACACGCGGCTGAGGAAGCTCGATGCCGGCGAGTACGACGCGATCATCCTGGCCGCCGCCGGTCTCATCCGGCTGGGCCTGGCGCAGCGCATCCGCTCGCTGCTGACGCCGGAACAGTCGTTGCCGGCGCCCGGGCAGGGCGTGCTCGGCATCGAGGTGTGCGCGCAGCAGGCCGGCCTGATCGCGCTGGCGGCGCCACTCAACGACGCGATGACGGCGCATTGTGTGCGTGCCGAACGCGCCTTTTCGCGCGCCCTGGGGGGCAGTTGCCAGGTACCGCTGGCGGCCTATGCCGTGCCGGACGCCGCAGGCCTCTGGCTGCGCGGCTGGATCGCCACGCCGGACGGCCGGCAGATGGTTGCCGGCGAGCTGCGCGGTGCCGCGCCGGACGACGAGGCGATCGGCTGCCGCCTGGCGCAGCAGTTGTGTGATCGGGGGGCGGCAGCCATCCTGCGGCTGCTTGCCGCCGGCTGATGACGCTGCCCCTGCGCGGCCGCCGGATCGTCGTCACGCGTCCACGCGCCCAGGCGGCGCAGCTGCTCGCCGCGATCGCCGAGCAGGGCGGCGAAGCGCTGGTCTTTCCGCTGCTCGAGATCTCTCCCGCCCCCGACCCGACGCCCTTGCAGGCGGCGATCGCCGGTCTCGACAGCTACGCACTGGCCATCTTCATCAGCCCGAACGCCGTTGCTTTCAGTCTGCCCGTCCTGCTCGCCCGGCGCCCGTGGCCGACGACCCTGCGGCGGCTGGCGATCGGCCCGGGCACGGTGACGGCGCTCGCCGGCTACGGCCTCGCCGACACGCTGGCGCCGCAGGAACGCTTCGATTCCGAGGCGCTGCTCGAACTGCCCGAGTTGCAGCCGGCGCGCGTCGCCGGCCGGCGCGTGCTGATCCTGCGCGGTAACGGCGGGCGCGAGCTGCTGGCCGATTCGCTGCGCGAACGCGGTGCCACCGTCGATCCGGTGACCTGCTACCAGCGCAGCGCGCCGGCCACTGCCGGACCCTTGCCGGAGCTCTGGCGCCGCGGGCAGCTCGACGCCCTGACGATCTCGTCGAGCGAGGGTTTGCGCAATCTCTGCGCGCTGCTCGACGAGCCGGCGCGCCAGTCTCTGCAGACGACGCCGGTCTTCGTGCCCCATCGGCGAATTGCCGAACTGGCGCGGTCGCTCGGCCTGCAGCAGGTCATCCCGACCGGCCCGGCCGATGCCGGGATCATGGCGGCGCTCGGCGCGTTTGCCTGGCCGCGCCGATGAACGACGAGCGCGCCGCGCCCGCGCCGCGCGCACCGGCTTCTCCCGCCGGGTCGCGGCCGGTGTGGCGCAATCCGTCGCTGCTGCTTGCCGTGGCGCTCGGACTGGCCGCCTGGCAGGGGGTGGAAACCCGGCTGCAGCTTGGCGAAACCCAGCAGGAGCTGGCCCGTCGCCTGGCCGAGAGCGAGTCGGTCGTCCTGGAAAGTCGCGCCCTGGCGAAACAGTCACAGGAGGAACTGGCGGTCGTTCTCGGCCGTCTCGGTGCGCTGGAGGCGAAGATTGCCGAATCACAGAGCCAGCAGGCGATGCTCGAGGAGCTCTACCAGGGGCTGGCGCGCAGCCGCGACGAGTGGGCCCTGGCCGAGGTCGAGCAGGGCGTCACCCTGGCCGCGCAGCAGTTGCAACTGGCCGGCAACGTACACGGCGCGGTGCTCGCCCTGCAGACCGCCGACGCCCGGCTGGCGGGCAGCAGTCGTCCGCAGTTCATCAGCCTGCGCAAGGTCCTGGGACGCGACCTCGACCGGCTGCGCGCCCTGCCGCAGGTCGACGTGGCCGGCATGAACCTGCGCCTGGAGAGCGTCATCAACGCGATCGACACCCTGCCGCTGGCGGTCGAAGGGCGTCCCCGGGTGAACCAGACGAAGCCGGAAGCGGTCGCTCCGGCGCCCGGGGAAAACGCCTCGCCGCTCGGTCTGCAGTTCTGGCAGCGACTCGGCGGCGAGTTCTGGAACGAGTTGCGGGGGTTGGTCCGCATCCAGCGCTTCGACCGTGAAGAGCCGCTCCTGCTCGCCCCCGGGCAGGCTTTCTTCCTGCGCGAAAATCTCAAGCTGCGCCTGCTCAACGCCCGCCTGGCCCTGCTGGCGCGCGATCAATGGACCTTCCGCAACGAACTCAGGCATGCCCAGGCGTGGCTCGATCGCCACTTCGACGCGCGCCATGCCGCGCTGCAGACCGCGCAGGGCGCCCTGCAACAACTGGCCTCGACCGAGATCAACATCGAACTGCCGACGCTCAACGAGAGCCTGGCGGCGATCAAGACCTTCCGGCTGGGCAGGGAGAACCGGTGAGGCGAATCCTCTGGCTGCTCGCCCTCGGCGCGCTGGCGGTCGCCATCTCACTGCTGGCGCGTTACAACGAGGGCTATCTGCTGCTGGTCCTGCCGCCCTATCGTGCCGAGCTCTCGCTCAACCTGGCGCTACTCCTCATCCTGCTCGTCTTCGTGCTGCTCCATGCGCTCTTGCGCGGCATCGTGCACGGCCTTGCACTGCCGGCTCGGGTACGCCGGTTCCGCGCCCGTCGCCGCCAGGAGAAGGCGGCGGCCGCCTGGCGCGACGCCCTGCGCCGCTTGTTCGAGGGACGTTTCGCGCAGGCCCTGAAGAAGGCCGGCGAGGCGCATGCCACCGGCCATTGGCCCGCTCTGGCCGCACTCCTGGCGGCGCATGCCGCGCAGCAACTCGGTGCTCCGGACAAGGCGAAGGCCTGGCTCGACCGCGCTCGCCATGACGACCCGCAGATGGCGGTGGCGCAACTCATGCTGGAAGCCGAGGGGCAGCTCGCCGGGCGCGATTTCCTGCCCGCGCTGGCGACGCTGCAGCGCCTGCAGTGCCTCGCCGGCCGCCACATCGCGGCGCTGCGCCTCGAACTGCGCGCGCAGCAGGGTTGCGGCAACTGGCCAGAGGTCCTGCGCCTGGTGCGCCGGCTCGAAAAGCGCGGCGCCCTGCCGGCCGAGCTGGCGCAGGAACTCAGGTTCAAGGCCCATCGGGAGAACATCCGCCAGCAGCGCGCCGACCGCGGGCAGTTGCTCGAATACCTGCGCCGGCTACCGGCCAGGGAAAACAGCGCGCGCCTGACGCACCTGCTCGCCGAAGCGCTGCTCGAAAACGGGGCGGTCGATGAGGCACAACAGTTGATCGAGGATCAGCTCACCGTGCAGTGGGATGCGGGGCTGCTCGGCCTCTACGGTCGACTGCCGGGCAGCGACCCGGGCCGCGGCATCGCGCGCGGCGAAAGCTGGCTGCCCGAACACCCGGACGATGCGCCGTTGCTGCTCGCCCTGGGGCGCCTCTGTCTGGCGCAACGTCTGTGGGGGAAGGCGCAGAGCTATCTCGAAGCGTCGCTCGCGCTGGCCGAGCAGCGCGAGGTGCGGCTCGCACTGGCGCGCCTCTGCGAGCAGAGCGGCCGCCCCGCAGAGGCGTTGCCGCATTACCGGGCGGCGGCCGGGCTGCCGCCCTGAACGAACGGTCTGGCCGGTCGCCCCGGCGCGCCGCCGCACTACACCCAGTCGCGCGGCCGGAGCGCCTCGTACAGCTCGGCCTCGGCGCTGCCGGCGGCCGGCCGCCAGTCGTAGCGCCACTTGACGAGCGGGGGCAGCGACATCAGGATCGATTCGCTGCGTCCGCCCGACTGCAGCCCGAACAGCGTGCCGCGATCCCAGAGCAGGTTGAACTCGACGTAGCGCCCGCGCCGGTAGGCCTGAAAGTCGCGTTCGCGTTCGCCATAAGGAGTTGCCTGCCGTCGCTCGAGCAGCGGCAGATAGGCTTTTGCAAAGGCATCGCCCACCGCCCGGGTCAGCGCGAAGCAGCGTTCGAAGCCCCCTTCGTTCAGATCGTCGAAAAAGACGCCGCCGACGCCGCGGGCTTCGTTGCGGTGCTTGAGGAAGAAGTACTCGTCGCACCATTTCTTGTAGCGCGCGTGACAGTCGTCGCCAAAGGGCTGCAGCGCCTGCCGGCAGGTGGCGTGGAAGTGCCGGATGTCGTCGACGAAGGGATAGTAGGGCGTCAGATCCATGCCGCCGCCAAACCACCAGACCGGTTCGGCAGCGGGGCGGGTGGCGAGCAACGCCCGCACGTTCATGTGCGCCGTCGGGCAATACGGGTTTTCCGGGTGGAGGACCAGCGAAACGCCCATCGCCGTGAAGGAGCGGCCGGCGAGTTCGGGGCGTCTGGCGGTCGCCGAAGCCGGCAATGCGGCGCCGCTGACCTGCGAGAAGGCGATCCCCCCGCGCTCGAAGACGCGGCCGCCTTCGATGATGCAGGTGCAGCCGCTGCCGGCCAGTGGCGAGCCGGCTTCCTTCTCCCAGTGATCGGCGCGGAAACGCCCGCCGCCACTGCCCTCGAGCGCTTCGGCGGCGGCCACCAGCCGCTCCTGCAGAGCGCTGAAGTAATCCCTGAGCTGGTCCGGATCGATCGGCGCCGGTCCGTCGCTGGCGGCGGCTCGATGCGCTGCGTCGTCGTTCATCGGTTGGCGGCGCGGTGCCCGATGTCGCGGCGATACTGCATGCCGTCGAAGTGGATGCCGGCGATCAGGTCGTAGGCGCGCTTCTGCGCCTGGCGGATGTTGTCGGAGAGCGTCGTGACGCACAGGACGCGGCCTCCCGCGGTGACGATCCGGCCCTCCTGTTCGGCCGTCCCGGCATGAAAGACATGGCTGTCCTCGCTGCCCTTCGGCAGTCCGCCGATCGGGTCGCCGAGGCGCGGCCGGTCGGGATAATTGGCCGCCGCCAGCACCACGCCGAGGGCGACGCGCCGATCCCAACTGGCTTCGACCAGGTTGAGCCGGCCGCTCAGCGCCTGCTCGATCAGATGCAGCAGATCGGACTTCAGGCGCATCATGATCGGCTGGGTTTCCGGATCGCCGAGGCGGCAGTTGAACTCGACCGTTTTCACCGACCCGTCCTTGCCGACCATCAGGCCGGCGTAGAGGAAGCCGCTGTAGGGCATGCCGTCGGCCGCCATGCCGCGCACCGTCGGCAGGATGATTTCGCGCATGGCGCGCGCATGCACCTCCGGCGTCACCACCGGGGCCGGCGAGTAGGCGCCCATGCCGCCGGTGTTGGGACCGCTGTCGCCGTCGCCGATCCGCTTGTGATCCTGGCTCGAAGCGAGCGGCAGCACGTTCCTGCCATCGACCATGACGATGAAGCTGGCCTCCTCGCCGACGAGGAATTCCTCGATCACGACGCGCGGCGCATCGCCTGCACCGGCTTGCGGCTGGCCGGCGGGCGGCAGCATGCGGTCGATGGCGGCGTGTGCCTCGGGCAGGGAAGTGGCCACCACCACCCCCTTGCCGGCGGCCAGCCCGTCCGCCTTGATGACGATCGGCGCGCCTTCCCGATCGACGTGGGCGTGCGCCGCGGCGCGCTCGCTGAAGGTGGCGAAGCGCGCCGTCGGGATTTTGTGCCGGAGCATGAAACGTTTGGCAAAGTCCTTCGAACTCTCGAGCTGGGCGGCTTCCCGGGTGGGACCGAAGATCTTCAGGCCGCGTTCCCGAAAGAGGTTGACGATGCCCGCCGCCAGCGGCGCTTCGGGACCGACGACGGTGAGCCGGATGTTCTCGCGGGCGGCGAAGTCGGCCAGTGCCGATGGGTCGGTGAGGGGCAGGTTTTCCATTTCGTGCTCACGCGCCGTGCCGGCGTTGCCCGGGGCAACGAAGATCTTCTGCACTCCGGGCGTCCTTGCCAGGCGCCAGGCGAGGGCGTGTTCGCGACCGCCAGAACCGATGACCAGCAACTTCATGAGGATCCTTTCACTGCGAGGTCGCCCGCCGGCCGGCCGCCGGCGGTGGAGAGCTCCGGCGCCGGCCCTGGCAGCATCGGATCAATGCCGGAAGTGGCGGGCACCGGTAAACACCATCGCCAGACCATGCTCGTCGGCGGCGCTGATCACTTCCTCGTCGCGCAGCGAGCCTCCCGGCTGGATCACCGAGGTGGCACCCGCGGCGGCGAGCACATCGATGCCGTCGCGGAAGGGGAAGAAGGCATCCGAGGCGACACACGAGCCAGCCAGCGCGAGTCCGGCCTGCTGCGCCTTGCTCACCGCGATGCGCGTCGAATCGACGCGGCTCATCTGCCCGGCACCCACGCCGAGCGTCATGCCGCGGCCGCAGAAGACGATCGCGTTGGACTTGACGAATTTGGCGACGCGATAGGCGAACAGCAGGTCGTCGATCTGCTCGGCGCTCGGCGCCAGTTTGCTCACCACCCTGAGGTCCGCCGCCTGGACGTTGAAACGGTCGGGTGTCTGCAGCAGCAGGCCGCCGCCGACGCGCTTCATTTCGTAGGCGTGATAGATCCTGGCCAGGGGCAGTTCGAGGACGCGCAGGTTCTGCTTGCCGGCCAGCATCTCGCGGGCGGCGTCGGTGAAGGACGGGGCGAGGAGGACCTCGACGAAATGCTTGCGGGCATTCATGGCCGCCACCACCTCGCCGTCCACCGTGCCGTTGAAGGCGATGATGCCGCCGAAGGCCGAGGTCGAGTCGGTCTGGAAGGCCTTTTCGTAAGCCGCGACCAGATGCGCATCGACCGCCACGCCGCAGGGGTTGGCGTGCTTGATGATGACGCAGGCCGGCGCCGTGAAGGTCTTGACGCACTCCCAGGCGGCATCGGCATCGGCGATGTTGTTGTACGACAGCTCCTTGCCCTGCAGTTGCCGGTAGTTGGCGATCGCCCCGGCGAGCGGCGCCGGGTCGCGGTAGAAGGCCGCCTGCTGATGCGGATTCTCGCCGTAGCGCAGCGTCTCGACACGATCGAAGGCGAGCTGCAACTGGTCCGGGAAGGCTTGCGGCTGGTTTGCCCCATCGAGCGCCGTCAGCCAGTTGGCGATCGCCGCATCGTAACGCGCGGTATGCACGAAAGCCTTCTTGGCCAGCGCAAAGCGGGTGCCGAGGCTCAGTTCGCCAGCGTTCTCGGCCATTTCGGCGAGCACTGCCGGGTAATCTTCAGGGTCGGTGAGGACGGCCACCCCGGCATGGTTCTTGGCCGCCGAACGGAGCATCGCCGGGCCGCCGATGTCGATGTTCTCGATCGCCTCGTCGAGCGTCACGTCGGCTCTGGCGACGGTTTCGCGGAAGGGGTAGAGATTGACGCAAACCAGATCGATGGTCGGGATGTCGTGTTGCGCCAGCGTGTCCAGGTGTCCGGGCAGGTCGCGCCGCGCCAGGATGCCGGCGTGCACCTTCGGGTGCAGCGTCTTGACGCGGCCGTCGAGCATTTCCGGAAAGCCCGTGTAATCGCTCACCTCGGTCACCGGCAGGCCGGCGTCGCGCAGCATTTGGGCGGTGCCGCCGGTGGACAGCAGCCGGACGCCCTGGGCGACCAGCCCGCTGGCGAACTTGAGGGCACCATTCTTGTTGGAGAGACTGAGCAGAGCTTGACGGATTTTCATGGGAGCCGATAAGGAAGGTGGAAAGGAAGCGGCGGGGGCGGTTCAGCCGATCAGCTTGTGGTCGACCAGTTTCTTGTGCAGGGTGTTGCGGTTGATGCCCAGGATCTCGGCGGCCAGGGTCTGGTTGCCGCCGGTCTGCGTCAGGACGACCTCGAACATCGGTCGTTCGACGTGCCGGATGACCATCGCGTAGACCGCTGCCGGCTTTTCGCCCTCCAGCGCGTGAAAGTAGTTCTCCAGCGCCTTGCGGACGCAGGTCGCGATGTCTCCATGATCATCATCACTGTGCTTCATGCGGCGAGCTCCTCGATGGCTGCGGGGCCGGTGGCCGGGTCGTCGGGGTCGGTGACCGGAGAGGGCAGATACTCGTCGTGCTCGGCCAGTCCGGTGAAGAAATCATCCACCGCCTGCCTTTGCCCTTCGACGGTCGGCAACTGGTTCATCCGGTGCCGGAAAGCCGCCGAGCCGAGCAGCCCCCTGGTGTACCACGAAATATGTTTGCGCGCGATGCCGACGCCGGGCGCGCGACCGTAGAACAGATAGAGATCGTCGAGGTGGGCGAGCAGCACCTGATGAATCTCGCTGACGCGCGGCGGCGGCAGAGGTTCGCCGGTGTTCAGGAAATGCTCGATCTCGCGAAACAGCCACGGCCGCCCCTGCGCTGCGCGGCCGATCATCACGGCGTCGGCGCCGCTGCTGTCGAGCACCTGTTTCGCCTTCTCGGGCGAAGCGATGTCGCCGTTGGCGATCACCGGGATGCCTGCCGCGGCCTTGACCTGGCGGATCGTCTCGTACTCGGCGTGGCCGCTGTAGCCGCAGGCGCGCGTCCGGCCATGCAGCGCCAGCGCGCGGATGCCGGACTGCTCGGCGATCCGCAGGATGCGCAGGGCGTTGCGGTGTTCGCGGTCCCAGCCGGTGCGCATCTTCAGCGTCACCGGGGTCGCCGGCACGGCGGCGACCACCGCCTCGAGAATCCGGGCGACCAGCGGCTCGTCGCGGAGCAGCGCCGAACCGGCCATCACGTTGCAGATTTTCCTGGCCGGACAACCCATGTTGATGTCGATGATCTGCGCCCCGCGGTCGACGTTGTAACGCGCCGCGTCGGCCATCAGCGCCGGGTCGGCGCCGGCGATCTGCACCGCGATCGGCGCCACCTCGCCGGTATGGTCGGCGCGCCGCCGGGTTTTCATGCTGCCGTAGAGCAGCGAGTTCGAGGTGACCATCTCGGACACCGCCAGAGCCGCCCCCATGCGCTTGCAGAGCTGCCGGAAAGGGCGATCGGTGACGCCCGCCATGGGCGCGACAAATAGCTGGTTGCGAAGCGAAAAACCGAGGAACTGCATGGCCGTGAGCGGGTGGGGCGGGCGAGGGAAGGGAAGGATTCTACCCCGAACGCGGGCGTGAAAACAGACGCTTCCTGCTTTCAGCGAGCCCCTGACGGTGCGTCGCGAGCGGCCGGCCGTTGCGGCCCGGTGCGGGTCATCCCGCCGCCCCTGACCGGGCAGGCGACCGCCCTGTCCGCCGCCCTTCCGGCGTCGCGCTTCCCCGGGCCGCGGAGAAGGCGCCGGCGCCCGGAGTCGCCAGACACGCGTCCGGGTTCGGCCTGCACGTTCCCGGGTTCGGCTGACACCTGTCCGCGTTCGGCTTGCACGCCTCCGGGGTCGTCTGACACGCCTCCGGGTTCGATTTACCCATTCCCGGATTAACCTGACACGCGTCCGGGTTCGGCTTGCACGCCCCCGGATTGGCCTGACACGCCTCCGGGTTCGATTTACCCATTCCCGGATTGACCTGACACGCGTCCGGGATCGGCTTGCACGTCTCCGGATTGGCCTGACACGCTTCCGGGATCGGTCTGCCTCTTCCCGCCGTCGTCTGCCAACCGTTGTTCACAGCGGCCGGCGGACCGACAGCGCGCCACGCACCTCGCCGACGGCGTAACCGGTGGCGCGATCCTGCGGGTAATCCCTGGCCAGTGCCGCCTTGAGGTCGGGCGACAGCGTGTCCGCCGGGCCGTGGCAGCTCAGGCAGACCTCGGCCACCGGCAGCGCCTTCAGGTAGCGGTAACTGCGCTGGCCGTCCGCCGCGACGACGATCGCGCCGACCTCGAGCTGCTCGGCCCTGGCGCCGTTGGCGACCTGGATGTCGAAGTCGGCGAGTTGCCGCGCTTCCCAGGCGTCGGGTGTGCCGGTCGCCGGATGGCGCGTCCTGAGGCTGACCCGGCGGATGTCCCAGCCGGTCTGCTGGCGCATTTCCTGCAGGAGTGCGGGCGCCTTTTCCTTGCACACCGGGATCGCACCGACCGCCCCCTGCTCCTTGACGGCTGCCTGCATCGCCCCGATCACCCTGGGCAGGACCGGCAGCGCCGTCTTGCGGGTCTCGTCGAGCAGGGTGTTGCCGTCCTGCGCCCGGACGGTCTGGGCGGCGGCGAGCGACAGGCAGGAAAGGATGACGGCGGCAGTTTTCATCACGATATCTCCGGTGGTGTATAAGTCGGGCCTAATATAGCACCTTCACCGTCGTCGCGTCATCTGCCGCTGGCGCTCCCGCATGCTCCGATGCTCCCGGCGCGGTCGTCACGAACGGCGCCGGACGAGCGTTCAGGCCGGTTGCCGACTTGCCGCAGGGCGGTCCGGAGGGACACGGCAGTGCGCTCAGGCGGCTTGTCGGGCGGAGTCGATCAGCGTGGTGGCGAGGCGTTCCTGCAACGCGCGGGACTCGGCGAGGTCGGCCTTGAGGCGGTCGACGAGGGCCAGCAGTTGATCGACCTTGGTGACGATGCGGTGTTGTTCGGGAAGCGGGGGAACGGGAAACGGGCAGGATTTCAACTGCGTCATATTGATCGAAGCCAAGTTGGTTGTCTGTTTCGACGATGCCGCAAAATATGCCCGAGCTGGAGCAGAGTTCAAATACATCTCCGTCCAACGACTGCACCATTCAGCGGACAAGGGACGTGCCCTGAAAACATGGTTTTGATGGAGACACTCTGGGATTTCGCCGCGCCAGATCGCCGTTCTTCCAACCTTGTCCCAGTCTCCCCCTTCGGTAATCAACAAGTCGCCGCTTTCAAGTCTGTACTTGGCAAGTTCAACTGCGGGGACTTCGAGCGACTTCATGTGGTCTAGCAGCAATTTCCCGCGCTGCACGTTGGCAACCCTGAGATAGGGCCGGGATACGGCATTGCGATCAGCGAGTTTTCTGCCGAGCGTTACTCCGCCTGAGATTGCGAGTAATTCATCCAATCGTCGCCATGTCCATTCTTTTGGAGCCGAAAATGGCAGCTCGCCCTCCGCGACGGGTAACGACACCAATATTTTTTTGCAAGCTCCTTTCGCCTCCAATCGCGCACGCTCCTGCGCAATCCGCTTGAGCAGTTCGCTTGCCGGTTCGTCGTTCGGGTCTTGCGGGACCAGCTTGCCCATCACGGCGAGCTGGAGGATGGTTTGCTTGAGGGCGTCGAGGCTGGATTCGCTGGTGAACAGGGTGGCGAAGTGTTCGGCGACGCGCTGCCAGTGGGCGGCGAGTTCGGCGGCGTCGGCGCTTTGGGTGAGCGTGCCGAGCAGGGTTGCGACGAGCCTCGCGTGCGCCGCCCCGGCGTCC
>ERZ761602.4512-NODE-4512-length-17735-cov-8.938744_pt1 | contig 17735 bp, 17 predicted proteins | sample MGYA00512165_ERZ761602 | MGnify/ENA primary metagenome ERZ761602 (study PRJEB28899, sample SAMN02445085) | bioreactor sludge metagenome | biome: EBPR sludge; isolation source: Thorneside wastewater treatment plant | place: Australia: Brisbane, Thorneside... | reverse complement strand
AGTTGCCATCGGGGATCATCCCGGTCACGCCCTGATTGGAGTGGCCGGGGAAGGACAGGCTGTACAGTTCTTCGTTGCTGTCGTAAGTCAACTCGAGGTTGGCGCGATCGAGGGTGGTGTTGGTGGTGAGGTGATCGATGACGATATCGTCGGCGGTGAACTCGCCGGTGATAGGCTGATTGAACTGGTAGTAGATATGCTGCGGGGCGGTTCTGTAGTGCAAGCCGGCATCATCGATCGTGGTGGAGAGAAGCTGACGGGGTTCGAGCATGTCGATCCAACCATTTACCGCACGGAGGCGAACCGGGGACAACGAAGCCGGAAAGGCGCTGTCCTATTGACGGGTCGGCTTTCCGGCGTGCCGCGAAAACAACTGTTTGGCGACGCCGGCGGCGGCTCGGGTTAGTGTCGAAGCAATCCTACTAAAAGCGACGTTTGAAGAGATTCGTCGGTGCGCAAATTGCGCCCGGCACGCAGATTGCGACTGACTGACTGACTGACTGAGTGTTGTGTTGATTGATGACATCAAACGCTCCCTTCGCCCGCAGGCCCCACGATGCGCTCGACACTCCGCCGCGAACCCCTCGCGGTGCGTGACGATGGCGGAATCATCGAAGTGGATGGTTGAAATGTCAAGAAAATCTTTCGCTGAGCAAGCCCGATTCTTGGCTTCAATCCACGATCGACTTGCCGGCGCTACGCCACTCCTCATGCATCGACGCGCCGGTTTCGGGGCTTTTGTTCAGCGGCTTCCCTCGCCTACAATCTCGCCGATATGCCTGACCCGGTTGCCTCCAGATCTGTCCGCGGTGCGTTTTTTTGGTATTTACATCGGCGGCTTGGGAAGTGGCAGTGGCGTTCACTTTTGGCGGCGATTGCTGCTGCTGCGGTGGGGTTTGCGGGGGTGGTTTACTTTACGGTGACTAAGCAGGGTGCCACCGCCGGGCAGGCGCCGCCGGTGTTGGCGGTGGTTTTGTTTCAGATGATGATCGCCGGGCTTGCGTTTCTTGTTGCGTTTGCGCTATTTTTCTGGCTGCGCTCACTCCTGAAATGGCTGGCGGGGGTGGTGGCGATTGTTGTTGTCGGGGGGTTGATAGCGTCACACTTTTTTGGCAGAGAGATCGACACTTCCACCGTGCAGGATAGCGCTAAAGCCGTCTCTGATTGGAGTTGGTCGGGCGGCAGGTCATTACTTGAAGCGCTGACGATGAACTGGACAGGAACCATCAGCGGCGCGTTTGGCTCATTTCTCGGATTACGACGCCCGCGGTCGTGATTTGCGTCGGCGGCTTAGCATTGCTGCAGGAGTTGCAGCACTTCCATCGCGCACCCCCACGAAACCGTAAAACCCGCACCGCCGTGGCCGTAGTTGTGGATGATTCGGCCGGCGGGGCGATGCTCGACTTCCAGCCGCACGGCACTTCGATACGGTCGGAGGCAGACAACATCCTCGATGGCTTGCGCTTCACGCAGCCGCGGTTCGAGTTGAAGATTGACATCGAGCAGGCGCTGTCGGCTGTCGGCGTGCACCGATTCATCGAATGAACCGAGGTCGGCCGTGCCGCCGAGGATGACATCGCTCGAGCGCGCGATGACATACGCAATGCCCAGCGGGTGTGATTCGTCGGCGGTGCAGCGGTCGATGCCCGGGTTGGTCATTCGCAGCAACTGCCCGCGAATGGGCTTTAGCTCGGCATCATTGCACAAAGTCTGCGCGCCAAGCCCCGTGCAGTTGATGATGACGCGCGCGTGCCCGAAAAGAGAATCAATCGAATCAACCGCGCGCCCGGCGATGTCGATTGTCCCACCTGCGGCGAGAAAACGGCGTTCGAGGCGGGGCATGTAAAGCGGCACGTCCATCACGGGCACGAGCGCGCTAAAGCCGTCGCGGTAGCCGACGGGAAGCTGGGCTGGTGGAATCCGCCGATGCTTCGGGACCGCCGCCAGCCACCACACCCTCTCCGGCGGGGTGTTGTCGCGATACAGCTCGATTTGCTCGCGCAACAGTACACCGTTTCCGGGGTCGCGCGCCAGTTCGGTCAGCACCGCGAATGTCTGCGCGCTCCAACGCAGCACCCGGTCGCGCGGTTCGATGCGATAGGGCAGCCACAGCCCGCCGGCCTTTCCGCTTGGCGTTTCGCGCCAGTGTTTCTGCGCGATGAGCCGGACGTGTCTGCCGGACTCTGCAAGCAAGATGCCGCAAGTCAAACCCGATACACCCCCGCCGAGGATGATGACCTCTTCGCCCGCCGCGCCGGCCGCTGAAGGTGCTTCAGAATGATAGAGAGCTTTGCTCGAAGGCATCGTCGAAAGAAGTGTAGCGGAAAACCACCGCAAGCGCGGGCTTACGAGGTAAGCTCCAGATCCTCATACACCGCGGCGTTGATTGCGCGCACTCGGCGGTCGTGGGCTTCATCGCCGGGCATTCCGTTGCAAACCCACGCCACCACCAGCCCATTTGTCGGATCGGCAAAGGCGCAGCTACATTGATTGCCGCTGTGGCCAAATGTGGCCGGTGATGCGTGCGCGCCATAGCCATAGGGGTGTTCGCCGGCATACTGTTTCGAATCGATCATAAAGCCCAGGCCCCAATCGAGCGTGCACTTGAACGTGTGATCAAACATGCCCACACGTTGGCGCGAGGTAAACAGATCGACCGTCGCCGGAGAGATGCCCAGCGTCCTGGTCGCGCCGGGATCTGCGCCTGCTTTGCTCCGGATAAGCGACTCATACAGTCTTCCCAGCGCCCGAATCGGCCCGCGGGCGTTGGCACCAGGTCGCGCCAGTTCGTTGATTGCGGCATCTTGCATCTTGTTAACGACCGATTTTTGTAGCGGGTCGGTGATAAGCGTCGCAACGATTCGCCCGCCGTAGTCGGCCCACACGTCGAGCGGCATGCCCACCCACACATCGGCCTCGCCCAGCGGAAAAAATATGTCGTCGCGGATCGCCTGTTGATACGGCTTGCCGGTCAGCCGCCGAATGACTTCGCCAAGGATGAACCAACTCGAACCAGGGTGATATCCTGCTTTCTCGCCCGGAACCCACATCGGCTCCAGCCGGAGGTTGCAGGCGCGATCGACCTGCGACTGCCATGAGCCAGGCTCAAAGCTACCCATCGGTCCGCGGAAGCCGCCGGTGTGTAGCAGCAGATGGCGTATCGTTATGGGCGCCTTCCCGTGCTGGCCAAACTCCGGGATGTACATCTCGACCCGGTCATCGAGCCGCAACTCTCCTGCATCGAGCAGCTGCGCGATGGCGATTGCGGCGATCGGCTTTCCGGCGCTCATCCAGAGCGCGATCGAGTCGCGCGTCATCTCCACACCGGGCTGGGCCTCGCCAAACGCCGTGTCTGTCAAGGCCGTACCATGGCGCGAGACATAGAGCTGGGCGCCCGTGTGCTGGCCAGCACTGATACCCTGATTGATCGCCTGGTGCGTTTTTGAGAATGAAGTCATCAGCACGGAAGTCTATTCACTGGCTCATCTGTCGCCTAGCCGCACAGCCCTCCGGTTTGCCGTGCGTGGTTGGTCGCGCATCACATAAGTAAGTTGACAACGGATGAGAAGACGCGACGTCTGCAAGATCGGATGATAGAATCTGATGGCGTGTCCGATGCGGTACCCAGTTCGCAGTTGAAAGACCATCTCACCATCTTCGTCAATGGCAAGCGGCACATGGTTCGGGGCCTCGACGCATTTCGGCCCCTCACGGATTGGCTGCGATATGATTTGCACCTCACCGGCACGAAAGTGGTGTGTGCCGAGGGCGATTGCGGCAGTTGCACCGTCATGATTGGCCGCGGGGTGGATGGCCGCATTGCTTACGCGCCGGTGTGCGGGTGCATTCAGTATTTGTTGCAGCTCGACGGTGCTCATGTAGTCACCATTGAAGGGCTGAAGTATGCCGGCGGGCTTAACCCCGTGCAGCAGGCTTTTGTGGAGTGCCACGGCGCGCAGTGCGGTTTCTGCACGCCGGGCTTCGTCGTGGCGGTTCATTCATTGCTTGAGCCATCGTCAGAAGCGATCGACGCGTGTGCCGTCAAACGCAGCCTGACGGGCAACCTGTGCAGGTGTACGGGGTATGAGCCGATACTCAATGCGGTAGAGGGGGTCGATCGGGCTGCGGTGCAGTCGGTTGATGCGCTCTTTCCACCCGAGACGATCTTGGAAGAAATGACTGCTGCCGCGCGAGAAGGGGTCTTGATTGCTGCAGGAGGGCGGTCATTTTTCAAGCCTGTGACGATACGGCAGGCCGTCGAGTTTCGCGCCGGCAACCCCGGCTGCGCGATCATTGCCGGCGGGACGGATCTCGGCGTGCAGATGAACAAGGGCATGCGCACGCCCATGAGCATCCTTTCCACCGCAGCCTTGCCCGATTGGCAGTGGCTCGATGTCTCCAACGATGCGATCACCTTCGCCGGCGGGGTGACCCTCTCTGTGGTTCAGGACGTGTTGCGGGAAGAGATCGCAGAGTGCGCCGAGTTTCTCGAATGGTTCGGCTCACCACAGATACGAAACGCCGGCACGCTTGCGGGCAATCTGGCCAATGCATCCCCGATTGGCGACATGCTCCCCCCGCTGATGGTGCTTGATGCGGAGATTATACTCACTGGCGCCACCTGCGAGCGCGCGGTCAGTATTAACGACTTCTACACCGGCTACCGCCAGACAGTGATGCGCAATGACGAGCTTATCACTGGCGTGCGCGTGCCCAGGCCGGCGGAGGGCGACGTCTTCAGGTTGTACAAGGTCAGCAAGCGCAAAGACCTGGATATCAGCACGTTCAGCGCCGCAGTGTGGATGCAAATGTGCGGCGGGCAGATCATCGATTGCCGACTTGCGTACGGCGGCGTCGGGCCGACTGTCGTCCGGCTCCGCAAGACAGAGGCGCTGCTGCGCGGCCGCCCGCTGGATGATGAAACGCTGGACGAGTTGCAGGAAACAGTACTGTCAGAAATCACGCCGATCAGCGATGTACGCGGGTCGGATTCGTATCGCAATCTGCTGGCGGTGAATGTGCTTCGCCGGCTGGCGCTGGAAATGGCCAGCGGAGACGCTGGCAGCAGCAAGCCGGTGTAGCAGCCAGAGAATCTCGTGTATGTCATACGTTGGCAAGAACATCCCGCATGATTCCGCTGCAGGGCACGCCGCGGGTGAATCGGTGTTTCTGGACGATGTCCCGCCGATGCACGGCGAGGTGTTTGTGGGCATCGTCGGATCGCCGGTGGCGCGCGGGCGCGTGCAGTCGCTCGACCTCGCCGCGGCGCGCAACATGCCTGGGGTGGTCGGGCTGTATACGCACAAGGATGTTCCGGGAAGCAATCGATTTGGGCCGGTGGTGCATGATGAAGATCTGCTGGTCGTGGATGAAGCGCAATTCATCGGCCACCCGATTGTGGTGATTGCAGCCAAGTCGCGTGAGGTTCTCGCGGCGGCCAGGCGCGCGGTGCGGCTGGAGATGGAAGAACTCGATCCCGTCCTGTCGATCGAACGCGCGATCACACTCGAGCAGTTTCTTTCGCCGTTGAGAAAAATCGAGCGCGGCGATGTTGATCGCGCGCTGGCAGCCGCGCCGCACAGCCTCGAAGGGGTGTTCGACATCGGCGGGCAGGAGCACTTCTACCTGGAATCGCAGATTGGCATTGTCGTTCCCGGCGAGAATCGGACATTCACGGTGCATTCGTCAACCCAGCACACTAGCGAAGTGCAGGCACTGGTCGCGGAGGTGCTGGGCGTGCCTTTTAACCACGTCAACTGCATCTGCAAGCGCATGGGCGGCGGGTTTGGCGGAAAGGAAACCCAGGCGGCGCAGCCGGCCATGCTTGCGGCGCTGGCGGCTTATCATCTCAATCGCCCGGCGCGCTTCGCATACAGCAAAGACGACGACATGCGCTTCACCGGTAAGCGCCATCCGTTCAAGGTCTTCTGGCGCGCCGGGTTTGATGGCGACGGAAGCATCCTCGCAGCCGATTTTAAGCTCTACTCTGACGGCGGTTGCAGCACAGACTTGTCGATGGCGGTGATGGAACGTGCGCTGCTGCACGCCGACAATGCATACTTCATTCCGAATTTCCGCGCGACAGGCCGGGTGTGTAAGACCAATCTGCCAAGCAATACGGCATTTCGTGGCTTCGGGGGGCCGCAGGGGGTCGCCGCAATTGAGAACCTGATCGAAGATGTCGCCGTCGCAGCGAAGATCGATGCGCTGGACGTTCGCCAGAGCAATGTCTATCGCGCCGGCCACGACGAGACGCCGTATCGGCAGCGCGTCGGCAACAACACGTTGCCCGAACTGTTTGCGAAGCTCCGCCTCGATTGCAGCTACGACGCCCGTCGGCGCGAGATTGACCGCTATAACGCGCACTCTCGTTCGCATATCAAAGGACTCTCGCTGACCGCTGTGAAGTTTGGCATCAGCTTCACGCGCAAAGCCCTCAACCAGGGCAATGCGCTGGTGAACATTTACACCGATGGCTCGGTGGTCGTTTCCACCGGCGCGACCGAGATGGGCCAGGGCGTGAACACGCGCCTCCGACAGATCGCCGCCGACGAGTTGGGCGTGACGTATGAGCGGGTGATTGTCACTGCCACCAGCACCGAGAAAAACAACAATACTTCCCCAACCGCCGCTTCGAGCGGGACCGATTTGAACGGCTTCGCGGTAATCGATGCCTGCCAAACGCTCCGCGAGCGCCTGAGCGAGGTTGCCAGGCGCCTGTTTGCCGAGCACGATCCCAGCGGCGGAGACGTTGCGACCCCTCTCAACGACGAACCCTGCGGCATTTTGTTCTCACAGGGCAGCGTGTCTCGCAGCGGCAGCGCTGGGCCGGGCATTGCGTTCACCAAACTCGTGCAGCGGGCGTATGAAGATCGCGTTGATCTTGGCGCACGCGGATTTTACTTCACGCCCGATATCGGATTTGACAAGGAAACGGGCGAAGGCTCGCCGTTCTATTACTTCACCAATGGCGTGGCGTGCAGTGAGGTATTGATTGACCGCTTTACAGGCGAGTTGCGCGTGTCGCGGGTTGATCTTCTCATGGATATCGGTGAGAGCATCAACCCGGGAATCGATCGCGGGCAGATCACCGGCGCGTTTGTTCAAGGCATGGGTTGGGTGACCGCCGAGGAATTGAAGTACTCCGACAAGGGTGTGCTGCTGTCGTACTCGCCAACAACATACAAGATCCCGAATATCAGCGATTTGCCGGACGTGTTTAATGTGGCGCTGCTGCCGAACGATGCCTGCGTGCAGAGCATCAAGCGATCGAAAGCCGTCGGCGAGCCACCGCTGCTGCTTGGCTTCAGCGTCTTTGCCGCGGTGAAGGACGCGCTCCGGTCGCTCGCGGGCCAGCGAGTGGAGCTGGCGTTGCCGGCAACCCATGAACGCATCGCGCTGGCAATTGCACGGATCGCAGTTTCAAATCAGCCTGTCGCCACGTCGGCAAGCCGCTGAACTTTCCTGCGGAAACCGCTACAATCCGCCCACTCGTGGCACGACAAGACGCATACATCTGTGACGTAATCGTTATCCCGACCGCGGCCGTCGCCGACCAGCTTGACGGGTTGATCTCGCGGCTCAAGGAGAGCGGGCTGCAGGTGCGCGATGTTCACAAAGACGATAACGCGATTGAGGGAACGATCGACGCCGGGCATATCCGCACGATGGAGAAGCTTGACGGCGTGGAGTACGTTCGCTGTGTCTTTTCATATATCGCCGACTATCCCGTGGGCGATCCTCGCGACGTGGCTTGTTCACAGAATTGATTTACTGCCGAATCAGCGGCTGATCCATGGTACGTCTTGCACCTGCGCAAGGTGGTTGGCCAGCCGCGCGTGAACGAAGAGCCAATCGCTCAGCCGGTTGAGGTAGGTGACGATGATCGGGGAAACGGGGCGATTCAATGAAAAATCAACGGCAAGGCGTTCGGCCCGGCGGCAGACCGTGCGGGCGACGTGAAGGCGCGCCGAAAGCTCGGCCCCGCCGGGGAGGATGAAGTTGCGCAACGGGGCAAGTCGGCTCTCGGCAGAGTCAATTTGAAGTTCGAGCTTTGAAATAAGCTGTTCATCAAGCGGCGGAAGCCACTGGGTCTTGCTCGGCGGTTCGTGGTCGGGGGTGGCCAGGTGCGAGCCGACGACAAAAAGATCATTTTGCACAGCGCGCAGCAGCGGAAGCAACTCGGCGGCTGCAGCCGCAGCGGCGGCGAGGCCGAGGCTGGCATTGAGTTCGTCGACGGTGCCGTAGAGTTCGATACGCGGATCGCACTTGCGCACGCGCGATCCGCCGATCAGCCCGGTCGAGCCGTCATCGCCGGTTTTGGTGTAAATCTTCATTCTTGGGCCAGTTTACATTTTAAGTGTTCGATGACCACCGGGCTGCAGTCGTTGGGGTCGCGGTTGTAGTGCAAGAGGTGGTAGCGCAAAAGAGAACCGGAGCGGGTTCTGGCTCCGCTCCGGTTCGAGATTTTTGGAGAAACTGCGCTACATCCGTTCGGATGAAAACAAGGTCGAAGCTACCGAGATAGCGACGACTGTGAATTTTTACCGACGGCGACGAACAACCATTGCCGCTGCCACGCCAAGGAAGGCGAGGCCGGTCGGTTCTGGAACAACGCTAAGGCCGTTGATGACATAGGCGCCAGAGTTGCTCGACGTGCTGGTGGCCGAGAACCCGTTGTTGTAGGTCGTGTTGAACCCGCCGACGGCGACATAATATGTGCCGTTGGGCAGTCCGGCGGGCGAATCGAGCAGGCTGAGCAGCCCGGTTCCACCGTCGTCATCCTCGGCGACCAACTGGCCGTTGGCATCGAACAAGCCGAGTTCGGTATCGTTGGAGGGGCCAAGGGTTGAGCCTTCGGTGTCGAGGCTGAACCCACCGCCTGAGTAATCGAAGCGATACCAATCAACCTGGCCGGTTGAAAGATTGCCGGTGACCGAACCGCCGAGCACGGCATCGATGGACGGCGGGGGGGTCGGGGGCACAAACGCCTGCAGCGAGAGCACGCCATTGAACGGACCGGCCCGGCCGGCCGCCGGCGTACCGGCAGCGCCGGGAACACCACGCCAGGCGTCAACGCTCAGGTAGTAGGTACCAGCGGAGATCAGCCCGAACGCGCCACTCACTTCAACCAGGCCCGGCTGAATCGTCGTGGCGGAGTTGCGGCCAAACGTGTTGATCGTGGTTCCGAGGCTGTTGAGCAGGAAGAAGTCGTTGTCCACGGCACCGTTGGGGTCGTTGCTGGTGAGCGACGCCTGCATGGTCTGCGTGGTGGTAAACTGATAGACATAGTCCTGATCCCAGACGGCCTGCTCGTTGGCGATCGGAGCATAGGTGTCGGCCTCGTTTCCTTCGCCAACAGTGGTGCCTGAGAACGGGTAGTTACCCGGGGCGAGACTGCCCAGGTTCTGATTGACGGTCAGGTCGGCAAAAGCTGTGGATCCGACAGCCAGTGCCGCCGCCGCCGCGATTAGAAGGCGTGCGCGCATGCAGTTTCTCCAGTTGCGACGCGAAATGCAGAAGGCTCATTTGTCGCAATTGAACGAGCCTCGAACGCCCACCAGAAATGCCGCAGACTTTCCACGGCAATTCAGTAGTGCGCAACGAAATGTCTACTTTGCTCGAACGTCGAGAAGTGCGCGGGACACATGAGCTACCCGATAGCAGCTACCGAGTAGCTTCCCTTTCCCGCTGACCCGATTCGATCCGTTCATCAATGCCGCCTAAGCCCGAAATGAAGAGGCCTCGGCTCATTGACAACGCGCAGTGTACGCTCGGCCACATCCGGATACAAGAAAAATAGGAGAAATCTCAGAAAATTCTCGGCAGGTCTCATCGTCCGGAAGCCGACATTTTTGCCAAAAAACGGCATTTCGGAGATATTCAGCGGTATGTCGATCCCCGTCACGACTACGTTTACAATCGAAGGCTATCGTATCAGGCAGTATCTGGGCGTGGTCCGCGGCATCATCGTCCGCGCGCCGACGATCACTCAGGGCATTCTCGGCGGGCTAAAGTCTATCGTGGGCGGACAGATCGGTGCTTACACCGAAATGTGCGAGCAGACCAGGCAGCAGGCTTACGATCTCATGATCGACCACGCCCGCGCGGTTGGTGCCAACGCGATCCTCGGGTTTCGATATGACGCCTCCGACATAGGCAGCAAAGCCAGCGGCGCGACCGAGGTGCTCTGCTACGGCACCGCAGTCGTAATCGAACCTGAAGCCGCGTGAGGGCCTTTCATCGCGCGCGACACTTACGAGCTCCTCGTCCGATAATGCGAGCATAGGTTGCCCTCTGGCGAGTGTCTGCCCGTTGCGGTCAAGCCGGCGCGAGCAATTTGCCGATAACCCAGATGATGGATTCACTGGTTTCCGCAGCAGTTGGTTTGCAACAGGCGAAGGTGACTTCGCAGGTGCAGTTCGCGGTTGCGCGCAAGCTACTCGACAACCAGCAGCAGCAGGGGGCATCGGTCATCAAGCTCATCGAAGCAGCAGCCGCAGGGCCGGCTCGCGCGGGCGATGCACTTGTCGCGGCAGCAACCGGACTGGGCGGGTCGATCGACACTTACGCGTGATCGCCCCGCACGCATCATCCCCGCACATCGATTTCAATAGATCCAAAAACAGAGAACGCGAGTAAAAAGATCGCCGGTCGACCGCGCGCACGATCGACCGGCGGTGGAGATTTACGAATTGCGGCGACGTGTAAGCCGAGTTCTGTTCCTTCCGATTGCTCGGAAAGGGCGACCATTTATCTGGGACTGCCGTTGCCGACAGCCTCAAGCAACCTACCCGCGGTTGATGACGGCGCGGACCGCGCCTCGCCGCATATTTGGTCTTGCTGCCGGTGGGGTTTGCCGTGCCGGGAGTGTCGCCACACCCGCGGTGCGCTCTTACCGCACCTTTTCACCCTTGCCTGTTGGAGGGGCAAGCAATGAGGGGCACGGGGCAAGTGGATGATTCGAATCCTCACTTGTCCCTTGCCGCTGAATGCCTGCCCCTCCCCATCGGCGGTTTGCTTTCTGTTGCACTGTCCGTCGGTTTCGCCGCCGGTTGCCCGACCGCTTCACCGCCTGGCCGTTAGCCAGCACCGTGTCCTGTGCAGTTCGGACTTTCCTCATTCATCGGTTTAACCCGACAAACGCGATCGCCACTGCCACCGCAATTCACTCTCCATTATAGCAGATTCGCCGACGTTGCGATTGCCGATTTGCAAGTTCGCAATTCTCGGTCGACCGCATGCGACACTCTCGCTCGAAACGCGCCGCCGGAAATCTGCCAAATCCATTCCCATCGGCTCACATCTGCGTTAACCTGCCGCAAACGGCTCGCCGGGTTGCAAGCGGAGATTTAATGGACACAACTCTTCTCGCGGGAATACCGCTTTTCTCGAAGCTCGACGCTCAGGAACTCACCGCGTTGGCGGGCATGCTCAAAGAACGAAAGTTCGGCGCCAACGAGCCGATCTTCTGGATCGGCGATCGTGGCGACGAACTCTACCTCCTGCAGTCGGGCCGGGTGCAGGTGAGCTATCCCGATGAGACCGGTAAAGAGCAGACCCTTGCCGTGCTGGAAGATGGCGCGTTCTTCGGCGATCTCTCGCTCCTCGACGGCGGGGTGCGCACTGCCAGCATTCGCACGGTCGATCCGACTATCTGCCTCACCCTCAGCCGCGCCGATTTCATTACCTTCCTCGAACGTCATCCCACGGCCGCGGTCGATGTATTGAGCGTGCTCGGGGGTAGGCAGCGCGACATTCTCGACAAGCTGCGCGGCGTCACCAACGCCAACCTGCTCATCGAACAGAAGTCCACCACTTGGCAAAGAATCGCCGACTTCATCGCCGCCATCAGTGCGAATCAGTGGTTTGTCGCGTTTCACCTGGTCTGGTTTGGCGTGTGGATCGGCTTCAATCTCATCAAGGGAGAAGAAGGCCCCGACCCCTATCCGTTCGGCCTGCTCACCATGATCGTCAGCCTCGAAGCGATCTTCCTGAGCATCTTCGTACTGGTGAGTCAAAACCGCTCCGGCGAGAAAGATCGCATCCGCGCCGACGCCGACTATCAGGTCAACCTCAAAGCCCAACACGAAATCATGCAGCTTCATGGCAAGATCGACCGGCTGCTGGAAGAAATCCACGAAAGCAGAAAATAGCAGCCGGCGCGCTGACCGATCTGATCGACGCGTGTTCCGTGATCGACGCATGTTCACGATGAAGAGCGGAAGAAGCGACAATGTTCCGCGCGGAACATGGGCCGTTTTGCAATCCATCAACAACTTGCAACCATCCGTGTCTCGCAAAATGTTCCGCGCGGAACAGTTTAAATTGCGCTCTGTAAATCATTATGTCTCGGTCATTTACAGCAGAGTTAAGTATAAACCACACCCTAACAAATCGAGGCGATTTGTGGTGCGGATGACAACCCCCATTTCCCCCACCCCGCCGCCCACGCCGGGAATCCGGAGGCTAGTTGATCTCCGTTCTTGAGAGTACCTACACTTCGCCCGCTGTTTCGTAAATGAAATCAGTGATTTGCTACGCAAATCTGAGCAGTTCGGCGTTCTGCACCGAAAAGTTAGCCTGAACAAGTTTCAGTTCGGGAGCACTCTCGCAAGCTATTGACAGGACCCTTGAATACGGGTTAATTACATAGATGGTGGGTGAGTTTAAGCAATTTTCCACGCAACGAGGCTTTTTTGGGAAGGTTGTTTCTGATGCCCGCATCCGTCCGTCCACCTCTCGGTAATCTTTTTCTCGGCTGCTCCATCGTCGTGTGCATGTTTGTAGGCGGGCTTTTGTTCTCGTTCGCCTTCGCCCAGCAATCGAATGATCCGCTTAAGTGCACAAACAACACTCTGTTCTTAGTGAGCGGTACCGGAGTGTGTCCAGATACCGAAACGCTTTCTTTTATCTGCTCGTACCAGCCATGCCCGACCAATTGTGAGCCGGGAGCAGAGTTTAATCTATCTAAGGTGATCAACGGTGCCACTTGCACCTATCGTGTCGTCCAACAGGCTGACTGTTGCACAACGGTGCCCTGAGCAATCGCGCACAGCGGCACATGCTGAAGATTTTTTCTGAATTGCCGGAGGTTTTATGCGTGCGGGACTGTTTTTCCGGGCGTTGATATTAACGGGGTACCTGGCAGCTGCATCGAGCGCGCATTCGAGTGCGATGGCAAGTGAATAGATCGCGGTGTTTTCAGAGGGCCTCTCCTCTCCCGCAGCGACGATTCAGGGGCTGCTGGAGGTTCCTACCGACGGCAGCGGCTTGGCAAAGGGAATTGAGTTCGCAAAATCTCGCAACCTCCATCTTCCCAGCACGGAGGCCGGGCCAGATTTGGATCAAATGGCTGCATTGATTCTGGAAGGCGGCCGGCCTGGCTGGTTGACGGATCAATGCCTGAAGCGCGTTCGAGTGGACCGCCACTCCACTGACTACGACCGGGCAGCTGATTGGATGTGGTGCAGGTCGATGGAACGCAATCGTCTCATCTCGCAGTTGCGGAAGCAGGCGACGAATTCGCTTTCGAGCGATCCTGCCCGGGCCAAACGCCTCAGCCGGGCGGCGCTGTTATTTGCCAGCAATGATTTGCACGGTTACGGCCATTCGTTTGTGCAATCGATGGGGAAAGATTCCGATTTTATCAAGGCGCTTGGGGTAAGCTCTTCCCAAGCCGACGAGATTCGTCAGATTGGTGCACGCTTTGTGGTTTCGGTGGAGCAGAATGCCGACGAGGAGGCGCTCGCTGCGGAGCTTGATCGTCTGATTGCGACTGATGCGAAGGATTTACCTGAATCGGATTATCTCGCGTGGCTGCGACATTTTGAATCGCGCTGGGCCAACGCCGGTGAACTGCCAGCCCTTCGCGAGTCTCATGCACGATACCTGTGGCGATTTTGCTGCCTGATGCGCGCCCGCTCCATGAGCGCCCCACTCGCCGAGGCGACCGCCGTCAGCAAGCGGTTGCAATCGGCTACGCCAAGTGTGCATGGCAAGCGCTGGCTACAGGAAGCGATCACCCTCCCGGGACCGAGTCCGAAAGACTCGGGCCTGAAGGTCGTCAAGGTGCCCGACGATACCAAGCCGCCTCGGTGAGCGATGGCCGACAAAGCGCCCGAACCGGCTACCCCGCGACATTCGCTAGAAAAATCTCAAGGATCAAATCGCCGTCAGCGTTGCCGGGGCTGCCTGAAGCCTCGGACCTTTTCACCAAGCCCCCGCCGCCGCCCGGGCAGGCGGAGGCGTTCAACGACACTTCTTTTGAACGCTATCGCACGGTCTACCACCCCGAACACTTTCCCGGCCAGCGGTATGAAAGATTGACCTGGACCCGACACATCGGTCGCAGTTCCAACGTGCTGTATCTCGACGGCCATGTGTCGGCGGTGAAGCACGGCGAGCAGATGCTGGAACACTTCGAAGACGGCGTTTGCGAAGAGCCGGCGAAGCGACGCGGTTGCGGTCACGCAGTGCGGTTAGATCCGGGTGTTCGTGAGTGCGTCGTCGCCGCGAAGATGGCGAGGTGAAAGATCGCTCACTCTTGGTAGCATTTGTGGTGGAGGTTGCTCGATGAAACTCACTTGGTTGGCGGTTGGCATGCTCTGTCTCCTTCTGCCGCAGACGATCGGGGCGATCGGCCTTGCGCCGCATCCGCAAGGCAAGCTGGTTGCCACCGAGGCGATGAGCGCAAAACGGGCGGCCCACACCGCCACCGCGCTGCCCGACGGCCGTGTGCTGGTGGCGGGCGGTTTCACCGAACGAGGCTCGGCCAGAGGCGCTGAGATCTACGATTCTCAGGCCGGGCGCTTTACGTCGCTGCCTCCGATGCAGACGACCCGACACAGCCACACCGCGACGCTGCTTCGCGATGGCAGGGTGCTTCTCGCAGGTGGGTACGGTGAAGGGGCGGACTCGCTGGCGACGGCTGAACTATTCGATCCGGCAACAAACACCTTTGTGGCAACCGGATCACTCGTCGGGGGGCGCGCGGATCATGTTGCCATCCTGCTGGAGGATGGCAAAGTGCTGATTGCGGGTGGTTTGGGGCCGGGCTGGTCGTTTCTTTCAAGCGCCGAGCTCTACGATCCCGAGACGGGGCGGTTTGCCGTCACAGGCGGCATGACCGCCGCGCGCGAGAGCCATGCGTCCGTGCGGTTGCAGGACGGGCGCGTGCTCGTGGTGGGCGGCCATAATGGTGTCCGTCGAAATCTCACGCTGCTGGCGTCTTGCGAGATTTACGATCCGTCGAGTGGCGAGTTCGGGCCGGGGGGCGACATGAAGGTACGCCGCCACAAGCATGATGCCGTTCTGCTTTCTGATGGTCGCGTGTTGATCACAGGCGGGTCGGACGAGCGGGATGGCGAAGGGGTTTACAATAGTTCAGAATTGTTCGATCCCGAATCCCAGACCTTTGAGGTGGGACCGCTCATGCAGCGTGGGCGCTACAAACATGCGGGCACCAGCGTGGTGCTCGAGGACGGCCGTGTGCTGGTGGCGGGAGGTGCGCCGCAGGCGGAGGTTTATGATCCGGCGGAGAACGCGTTCGCACTGGTGCCGGGCGAACCGCGCATGGCCGGACAGTTCTCTGCCTCTGCGCCGCTGGGAAATCGGGGTGTGTTGATCACCGGCGGATACGGGAATGGCGGTGGGCCTCGGGAGTCTGCCTGGCTCTATCAACACTGAGCCTGAAGCCGTTTTGGCTGGCCTCGCCATGCCGCAGAATTCGTAGCACCACACAATTGTTGCCGGGCAGTCGACGGATTTTCGTGGAATTTTGAGCCGGATTTCGGTAGAGTCTATAACTCGTATAAGACTTTAGCAGGTCCTTCCTTTGCTCTGGGAGAAATGCAATGAAGATTTCGCGCGCACTCGGGTTGGGGGTTGTTCTTTTCGCTGGTTCGGCGGTTTCCGCGGCTCAACTTGGCACTGCGACCGTCACCAACGCCAACCACTACGGCTATTACGGTTTTGCATCGACGTCTCAGTTTAACACCAAGACCAACATCGGCCCCTTCACCGGCACCGCCCGCCGGGTGACGGTGTCGGGGACGCTCACCAAGGTCCACGTCGATGCGTGGGCGAGTAGCTTGCGCGTGTTGCCCCGCGGGCAGGGGATCGCCAACTTCGGGCCGTGGTTTCAGTTTACCCGGCAGCGCGATTTTTCCGGCACCATCAATGTCGGCGCAACCATCTATGCGCCCGGGGGGTTTGATGCCAGCAAGACGATGAACCTTGAGATGTATTCCATTGACAGCGAAGGGTTTGTGCCCGGGCTGGACGGGCGATCGACGCTCACCTACACCTTCCACGACGATTTTGCCCCCGGTAGTAAAGAGTTCAGCGGCGAGTTGGCTATCGGCGACCCGACGTTCAACCGCCCGGTGCAGGTGGAATCAAGTTCGCCTTCGGGGTTTTCGGCGCCGTTTCTCAGCAACCGGTTTCCTTACTACGATGTGCAGCCGTTTCATGTCGATACCGCGGGCAGCTATGCCATGGCAACCGCAAACGAATTTGAGTCGGCGGCGGTGCTGTATGCCAACCAGTTCAATCCGGCCAGCCCACTGACCAATCTGGTACGTGGCCTGGGCCAGACCGCGAATGTGATTCGCAATACCTCGTTTAACTCGCTCCCGTTCGATGACGATGCGACCGGCGGTACATTGATCGAGGCCGACCTGCTGCCCGGCGTGCAATATTTCTTCGTCACGACGGCGTTCGCCTTCCCCGGCACCGAACCGGACGGCGGGCCGTTTGTCGGCAAGTATACGAATGCCATCACCGGCGCGGGCAATGTCACCCTCGGCGTGGTGCCCGAACCGACGGGCGCGCTGGCGATCGGCGTAGCCATGGCAGGGATGATCTTTCGGCGACGACGCTGAATTCATCAGCCGATCGTGTTTGACTTTTGTTAGGTGGTAGACGTAGGATGCCTTTGCGGTGTCTTACGCTCTTCCTATTCACTCGCTCATTCCCGGGCATACACCAGGGCGTGGCGCGACGGCGAACCCGGCGAATCGGTTCGAGCCGATCGAACTATTAGCCGACGGCGAAACCCTCGACCACGACCTGCGCGCGGACCGCTCGCCGGCGCGGGTGCGTACGCAGGTGTTTCGCGACGTCTCGCGCACAATCATCGCCTACAACGACTCGCCCGACCTCGGCTTTAATGCATCGATCAACCCATATCGCGGCTGCGAGCATGGGTGTTCCTACTGTTACGCACGGCCATACCACGAATATCTGGGCCTTTCCGCGGGGCTTGATTTTGAAACCAAGATCTTCGCCAAACTGGATGCCGCGGGGTTGTTGCGCGGTGAGTTGCGAAAGAAAGGCTGGCAGCCGCAGACGCTGGCGATGTGCGGCGTGACCGATGCCTATCAGCCGGTCGAGCGGCAATTGAAGCTAGCACGGGGCTGCCTGGAAGTGCTTGCTGAGTTTCGCAACCCGGTGGGGATCGTGACAAAAAACCATCTTGTGACGCGCGACATCGATTTGCTGAAATCGCTCGCCGCGCAGCAGGCTGTGTCGGTGTATGTTTCGGTAACGTCATTGAATACCGAGATCGCGATGAAGATGGAGCCGCGCGCCAGTTCGCCGGCACGGCGGCTGGATGCCATTGCGCAGCTACGTGACGCGGGTGTGCCGGTGGGTGTGCTTGTGTCGCCGGTTGTGCCCGGTCTGACGGATGAAGAGGTGCCGTCGATTGTGGCAAGTGCCGCGGCGGCGGGGGC
>ERZ761602.4510-NODE-4510-length-17745-cov-8.760543_pt1 | contig 17745 bp, 12 predicted proteins | sample MGYA00512165_ERZ761602 | MGnify/ENA primary metagenome ERZ761602 (study PRJEB28899, sample SAMN02445085) | bioreactor sludge metagenome | biome: EBPR sludge; isolation source: Thorneside wastewater treatment plant | place: Australia: Brisbane, Thorneside... | reverse complement strand
TCCCGTCCGCCTGCCGGGCACTTGAGGCCCGGCCCGCCGGATTTCAGGTCACCGGCGCCGGATTGAAGAGCACCAGGTCGTTCTCGAGCTTCCAGCGCTCGGCCCAGGTGCGCTGGCCGCTCGCGGTCGCGAGCAGCAACCGGAAGAGCGCCCAGCCCATGTCCTCCACGCTCGCCTCGCCGTCGGCGACGAGTCCCGCGTTCAGGTCCATGAGATCGTGCCAGCGCTTCGCGAGCGCCGTGCGCGTCGCCACCTTCACCACGGGCACGGCCGCGAGGCCGTAGGGCGTGCCTCGGCCCGTCGTGAAGACGTGCAGGTTCATGCCGGCCGCCACCTGCAGCGTGCCGCAGATGAAATCGCTCGCGGGCGTGGCGGCGTAGGCGAGGCCGCGGGTTTCCAGCCGTTCGCCGGGCGGGACGACGGCCGAGATCGGCGCGGTGCCGCTCTTCACGATGGAGCCCATCGCCTTCTCGACGATGTTGGAGAGCCCGCCCCGCTTGTTGCCGGGCGTGGTGTTCGCGCTGCGGTCCGCGCCGCCGCGGGCGAGATAGGCGTCGTACCAGGCCATCTCGCGGATCATGGCGTCGGCGATCTCCGGCGTCGCCGCGCGGGCCGTGAGCTGCGCGATGCCGTCGCGCACTTCGGTGTTCTCGGAGAACATCACGCTCGCGCCCGCGCGCACCAGCAGGTCGGTGCAGAAGCCCACGGCGGGATTGGCCGTGACGCCGGAAAACGCGTCGCTGCCCCCGCACTGCACGCCCACCACCAGCGCGCTCGCGGGCACCGTCTCGCGCCGGCGGGCATCGAGCCGCGCGAGCCTCGCCTCGGCCTCCCGCAGGATGGAGGCGATCATCGAATCGAAGCCCACGTGGGCCTCGTCCTGCAGGCACACGAAGCCGGGCTCCGCGCCCCCCGCGGCGATCGGGAAGGTGCCCGGGGGCAGCAGGCGCTCGGGCTGGAGCTTTTCGCATCCCAGGCTCACCACCAGCGCCTCGCCGCCGAAATTGGGATTGCGGCTGATGTTGCGCAGCGTGCGGATGGGGATCGGCGCGTCGGGCGCGTCGATGGCCACGCCGCAGCCGTAGCCGTGGGAGAGGGCGACGACGCCGTCGACGTTCGGAAACTTCGGCAGCAGTTCGTCGCGGATGCGGCGCACCGCGTGGTCCGTGACGCCCGCGACGCACTGCACGGTCTGCGTGATCGCGAGGAGGTTGCGCGTGCCCACGGAGCCGTCGGCGTTGCGGTAGCCCTCGAAGGTGTGGCCCTCGAGGGGCGGAAGGGGCGCCTTCGGCGCGCTCGCGCGGGGCAGGCCCTCGAGCCGCGCCGCCTCGGGCATGTCGAGCAGGCGCTCGTGCACCCAGCTGCCGGCGGGAATGTCGCGATTGGCCGTGCCGATCGTGATGCCGTAACGCACTACGGGCGAGCCGGCGGGAATGTCCGCGAGGGCCACCTTGTGGGCCTGGGGCACGCGGTCCACGAGCGCGAGACCGCCTTCGAGCCGCGTGCCGGCTTCCAGCCCGCCGTCGTTCGCGACGATGGCGACGTTGTCGCGCCCGTCGAGGCGGATGGTGCGTGGCGTGTCGGTCATGGCCGCGCTCAGGTCGCGCCGAATTCCGCGCGCTCGCGGGTCCACCCGCGGGCCTTCTCGCTCAGCGTGAGGCCCAGGCCCGGGCGCGTGGGCACGACGATGCGGCCATCCGCGATCTCGAGCCGCTCCTCGAACAGGGGCTCGAGCCAGTCGAAGTGCTCGATCCACGGTTCCTTGTCGAACGTGGCCGCGAGGTGCACGTGCAGTTCCATCGAGAAGTGGGGCGCGAGCATCATCCCGGCATCTTCGGCGCGGCCCGCGATGCGAAGGAACGGCGTGATGCCACCCACGCGAGGCGCGTCGGGCATCAGCCAGTCGCAGCCGCGGTGCGCGATGAGCTCGCCGTGCTCCGCGGCGCTCACCAGCATCTCGCCCGTGGCGATGGGCGTGTCGAAATCCCTGGCGAGGGCGGCGTGGCCCTCGTGGTCGTAGGCGTCCAGCGGCTCCTCGATCCAGGTGAGATCGAATCGTTCGAGCGCGCGGCACATCCGCCGCGCCTTCGCGCGGTCCCACTGTTGGTTCGCGTCGACCATGATGGGGAAGCCCTCGCCCAGCTTTTCGCGCACGGCGGCGACGCGCTTCACGTCCTCGGCGCCGTCGGGCTGGCCCACCTTGATCTTCACGCCGCCGATGCCGCGCTCGCGCGAGGCCGCGGCGTTCTCGACGAGCTGCGGCGTGGGCGTGTTGAGAAAGCCGCCGGAGGTGTTGTAGCAGGCGACGCTGCCCCGCTGGGATCCAAGGAGCTTCGCGAGCGGAAGGCCCGCGCGCTTCGCCTTGAGGTCCCACAGCGCGACGTCGAAGGCGCCGATGGCCTGCACCACGATGCCGCTGCGGCCCGCGGAGGCGCCGGCCCACGCGAGCTTGGTCCAGAGCTTCTGGATGTCGCTGGGATCCTCGCCAAGGAGGGCCGGGGCGATCTCGCGCGCGTGGGCGAACTGGGCGGGGCCGCCGGCGCGCTTGGCGTAGGACAGGCCGAGGCCCTCGAGCCCCGACTCGGTCGAGATCTCGGCGAAGAGCATCGCCACTTCCGTCATGGGCTTCTGGCGGCCCGTGAGTACCTTCGCGTCGCTGATGGGCGTGGCGAGGGGCAGGAAGGACGAGGACAGGCGGATGCGGGCGATGCGATCGCCCGGGGCACGGGTCATGGCGGGGTTCCTGCGAAGGGGCGGGCGCCGCTCGCGCGGACGCCCGCGGGAAGCGCCGTCAGTTGGCGGTGATCTTGCCCACCTCGATCACCTTCTTCCAGCGCGCGAACTCCTGCGCCTGGAAGGCGGTGAACTGCTCGGGCGAGTTGCCGACCAACTCGAAGCCCAGGTCCAGCAGGCGGGGCTTCACGGCCGCATCCTGGAGTCCCGCGACGATGGCCGAGTGGATCTTCATCTTGATGTCGGCGGGGATGCCCTTGGGCGCGGCGAAGGCCTGCCACGAATAGACCGTGAGGCCCTTCACGCCCTGTTCCTCGGTGGTGGCGACGTCGGGCAGCAGGGGCGAGCGCTTGGTGCTGGTGATCGCGAGGGCGCGGAGCTTCCCGGCGCGGATCTGGGGGATGCCCGTGTTGATGTTCACGAAGGACGCGTCCACCTGGCCGCCCAGCAGGTCCTGCATGGCGGGGCCGCCGCCCTTGTAGGGGACGTGCACGCCCGAGGTGCCGGTGCTCTGCCACATGAGCTCGGCGGTGAGGTGGTCGCTGGTGCCGTTGCCGGCGGAGGCGAAGGTCATCTTGCCGGGGTTGGCCTTGTGGAACGCGATCACGTCGCCGAGGCTCTTGTGGGGCGAGCTCGCGGGCACCACGAGGATGTTGGGCGCCTGCACGGCGACCGTGATGTAGTCGAAGTCCTTGAGGGGGTCGTAGCCCAGGCCCTTCATGAGGTGCGGGCCGATCACGAACGGGCCCAGGGACGACACGAAGATCGTGTGGCCGTCGGGCGCGGCGTTCTTCGCGGCCGTGGCGCCGATGGTGCCGCCGGCGCCGCCCACGTTGTTCACGACGAAGGTGCCGCCGAGCTTTTCCTGCAGCTTCGGCGCGAGGGAACGGGCGATCAGGTCCGTCGAGCCGCCGGGCGGAAAGGGCACCAGCAGCGTGACGGTCTTCGTGGGCCAGGCCTGGGCCGCGCCCGCGAGGACGAGGCCGGCGGCGGCGAGGGCGAGGCGGTGGATCGTGGTTTTCATGGCTCCTCCGGGAGTGGGATGTGCGCTCGAAATGGTAGCGCTATCCAATCCCACTGCCTAGCGCAAACCTTCCAAAGGGAATTCTTAAAAAGGGACGCTTCCCTCCCGGAGGGAAGCGTCCCTTTTTAAGAATTCCCTTTGCAAGGTTCAGGCGCTTTCGCGGGCGATGACGGAAAAGCCCAGGTCGATGATCCGGGGCCCCGGATCGCGACCCTCGGCCCGCTCGACGATGAAGCGGGCGGCGTGGCGGCCGATCTCGGCGCCGTGGATCCGGACGGTGGTGAGGGAGGGCGAGGTATCCCCGCTGAATTCGAGGTCCCCGAATCCGACCACCGCGAGGTCCTCCGGAACCCGCACGCCCCGGACCCGCGCCTCGGTGAGGGCGCCCATCGCCAGCAGGTCGGAGCTGCAGAAGACGCTGTCGATCCGCCGGCCGCGAAGCAGCCGGGCCAGTCCCTCCCGCCCGTGCCGCAGGGTGGTGGGAGTGGTCACTACCGCCACCGGTGGCTCGGCCAAACCCAGCGCCAACGCCTCCGCGCGAAAGGCCTCGAAGCGCCGCCGGGCCCTCGCATCGTCCCCCGCCAGCACCGCCGGCAGCCGGCGTCCTTTCCCGTGCAGGTATCGAGCCACCGCCCGCCCCACTTCCTCGTGGGAAAAGCCCACCAGCATGTCGATGGGCGTCGGCGTGAGATCCCAGGTTTCCACGACGGGAATCCCGGACGCGAGCAAGCGCTTACGCCCCTCCGCGGAATGCACGATGCCCGTGAGCACGATGCCGTCCGGGCGCCGGCCAATGATGGCCTCGAGCAGTGCGTCTTCGCGGGTGCCCGCGTAGCCGGCCTGGCCGACCATGACCTGGTAACCCGCCTCCGCCAGCGCACCCGTGAGGGACTGGGCGTAGTCCAGGAAGACCGGCGCCGCGATCGTGGGCAGCACGGCGGCCACCAGCCGGCTGCGGGTGGAGGCGAGCCCGCCTGCCATCAGGTTCGGCACGTAGCCCGTCCGGGCGACCGCCTGCAAGACCTTGGCACGGACCTCGTCGGAAACGCGCTCGGGCGTTCTCAACGCACGGGAGGCGGTGATGGGCGCGACGCCCGCGAGGCGCGCGACGTCGTGCAGGGTGACGGCGCCGCTGCCCCGGCGGGATCGGCGGGCCGGCTTGGAAGGGGGGCTCACGAAGGCATGTTAGCCGATGGCAGCGCTACCGCCCAAAGGAGCCACTCTCAGTTCCGCGGCCCGTCCACGAGGAAGAACCGGCCGTCCCGGACCTCCGAGAAGAACATCCGGCGCTTCGTGTCGCCCGTCGCATCGAACGCGATGGACTGCTGGAGCCCCGGGTAAGGCCCGTTCGCGAGCAGGGCCTGCTTCGCGCTCTCGCCCGACTTGCGCTTCGCGAGGGCCGTGAAAAGGGCGGTGGCGGCATCGTAGGCCGCCACGGCCGCGTAGCCCGGCAAGCGCTGGAAGCGGTTGAAGTACGCCTCGCGGAAGGCCACGAACCCGGCGGAGGTATCGGTCGGGTCGAACTGCTGGACGATGAGCAGCCCTTCCACCATGTCGCCGCCGAGTTCCAGCAACTGCTTGGTGGACGCCCACTCCGCGGCGCCGATCGGCAGCTTCGGCGCGCGCTTGCGGGCGTGCTGCGCGAGGCGGGCGACGTCGAGGGCGCCGGCGATGAAGAAGAGCCCGTCGGGACGGGACAGCAGCGCGTCGCCCACGATCGCCCCGAAATCGACTTCCGGGCCCGACTCGAACGGAACGCTCGCGATCACCTCGCCGCCCTCCGCCTTCGTCGCGCGGCGGAATTCGGCGAGCCAGCTTTCGGAAAAGGCCCGGTTGCGCACGTCCCAGACCACGGCGAGCTGGCCGAGCCCGCGGGCGCGCAGAGCTTTTGCGAAGGCGCTCGCGTAATCGCGCGTGCTGCCGTTCAGCCGGACGACGTTGTCATCCTTGCCGACCAGGCCCATCGAGGTGGAAGTGGGGCTCACGACGAGGATGCCGTCCTTCGCGAGCCGCGGTGCCACGACCACGACCATGCCGCTGGTGAAGGGGCCGATGACCGCCTCGACCTTCGCGGCGGCGAGCTCCTCGGCGGCGCGCTCGGCGCCTTCCACCCGCTGGGCGTCGTCCTTCGCGACGAGCTCGATCGGGCGCCCGCCGATGCCGCCGGCACGGTTCCATTGCTCGACGGCGAGGAGCGCCCCTTCGCGCCCGGACTGCCCCACGTCGGAATTGCGGTCCGACAGCCCGCCCACGAAGCCGATGCGCACGGGCTCGGCCGGTCCGCAGGCCGCGAGCAGGGCGAGCAGGACGAGGAAAAGGGCCGATTTGACTTGGGTCAGCACTTGCGGGGGCGGGCCGGAGCGGATCGCACCCCGATGCTAGCATTCCCCAAGAGGGGCGAACCGCGGAAAAAAGGGGTGCGTGACACCCCGGCGCGGGCCACGAACCGGCAGGACGATGCGCACGACGAACCCATCCCTCGTCGAAAGGCTGCGACGACGCTGGCGCGCCTCCGTGCGGCTGCGCCTGCTCGTCGTGGGCGTCGCGCCCCTGGCGATCGCCTTTCCGGTCATCTTCGCGCTCATCACGGTGCTCGGCGAGCAACGCTTCGAGCGCCAGCTCGCGGACAACGCCCGCGCCAACGCCGTCGCCGCGCGCAACTACCTCGACCAGGTGCGCCAGCGCACCGGGACACACCTCGAGACACTCACGGGGTCGGACCGCCTGCCCTCGTTGCTCGCCGATCGCACGGACCGCGGGACGCTCGAGAAGATCCTGGTCGCGCGCGCGGACGCCGCGAATCTCGACTTCCTGCTGATCGCCAGGAGCGACGGGCGCGTCATCGCCTCGAGCCGCGGCACCACGCCGGGCACGCGCCTGCCCGACACCTTCGTCACCCGCCAGGCCCGCACGGGCGTGCACACGGCCTCGTGGGAGCGCTACGGCGCCGAGGCCCTCGCCGCGATCGACCTGTCGCTGCCGGGGCTCGTGGCCGTCCGCCGGGAAAGGCCCGAGCCGGGGCAGCTCCTCGAAGAGGACAGGGCTCTCGTCATCGCCGCGGCCGCCCACTTTCCCCTCTCCACGAAGCATCCCGACGCGATCCTCTACGGCGGCATCATCCTCAACCGCAACGCGCCGATGGTCGACCGGATCCGCGACGTCGTCTTCCCGGTGGGCGGCCCGCCCGGCGACGAGGCGCCCACCACGAGCCTCTTCCTCGACGGGCTGCGCGTCGCGACCACGATCGTCCGGGCCGATGGGGGCCGCGCGGTGGGATCGAGCGCGCCGGCCGACATCGTGGGCGAGGTGGTGGGTCGCGGCCTGTCGCTCGCCGGGCGGGCCCAGGGCTACCACGGGTCCGTGGTGGCGGGCTGCGAACCGCTCGCCGACGGGGACAGGCGGCGCATCGGCATGATCTGCACGGGCTTTTCCGACGGCCGATTCGTGCGCGAGAAGTGGCTGCTGCTCGCGGGCGTCGGCGGCATCCTGCTGCTTTGCATGCTGGCCCTCTCGTGGGCGTTCCTGCGCGGGACGGCCGGGCCGCTGCGGCGACTCGACGAGATCGCGAAGACGATGAAAGCGGTGCGCGCGGGCGACCGGAGTGCACGCGTGACGACGCGCGAGACGGACGAGATCGCGCGCGTGGCGCTACGCCTCGACGAGCTGCTCGACGAGCTCGCCGCCCGCGAGGCTGAGCAGAAGGCGGCCCGCGAGGCCCTCGCCCGCAGCGAGGAGAGCCTGACCCGCGCCCAGGCCGTCGCCCGCGTGGGCAGCGGCCGGCTCGACCTGTCGGACTACTCGTGGGAGTGCTCGGCCGAAACGCGCCGCATGCTGGGCTTTCCTGCCGAGGGCCGGGTCAAGTTCGGTTCGGTGCTCAAGGCGATCCACCCGGACGACCGGGAGCGCTGCATGGCCGAATGGGCCGAGGCCCAGCGGGGCAAGCCCTACGAGGTGGAGCACCGCGTCGTGGTGGCAGGGCGGACGCTCTGGGTGCAGGTGCGCGTGGGCATCGAGCGCGACGACGCGGGCCGTCCCGCCTTCGCCACGGGCACGGTGCAGGACATCACGGAGCGCAAGGCGGCGGAGGCCGAGCTCGAGCGCTACCGCGGCCACCTCGAGGAGCTGGTGGCCGAGCGGACCGCGGAGCTCGCCCAGGCCCGCGACGAGGCCGAGAGCGCCAACCGCGCCAAGAGCGCCTTCCTCGCCAACATGAGCCACGAGATCCGCACGCCGATGAACGCGATCATCGGCTTTTCCCAGCTGCTCGCGGAGGAGTCGGGCACGGGCAGGACGCGCGAGTACGCCGAGCGCGTCACCACCTCGGCGTGGCAGCTGCTGGGCCTGGTGAGCGACATCCTCGAGCTCGCGCGCATCGAGGCCGATCGCGTGAAGATCGAGGCGATCGACTTTCCGCTCGCCGCGGTGCTCGAGCGCGCCGAGGGCCGGGTGCGGGACGCCGCGCGCCGCAAGGGAATCGCGATCGAGCAATCGGTGGACCCGGCGCTGCCCGCGATCCTGCACGGCGACGCGGGCAAGCTCGGGCAGGTGCTGGGCAACCTGCTGGACAACGCCGTCAAGTTCTCGGCGAAGGGCGTGGTGACGGTGCGGGTGGCCCGCGCCGTGGCGCGCATCGACCGCCCGCGTCCGCCCGACGACGCCGTGCTGCTTCGCTTCGCCGTGAGCGACGAGGGCATCGGCATCCCGCCGGAAAAGCACGCGGGCCTCTTCAAGGTCTTCGAGCAGCTTGACCCGTCTTCCACGCGCCGCTTCGGCGGCACGGGCCTGGGCCTCGCGATCTGCCGGCGCCTCGTGCGCCTGATGGGCGGCGACATGGGCCTGGAGAGCGAGCCGGGCGTGGGCAGCACCTTCCACTTCACGGTGCCCCTCGCGCCCGCGCGATCGCCCGCGGCCGCGCGACTGGCTTCCGACGCGGTCCTTCCCGCGGTGCCCGAGGGCGGAACCGCGGGGCCGCCGCCGCAAGCCGAAGCGATCGGCCGCGAGGCGTGCGATCGGCTCCTGGGCGAGGTGCTCGCCCTCGCGGCCGTCTCCGACACCCGGGCGCTCTCGCGCTGGCGCGACGAGGCCCCGGCCCTCGAAGCCACCCTCGGGCCGCGGGCCCGCGCCATCGCGCGGTGCCTCGACGCCTACGATTTCGAAGGCGCCTCGACGGCGATCCGGGACGCGATGGCCCGGGCCGCCTGACGCGCCACCATGACCATGAACCCATCCGCTCCCCAGCTGCCCGCGATCCCCGCCGGCGGCCCCCTCGCCCGCTCCCTCAAGCTGCGGGTCACGCTCTTCACGATCGCGATCTTCGTGGCGAGCCTGTGGGCCCTCGCGTGGACGGCCACCGCGATGCTGCGCGCCGACATGGAGGGCCACGTGGAGGACCAGCTCTCGTCGGCGGCCACGCTGGTCTCCGCCAAGATCGACGAGGGGCTGCGCGAGCGGCTGAAGTGGGTCGAGCAGGTCGGCGCCCGCATCGACGAGCGGATGATGGGCGACCCGAAGGCGCTGCAGAAATTCCTCGGCGAACGCATCATCGCGCTGCAGCTCTTCAACGGCGGGATCTTCGTGAGCGACCCCGACGGACTCGTGCTCGCGGACGTCTCCCGCGGGGGCGGGCGGGTCGGCGTCCGGTTCCGCGATCACGGGGCCGTGGACACCGCGCTCGCCGAGGGGCGAGCGGTCATGGGGCCGGTCATCGTCGGGCCCGTGCTCAAGGTCCCGGCGCTCGCGATCGCCGCACCCATCCGCGATGCGGGCGGACGCGTGATCGGCGTCATGGCGGGCGCCGTGAACCTCGTCGAGGACAGCTTCATCGACCGGATCATGGCGGGCAACTACGCGAGGTCCGGCGGCTTCGTGATCGTCTCCCGCGCCCAGCGCCTCATCGTCACCGCGAGCGACAAGCGGCGGGTGATGGAAGGGGCGCCGCCCGTCGGGAAGATCCCGGCCATCGACCGGTTCCTCGCCGGCGCCGAGGGCATGGATACGTTCGTGAACCCGCGCGGCGTGAACGTGATGCAGTCGGTCAAGGGCATCCCGGTGGCGGACTGGTACGCGGCCGTGCAGATCCCCGAGGCCGAGGCGATGGCCCCGGTGCGCGATACCCAACGTCGCATGGCCCTCGCGACGATCGTGCTCACGCTGATGGCGGGCTTCGTCACGTGGTGGGTCCTTCGGCGCAACCTCGCACCGCTGCAGGAGGCGGCGGAGCGCTTGCGGTCGCGGACGGGGGCGGGCGACGCCGCCGTGACCACGCCCCTTCCCGTCGTCTCCCGCGACGAGATCGGCGAGTTGATCGACGGCTTCAACCGCCTGCTCGCGGAACTGCAGCGACGGGACCAGTACCAGCGGGCGCTGCTCGACAACTTCCCCTTCCTCGTCTGGCTCAAGGACGCGGAGAGTCGCTTCCTCGCCGTGAACCGGCCCTTCGCAAAGGCCTGCGGGCGCGATGACGCCGAGAGCGTCCAAGGCCGCACGGACCTGGACGTGTGGCCCGCGGACCTGGCCGAGGCGTATCGCACCGACGACCGGGCGGTGATGGCCTCCGGCCGGAGCAAGACCGTGGAGGAGCCGATCGTCGGAGACGGAGGCGTGCGCCGCTGGTTCGAGACCTACAAGGCCCCGGTGTTCGACGATGCCGGCGCCGTGCGCGGTTCGGTCGGGTTCGCGCGCGACATCACGGCGCGGCGCGAAGCGCAGGCCGCCCTCGCGGCGCTCACGGCGGAGCTGCAGCGGGCGCGGGACCTGCTGCAGCAGGTCATCGACCGGCTGCCGATGCGCGTGTTCTGGAAGGACCGCGAGGGCCGCTACCTCGGCGCCAACCCGGCCTTCGCCCTCGACGCGGGCGTGGCCGATCCGAAGGAACTCCTCGGCAAGGACGATTTCGCGATGGGCTGGGCCGCGCAGGCGGAGCTCTACCGGGCCGACGACCGGCAGGTGATGGATTCGGGCGAGCCGCGGCTCGACTACGAGGAGCCCCAGACCACGCCCGACGGCCGCACGATCTGGCTCCGGACTTCCAAGGTGCCGCTGCGCGGCGCGGACGGTGCCGTCAACGGCGTGCTCGGCCTCTACGACGACATCACGGAGCGCCGCGCGGCGGAAGTGGAGCTGGAGCGCCACCGTCACCGGCTGGAGGAACTGGTGACCGTGCGCACGGCGGCGCTCGCGAAGGCCAAGGACGAGGCCGAGAGCGCGAACCGCGCGAAGAGCGCGTTCCTCGCCAACATGAGCCACGAGATCCGCACGCCGCTGAATGCCATCGTGGGCTTTTCCCAGTTGCTCGCCGAGCAGGCGGGCACGCCCGTCACCCGAGACTACGCCGAGCGCGTGAAGGCCTCCGCGTGGCAATTGCTGGGCCTCATCGGGGACATCCTGGAGCTCGCGAGGATCGAGGCGGACCGCGTGAAGCTCGAGTCCATCGACTTCCCGCTCGCCGCCGTGCTCGACCGGGCCGAGGGCCGGGTGCGGGAGGCCGCTCGCCGCAAGGGCCTTTCGATCGAGCGGACGGTCGATCCGGCGCTGCCCGCGCTGCTGCACGGAGACCCGGGACACCTCGGGCAGGTGCTCGCCAACCTGATGGACAACGCGGTCAAGTTCTCCACGCAGGGAACCGTCCGCGTGGCGGTGGGCATCGCGCCGCCGAGGGACGGACCGCCGTCGCCGGCGGGCACGGTGCGCGTGCGCTTCAGCGTGGCCGACGAGGGCATCGGCATCGCGCCCGATCGCCAGGGCGCCCTCTTCCGCGTCTTCGAGCAGCTCGACGCCTCCTCGACGCGGCGCTTCGGCGGCGCGGGCCTGGGCCTCGCGATCGTGCGGCGCCTCGTCCTCATCATGGACGGCGAGCTGGGACTCGAGAGCGAGCCGGGCCGCGGCAGCACCTTCCATTTCACCGTGCCCCTCGCGACATCGCACTCGCCCGAGGCGGCGCGCCTCGCCCGCGAGCCGGCGGCCGCGGAGCCGGAAGCGGTGCCCCCGCCGCAAGGCGTGGCGACCACCGGCGCGATGAGCGACACCGAGTTGGCCGGCACCCTCGCCGAGCTGCTCGCGCTGGCAGGCGCCTCCGACCTCCGCGCGCGCGTGCTGTGGCGGGAGCGGGCCGCGGACCTCGAAGCGGTGCTGGGCGAGCGCGCCCGTGCCGTCGCGCGTTGCCTCGATGCCTACGATTTCGACGGCGCCGCGGTCGCGCTCCGGGCGGCGATGGCCGGGGGTGCGCCCTCCCGTGGGTCCAAAGGTGCATAACGCTTAGCCCTTTTTGACCGGGGTCAACGGCGAACACGAATCGCCGCCCAAACTGGACGCGAACGGGGCCGGCCGCGCGGGCAGTGCGCACGCGCCCGCAGCTCCGGGAGCGCACGCCATGAACCTCTCCGGCATCGTCGTCGTCGCCGCGCCCGCGCGCTACGACGAGTGTCTCGCCGCCGCCGCCGCCCTGCCGGGCTGCGAGATCCACCAGCGCGATCCCGTCACGGGCCGCTTCGTCGTCGTCCAGGAAGCCGAGAGCGTCGACGCCGAGATCGCGGGCCTTTCGCGCCTGAAGGCCCTGCCCGGCGTGACGCTCGCCGAAATGGTCTGCCACTACTTCGAGGACGGGAGCGGCGTCGCCGCCGCCCCCGCCGCCTGACCCCCATCCGCCGCCTCAAACAAGGGAGAAGTCCATGACGAGCCTTTCCCGCCGCGAGTTCCTCAAGAACAGCGTCGCCGCCACCACCGCCGCCACCGTGGGGCTTCCCGTATCCCAGGCCGCCCTCGCGCAGGCGAAGAAGGCCGAGGCGGGCTGGACCTGGGACAAGGCCGTGTGCCGCTTCTGCGGCACCGGCTGCGGCATCCAGGTCGCCACCGCCGGCGGGAAGATCGTCGCCACCAAGGGCGACCCGGACGCGCCGGTGAACCGGGGCCTGAACTGCATCAAGGGCTACTTCAACGGCAAGATCCTCTACGGCGCCGACCGGCTCACGCAGCCGCTCATGCGCATGAAGGACGGCAGGTTCGACAAGAAGGGCGACTTCACGCCGGTGTCGTGGAAGGTCGCGATGGACGAGATGGAAAAGCAGTTCCGCCGGGCCTACCAGGAGAAGGGCCCCTCGGGAGTGTCCATCATCGGCTCGGGCCAGTACACCATCCAGGAAGGCTACGTCGCCGCGAAGCTGATGAAGGCGGGCTTCCGCTCGAACAACATCGACCCGAACGCGCGGCACTGCATGGCGAGCGCCGTGGCGGCCTTCATGCAGACCTTCGGCGTGGACGAGCCGGCCAACGTGTACGACGACATCGAGCTCACCGACACCATCGTGCTGTGGGGCGCCAACATGGCCGAGGCCCACCCGGTGCTGTGGTCGCGCGTGACGGACCGGCGGCTCGCGGCCAAGTCCACGAAGGTGGTGAACATCACCACCTACCGCAACATGAGCAGCGACATGTCGGACCTCGAGATCGTGATCAAGCCCTCGAGCGACCTCGCGCTGCAGAACTGGATCGCCCGCGAGATCATCGCGCGCGGCGCGATGAACAAGGCCTTCGTGGACAAGCACTGCGTGTTCGCGACCGGCCCCTACGACATCGGCTACGGCATGCGCCCGACCGACAAGTTCGCCTACGACGCCGAGAAGGACACCCAGGCCAAGGAGCTGGTGGTGACCCTCGACAAGTGGGAGGCCATCGGCCAGCGCCGCAAGGAAGGCGAGAAGGTCGAGCAGAAGAGCCGCACCAGCGCCGGGCGCCACTGGCTCATCTCGTTCGAGGAGTTCAAGCGCGGCGTCGAGCCCTACACGCTCGATTTCGTCGCGGAGCTGTGCAAGGGCGACCCCGACGAGCCCATCGCGAAGTTCAAGGACAAGCTCGAGCAGCTGCTCCAGCTCATGATCGACCCGAAGCGCAACGTGATCAGCTTCTGGACGATGGGCTTCAACCAGCACCAGCGCGGCGTGTGGGTGAACGAGCAGTGCTACACGATCCACCTGCTGCTCGGCAAGCACGCCACGCCCGGCAACGCGGCCTTCTCGCTCACCGGCCAGCCCTCGGCCTGCGGCACCGCGCGCGAGGTCGGCACCTTCGCCCACCGGCTGCCCGCGGACATGGTGGTGGACAACCCGAAGCACCGCGAGCTCACGGAGAAGACCTGGAAGCTCCCCGCGAAGACGCTCAACCCGAAGGTGGGCAGCGACATCATGGGGATCCTGCGCGACATCGAGGACGGGGGCGTGAAGTTCCTGTGGGTGCAGGTGACCAACCCCTTCCAGTCCTCGCCCAACGCGAACCACTGGATCAAGGCCGCGCGCGAGACCGACAGCTTCATCGTGGTGGCCGACTGCTATCCCACGCTCTCGGGCAAGGTGGCGGACCTGGTGCTGCCCGCGGCGATGATCTTCGAGAAGTGGGGCGCCTACGGCAACGCCGAGCGGCGCACGCAGATGTGGCGCCAGCAGGTCGATCCCCCGGGCGAGGCCCGCACCGACGTGTGGATGATGCTCGAGTTCGCCAAGCGCTTCCGCCTGAAGGAGGTGTGGGGCGAGAAGCCGCTGCCGGGCCTGAAGGGGGACGGCTATGCGGACGGCAAGCTCCCCGACGTGCTCGCCGAGGCGAAGGCGATGGGCTACGACCCGGAGGCCACGCTCTACGACGTGCTCTTCGCGCGTCCCGAGAACAAGGCCGTGAAGTGGCCCGACGCCGTGGCCAAGGGCCGCGGCAATTCGACCGTGAAGGCCCTGGGCGAGAGCTGGTTCGTCGAGAAGGCCCTCTTCGAGGAATACGCGCAGTTCGGCCGCGGCCACCACCACGACCTCGCGCCCTTCGACGTGTACTACCGCGACGACGTGCGGGGCCTTCGCTGGCCGGTGGTGAACGGCAAGGAGACCAAGTACCGCTTCCTCGAGGGCCACGACCCGTACGTGAAGGCGGGCGCGGGCTTCGACTTCTACGGCCCGGCCCTCAAGGCGCTGCCCACGGGCGACCTGGACAAGGTGACGGATCCGAAGCCCACGTCCCTCGCGGGCAAGGCCAAGATCTTCTTCCGCCCCTACGCGGCGCCGGTCGAGCAGCCCGACGCGAACTACGACCTGTGGCTGTGCACGGGCCGGATCCTGGAGCACTGGCACACCGGCTCCATGACGCGGCGCGTCGCGGAGCTGAACCGCACCGCGCCCACGGCCGTGCTCTACATGCACCCGGCCGACGCGGAAAAGCGCGGCGTGAAGCGGAACGACGTGGTGTGGATCGAGTCGCGCCGCGGAAAGCTCAAGCTCGTGGTGGACACCAAGGGCCGCAACGCCATGCCCAAGGGCTCGGTCTTCGCCGCGTTCTTCGACGAGGCGCTGCTCGTGAACAAGCTGGCCCTGGACGCCGTGGACCCGATCTCGCGCGAGTCGGACTTCAAGAAGTGCGCGGTGAAGGTCTACAAGGCCTGACGGGACGGGAAGGCGGCGTGCCATGAGCGAAGCCCCGGGGCGGCGGCACTTCCTCGCGCGAAGCGCGCAGGGCGTGGCGGGCGCCGCTTGCGCGGGGCTCGCCTGGTTCGCCTTCCTGCGCGAGGAGGCCCACGCGGCCCCCTTCGCGCTGCGTCCGCCGGGGGCGAGGCCCGAGGCCGACTTCGGCGCGCTCTGCATCAAGTGCGGCCAGTGCGTGCGCGCGTGCCCCTATCCCACGCTCAAGCTCTCCACGGCCGCCACGGGCATCACGCTCGGCACGCCCCACTTCGTGCCGCGGGAGGAGCCCTGCCACCTGTGCGAGGACATCCCCTGCGTGAAGGCCTGCCCGACGGGCGCGCTCGACAAGGCGATGGGTCCCGTGGACAAGGCGCGCATGGGACTTGCGGTGGTGGACGCGGAGAACTGCCTGTCGTGGCAGGGCCTGCGCTGCGAGGTGTGCTACCGCGTATGCCCCTTGAAGGGCCGCGCGATCACCATCGACCCCCATCCCCGGGGCCTGTCGAAGCACGCGGTCTTCGTGCCCGTGGTGCACGCCGCCGATTGCACGGGTTGCGGCCTGTGCGAGAAGGCCTGCCCCACGCAGCTCGCCTCGATCCGCGTGGTCGAGCCGAAGCTCGTGCAGGGGCGCATCGGCGAGCACTACCGCCGGCCCGCGACCACGCGGGAGGCGAACGTGACGCCGGCCGAGGCAACCGCGGCCGAAGCTCCGGTGGCGGCCCCGCCCGCGAAGCCGGCCGCGAAGCCCGCGCCCGGCCCGTCGGCGCCTTCCGGCAAGGCCGTGGATTACCTCAACGCGCCGCTGGGGGACCTGTGAAGGCCACCATGGAGCGCCCCGTGCGCCACTTCGAGATGCCGGCGACGCTCGGCGGCAAGCTGCACGCGTGGCGCTTCCTCATCGCGCGGCGAGTGGTCCAGCTGGGGGTCCTGCTCCTCTTCTTCGGCACGGTGGCCTGGGGCTGGAAGCTCGCGGGCGCGCCGCTGCTCGCGGGCAATCTCTCGGCCGCGACGCTGGCGGGCGCGATCCCGCTGGCCGATCCCTTCGCGGTCCTGCAGATGATCGCTACGGGCCGCGTGCCGGCCGCGACGGCGCTCGCGGGCGCGGGCCTGGTGCTCGCGGCCTACCTGCTCGCGGGCGGGCGCGCCTGGTGCGCGTGGGTGTGCCCGATGAACCTCGTGACCGACGCGGCCCACGCGGTGCGCAGGCGCCTCGGCATCCGCGACGCGGTGCACCTGTCCCCGTCGATCCGCTACTGGGTGCTGGGCCTCGCGCTCGCGCTCTCCGCCGCCGCGGGCGTCGCCGCCTTCGAGTGGGCGAGCCCCATCGCGATGCTGCACCGGGAGCTGCTCTTCGGCGCGGGCCTGGGCCTCGGGCTGGTCGCGGCCGTGTTCCTGTTCGACGCGTTCGTCGCGAAGCACGGCTGGTGCGGCCACCTGTGCCCCCAGGGCGCCTTCTGGGCCGTGGCCGGCCGCGCGGGCGTGCTCAAGGTGGCCTTCGACGACGCGGCCTGCACGCGTTGCGGCGACTGCATCCGCGCCTGCCCGGAGCCGCGCGTCCTCGATTTCAAGGCCTGCGCCGACCGCGCCTTCGTGGCGGCGGGCGAGTGCACGAATTGCGGCGAGTGCATCGCCGTGTGTCCCGAGAAAGCCCTTCGCTTCGACCTCCTCGCGCGCGCCCGCGGCGCCCGCGTCCCCGATCAAGCCCCGACGGAAGGAACCGCCCCATGAAACGCATCCTGACCGCGTTCGCCCTCGCCGCCTTCGCCACGCTCGCGCTCGCGCAGAAGCCCGCGCCCATCCCCGAGGCGCAGTTCGGCCTGAAGAAGGCCGCCGCCGCGGACCTGTTGCAACCGAAGGCCTTCGAGTTCAAGGACGGCTACGCCATCGCGAAGCCGCTGGACGGCTCGGGCATGCCGCCGATGATCTCCCACACGATCGACGATGCGCTGCCCATCACCGCCGCGCGCAACGACTGCCTGGATTGCCACAAGGCGCCGGAGGCGGGCAAGAAGGCGAAGCGCCCGCCCACGCCCGAGACCCACTGGGTGAAGGTGGACGGCAAGCGCGCGATCGAAGGCCGCCGCTACGTGTGCACGGGCTGCCACGCGCCCCAGGCGGACGTGCCGCCCCTGGTGAAGAACGTCTCGCGCTAGGCCCCGCCCTGCCTCCGGCCGGCCGCCCGGGCCGGCCGCGCTCACTTCATCGCGTAGAGCCGCAGCAGGTCGCCCCGCGAGACGACGCCCTGCACCCGACCTTCGTCGTCCGCGACGATCAGGCGCTTGATGCGGTTGGTGTCCATCCGCGTGACCGCCGTGCGCAGCGAATCGTCCTCGCGGATGGTGATGGGCGCCTTCGTCATGATGTCGTCGACGATGGTGCCCATGCCCTTCCTCGCCCGGCGCTTCCTCACCACGGTCTCGAGAGTGTCGGTGACCGCGCTCTGCTCGAGGTTCATCGCGGAGAGGAAGTCGGCCTCCGTGAGCACGCCCACGAGCTTCTCGTGCACGTCCAGCACCGGCACGCCGCTCACCTTCTTCTGCACCATCAGGGTCGCCGCCG
>ERZ761602.4509-NODE-4509-length-17748-cov-7.834906_pt1 | contig 17748 bp, 19 predicted proteins | sample MGYA00512165_ERZ761602 | MGnify/ENA primary metagenome ERZ761602 (study PRJEB28899, sample SAMN02445085) | bioreactor sludge metagenome | biome: EBPR sludge; isolation source: Thorneside wastewater treatment plant | place: Australia: Brisbane, Thorneside... | reverse complement strand
GCGATGCACCACTGGTGCTCAGGTTGCGCTGAGCATTGAGCGACATCGTGTTGGTGTTGATTACCTGTGCCATGAGATGTGTTCCTTAGGCGTTGCGCACGGGGGAGGGAGTTTCACGATTCCCCGCCGTGCAACGGGGGACGCGATCGGGATCAACCCTTCAACAAGCTGAGGACGTTCTGGGGTACCTGGTTGGCCTGGGCGAGCATGGCGGTGCCGGCTTGCTGCAGGATCTGGGTGCGGGTCAGTTCGGCGGTTTCCTTGGCGAAGTCGGTGTCGCGGATGCGGCTGCGCGAAGCGGCCAGGTTTTCCGAACTGGTCTGCAGGTTGGCGACCACCGAGGTGAAGCGGTTCTGGATGGCGCCCAGGTCGGCGCGCGCGCCGTTCACGGCGGTCAGCGCCTTGTCGACGATTTCCAGCGCCTGCTGCGCGCCCTTGAAGCTGGAGATGTCCAGGTCCTTGACGAACTTGGAGGCCGGCGCGGCCGGGGCGGTGTTGTCGCCAGCGTAGGTGGCGCCGGTCACCGCGACCGTCATGTTGGCGTAGGCGCCGCTGGCGTTCAGGCTCTGCTTGACGGCGGTCAACACCACCGCGGTGCTGGCCGAGTTGGCTTCGGCGTACACGCCGGTCTCGCCCAGCTTGGCGTTGAGGTGCGCGGCCAGCGCGCTCACGGCGGACTTCTGGGTGGTGGCGGCGTCCACGCCCGACGCCCTGACGGTCAGGTCGTCGAAGCTGATCGTGCCGCCGGTGCCGTTGGCGATGCTCAGGCCGGTGAAGCTGACGTCGGTGTTGCCGTCGGCCGGCGCGGCCACCGTGACGGTGCCGCTGTCGAACAGGCCGCCGCCCAGCGTCTGGGTGCGGGCGTCGACCACCTTGTCGATGGCGATGGCCTGGCCGGCGTTGGCGCCGACCTGGAACAACTGGCTGGTGAACGAACCGTCCAGCAGCTTGGTGCCGTTGAAATCGGCCTGCTTGGCCACGCGGTCGACTTCGGCAACCAGTTGCTTGACTTCGGCGTTCAGCGCGGCGCGGTCGGAAGCGGAGTTGCTGGCGTTGGCCGACTGCACTGCCAGTTCGCGGATGCGCTGCAGGTTGTTGCCGATCTCGCTCAGCGAGCCTTCGGCGACCTGGGCCAGCGAGATGCCGTCGTTGGCGTTGCGGACCGCGACATCCAGGCCGCGGATCTGGGTGCTGAAGCGTTCGGAGATCGCCAGGCCGGCGGCGTCGTCCTTGGCGCTGTTGATGCGCAGGCCCGAGGACAGGCGCTGGATGGTGGTGGCCAGCGAGGCGCCGCTCGTGCTCAGATTGCGCTGAGCGTTGAGCGACATCGTGTTGGTGTTGATGACCTGTGCCATGTTCGTCTCCTCTTATCTAGGTTCACGGCGTGGAAGGAAGAAAGCGCTGCCCGTTTTTTGTGTGGTGGCCAGTCGCCTTCGGTTTGCGAAAGGGATAACGGCGCTCCCGAAAAAACCTTTAGGCTTTTTGCGCGGACCTGTGCTAGGCGCGGGAAAACCGCTGTTTTCGCGGGCCAGAACGAAGCCGCAAGCAGGCGCCGCGGCGCCCTAAAGTCCCGGCCGGAGCCGCCGTTAAGGGCGCGCCGCGCGCGGCACGGGCCTGCGACGGCGCGTCGCAGGGGCGGTGCGCGAAAGGAATAGAGAAGGTATGGAGCGGGAAGGGCGGGGCGCGGAAGCGCAGCGCCGCCGCATGGGCCGGCTCAGCGCGTCGGCTTGCGCCAGGCGTCGTCGGGATCGTCGAGCAGCGACAGTCCTTCGGTGCGGTATTCGCAGCCGATCAGCGTATAGCCCTGCAGGCCGGGACGGTCGCCGGCGTAGACCACCAGCGCGTGGCCGTTGTCCAGTGCGCCGGCCAGCGGCGTTTCGCGGGTCTGCTCTAGGGCGCGTTCGAGCTGCGCCGCCACGTCGTTCTGCGGCAGGTCCACCAGCATCAGCACGCGGTTGTCGGTGATCACGATGGCGTCGGCGGCGTTGCCCCAGGCTTCCACGGCGTCGTCGAGCCGGTACAGGTCCATGGCCGGGGCGGAGTATTGCCGCTCGGTCTGTACGAATTCGGAGGGGCGTTCGCGGCGCAGGCGTGTCAGCAGCCGCGGAATGTCGGTCACCGGCGTGCGGCAGGCGAGAGCGTCTTCCAGGGTGTCGCCGGACAGGGCCGGCGGCGGCGTGGCCGGCGCGACGTTGCCCGAGGCCGGTGCGGGAACGGCTTGCGCAGGCGGGGTCTGTGCAGGCGCCGTCCGTGCAGGAGCCGGCGGCGCGGGCGCGGCCGCGCGGGCCTGCGCCAGGCAGGCTGCAGCCATCGCGAGCGCGGCGAGGGCGGGCTTACTCGATCTGCGCATTCGCGTGGGCGGCGTCGAGCGCTTCCATGGCATCGCGCGGCTTCAGCTTGCCGGCCTTCTCGAAGGCAGCCGCGGCGGCGTCCTCCTTCTTGTCGCCGTACAGCAACAGCAGCACGTTGCCGTGCTCCAGGTGGGCGATGGGCGAATCGGGGGTGAGTTTCAGCGCGGTCTTGATGTGCGCCTCGGCCTCGCCGGCCTTCGCCCCGTAGGTCAGGCCGCCGATCATGGCGCCGATCTTGCCGATGATCTCGGCGTGGTACAGCGCCAGCGCGGTATGCGCCTCGGCGTGCTTGGGCGCCAGTTCCAGCGCGGTGCCCAGCGCGGCGCGGACCTTGCCGGCGATGCCCTGCTTGAGCGCCTTGGCGATGCTCAGGCCCTGGCTGTAGCGGCCCAGCGCGAAGGCGTGGCGGTAATGGCTGTTGGCCTCGTCCGGCAGCGCCTGGATCGCGGCCTCGGCCAGCTTGGCGGCCTGTTCGAAGCGCTTGAGCTTCTCGTCCTCGTCGTCCACCAGGTAGGTGGCGTGGATGCCCAGCGCCTTGACCGCGACCGAGGCGCCCAGCGGCCCCAGCGCCTGGCCGGCCTCGAACGCCGCCTGGAAATCGCCGCGGTGGAACGCGCGCCAGGCGTCCTGCAGCCGCTGCGCCAGGTCCGCCGGCTCCAGCCCCTTGGCCGCCTTGCCGGCCGCCGCGATCAGCGCCTTGGCGCGCTTCTCGTCGGGGAAGGGCTCGGCGTCGCCGGCGTGCAGGGCGGGCCACGCCTTCTTCAAGGCGTCGCCGGCGTAGGCGAACGCCTTGGCGTCGTGCGGAAACGGCGCCCACTTCGAAGTCTTTCCGGCCATCGCGTGTTCCTCCCAGGATGCGGGGAGGATGGCGGCGAAGGCCGCTGCCAGCAAGCCCTACGCAAAGCGCGCGCGGACCGGCCAATAGTGTGATTGCTCGAGCGCGCGCCGGCAGCATCGGTTCATGGAAGCCGGTCATCGTGCCCGGCACGTGGAGCCCCCATGGCCACCCGCAAGAACCCCCGCCGCAAGATGCCCGAACCGAGCCTGCGCCACGCATGGCTGGCCGGCCTGGGCCTGATCGCCGTCACCCGTCGCCAGGCTGCGGCCGCCGCCGCAGGCATGGCCGACCGCCTGCACGGCGCCCGCCTGCACGTGGAGAAGCTGGCCGGCGACGCACAGCGCGACGTGCTGGAACGCTTCGCCGCCGCCCGCCGGCAGGGTGAGGCCGGCATCGACCGGCTCGGCACCGGAGTGGAAACCCGCCTCCAGCCCGTGCTGGCCCGGCTGGGCCTGAAGCCGGCCGGCAAGCCGGCGGCCCGCACGCGCAAGCCCGCCACCCGGCGCACCGCTTCCCGCACACGCACCGCGCCGGCGCGCAAGCCGGCCGCCAAGCGCGCCCGCACCCGCAGCGCCTGATGGCCTGACGGCGGTGGCCACCGCAGCCAACCTGCGCTCCCGGCTGCGGCCGGGGGCGTCATTCAGGCATTCCGTTGCGGACGGAAACCGTCCGCAATGCGCGGCATACTGCCGCCCATGCTCAGCACCTCCAACCGCCTCCTGCGTCTGCTGTCGCTGCTGCAATCGCGCCGCCACTGGACCGGCGCCGAACTGAGCCAGCGGCTGGAGATTGACCGCCGTACCCTGCGCCGCGACGTGGAACGGCTGCGCGAACTGGGCTATCCCATCGACGCTTCGCCCGGCCTGGGCGGGGGCTACCGGCTCGGTTCCGGCGCCGCCATGCCGCCGGTGCTGCTGGAGGACGACGAAGCCGTCGCCGTCGCCGTGGCCCTGCGCACCGCCGCGGCCAGCGTCGGCCGGATGGAGGACACGGCGCTGCGCCTGCTGTCCAAGCTGGACCAGTGGCTGCCGGCACGGCTGCGCCGGCGCGCCAGCGCGCTGTACTCGGTGACGCTGTCGCTGGCCGGCGGCGCGCCCACGTCGGACGTGGACGCGCTGCTGCGCATTGCCGCGGCCTGCCGCGACGGCTTCCGCCTGCGCATGCAGTACTGCGACCGCAGCCAGCGCGCCAGCGAGCGCCTGATCGAACCGCTGCGCCTGGTCCACACCGGCAGCCGCTGGTACCTGGTGGCCTGGGACCTGAAACGCGAGGACTGGCGGACCTTCCGCGTGGACCGGGTGCAGGCGCTGCACGACACCGGTTCGCAGTTCGCCCCGCGCGAATTCCCCGGCGACGTGGCCGACTACGTGGCCAAGTCGATCACCCAGCCCTTCACCCGCTACCAGATCAGGCTGCGGCTGCCGGGGCCGATCGAGGAACAGGCGGCGCGCGTGCCGCCCTGGTGCGGGATCCTGGAAGCCGGCGATGCCCACCACTGCCTGCTGGAACTGGGCGCCGAATCCATCGAGGCGCTGCTGGCGTTGCTGGCCCTGGTCGGGCCGCACTTCGACGTGGTCGACGACCGCGGCCTGCTGCCGCAACTGCGCGCGGCCTCGGCGCGGCTGGACGATGCGCTGGCCGAGGCCTGATCCACGGCTTCGCCAAGCACTGCAGGAGGGGCTTCAGCCCCGACGCTTTTCGGCCAGCGTTGCGAAGACTTCCAAAGAAAAGCATCGGGGCTGAAGCCCCTCCTGCAGGGCAGGGCGGGCGCTAGTCCACGTAGGCCTGGGTCAGCGTATTCAGGTGCACGCGCTCGGCGTCGCGCAGGAACGGCGCCACCAGTATCATCACCTGCACGATGCCCTGCCGGATCGCCACCTGCTCGTCCTTGTCGCCGCGCGCGGCGGCGTAGTTAAGCCAGAAGGTGGACAGCACCAGCACGTTGGTGGCGGTGGCGGCCAGTTCCGCCGCCGAGGCGCGCATCACCCCGGCCTGGCCCAGGCCGCGCATCACCGCGTGGGCGCTGTCGTCGGCGCGCTTGAGGATGCGGGCGAAGCGCAGCCGCAGGCGGCGGTTGCGGCTGAGGATCTCGACCAAGTCGCGGTACAGGAAGCGGTAGTCCCAGATGCACTCGAACACCAGGTGCAGTTGCAGCCAGATGTCCTCCAGCCCGGGCAGGCGGTCGGCCGGCGGCGCCAGCGCCTGGTCCATGCGCTCTTCGTAGCGGGCGAAGAGCTGCTCGATGATGTCGTCCTTGTTGCGGAAGTGGTAGTACAGGTTGCCCGGGCTGATCTCCAGCTCGTCGGCGATGTGGTTGGTGGTGACGTGAGGCTCGCCCTGCGCGTTGAACATCGCGAGGGCGGCATCCAGGATGCGCTGGCGGGTGTCGCGCGCCACGGGAGCGGGCGGGCCGCTCAGGCCAGCAGCTTCTTCACCAGGTCCACGTACTTCTTCTGCGCATCCTCCCGCGCCGTGCCCTTGAGCTTGGCCCAGGCCTCGTACTTGGCGGTGCCCACGAAGTCGAAGAAGCCGGGCTTGTCGCCCGACACGTCCCCTTCGGAGCCCTGCTTGTAGAGCGCGTACAGGCGCAGCAGCGTGTCGTTGTCCGGGCGCTCGGACAGGGTCTGGATGTCCCTGGACGCCTGCTCGAACGCGGTATTCAGATCGGCCATCGATGATCCCTCCCAGTGATCGCGGCCATCACACCACGGGGGCATCGCGGGGTCAATCCGCGGCGGGATTGTCGAATCCGGGCCGCTCTGGCAACGTAGGCCGCAGGGCGGTCGGAGGGGCGCGCCCACCACGCGAGGGATGGGTGTCATGAGCTATTTCGTCACCGGCGCCACGGGATTCATCGGCCGCTACCTGGTCGGCAACCTCCTCGAGCGCAGCGGGACGGTGCACGTGCTGGTCCGCAAGGACTCGCAGAAGAAGTTCGACGCCATCGCGAAGAAGGCCGGCTGGGACATGAAACGGATCGCCGTGGTCCACGGCGACATGACCCGGCCCAACTGCGGGCTGAGCGCGGCGCAGGTGCGCGGCCTGTCCGGCAAGATCAAGCACTTCTTCCACCTGGCCGCCGTCTACGACCTGACTGCCAGCCGCGAAGCGCAGCAGGCCGCCAACATCGACGGCACGCAGCACGCGCTGGACCTGGCCGCCGCGCTGAAGGCTGGCTGCTTCCACCACACCAGCTCCATCGCCGCCGCCGGCCTGTACCCCGGCATCTTCCGCGAGGACATGTTCGAGGAAGCCGAGGGCCTGGACGATCCCTACCTGCGCACCAAGCACGAGTCCGAGGGCCTGGTGCGCAGGGAGAAGCGCATCAAGTGGCGCATCTACCGTCCCGGCATGGTGGTGGGCCATTCGAAGACCGGCGAGATCGACAAGATCGACGGCCCGTACTACTTCTTCACCCTGATCAAGAAGCTGCGCGAACTGCTGCCGCAATGGGTGCCGGTGCTGGGCATCGAGGGCGGGCGCATCAACATCGTGCCGGTGGATTTCGTCGCCGACGCGATGGACCACATCGCGCACAAGCCCCGGCTGGACGGCCACACCTTCCACCTGACCGATCCGGAACCGATGCGCGTGGGCGAGGTGCTCAACACCTTCTGCCGCGCCGGCCACGCGCCGGAGATGACCATGCGCATCGACGCGCGCATGTTCGCCTTCGTGCCCGGCAGCATCCGCATGGCGGTGGGCAACCTGCCGCCGGTGCGCCGCTTCGTCGGCATGCTGCTGCGCGACTTCCGGATTCCCAGGGAAGTGCTGAAGTTCATCACCTATCCCACGCGCTTCGACAGCCGCGAGACCGAGCGCGCCCTGAAGGGCAGCGGCATCGCCGTGCCGCGCCTGGACGACTACGCCTGGCGCTTGTGGGACTACTGGGAACGCCACCTGGACCCGGATCTGTTCGTCGACCGCACGCTCAAGGGCAAGGTGCGCAACAAGGTGGTGGTCATCACCGGCGGCTCGTCGGGCATCGGCCTGTCCACCGCGCAGCGTGTGGCCGAGGCCGGCGCGACCACGATCATCGTGGCGCGCGGCGAGGAGGAACTGTTCAAGGCCCGCGACGAGATGAAGAAGGCCGGCGGCAAGGTCTTCGCCTACACCGCCGACCTGGCCGACATGGCGGACTGCGACCGGCTGGTGAAGACCGTGCTGGACGAGCACGGCCACGTCGATATCCTGGTCAACAACGCCGGCCGCTCGATCCGCCGCTCCATCGAACTGAGCTACGACCGCTTCCACGATTTCGAGCGCACCATGCAGCTCAACTACTTCGGCAGCCTGCGCCTGATCATGGGCTTCCTGCCGAAGATGACCGAGCGCCGCAAGGGCCACATCATCAACATCAGCTCCATCGGCGTGCTGGCCAACTCGCCGCGCTTCTCGGCCTACGTGGCCTCGAAAGCGGCACTGGACGCGTTCAGCCGCTGTGCGCAGGGCGAACTGTCCGGCAAGGGCATCAGCTTCACCACCATCAACATGCCGCTGGTGAAGACGCCGATGATCGCGCCCACCAAGATGTACGACAGCGTGCCCACGCTGACGCCGGAAGAAGCGGCGGACCTGGTGGTGAAGGGCATCATCGAGAAGCCCAGCCGCATCGCCACCCGCCTGGGCATCTTCGCCGCGCTGGTGAACGCCGTCGCGCCGAAGGCCTACGAAGTGGTGATGAACACCGCCTTCGAACTGTTCCCCGACTCGGCCGCCGCCAAGGGTGACCGCAAAGCCCTGAAGGACGAATCCCCCAGCCAGGAGCAGATCGCCTTCGCTGCCCTGATGCGCGGCGTGCACTGGTAGCTGTCCACTGCCAGCGGCCCTCTGTAGAAGGGCCTTCAGGCCCGACAGGGAATTTTCCTGGACATGATTCCTATGGAAGGCCGCCGCGGCTGCAACCACGGTGTCATGGTTGATCGCAGGGTCGCAGTCGGAGTTGTACGTGTCATTCCGCTGCAGCGGTCGGGCCTGAAGGTCCTCCTACCTGCAGTCCCGAACTACGCGCCGTCGGCCCACCGCAGGGGCAGCGCCTGCACGTTGCGCATGTGCAGGGCCAGGGGTTCGATCCGCGACCAGAGGAAGTCGCGCAGGTCGGGGTCTTCGACGGTTTCCTGCATGGCGCCGTGGAAGCAGGCCAGCCAGCCGCTGGCTTCCTCCATGCCGATGCGGAAGGGCAGGTGGCGGGCGCGCAGCATCGGGGCGCCGTGGCGCTGGGTGAACAGCGGCGGTCCGCCCAGCCAGCCGCTGAGGAATTCGAACAGTTTCTGCTCGCTGTCCTCCAGCGAGGCCGGGTGCTGGCGGCGCACGGCCGCGGCTTCGGGCAGCGTGTCCATCAGTTCGTACATGCGCCGAGTCATCCGGCGCAAGCCGGCTTCGCCGCCGATGCGCTGGTAGGGAGTGGCGGCTGCGGGCTCGCTCATCGCATGCGGGAACGGTGGAAGGAAGGCACCATGATCGCCGCGGCCGCGCGGAGCGGCCAGTGGCCGGATGTCGCAGGCGGGCGCCTGCTCACATCGTCTTGCACTGGCGCCAGCGCACCGGCTCGTTGCTGCCCGGCGGCGGATTGAGCTGCACGCGGGTGGTGCGCAGCGCGGGGTAGCGTTCCAGTTCCAGGCAGACCCAGGGCCAGATGTCCTTCTCGCCGCCGATGCGGTCCACGCTGAGGGTCAGCTTGGTCTGCCAGGTGGCGCTGCTGATGCCGGGCGTCTTCTTCAATGCGGTCAGCACCGCGCGCCGCTGTTGTTCCAGTTCTTCCTCGCTGGGATCGGCCAGGGCCGGCGCGGCGGCTTCCGTTGCGGACGGCGCGGCGACGACAGCGCCGGCGCGCGCGGGCGTCGGTGCGCGCCGGGGCGTGGGAGCGGCTTCGGCGACGGATCCGCCGGCATCGCCGGTCAGGGAGAGCCAATGCCCACTGCCGAACGCCGCGGTCACGCCGGCGCCCAGGGCGAGTGCGGCGAGCCAGGCGATGCCGGTGTGCCGCTTGGCGCGCGCGGCCGCGTAATTGGTGATCTGGTGGCGCAGGCCGGGTTCGATCAGGCTGCGCACCTCGGGCCACAGACGCGGGCCGTCGAGCACTTCGATGTTGTTGCCCTGGGCGGCGTCGCGGCCTTCCTTTTCCACCTTGCCTTCGGTCGCCACGATGCCGCCCTGGGCGGCGCCCAGGCGGATGCTCGCGGCCAGTTCCATCACCGGCGCGGCGGCGATGCGATAGGCCGAGCCGTGCTTGCAGGACAGCAGCCAGCGTTCGTCGCCGCGCGCCAGCAGGAACGTGGACATGGGCTCGCGCGGCTCGTCGTCGTCCTGGCTCGCCACCACCAGGCCGCGGCGCTCCATGGCGGCCAGTACCAGGCGTGAGAATTCGCGCCAGCGCAGGCCAGACAGGGCGTGCAGGCCCTGGCTCATTTCGTCGCGCGGGCGGCGGATCAGCCAGAAATACAGTGAGGCGGCCACGCCGGCGACGAGCGTGGCAGCCAAGCCTATGAGCCAAGAGGGCATATGTGAGAAGAGCGCTGGTTCGAGTGAACGGGAAATTCTAGCGGGCAGTGCACGGAGTGTCGTGCAAGCCGCGTGCCGCAGCGCTGGAAGACAGGCATAAAGAAGCCCGCCAGTCCGAAGTCGTATGGGGAGGGGAGCAACGAACTTCGATGGACTGGCGGGCTGGAACGATTGTTACGCGATTCGATGCTGCTTCGCAACAATAAATCGTTCAGTCAACGCAACGCAAAACGTCATGCCTCGCGTTGGTGCAAAACCTCAGGCTTTCGCACGTTTGGCGGGCGTTTTGCGGGCTTTTTTCGCGGCCGGTGCGGCCGTCTTCCTGGCCGCCGGTTTGCGGGCGGGCGCCTTGCGCGCCGGCTTGGCGGCGGGCGCACCGCCCAGGCGCCGCAGTTCGGCGTTCAGCGCGTCGACGCGGTCCAGCAACGCCGACAAATCGTCGCGACTGGGTACTTCCAGACGGCGCAGGGCGCGCTGCACGCGCTCTTCGAACACCTTCTCCAGGCGGTCCCAGGTGTCGGACGCGCGCTCGCGCGCCTGGCCGACGGTGGATTCGACGGCATCGCGCATCGACTGCGCCTTGCCGCCGGCCAGCTTGCGCGTGGTCTGCTCCAGCGACAGGCCTTCCTTCACCAGCGTTTCGAACAGCTTGGTGCCCTCGGCCTGGGCGCGGCCGAAGGCGCCCACGCCGGCCAGCCAGACCTGCTGGGCCGATTCGCTCAGGCGCTTGGAAAGCTGCTCGGCCTGGGCCTGCAGGGATTCGTTCTGGGGGGCGGACGCGGTCTTCTTGCGGGCGGATTTCTTCAGCGTGGCCATGGTGTTCCGTCGTCGTTCGGTGGTGGGATCGCGGACCAGAATCGGCCCTGCGTCTAGAGCATTCACACCAGCGCGTGGCCGGGGCGTGAAAGGCTCAGCGGCGCCGCACCGCGCTGTGCTGTGCCACGACCCGGTCCACGTCGTCCAGCGCGCGGCGCAGGCGCGCGGTGGTCTCGGTCATGCGCAGGGCCACGTCCAGTCCGTCCAGGATGGAGCGGTGGCGGTCGCCGACGATGGCGTCGTTGTAGCGGATGCCGTGCGCGGCCAGCATCGGCTTGAGCACGGGCGCGCGCTCGCGCAGGTCGGCCAGGGTGTTGCGGTAAGCCAGTTGGCAGACGCGGTGGCGCGAGGAGAAGCTGAAGAGGTTGGTGAAGAACAGTTCGCTGTCGTCGGCGTTCGGCTCGAACACCAACTGGTCGATATCGGGGAACTGGTGCGGGTACTTCTCCATGCCGATCTGCATGCGCGACTGCAACAGCGTGCGCAGGGTCTGCGACAGCACCGCCGGCAATCCGCCGCCGGCCAGGCCCACCTGTTCGGCCTGGTCCGCCTGCGGCGCGGCGCGGTTGGCGTCGAACGGCACCAGCGGGTTGATGCCGATCATCAGGTCGATGCCGCGCTCCAGCACGGTGCTGGCGTGCATGGTGCGGCGGAGCGCGCCGTCAAGGAAATGGCGGCCGCCGATCTCCACCGGGGGATACAGGCCGGGCAGGGCGGAACTGGCCTGCACGGCGCGCGAGATGGGGATGTCGTCCCAGCCCGGTTCGCCGAAGCGCACCGCTTCGCCGCTGTCCAGGTCCACCGCCACCACGAACAGGTCCGCGCCCAGCGTGCGGAAATCGTTGCTGCGCCCGCGCCGGCTGAAGATGTCGCGCAGGAAGCGCTCCACCTGCGCGTTGTCGAACAGGCCCGTCGGCACCAGCCCGCCGAAGCGCACGAACAGGTCCGACCAGCGCGCGGCGCGGCGCGGATTGCGCGCCAGCCGCGCCAGCCAGTCCGCATACAGCTTGGGCAGGCTGGCCGCGCGGCGCAGGTATTCGCCGACATTGGGGCGCAGGAAGGTTTCGGGGCGGAAGCGGGCGTCGTCGCTGGTGCCGGTGATGAAGATGCGGCACATCTCCGCCGTGCTCATGCGGTTGGCCAGCCCGGCGGCGAGGAAGGCGCCGGAACTGACGCCCACGTAGCAGTCCATCCGGGTCAAGTCCAGGCCGTCCAGCGCCTCGTCCATGGCCCGCAGCGCGCCCAGTTCGTACATGCCGCCGATGGGCCCGCCGCCGGCGATGGCCAGGCCGATCTTGCCGCTGTGCCCCCGCCTGCGCGCGCTGTGGATCGAAAGCATGCACTACCCGTTTCGTCGTCTTCGCGCGAGTGTAGCCGACCGGCCGCCGGCTTGCGGCCACAAGGGCGGCCCGGGATGATGGCGCGCATGGCACGAAGCGAACCCCTGGTCGAACGCGTGGGCAAGCGGCTGGCCTGGCACCAGGCGCTGCACGATCCGGACCGCGAGGCCCGCAACCGCCTGCGCTGGCTGCCCGAACTGCGCCGCTGGCAGGCCGCGCGCCTGGAGGCCAGCTTCCGCCATTTCCTGGAGGACCCGCAGCGGCGCGCGGCGGCGATGTTCTTCCTCACCGACGTCTACGGCGACCACGACTTCAGCCGGCGCGACGCCAACGTGGCCAAGGTGATGCCGATGATGCAGCGGCTGCTGCCCGGCGCCGTGCTGGGCACGGTCGCCCACGGTATCGAACTGGGCGCGCTGACCCACGCCTTGGACCTGCGCATGGCCGAGGCGTTGCAGCGCCTGGCCCCGAACCGTCGCCGGCTGGACGCGGACCTGTACGGCCGCGCCTACCGCGAAGTGGGCTACCGCCGCCTGCGCGAGCACCAGATCGACCTGATCGCCGAAGTGGGCGTGGGGCTGGCGAAGGCGGTCAAGACCCCGGGCGTGGCCACCTTGCTCAAGCTGTCGCGCGGTCCCGCAAAGGCGACCGGCCTGGGCGAGTTGCAAGGTTTCCTGGAGCGCGGCTTCAGCGCCTTCGCCGCGCTGGGCGACGGGAAGGCGTTCGTGCGCGACATCGAGCGGACCGAGCGCGAGGTCTCGCGGCGGCTGTTCGCGGGGGATGCGGAGCCGTTTATGTGAGATGAGTGGAGCCAGAGGCTAGAGGTCAGAGGCCAGGCATCAAGAGCCAGAGACATTCCATAAGGAGAAGCCCTGCATGACGGGTAGCAGCGACGTCGACGACCCTCGGTCGGACTTCTCGTTCAAGTACGCCGTCAATCTATGCCCGCCGGCCTCATTCGTCGCCCCCGCATAGGGGGGGGGGAACCCAAAGCTTTCAGGGAAGTGAAGGCGGGCGCGGAATCCGTCTGATTCCACGAGGGCAGGCACCGCTTAGCAGCGGACGACGGCTCCCGCGGGCGCCTCTCAGTCGAACTTCTCGCTCAGCACGCGCCGGATTTCCGCCTCGATCGGCCCCTTCATCGCCGACAGCAGGAAGCCCAGGTTGGCGGTGACCCGCAGGGTGTCGGCCAGCAGGGCGATCCTGCCGTCCACCCCGGAGCGGCTGAAGTTCAGCGTGTCGCCGTCCCAGCCGTAGTCCATGCCGAAGCGCTCGGCCAGTTTCTTCGCCACGTCCTCCACGGCCTTGCGGGCCTGCTTGGGCGTCTTGCTGTGCGCGTGCCGGATGTCGATGCTGGCCATGGGCGTGCTCCGTTGGACGGCGGCTATTCTCGCGGCCCGCGCCGCCGCTGCCAACCGGGGCTGTGCAAGCTGCGGCAACCTGATAGGCTGCTGCCGCGTGCAGAACCTGCGACTTCATTTTACAAATCGCTCGGCGCCCGACCGGCCGCTCACCACGGGCGTGCACCGGATCGTGCGCGAGGCTGCCGGCCTCATCGGCGTGGGCGATGCCGCGCAGGGCGCACTGCTGGCGCAGATCTGCGTGGACCGCCGCGGCCTGTGGCTACAGGTGGCCAACGGCATGCGCGGCGTGCACGTCAACGGCCGCCCGATCAAGCGCATGGCGGTGCTGCGTCCAGGCGACGCAGTGTACGTGGATGGGCTGGAACTGCTGGTGCAGGCCCCGCACCTGCGCGCCAGCGAAGCCGTCGCCGCCGAGACCGCGCCCGGCGACCCGCGCATCGTGCTGCGCGGGCTGGGCGGCGCCTATCACGGCCGCAGCATTTCCCTGGCCCAGCCCTGCCTGGTCGGCCGCAGCCGCGAGGCGACCATCCGGGTGGACGATCCGGCCTTTCCCGAGCGCCACTCCCTGCTGGAACTTCGCGGCGAGCGCGTCCTGCTGCGCGATCTGGGCTCGGGCGAAGGCGCGCGCGTCAACGGCGTCCAGGTGCACGATGCACTGCTGGCGGCGGGCGACCAGGTGGTGTTCGATGCCCAGCACCGTTTCGTGCTGGAAGTGCCGTGGGCGCCCAGCGCCAAACCGTCCGGTGACGCTGCCACCGAGCGCGACAGCACGCCGGAATCTGAGGTCGTCGACGCCCGCACGCGCAAGCGCGGCGTGGGACGCTGGCCGTGGCTGCTGCTGGCGGCCCTGCTGATGGCCGCCGCGCTCAGCGCGCTGCTGCTGTTCGGCGCCGGCTGAGCCGCTTCCACACCCGCCAGCCCAGCAGCGCGGCCAGGATGCCCGCGTACAGCAACGGCTCGCGGATGTCCGACTTCACCAGCCACCAGAAGTGCAGCACCGCCAGCACGCCGATGGCGTAGACGGCCTGGTGCAACAGCCCCCAGCGCCGGCCCAGCCGGCGCATCCAGCCCTGCGTGGACGTGACCGCCAGCGGCACCAGCAGCAGCCACGCGGCGAAGCCGACGGTGATATAGGGCCGCTTGACGATGTCCTCGAACACCTGTGTCCAGTAACCGCGCAGGTCCAGCGCCAAGTAGGCGGCCAGGTGCAGGGTGGCGTAGGCGAAGGCGTACAGCCCCAGCATCCGCCGGAAGCGCAGCAGCACCGTCTGCCCGGTCAGTTGCCGCAGCGGCGTGATGGCCAGCGCGATCATCAGCAGGCGCAGAGCCCACAGCCCGGTGCGGTGCTCGATCTCGGCCACAGGGTCCGCGCCCAGTGCATCGCCGCCGGTCCGCCAGACGTCGTGAATCTGCCAGACAAGAAGGGCCAGCGGCGCCAGCGCCAGCGCGTGGACGAGGGTCTTGGCGGTGGCGAGGCGGGGGGAGGTCGGGGGCATCGCGGTTGGGTGTCTTGTCAGGCCCGAGTGGGAGGGCGGTGCGTGTATGTCGATCGTCTTGATCCGTTCTACCGCATTTGGCGGAGGTTGCGGGTTAGGCGGCATGTTTGCGTGCCGGGAGGCATGGTGCGGATTGTTTGGACAGGGTGCCTCTCAGAAAAACCAGCGCCCACTCAATCCGCTGCGCATGAACGCAACGAACAAGCGCACTTGTTGCAGACACACCAGCCAAGGCACACACGGACTTCGCCGGCCCGTACCTCAACCCCTATCCCGTTCAGGCTGCTCAACCGGAAAGGCAAGCCAATGGCGAGCAGGAGCGCGCACTGCGCTCAATACCACTTCTTCAAATTCATCCCCGCATACATCGCCGCCACCTGATCCGCATAGCCGTTGAACATCCGCGTCGGGATGCGTTCGGCGAACAGCTTGCTCTTGCTGCCGGCGATGCGGCGCTCGGTCTTCTGGCTCCAGCGCGGGTGGTCGACGCTCGGGTTGACGTTGGAGAAGAAGCCGTATTCCGACGGTTGCAAGTCGTGCCAGGCGGTGCGCGGCATGCGTTCGACGAAGCGGATCTCCACGATCGACTTGATGCTCTTGAAGCCGTACTTCCACGGCACCACCAGCCGCAGCGGTGCGCCGTTCTGCTGCGGCAGCGGCTTGCCGTACAGGCCCGTGGCCAGCAGGGTCAGCGGATGCATGGCTTCGTCGATGCGCAGGCCCTCGCGGTAGGGCCAGTCGATGGAGGAATAGCGCACGCCGGGCATCTGCAGCGGGTCGGCCAGGGTGGTGAAGGCCACGTACTTGGCCTTGGCGGTGGGCTGGAACTTCTTGAGCACTTCGCCCAGCGGCACGCCCAGCCACGGGATCACCATCGACCAGCCTTCCACGCAGCGCAGGCGGTAGACGCGCTCCTCCGGCGCCAGGCCCTTCAGCAGGTCGTCCAGGGCCAGGGTGCCGGGCCGGGCGCATTCGCCGCCCACGGCCACCGACCAGGGCGAGGCGCGCAGGGTCTTCTTCGCCATCGAGGGGTCGGCCTTGCCGGTGCCGAACTCGTAGAAGTTGTTGTAGCTGGTGACGTCCTCGTAGCGGGTGGGCTCCTCGGCGGTGCGGAAGCCGGTACGGGCCTGCTCCGGCGTCACCGTGGCCCTAGGCGGAGCGGGGGGCTCAGCCTCGGCGCAGGCGGACAGCGCCAGGGCGGGGGCGAAGGCAAGGGTGCGCAGTAGTTCGCGGCGTTGCCGGTACACGGCCTCGTCGGTGATTTCGGAGGCGGGAATCCGCAGGGCATCGCGCAGGGACATGGCAGGCTCCGGCCGGGGACGGGATTTTGGACCCGCCCGCAGGGGAAAGGTTGCAGGCCCGGCAGCATGCGCGCCGCCGCGGTTCGCTGGCGTGAAGCCGCTCTTCCGGCGCGTCGGCCGAGCCTTGGTTGCTCCCGCAACTGATGCGCTGCGGCATACTAGGCGTCCCCCCGTACAGGTGCCCCATGACGCGCGCGTACAACTTCAGTGCCGGCCCCGCCACCCTGCCCGAGCCGGTGCTGCGGCAGGCGCAGGCCGAAATGCTCGACTGGAACGGCGTCGGCGCGTCCATCGTGGAGATCAGCCACCGCAGCCAGGATTTCATCGCCGTGGCCGCCGAGGCCGAGGCGGACCTGCGCAAGCTGATCGGCATCCCGGACGACTACGCGGTGCTGTTCCTCACCGGCGGCGCCACCACCCACCAGGCCCTGCTGGCGCTCAACTTCGCCGCGCCCGGGCAGGTGGTGGACTACGTGGTGACCGGGCACTGGGGCAAGACCGCGATCAAGCAGGTCCGGCCCTACGTCACTGTCAACGTGGCTGCCGACGGTGAGCCGGGCGGCTTCCGCGACATCCCGCCGCGCGAAGCCTGGAAGCTCAGTCCCGGCGCGGCCTACGTGCACATCACCGCCAACGAGACCATCCACGGCGTGGAGTTTCGCGACACCCCGGACGTGGGCGATGCGCCGCTGTTCGCCGATTTCAGTTCGTCCATCGCCTCCGAGCCGCTGGACGTGTCGAAGTACGGCGTGATCTACGCCGGCGCGCAGAAGAACCTGGGCCCGGTCGGCGTGGCGGTGGTGATCGTCCGCAAGGACCTGTTCGAGCGCGCCGGGCAGCCGCGCGCGGACATCTTCGACTACCGTTCGCATGCCGCGCGCGACTCCATGCTCAACACACCGCCGACCTGGAACTGGTACCTGGCCGGATTGGTGTTCAAGTGGATGCTGGCCGAGGGCGGAGTGGCCGAATTCGCCCGCCGCAATGCGCTGAAGTCGGCATTGGTGTACGAGGCCATCGACGCCTCCGGCGGCTTCTACCGGAACGAGGTGGCGCCGGCGGTGCGCTCGCGCATGAACATCCCGTTCTTCCTGCCGGATGAAATGCTGACCGCACGCTTCGTGGCCGAATCCAAGGCCGCCGGCCTGCTGGCGCTGAAGGGCCACAAGGCGGTGGGCGGCATCCGCGCCTCGCTGTACAACGCGCTGCCGGTGGAGGGCGCACAGGCGCTGGTGGAATTCATGCGCGATTTCCGGCAGCGCAACGGATGACCCGCAGCCGGATCGTGGAAGCGACGCAAGTCGCGACGGTCCATCGGTAAAGCTACATCGCGTCGCTCCCACAGGGATGCGACCGGATTACGGAAAAACTGTTATGGCCTCCAAGCCCACAAAACCCACCATGAAGACGGCCAAGGCCGCCAGGACCGCCAAGGGCAAGGCCGCCGAAACGGCGCCCGTACCCACGCCGGTCCTGTCCGACGTGCGTGCCAAGATCGACCAGATCGACCGCCAGATCCAGGCGCTGATCGCCGAGCGCGCGCATTTCGCCCACCAGGTGGGCAAGGCCAAGGGCAAGCTGGCCGCGGCGGTCGACTACTACCGCCCCGAGCGCGAGGCGCAGGTGCTGCGCATGGTGGTGGACCGCAACGTGGGCCCGCTGTCCGACGAAGTGCTGGTGCACGTCTTCCGCGAGATCATGTCCGCCTGCCTGGCGCAGCAGGAGCCGCTGAAGATCGGCT
>ERZ761602.4508-NODE-4508-length-17749-cov-4.831751_pt1 | contig 17749 bp, 17 predicted proteins | sample MGYA00512165_ERZ761602 | MGnify/ENA primary metagenome ERZ761602 (study PRJEB28899, sample SAMN02445085) | bioreactor sludge metagenome | biome: EBPR sludge; isolation source: Thorneside wastewater treatment plant | place: Australia: Brisbane, Thorneside... | reverse complement strand
AACTGACCGCTGCCTGATGTGTTGCCTTAGCTTGCCACCGCGGCGGCCAGCCGCATCGCGGCCAAAGCCAGGGCGGCGCGAGCCGTCCGGCGATGCCGACCGAGCCCTACCGTCCCGCCGCCCACGCCAATGGCGAGATCGGCGCGATGGCCATGATGCGTCCGGTTCGCCTGCCCGAGTGAGGGCGGCGGGCGGGCGGCCTTAAGGGATCAGCAGAACCCGGCCGACCGCCTTGCGGCTTTCGATATAGGCGTGGGCGGCCGCCGCCTCGCTGAGCGGATAGGTCGAGTCGATCAGCACGCTCAGCCGTCCGGCGGCGACCTCGCCGATGAGGCGCTGGATGTTGTCGTGCACGCGATCGGTCGCGATCTCGGCGCCGAGGAAGACGCCGGTGAGCGAGCGGTTGCCGGGCATCAGCGAGCTGACGTCGACCTTCTGCGGCTCGCGCCCGGCATTGCCGACAAGCGAGATGCGGCCGCGATAGGCGAGCGAGGCGAGCGAGGACGGCAGCGTCGCGCCGCCGACCGGATCGACGACCAGGTCGACGCCCTTGTTGCCGGTCAGGCGCATGATCTCCTGCGCCACGTCGGCGCGGGCATAGTCGATGCCGTGGTCGAGGCCGAGCGGCGTCAGCTTCGCCAGCCGCGCCTCGCTGGAGGCCGTCGCGATCACCGTCGCGCCGGCCTGCTTGGCGAGCTGGATCGCGGCGATACCGACGGCGCTGGCGCCGGCCTGGACCAGCACCGTCTCGCCGGCCTTCAGGCGGCCGAACTCGAAGAGGCATTCGTGCGCCGTACCGAAGGGCACGGGGATGGCCGCGGCGATCCTGATGTCCATGCCGTCCGGCACCGGCCAGGCGGTACGCGCCGCCACGACGCGCAGTTCGGCGTGGCTGCCGAAGGCGTTGACGGTGACGACCCGCTGGCCGGGCTTCAGATCGCCGACCTCGCTGCCGACTTCGAGGATCGTGCCCGCCGCCTGATAGCCGACGATGTGCGGCCGGCCCGCCATCGCGCCGCCGCCGCGGTTGAGCGTGTCGCCGCCCTCGATGGACACGGCCTCGACGCGGATGAGCACGCCCTGGGGAAAGAGCTGCGGGTCCGGCACGTCCTCGTATTTGAAGACGTCGGGCGCCCCGGTCTCGTAGTAGACGGCGGCTTTCATGCGGCTTCTCCCTTGATGGACGGCAGCCTGTCAGATCAGCTTGGTTTCGGCGAGCCGCCTGCGCGCATCGGCCGCGATCTCGGCCGGCGCGGCGCCCGCCGAGCGCATCTGGCGGCGCGCCGCGGCGATGTCGTCGAGCGCCGGGCCCCAGGCGGCGGGGAACGCCTCCTCAAGCCGTTCGCGCACGATCGCGGCGAGCGCCGGGCTGCCGCCGCCGGTGCCGGCGGCGATCACCAGCGCGCCCCGCGTCACCACCGACGGGGTGTGGAAATCGCACAGCGGAAGATCGTCCTCGACATTGACGAGCGCCTTGGCGGCCCGGGCGAGCCCGTAGAGATCGGCGGCGGCGCGCGGGTCGATGTCGGCGATCCACAGGAGATCGAGCGCGGCGAGATCGCCCGCGTCCGGCAGGCGGGGGATGAGCATGTCGCCCGCCACAGCGATCAGTTCGCCGCCCGGCGCGTCGGAGAAGAGTTCCGGCGCGGCGCCCAGACGGCGGAACCATTCGAGCCGGCGCACCGCGAGCGCGCCGCGCCCGGCAAGGCCGACCCTGAGCCGCGCGGCGTCCAGCATGATCGGGATCATGGCTCAGGCGCTCCGTGCCGCATCGCCCTCGTCCGCCGCCGCCGCATGGTCCGCCGCGGCGCGGGCGAAGGCCTCGCCGATGAGCAGCAGCGCCGGGCCGTCGCCGGCGCGCCCGGCGAGCGCCTCCAGCGATCCGAGCGATCCGCCCGCGACGATGCCGCCGCGCGATGCGCCCTCGACCAGAACCGCCGGGCGTCGCGCCGGAACCCCGCGCGCGATGAGCGCATCGCGAATGCGTACGGCTTCCGCCTTGCCCATATAGACAACCGCCGTGTCGGCAGCGGCGGCGGCATCGGCCCAGCTGTCGTCGGCCTCTGCCCCGCGCGCCAAGGCGGGCGTCACGAAGGCGACCGAGCGCGACAGGCGGCGATGGGTGAGCGACTGCGCGATCTCGGCGGCGGCAGCGAACCCGGCGCTGACGCCCGGCACGACCTCATGGGGAACGCCGGCGGCGCGCAGCGCGTCAATCTCCTCCTGCGCCCGTCCGAACAGCATCGGATCGCCGCCCTTGAGCCGGACGATGACGCGGTGATGACGCGCCGCACGCACCAGAAGGCGGTTGATGACCGCCTGATCGGTAGAGGGACGGCCCGCGCGCTTGCCCACCGCAAGCCTTCGGGCCCGAGGCGCCAGGGCCAGCACCTCGTCCGTCACCAGCGCATCGTGGAGCACGAGATCCGCCTCGGCGAGCAGGCGCGCCGCCCGCAGCGTCAGCAGATCGGCCGCGCCCGGCCCCGCGCCGACGAGATAGACAGTCCCGGTCATCACGCCGCCTCGCGGATCATGCCGGCAGCCGCCGTCTGGTTGGAGACCGGATCGATCAGCACGAAGGCGCCGGTCGCCGGCCGCGCGCCATAGAGATCGCCGAGAATCGCGTCGCGGGTCTTGATGCGGACCGAGGCGATGTCGTTGAGCTTCAGCCCGCTCGCTTCGCTCACCTCGGCAAGCTCCGTCATCTCGCGCACGAAGACGATGGACTCGATCAGCGCCTGGGTGGTGCGCGTCGCCTGGCGGAGCAGGTAGCGCCGTCCCTTTTCCCAGGGCGCCTCGTCCAGCCAGCACAGATCCGCCGTAACGGACTTGACCGCCTGCGCATCCTGCGAGGTCAGCGTATCGCCGCGCCCCAGATCGAGATCGCGGTCGAGGACAATGCTGACCGACTGGCCTTCAGCGGCGTCGGCGCGGCTGCCGTCATAGGTGCGGATGGATTCGACGACCGCGCTCTGGCCGGACGGCATGGCGACGACCTCGTCGCCCGGCTTCACCACGCCGGACTCGACCCGGCCCGCATAGGCCCGCGCGCCGTTCGCCATGCGCAGCACACGCTGCACCGGCAGGCGGAATGCCGCGCTGACACCCCGCGCCGCTTCGATGGTCTCAAGGATTTCAAGAAGCGGCGGCCCCTCATACCAGGGCGTATGCGGCGAGCGGGCCGCGACGTTGTCGCCATGCTTGGCGGCCAGCGGCACATAGACAGGATCGGCGATTGCGAGCGTCCGGGCGACCCGTTCGAAGTTCTCGCGGATCTCCTCGAAGACCGCCCGCGACCAGCCCGTGAGGTCCATCTTGTTGACGGCGACGATGACTTTCAGGCCCATGAGCGCGGCGATGGTCGCGTGGCGGCGCGTCTGCGCCTTCAGGCCCTTGCCGGCGAGGCGGCTGGCGTCGATCAGGATGATCGCGACTTCCGCATTGCTGGCCGCCGTCACCATGTTGCGCGTGTACTGCTCGTGGCCGGGCGCGTCGGCGATGACGAAGGAGCGGCGCGGCGTCGCGAAGTAGCGATAGGCGACATCGATGGTGATGCCCTGCTCGCGTTCCGATTCAAGCCCGTCGGTGACGAGCGCGAGGTCGATGTCGCCGTCCTGAAGCGCCGACTGGGCGCCGCGCGCCGTGGTCAGCGCCGCGACCTGATCGCGCAGCAGGCCCTTGGAATCGAACAGCAGCCGTCCGATCAGCGTCGACTTGCCGTCATCGACGCTGCCCGCCGTGATGAAGCGCAGGACGCCCGGTTCGCCGTCGAACGCGCCGGCGGGAGGTTGGACGGCGCGCATCAGAAATACCCCTCGCGCTTGCGGCGCTCCATGGCGGCCTCGTTGGCGCGGTCGTCCATGCGGGTCGCGCCGCGTTCGCTGAGATCGGAGAGTTCGGTTTCGATCAGGATGTCCTCGACCGTCGCGGCGGTGCTTTCCACCGGGCAGGTGCCGGTGATGTCGCCCACCGTGCGGAAGCGCACCGAGACGCGCTCGACCGTCTCGCCGACGCGCGGCGGGGTCAGGGCCGTCGCCGGGACGAGCAGCCCGTCGCGACGCACCACGTCGCGCGGATGGGCGAAGTAGAGGGAGGGGAGCGCGATGCCCTCGCGGCCGATATAGGTCCACACATCCCGCTCGGTCCAGTTCGACAGCGGGAAGACGCGCATGTGCTCGCCCGGATTGATGCGCGCGTTGTAGAGGCTCCACAGTTCGGGCCGCTGGGCCTTCGGGTTCCAGGCGCCGAACTCGTCGCGGTGCGAGAAGATGCGTTCCTTGGCGCGGGCCTTTTCCTCGTCGCGACGGGCGCCCCCGATGAGCGCGTCGAACTGGAACTCCTCGACCGCCTCCAGCAGCGTCACCGACTGCGCCGCGTTGCGGGAGGCTTCCGCCTTGGCGAGCTTCACCGTCCCGCGCACGATCGAGTCCTCGACCTGGCGGACGATCAGCCGCTCGCCATGACGGCGCGCCTCGGCGTCGCGGAATTCCAGCACCTCGGTGAAGTTGTGCCCGGTATCGACGTGCAGCAGGGGGAAAGGCAGCTTTTCCGGCCAGAAGGCCTTTCGCGCCAGATGAAGAACGGTGGCCGAGTCCTTGCCGCCCGAAAAGAGCAGCGCGAGGCGCGTGCGCTCGCCCGCAGCCTCACGGATGATGTGGATCGCTTCCGATTCCAGCCGGTCGAGATGGCTGAGGCGGGGGCTCGACTTGATGAGGGCGCTCATGCCGCGCTTTCCAATGACTGGGCGGATGGCTGCTCGTGCAGTCCGCATTCCTTCTTGTCCGCCTGCTCCCACCACCAGCGCCCGGCGCGCGGGTCTTCGCCGGGGCGAATGGCGCGCGTGCACGGCTCGCAGCCGATCGAGGGATAGCCGCGCGCATGGAGCGGATTGAGCGGGACCTCGAAACGGGCGGCGTAGGCGAGCACGTCCTCCCAGCTCCAGTCGGCGAGCGGGTTGAACTTCGCCATGCCGCGGGCCGTGTCGGTCTCTTCCTCGGGAAGGGCGCCGCGCGTCACCGCCTGGTCGCGGCGCTGGCCGGTGAGCCAGGCGCTGCGGCCGGCGAGCGCGCGGTTCAGCGGCTCCACCTTGCGGATGAAGCAGCAGGCCTTGCGCAGCTCCAGGCTCTCGTAGAAGGCGTGCGCGCCGTGGGCGGCGACATGGGCTTCGACCTCGGCCGCGACGGGGCGCATGACCTCGATCTCGATGCCGTAGCGCGCCCTGGCCTCGCCGATCATGCCGAGCGTTTCGGCATGGAGCCGGCCCGTGTCGAGCGTGAAGACGCGGATCGGCAGGCCGGCGCGGGCGATGAGATCGGTCAGCACCATGTCCTCGGCGGAAAGGCTGCTGGCGAAGGCGGCGTCGGGATGGGCGGCGGCGATGCGTGCGAGCAGCTTGCGCGTGCGCACGATCTTCGCCTCGCGCGCCGCCGCCGCACGATCGGCGAGCGCCGGCGTGCGGCCATCGGAGGCGTCCTGGTAAGCGATGCTGAAGTCCTCGAAAGCCCGGGCCGCAGCCTCGGCGTCGCGGCCGGGCGCGAGGGCGAAGGCGTCGAAGCCGGCCCGGGCCAGATAGAAGAGCTGGTCGCGCAGCACCTCGCCGATGGCGCGCAGCTCGCCCGTCCATCCGTAGCGGCGGCGCAGCAGGGCACCGATCGAGTAGCCGCGCCCGTCGGTGAATTTCGGGAACTCCACCGCGACGAGGGCAAGGCCCGCCAGACGGTCCTTGAGGATCGCAGGGTCTTCGGCAGGGCCGAGCCAGACGCCGGTCCGGCCGGAGCGCCCGCCCAGCGCCTCGCCGCGCGCAATCCAGTCGGCCGCCGGGATGATGACATCGCCGTCCGGCAGCGGCGCGCCGGATTCGCGCACCAGCGTGAAGCCATCGCCGGCGACGACGGCGCGGCGATCGGCGAGGCGAACGAGCCGGCTCATGCCGCTACCGCCTTTTCGGGATAGGCGGCCGCCTTGAAGGGCGCGACGCCGATCCGTTCGGCGGTGTCGATGAAGCGTTCGCCGGGGGTCCGGTGAGCGAGATAGACGCCGACGAGGCGCTCGACCATGCCCGGCACGTCTTCGAACTTGATCGAGCGGCCGAGGATCGTACCGAGGGCGACCTTGCTGTCCGAGCGGCCGCCAACGAGGATCTGGTACCATTCCTCGCCGTTCTTATCGACGCCAAGCACGCCGATATGGCCGACATGGTGGTGGCCGCAGGAATTGATGCAGCCGGAAATCTTGATCGCCAGCTCGCCGATCTCTTCCTGACGCGCCGGGCTGAAGCGTTCCTGGATCGCGGTCGCGATGGGAATGGCGCGGGCGTTGGCGAGGGCGCAGAAATCGCCGCCGGGGCAGGCGATGATGTCGGTGACAAGGCCGACATTGGGTTCGGCGAGACCCGCCTCCTCGGCCGCCTGCCAGAGCGCGAAGAGATCCTTGCGCGCCACATCCGAGAGGATGAGGTTCTGGTGGTGCGAGACCCGGAGTTCGCCGAGCGAGAAGCGGTCGGCAAGATCGGCCGCCGCGTCCATTTCGGCGTCGGTCGCATCGCCGGGCGCCGGGCCGGTGCGCTTGAGGCTGAGCGTGACGGCGGCATAGCCGGGGCGCTTGTGGGCGACGACGTTGCGCCGCAGCCAGGCGTCGAAGCGCCTGTGCGCGAGACGCAGCGCCGCAAGGTCGGCATAGGCCTCGTCGTCGGGAAGATAGGCCGGCGGCGCGAAGCAGGCGGCGATGCGGGCGAACTCGTCTTCGGATATCTGCGCGATGCCGCCCTTGAGGTGCGCCCACTCCGCCTCGACATCGGCGGCGAAGCGCTCCGGCCCGATCGCCTCGACCAGGATCTTGATGCGGGCCTTGTAGAGATTGTCGCGGCGGCCCCAGCGATTATAGGCGCGCAGCACCGCCTCGGTGTAGGTCAGCATCTCGCGCCAGGGCAGGTCGCGCTTGATGACGGGTCCGATGCGCGGCGTGCGTCCCTGACCGCCACCGGCGCTGACATCCATCACCACCTCGCCCGCCGCGTCGTGGCGCAGCTCGAAGGCGAGATCGTGGACGCCGGTCGCCGCGCGGTCTTCGGCGGCGCCGTTGAAGGCGACCTTGAACTTGCGCGGCAGGTAGGCGAACTCCGGATTGAAGGTCGACCACTGGCGCATCAGCTCGCAATAGGGGCGCGGGTCGATGCGCTCGTCGGCGGCAACGCCTGCCAGATGGTCGGTCGTCGTGTTGCGGATGCAATTGCCGCTGGTCTGGATGGCGTGCATCTCGACGGTGGCGAGAAGGGCGAGGATGTCGGGCGCCTGCGCCAGGTCGATCCAGTTGTACTGGATGTTCTGCCTCGTGGTGAAATGGCCGTAGCCGCGGTCGTAGTCGCGGGCGATGCGGGCGAGGACGCGGAGCTGGTCCGAGGAGAGCATGCCGTAGGGGATCGCGACGCGGAGCATCGGAGCGTGGCGCTGGACGTAGAGGCCGTTCTGGAGCCTGAGCGGCTTGAACTCGTCCTCGCTGAGCTCGCCGGCGAGGAAACGCCGGGTCTGGTCGCGGAACTGGTCGACCCGTTCCTCGACGATCAGCTTATCGACGGCGTCGTAACGATACATGGGCCACGCACTAAAAATGACGATGGGACCAGCGCGGGCGATGAGGCCCGGCTTGCCGAATTCGATCCAGGCTGAAATAACCCCTCGCGCCCGCGCGGACCACTTGTATGCCGCTTAAGCCACACTTAAGCGATGCGGCGTGGCGGCGGGGGCTCTTCCCATGGCACCGGCCGCCAGAGCCGCCCATGTGCGTCACTTCCCGGCCGATCCCGGCCCCGGACCAGGACTTTCCCAATGAGTTCCAGCGATAGCGCCGAGACGACCGCCGCCAAATCCGGCGGGCCGACCACCGAGACCGTGCTGGAGGTCAGGCACTGGACGGACCGGCTGTTCTCGTTCCGGATCACCCGCCCGGCCTCGTTCCGCTTCCGTTCGGGCGAGTTCGTGATGATCGGCCTGGTCATCGCCGGCAAGCCGCTGCTGAGGGCCTATTCGATCGCCAGCCCGGCCTGGGACGAGGCGCTGGACTTCTACTCCATCAAGGTCGAGGGCGGGCCGCTGACCTCGCACCTGCTGAAGATCGAGCCGGGCGACACCGTGCTGCTGGGGCGCAAGCCGACGGGGACGCTGGTGCTGGATGCCCTCACCCCCGGCAAGCGGCTATACCTCTTCTCCACCGGCACCGGCATCGCCCCCTTCGCCTCGCTGATCCGCGACCCGGACACCTATGAGCGCTACGAGGAAGTGATCCTCACCCATACCTGCCGCCAGACGGCGGAGCTGGCCTATGGCGAGCACCTGGTGGCGACGACGCGCGAGGACCCGCTGGTCGGCGAGATGACGGCGGGCAAGCTGCGCCACTATACCAGCGTCACCCAGGAGGCCGGGCCGCGCATGGGGCGCATCACGTCGCTGATGGAGAGCGGGCAGCTGTTCGCCGATCTCGGCGTGCCGCCGCTCGATCCGGCCTCGGACCGGGCGATGATCTGCGGCTCGATGGCGATGATCGCCGACACCAAGGCGCTGCTGGAGAAGGCGGGCCTCAAGGAAGGCTCGAACGCCCAGCCGGCCGAGTTCGTGATCGAGCGCGCCTTCGTCGGCTAGACCGGGTCAGATTCCCGCGCCGATGTCGGCGTCGCCCTGGCCGGCCTCCTCGCGGATCCAGTCCATGAACGCCTTGAGGCCGGGCGAGAGCGAGCGGCCGCGCCGCCACACCAGCCAATAGGCGAAATTGATCGGCGTCTCGGCGTTCTCGAAGGGGGTGATGAGCCGCCCGGCGGCGATGTCGGCGGCGGCGAGCTGGCCCTTGGCGAGGGCGATGCCCTTGCCGGCGATCGCCGCCTCGACCACCAGGCTCGACTGATTGAAGCGCAGGCCCCTGCGGGCGTGCTCGACGTCGAGGCCGCGGGCCATCAGCCACATCGGCCAGGTCGGGCACGAGGGGTCGCGGTCGGGGCTGTCGTCGTGCAGGAGGGCGAAGCGGGCGATGTCGGCCGGGCTCTTCAGCGCGCCGTCGCCCTCGATCAGCGAGGGCGAGCAGATCGGCACCACGGATTCGGTGAGCAGCATCTGGGCCTGCGAGTCGGCATAGCCGCCCGCCCCGTAGCGGATGGCGAGATCGACGTCGGCGACCGCGAAATCGACGAGGCCCATATCGGCCGAGACCCAGACCTCGATGTCGGGGTGCAGGGCCTTGAAGCGCTCGAGCCTTGGGACCAGCCATTTGATGGCGAAGGAGGGGGCGACCGAGACCGAGACGCGGTGGCCGCGCAGCGGCAGGCGCATGATGCGGGCGGCGTCGCCCAGGCTCGCCATCGCGGCGGCGACATGGACGAGGGCCGCCGTGCCGGCGTCGGTCAGCTCGACCCGGCGGCCGAGGCGGCGGAAGAGCGGCTGGCCGGCGAACTCCTCCATCTGCTGGATGTGCTGGCTGACGGCAGCCGGGCTGACCCCCAGCTCGTCGGCGGCGCGCGCAAAGCTGAGATGCCGCCCGGCGGCCTCGAAGGCGCGCAGCGCGTGGAAGGGCGGCAGGCGCAGCGTGGTGTCGTGCTCGTCGATGGCGGCCATCGCCCCCCTCTAGCCGATGCGGCGGTTGCTGCCTATATTGGGTGCGTCGTCAACCAACGGAAGGAGGTGATCCAGTGTCTCATTGCAAGAAGCCGCGTCTGCCGGCCATGGGTCTCTGGTCTGTCGCCTCCGGCACGGACCGCCGCGCCTGATCTGAAGGCGCCCAAGGGTCCAGACCGGATTCGCGGATTCGCGAGGAAAGGGCCGTCCCCTGAAATGGGGGCGGCCCTTTCTGTTTGCGCCGACGGGCAGCCGCGCGGCCCGTCGCGGAAACCCTCGCGCAATTTTGTGAGCCGGTCGCGGCATAAAGCATCTTCGTTCCTCGCCCTCCCCCGGGGGGAGGGGGGGTATGACGCCGCCTTCATGGACTCGTGCCAGGGCGTGTCGGGACAGCTTTGGAAGTTCGTCCAGTAAACCGAACCTGGGCGGCGGCGTGTCTAGCGTCACGCCTCCGAAACCTCCACCACCACGCTCCCCCGCTTGCGCCCGCTATCGGTGCGGCGGTGGGCGTCGGGCAGGGCCTCGAACGGCACGATGGAGTCTATGACCGGGCGGAATGCGCCGGCCGCCGCCAACTGCACCAGTTCGGCCACGTCCTCTTTGCGCTCCGCTGCCGGTCCGGCGATTGATCGCCTGGTCCCCTTGGGCCGCGCCATCATGTCGCCAAGCCCGCCAGCGAGGCTGAGATAGCGGCCGTGCTCGTTCAGCGATGCGTGGCAGCCGGAAAAATGCGTGATGCCTACGGCGTCGGCGATCACGTCATAGGTCTCGCCGGTGCCGAGATAGGCCCCGCGCGTATAGTCGATCGCCGCGTCCGCGTTCAGGCTGCGCACCAGATCCAGATTGGCTGTGCTGGCGACGCCCGCCACCCATGCGCCCTGCTGCCGCGCGAGTTGCACCATCGCGCTGCCGACCGCGCCTGACGCGCCGATCACCAGCATGCGCTCGCCCTGCTTCAACCCTGCGCGCCGCAGAAAATGCAGCGCTGTCGATCCGCCGAAACAAAGGGCCGCACCCTCGGCAAAGCTCATGGACTCAGGCTTCAGGGCGATCCGGCCATCGGCCGGCATCACGCGGTATTCCGCATGCGCGCCCATCGCGACGCCTGGAAAGGCGATCACCGCATCACCCGGCTTGAACGCCGTGACGCGGCCACCCACAGCGGCAATGACACCCGACAGTTCCGTGCCCAGTACGCGGCGGCGCGGCCCTGTGAACCCCAGCGCCAGGCGGGCCATCGTCTTCATGCCTGCAGGGACCCTCAGCGCCCGCACGCGCACATCCCCCGACGAAACGCTCGTCGCCACCACACGGATCAGCACTTCGCCCGGTTTCGGCCTCGGCTGCGGAACTGTCTCCAGCGTCAATGTCTCCGGCCCGCCATAGCGACGGCACATCCAGGCCCGCATCGTGCTCGTGCGCCTCCCCGCCGCAGCCGCAAAGGCGCGTTCAGGCATTATAGGAATATTTGCTGAAATCGTCAAGAATCACGCAGCGGCCGGAGACCGCCTGCGTCGCAGTGCTTCGTGCCAAGGCCCCTTCAGCACTCAGGAGGCGCGAACACACCCGCGCGTGCTTCGCCGGGCGCCTTCCCCCGATGGAGGAAGGAAATCGGACGCGGTGCGGCCTTTGCGGTCAGAACACCTCGTGGAAGAGGGCGATCATCGAGGTCCAGGCGCGGTGGTCGGCCACGGCGTCGTAGGCGATGCCGGGCATGGCGAGGCGGGCGGCGGCGGGGTTGGTGAAGCTGTGCTGCACGCCGCCATAGAGGTGAAGCTGCCAGTCGGCCCTGGCCGCCGTCATCTCGGCAACGAAGGCGTCGCGCTGGGCCGCGGGGACGATGGGATCGTCGGCGCCGATCAGCGCCAGCACCTTCGCCTTGATCGCGCCGGGCGCGGCGGGGGCGACGGTGCCGAGGCCGGAATGGAAGCCGACCGCGGCCTTCAGGTCGAGCCCGGCGCGGGCCATGTGCAGCGCCATCGTGCCGCCGAAGCAATAGCCGATGGCGGCGACGCGGGTGGGATCGGCCTCAGGCTGGGCCAGCAGGATGTCGAGCCCCGCCTGGCCCAGCGCGAGGATGCGATCCGGCGCCGCCGACAATTCGCCGATGCGGGCCATCATCTGCGCCCGGTCGGGCAGCCACTGGCCGCCGCCGTTATAGTCGAGCGCGAAGGCGATGAAGCCGAGTTCGGCGAGCCGCGCCGCGACGGCGCGGGCGTGATCGTCGAGGCCGGGGCCTTCATGGGCGATGAGGATCGCCGGGCGCTTGCCGACGCCCTTGCCGACGCAAAGCGTGCCGATCATCTGCCGCCCGTCGGCGGCGTAGGGGATGTGGGTCGTCTGCATGGGCCTCTCCCGTTCTTCTGCCGCGCCACGATAGGCCGGTGCGGGGCGCGCGCAAGCGGGCCGGCCGATGCACCCTCATTCGATGCGCGTGAGGCGCGGGTCATCGACCAGGAACATGGCGGCGATGATCGCGTCGGTTTCCGGCCGGTCGACGTCAATTCCCTTCGCAGCCGCCTTCTTCCGCCGCTCAGCCGCCCATTTCGCCGCCGAGTCGAGCGAGCGTTGCGTCTTCTTTCCGACGGTGGACTTCACCTTGAGTATCGAGTGCTGTCTGGCGTCGCGTCTTGGCGACGTGAACTTGACCAGCGCCCCCTGAAGTTCCGTCGTGCAGCCATAGACCGGCTGATTGCCGTTCACCGCCGCCCATGACGGCGCGATATGCCCCGGCAGGGCCGAGAAGCAGGCCGCGAACACGACATAGGCGGCGTTTCCGGCGGTCATGTCCTGAAGATGGTCGATGAGGTCGCGGATCTTGATCTTCGAACCCTGATTGTCGGTGAGCTTCAGATAGTCCTCGCCCGGGTGCTTTTTGTGACGTGGGCCATAGAAATCGCCGCCATGGGCGAAGACGACGAAGATGTCGCCCGGTTCGACGGCCTTGCCGCCCCGTTCCTCCGCGAAGAAGACCGAACAGGCATCGACCTGGATGCCGCTGATCTTCTGCGGCACGAAGCACTGGGCGAGATGGGCGGAATCCTCGCGCAGATCGGCGCGCCTGCCCTTGGCGGGCGGCTTCTTCGCCACCCTCGGGAACGGGACATAGACGTGGAGCGTCGCCATCGGGCACCTCCGCCGCGCGGCGCGCCCCTGGCGGGCGGCCTTGGAGCGCCGAGGCGATCACGGTCCGCCGCCGCCCTCAAGGCGCGCGGCGTCGCTGCGCCGATCGGTCGCCCCCGGCGCGGGCGCAAGCGGGCCGGCGTTTGCGGGACGGGCGATCCGTGCCATGACGCTTCCCAACAAGAACCGCCGCAGGGAGAAAAGCCATGACCGATCCGATGTTCGACCTTACCGGAAAGATCGCGCTGATCACCGGCGGCAGCCGGGGGCTCGGCTTGCAGATGGTGCGGGCCTTCGCGGCGCGCGGCGCGGATGTCGTCATCGCCAGCCGCAAGCTGGCGAACTGTGAAGCCGTCGCCGACGAGGTGCAGGCGATGGGGCGCCGGGCCATGGCGGTTTCCGTCAACATGTCGCGCTGGGAGGACGCCGAGCGTCTGGTCGAGACCGTCTATGCCGCCTGGGGCCGCGTCGACATTCTGGTCAACAATGCCGGCATGGGGCCGCGCGTCGCCAGCCACGACTATACCGAGGCGCTGTTCGACAAGGTGATGGACCTCAATTTCAAGGGGCCGTTCCGGCTGGGCGCGCTGGTCGCCAAGCGCATGTTCGACGGCGCGGGCGGCACGATCATCAACGTCTCGTCGTCGGGCGCGCTCTATCCCCTGCCCGAGGTCGTGCCCTATTCCGGCGCCAAGGCGGCGCTGAACGCGATGACCGTTTCCTTCGCGCGCGAATACGCGCCCAAGGTGCGCGTCAACACGATCTCGCCGGGGCCGTTCCTCACCGACATCGCCAAGGCCTGGACGCCGGAAGCGCGCGAGACTGCGACCAACGCGCTGGGCCGGCCGGGGCGGCCCGAGGAGATCGTCACCGCCGCGCTGTTCCTGGCGAGCCCGGCATCGAGCTTCACGACCGGGGCGATCATCCGCGTCGACGGGGGTTCGTAAGGCGGGGCTGAAGGGGCTGGATGGCCGGGTCGAGCCCGGCCATGAGGACGGATGAGGCCGACGGGCTTCGCGGCGTCAGGCCTCCATCTCCTCGCGCAGCATTTCCAGTTCCAACCAGCGGTGTTCGGCGGCCTCGCGTTCGGCGCGGGCGGCGTCGAGGCGGGCGCTGGCCTCAGTGAAGCCCTTGGGGTCGCGGGCGTAGAAGGCGCCGTCGGCGAGCCTGTCCTCCAGCGCCGCGATCTCGGCGGCGAGCCCCTCGATGCGCCCGGGCAGGGTTTCGAGCGCGTGCTTGTCCTTGAAGGAGAGCTTGCGCGCCGGGGCGCGCGGGGCGGCCTCGGCCTTGGGCGCCTTCGCCAAAGCGGCGGGTTTCGCGGCGGCCTTCGCGCCGACGCCGGCACCGCGCTGGGCGACCATGTCGCTGTAGCCGCCGGCATATTCGACGAAGCGGCCCTCGCCTTCCGCCATGACGATCGAGGTCGCGACGCGGTCGAGGAAGTCGCGGTCGTGGCTGACCAGCAGCACGGTGCCGGGATAGTCGGTCAGCACTTCCTGGAGCACGTCGAGAGTTTCGAGGTCGAGATCGTTGGTCGGCTCGTCGAGCACCAGCAGATTGCTCGGCCGCGCGAAGGCCCGCGCCAGCAGCAGCCGTCCGCGCTCGCCGCCCGAGAGCGCGCGCACCTTCTGGCGCACCTGTTCGGGGGCGAAGAGGAACTCCTTCAGATAGCCGACCACATGGCGGGTGACGCCGCCGACGCTGAGCGTGTCGCTGCCGCCGCCGGTGAGCGTGTCGGCGACCGAGAGATCGGGATCGAGCGCGGCGCGCTGCTGGTCGAGCCAGGCGAGTTCGACATTGGCCCCGAGCGTCACCGTGCCGGCGTCGGGGTCGAGCCGCCCGGTCAGCAGTTTCAGCAGCGTCGTCTTGCCCGCGCCGTTGGGGCCGACCACGCCGACCCGGTCGCCGCGCAGGATGCGGGTGGAGAAGTCGCGGACGATGGCCGCATCGCCATAGGATTTCGAGATCGACTTCGCCTCGATCACGCGGGTGCCCGAGGCCGCGCCCTCGGTCGCCGCCATGACCGCCGCGCCCGCCGCCTTGCGCTGCTCGCGCCGCGTGGTGCGCAACGCATTGAGCCCGGCGAGGCGGCCCTGGTTGCGCTTGCGCCGCGCGGTGACGCCATAGCGCAGCCAGTCTTCCTCGCGGGCGATCTGGCGGTCGAGCTTGTGGCGCTCGGTCTCCTCCTGGGCCAGCACCTCGTCGCGCCAGGCCTCGAAGGCGGAAAAGCCGCGCTCCATGCGCCGCGTGCGGCCGCGATCGAGCCAGACGACGGCGCGCGAGAGCCGTTCGAGGAAACGGCGGTCGTGGCTGATGAGGACGAGGGCCGAGGACATCGACTGAAGCTCGCGCTCCAGCCATTCGATGGCCGGCAGGTCGAGATGGTTGGTCGGCTCGTCCAGCAGCAGGATGTCCGGGGAGGGGGCGAGCGTGCGGGCGAGCGCCGCGCGGCGGGCCTCGCCGCCCGACAGATGCGCCGGATGCTCGGCCCCGGTGAGGCCGAGCTCGTTGAGGAGATAGAGCGCGCGGTGCGGATCGTCGCCCTCGGCGAGTCCGGCCTGGACAAAGGCGAGGACGCTCTCGAAGCCCGAGAGGTCGGGCTCCTGCGGCAGGTAGCGGATGGTGGCGGCGGGGTCGGCGAACCGCTCGCCGCCGTCGGCCTCGATCAGCCCGGCGGCGATCTTCAGCAGCGTCGACTTGCCCGAGCCGTTGCGCCCGACCAGCGCCAGGCGGTCGCCCGCGCCGACGACGAACTCCGCCCCGTCGAGGAGCGGCGCGCCGCCGAAGGTGAGGCGGATATCGCGGAGCTGAAGCAGGGGTGCGGCCATGAGGCGCGCCTTATGCCCGCTCGGCGTGGCAGGAACAACACACTCCTGCAGCGCTCTGGCCGCAGGGGGGGAACCGAACCCCGCCGGCGGCGTCTCATGCTCGCGGCCCACGCCCGAGGACGGTCATCGTCCGGCGCGGCGCCGGTGCCCTGCGCGGTACATTACGGAAGGTAACGACACATGACGACATCGACGCGGCATGCCCTGCGCATGCTGATGGTTTCCTGCGCCCTGACGGCGCTCGCCGCCCCCGCCTTCGCCAACGGCCAGGGCACGCCCATCGAACCGGCGCCGGACTCGCCGGCCCCGGTGATGATTCCCAGCGCACCCGAACCCGCGCCCGTGATGGCGGCGCCGCGCGCCCGCTGGAGCGGCCTCTATATCGGCGGCCATGCCGGCTATGCCTTCATGGCGGGCGGCGACGACGAGACGATCTTCTTCGACACCGATCGCGACGGCGCCTATGGCGACGCCGTGCGCGACGTGGCGGACGCGGACATCTTCGCGCCCGGCTTCTGCAACGGCACGGCGGCCGGCGCCAGCGCGGCGGCCGGATGCGACGACGACAGCGGCGGCCTCGATGCGGGCCTGCGCATCGGCTATGACTGGGACATGGACGGCTTCGTCCTCGGCGCGCTGCTGGAAGGCAGCTATGTCGACATGTCGGACAGCGTGACGGCGTTCTCGACCGCGCCGGACGCCTATCAGTTCACGCGCGATCTCAACTTCCTGGGCGCAGCGCGGCTGCGCGCCGGCGTGACGCTCGCCGACGACTGGCTGCTCTATGCCACGGGCGGCATCGCCTATGGCAGCATCGACCGCAGCTTCACCGCCACCAACGCCGTCAACAGCTTCACCGAGATCGAAGACAATGGCGGCGACGGTTCGTGGGGCTGGCAGGCCGGCGGCGGCATCGAGACCATGCTGGACGACAATTGGAGCCTGGGCGCGGAATACCTCTACACCAGCCTCGGCGACGACGCCTACGCGATCGCCGTCGGCCCCGGCACCGCGCTGCCGACCGATGCGTTCCTGCTGGTCGACGCCGGCGGCACGAACACGATCCGCGACGACGACCGCTTCGAGATCCACTCGGTGCGGGCCGTGCTGAACTACCGCTTCGGCGCCTACTAGACCCGCCGCAGCCGGGGACGCCGGGACGGGAAACCGTCCCGGCGTTTTCGTGCGCCCTGCCGGGCGCCCGGCGCTCAGGCCTCCAGCGCCGCCTCGGTCTTCGCCTTCACTTCGTCGAGCGTGACGCCGGGGGCGAGTTCGACCAGCTTGAGGCCGCCGCCAGGCTTCACGTCCATCACGCAGAGGTCGGTGACGATCCGGTCGACGACGCCGGTGCCGGTGAGCGGCAGCGTGCAGCGCTTCAGCACCTTGGATTCGCCCGCCTTGTTGGCGTGCTCCATCACCACGACGACGCGGCGGACCCCGGCGACGAGGTCCATCGCCCCGCCCATGCCCTTCACCATCTTGCCCGGAATCATCCAGCTGGCGATGTCGCCGTTCTCCGCGACCTCCATCGCGCCGAGGATGGAGAGGTCGATATGGCCGCCGCGGATCATCGCGAAGCTGTCGGACGAGGAGAAATACGAGGTGATCGGCAGTTCGGTGATGGTCTGCTTGCCGGCGTTGATGAGATCGGGATCGACCGCGTCGTCATAGGGGAACGGCCCCATGCCGAGCATGCCGTTCTCCGACTGGAGCGTCACGTCCATGCCGGCGGGAATGTGGTTGGCCACCAGCGTCGGGATGCCGATGCCGAGATTGACGTAGAAGCCGTCCTTCAGTTCGAGGGCGGCGCGGGCGGCGAGCTGTTCGCGTGTCCAGGGCATGGGTCAGGCCTCCCGCACGCGCGTGGTGCGCTGTTCGATGCGTTTCTCGAAAGTCCCGGCAACGAGGCGCTTCACATAGATGCCGGGCGTGTGGATGCAGTCGGGGTCGAGCGTGCCGGCGGGAACGATCTCCTCGACCTCGGCGACCGTCACCTTGCCGGCGGTCGCCATCATCGGGTTGAAGTTCCGCGCCGTCTTGCGGAAGACGAGATTGCCCGCCTCGTCGGCCTTCCACGCCTTGACGATGGAGAGGTCGGCCTTCAGCGCCGTCTCCATCACGTAGCGGCGGCCGCCGAACTCGCGCACTTCCTTTCCTTCGGCGACCAGCGTGCCGACGCCGGTGGCGGTGAAGAAGGCGGGG
>ERZ761602.4506-NODE-4506-length-17749-cov-10.623432_pt1 | contig 17749 bp, 18 predicted proteins | sample MGYA00512165_ERZ761602 | MGnify/ENA primary metagenome ERZ761602 (study PRJEB28899, sample SAMN02445085) | bioreactor sludge metagenome | biome: EBPR sludge; isolation source: Thorneside wastewater treatment plant | place: Australia: Brisbane, Thorneside... | reverse complement strand
TCGATCTCGATCGCGATGAACAACACCGCCTTCGCGCTGATGGTGGCGATCCCGTTCCTGCTGATCCACGCCTGGCTGCAGGCCCGCACCAACGAGATCGTCGACGGCCTGGAGGCCGCGAAGATCAGCTTCCTGAACCTCGTGCAGCGGCTGCGTGCCGAGGGCGCGGCGCCGGCCGCCGCACGGAGTGCCTGATGGCCGTGCGCCGCCGCACCCGCCGGCCCGCGGCCGGCCTGGAGGTCACCGCCTTCATCAACCTGATCGTCGTGCTCGTGCCCTTCCTGCTGTCGACCACCGTGTTCACGCGCATGGCCGTGCTCGAGCTGTCGCTGCCCGCGCGCAGCGCCGGCGTCGAGCAGCTGAAGGTCGACGACCTGCAGCTCGAGGTGGTGATCCGCGGCGACCGCCTGGACGTCGCCGACCGCATCGGCGGGCTCATCGAGAGCATCCCGGCCGCCGACGGCCGGCACGACCTGAAGCGGTTGAGCGCGCTGATGGGCGAGCTGAAGCAGCGTTTCCCCGACAAGTCCCGCGCGACGCTGCTGGCCGAGCCGCAGACGCCGTACGAGCAGGTCGTGCAGGTGATGGACGCGGTGCGCGCCCGGCTGGATGCGAACGGCGCCCAGCTGGTGCGCACCGAGCTCTTCCCGGACATCGCGATCGGCGACGCGCCGCAACCGAAGAGGAGCTGAGGCCGATGAAAGCCACCCCGCTCGACAGACGCGCCGACCGGCGCGGCCGCAACCAGCAGCACGTCGACATGAACCTCGTCGCGCTGATCGACATCTTCACGATCCTGATCTTCTTCCTGCTGTCCAGCTCGGCCGGCGTCGAGCTGCTGACCCCGCCGAAGGCCGTGAAGCTGCCGGAATCGACCGCCGAGCGCGCGCCGCGCGAGAACGTCGCGGTGGTGGTCGTCGCCGGCGACGACATCTTCGTCGACGGCCAGCGCGTGGCCACCGTCGCCACCGTGCTGGCCGGGGACGGCGAGCGGATCGCCGCCGTCGAGGCCGCGCTGCGCGGCGTCGCGGCGCGCGCCGGCACGCCGTCCGACGCGCCCCGCTCGGTCACGCTGATGGCCGACAAGGACATCCCGTACCGGCTGCTGCGCAAGCTCATGGTCAGCTGCGCGCAGGCCGACTTCGCCGACGTCTCGTTCGCGGTGCGACAGCAGTGGAAGGTGTCGTGATGGGCCCCCGCGACCAGCGCCACGTGACGGCCTGCCCGGCGGGAGCTGCCGCGGTCACGGGGGTGATGCCGTGAGCGCCGCCGCGATGGCCCCGGGCGGCGTGTCCTTCCGCACCGGCGTGCTCCCGTGGACGCTGTCGCCCGACGATCAGCGGCGCTTCCGGCGCATCCTGCAGCACGTGCTGGCGGCGACGGCGGCCTTCGCGATCGTGATGCCGTGGCTGCCCGTGGCGCCGCCGGCGCGCGCGCCCGCTGCGCAGCCGCCGTTGCCGGTCGCGCGGGTGCTGCTGCCGCGCGACGACGCAGCCCGGACCCCGCCGGCGCAGCCGCCTGCGCCGGCGAAGGCTGCTCCCCCCGCTGCCGAGCCCGCCGACGCAGCCGCCGTGCGACCGCAGCCGCCCCAGGCCGCGACGCCGGTGCCGCGTGAACGCGAGGGCCAGGTCGCGCAGGCCCGGCATCCGAAGCCCGGCCGCCCGCCCGGCGAGGACCTCGCCGAGGCGCGGCGGCGTGCCAGCGGCGTCGGCCTGCTCGCCGCGAAGGAGCAGCTCGCCGCGCTGCACGCCGCGCCGGTGGCGGTGCAGCTGCGGCAGGACATCCGGCCCGGTCCCGGGGTGGGCAGCGGATCGGGGCCTGGTGTCGGCGCCGGCAGCGAAGCCGGCGTGCCGCTGCGCGCGCTGATCACCGCCGGCGCCGCGCGGGGCAGCGGCGGCATCGACAGCGCCGCCTACAGCCGCCACAGCGGCGGTGGCGGGCTGGCCGGCCGCTCCACCACCCTGGTCGAAGGCGCGATCGGCGGCGGCGGGGGCGGCGGCCCGGGCGGCGGTGCCGGCGGTGGCACGGGCACCGGTCGCGCCGGCGACGGCAGCGCAGGCCCCGGCGCCAGCCGCGGCGGCAGCGTGCACAAGGGCGGCGGCGCCCGCGCCTCACGCTCGATCGAGGACATCCGGCTCGTCTTCGAGCGCCACAAGGGCGCCATCCACGCGCTGTACCAGCGGGCGCTGCGCGAGGATGCCGCGCTGCAGGGCAAGGTGGTCGTCGAGCTGAGGATCGCGCCCTCGGGCGAGGTCAGCGCGGTGCGCCTGGTGTCCAGCGAGCTGAAGGCCCCCGAGCTCGAGGGCAAGCTGCTCGCCCGCATCCGCCAGTTCGACTTCGGCGCGAAGGACGTCGACGCGATGGTCGTGACCTGGCCGGTGGACTTCCTGCCCTCGTGAGGCCGCGCCTGCGCGGCCGGGCGTGACCTCCCGGCCACCGGCCCACCTCCGGGCCGGCGCGAGGCCCCGTCCCCGGCGAGGCCTTGCGCGCAGCCGCAGGACGAGCTTGTCTAGACTCCCACGGCGTCCGGTCGCCTCGACCGCCGCCCGAGGGAGCCTGCCTTGCCGTCTGCTGCCCATGCCGAACTGCGCACCCGCCTGGCGCGCCGTCTGCCACCCGGCCGGGTCGTCACCGACCCGCTCAAGCGCCTGACCTGGGGCACCGACGCCGGCTTCTACCGGCTGGTGCCGCAGATCGTCGTCGTCGTCGAGAGCGAGGCCGAGCTGATCGCGCTGCTGGCCGACGCGCGCGAGCTCGGCACGCCGCTGACCTTCCGCGCCGCCGGCACCAGCCTCTCGGGGCAGGCGATCAGCGACTCGGTGCTCGTGATGCTCGGCGACGGCTGGCGCGGCTGCCGCATCGGCGAGGGCGGCTGGACGATCAGCCTGCAGCCGGGCGTGATCGGCGGCCGGGCCAATCAGCGGCTGCGGCCGTTCAGGCGCCGGATCGGCCCCGACCCGGCCTCGATCGACGCCGCGATGATCGGCGGGATCGCCGCCAACAACGCCAGCGGCATGTGCTGCGGAACGGCCCAGAACAGCTACCGCACGCTGCGCAGCATGCGCGTCGTGCTGCTCGACGGCAGCGTGCTCGACAGCGCCGACCCGGCGAGCCGCCTCGCCTTCGCCGAGCGCCGCCCCGACCTGGTCGAGGGGCTCGCGCGGCTGGTGCACGAGGTGCGGGCCGATGCCGGGCTCGCGGCGCGCATCCGCCACAAGTTCCGCATCAAGAACACCGTCGGCTACAGCCTGAACGCGCTCGTGGACTTCAGCGACCCGATCGACGTGCTGACGCACCTGATGATCGGCAGCGAGGGCACGCTCGGCTTCATCAGCGAGATCACCTTCGACACCGTGCCCGACCCCGAGCACAAGGCGAGCGCGCTGATCCTCTTCGACCACCTCGAGGCCGCGTGCCGCGCGGTGACGCGGCTCAAGCCCTTGCCGGTCGACGCGGTGGAACTGGCCGACCGGGCGGCCATTCGCTCGGTGCAGGACAAGCCGGGACTGCCCGAGGCGATCGCCGGGATCGGGCCGGACGGGGCGATGCTGCTGGTCGAGACACGCGCCGAGAGCACCGCGGCGCTGGCCGCCCGGATCGCGACGCTGGAGGCTGCGCTGGCGCCCCTGCCGACGCTCGGGCCGGTGCGCTTCTCGACCGATGCGCAGGAGTGCGCGCGCTACTGGGCGGTGCGCAAGGGGATGCTGCCGTCGGTCGGGGCGATGCGCGCCGTCGGCACCACCGTGATCACCGAGGATGTCGCCGTCCCGATCGAGCGCCTGGCCGAAGCCACGCTCGACCTGCGCGCCCTGCTCGACCGGCACGGTTACCGGGACGCCATCGTCTTCGGCCACGCGCTCGAGGGCAACCTGCACTTCGTCTTCCCGCAGGGTTTCGACGAGCCGGCCGAGGTGCGGCGCTACGCGGCGCTGATGGACGGACTGGCCGAGCTGGTGATCGGGCGCTACGACGGGTCGCTGAAGGCCGAACACGGCACCGGCCGCGCGATCGTGCCCTTCGTCGAGCGGGAGTGGGGGCCGCAGGCGATGGCGCTGATGCGACGCATCAAGCGGCTCTTCGATCCGCAGGGCCTGCTGAACCCGGGCGTGCTGATCGACGACGACCGCGAGGCGCACCTGAAGCACCTGAAGCCGATCCCGGCCGCGCACGCGCTGGTGGACCGGTGCATGGAGTGCGGCTTCTGCGAGAGCCGCTGCCCGTCGGCGGGGCTGACGCTGACGCCCCGCCAGCGCATCGTCGGCTGGCGCGACATCGTCGGCAGCGAGGCGAGGACCGGGCGGCCGGCCACCGCGATGCGCGAGCAGTATGCGCACGACGGCCTGGACACCTGCGCCGCCTGCGGCCTGTGCATGACGGCCTGCCCGGTGGGCATCGAGACCGGGCTGCTCGTCAAGGCACTGCGCGGCGAGGCGGCCGGGCCCGCGACGCGCCGGCTGGCCGACGGCGCGGCGCGGCACTACGGGGCGGTGAGCTCGGCGGTGCGGCTCGGGCTCGGTGCCGCCGACCGGCTGCACGGCCTCGTCGGCACGCCGGTGATGAAGGGCACGCTCGATCGCCTGCGCGCGCTCTCCGGGGGGCGGGTCCCGAAGTGGTCGCCGGCGCTGGCGCGGCCGGTGCACTTCTCGCCGGCGGCGGCCGATCCGGCCAGCGGCCGGCCGCGCATCGTCTACTTCCCGAGCTGCGCGGCGCGCTCGATGGGGCCGCAGCGGGGCGACGGGCCGGCCGAGGCGCTGCCGGTCATCGCCGAGCGGCTGTTCCGCAAGGCCGGCTTCGACGTGATCTACCCGCCCCGGCTCGACGGCCTGTGCTGCGGCCAGCCCTTCGAGAGCAAGGGCCTGGCCGCGACGGCCGATGGCAAGTCGTCCGAGCTCGAGGCCGCGCTGCGCGCGGCCAGCGACGACGGCACGCTGCCGATCGTCTTCGACACCAGCCCCTGCGCGTACCGGATGAAACGCCAGCTGGATGGCCGGCTCGCGGTGCTGGACGCGATCGAGTTCATCCACGACCGCGTGCTGCCACGCGTGCGGCTCGAGCCGCAGCACGAGCCGGTGGCCGTCCACCCGGTGTGCAGCGTGCGCAAGACCGGGCTGGACGGGCAGCTGCTCACCATCGTCGCCCGCTGCACGCCGCACCTGGTCACGGTCGAGGAGGTGGCGTGCTGCGGCTTCGCCGGCGACCGCGGTTTCGTGCAGCCTGAGCTGAACGCGCACGCGTTGCGCCACCTGAAGGCGGCGCTGCCGCCCGGCTGCGCGAGCGGCGTCTCGTCCAGCCGCACCTGCGAGATCGGGCTGTCGGAGTTCGCGGGCGTGCCCTACCGCTCGTTCATCCAGCTCGTCGAGCGCTGCGCGCGGCCGCTCGAAGACGAGGCGCCGCCGCGGGCTTGAGCGTCACCGGCAGGCGGTGCCGGCGGTCGGCAGGCCTGCGCGTCGAGCGTGCTCTGGCGTGCCCTGGGGACCGGCCGGTCAGAACCGGGCCTCGGAGACCCTGGCCAGGAAGAACGGCGCGTAGTCGGGCGTTCCCCACAGGTTGCCCATTTCGACGCGGGCCGGGATGCGGAAACCCTGGAACACGCTCGTTTCCAGCACCCGTCCGCCGAAAGGCTGCAGCCGGTAGCGCTTCTGGGCGTTCGCGTCCGTCCAACGCATCGCCCAGATCTCGACCGGATCGCCGGCAGCGTCGAGCCTGAGCTGAATCGGCGGCAGGTCCGGCGCCTGGGCGAAGCGGATCTCGGCGCTGTCGGGGCCGGTCTGCCGCCACTGCGCCCCGTGCTGCGGCAGCAGCGTCGCCGGGGCCCAGACGGCCTCCAGCATCGCCCGCGTGGCGGCGGCCCGGGCATGGTCACCGGTGCCGCCGACGCGGGCCAGCGGGATCAGCCCGTGCAGCCAGAATTTCGTCCAGCTGGTCTTGGCGCTGCCAGCCGCGTGGTACCCATCCGACCCGGCGAATCGCATCGGCCCCGACCCGATCTCCGCCTGCCACACGAAGCCGCGCGCCGGCGGCGCGAGGATCTGCCGGGCGCTCATCGGCAGCGCCTGGCCGTTCAGGACGAAGCGGCCCTGCATCTCGAGCCGCACCATCCGGTGCAAGGGCGTGCCGGGGGCGATCGCGCGCCCGAGGTAGCGCTGCGCCACCTCGGGCAGGCCCGCCACCATCGACGGATCGAAGCGCGGGGGCTGCGCGTCGCGCAGGGCCTCGAGCCGCGCCCAGACCTCGCCGCGCTCGGCCTGGTCGCGCCAGTGGACGTACCGGCCGGCAGCCACGGCTGCGCCGAGCAGCAGCAGGGCCGCCAGCCCGGCGAGTGTCCATGGCGTCATCGTGGCCTCGCTTCGCAAGTCAGCCGTCGGCGATCGGCGGGGTCAGCGGCAGGGGCGCGGGTGACGGTCGCGGCCCGAGGCCGCCCCGGCACCGACCGAGGCCCTGCCGCATCCGGGCCGACCACGCCATCGCCGCGGGGCGATCACCCTGCACGGCGCCCTCCGCGCCGCCCGTCGGACATCGTGAACAGCCCCTGGCGCGCAGCCTGGGTGATCGCCGTCACGCAAGGATGGGTGATGCGGCGCTCGACGGAGATCGCGAAGAACTCCTCGACCACCTCCGGGACCGCCCCGATGGCACGCACCGCGTACTGTCGCTCGATCTCCCGCTCGAGCACGGTGGGGCCCACGAACACGCCGAGCCCGTGGCGGCCGAAGGCCTTGGCCAGGGCACTGTCGTCGCACGCCGCCACCACCCGGGGATGCAGCGATTGCGCCTGCAACCAGTCGCGCAGGCGCCGGCCCACCGCCGACTCCTCGGCCGGCAGCAGCAGCGGCGCGCGGTCGAGACAGGCCGGGAAGGGCCCGCTGCACGCCTGCGCGACGGCAGGCGACGCGAAGAAGCTGGTGCCGCTGCTGCCCAGTCGGTGATGGAAGGCCCGCACGCTGACGGTGGGCGGGATCGGCGCGTCGGCGATGACCAGGTCCAGCCGGTGCAGGGCCAGTTCGCCGAGCAGCATGTCCAGCTTCCACTCGCGGCAGACGAGCCGGACCGGCTCGGGCAGCCGCGTGGCGGGCTCGATCAGGTGGCAGGCGATGGACTTGGGCACCGCATCGGCCACGCCCACGCGAAACTCGAGCGTCTTGCCCTTCGCCGGGTCGTCGCGCAGCGCGTCCTCGAGCTCGGCGCCGATCGAGAAGATGTGCTCGGCGTAGCCGAGCACCATGCGCCCCGCCTCGGTGAGCTCGAGCCGCCGACCGCTGCGCGTGAAGAGCGCCTTGCCGATCGCCTCTTCGAGCAGCTGGATCTGGCCGCTGATGGTCTGCGGCGACAGGTGCAAGCGTTCGCTCGCCCTCGACACGCCCCCCAGCCGGGCGACCTGGACGAAGTAGTGGAGGTGCTTGTAGTTCACGCGCCGCCTCGAGCCGGATCCGGCCACGATCGTGGCATTGTCTGGTTTTTCCGAGGTTAACTGTCAGGTCAATCTGATTTTCAAGGGCGCCGCGGCGATCTAGATTCGGTGGCGTCGAACGCCTTCGGCGCTCGACTGCCGGCCGAGCGGCCCGTGACGGGCCCAGGCTCGCGGCGAGGGTCGCAGCCTGCGGCGGACGGTGTCGAGCCTTCCACCACGACGAGGAACCCGCCATGCCCACGCTGCTCTTGCCTTGCGACGGTTCTGCGGAAGCCCTGCTGGCGGTCCGGCACGTGATCGCCGAGGTGCGCCGGGGATCGGCACACCAGGTCCACCTGGTCAATGTCCAGCCCCCCTTCTCGGCCTACGTCGCTCGCCACGTGGGGCCCGACGCGAGGATGGACGCCCACCGCGAGCGCGCCGAGGCGGCGCTCGCAGGGTCGCGATCGCTGCTGGACGCGGCCGACGTGCCCTGCCAGGTGCACCTGGAGATCGGCGACAAGGCCCGCTGCATCGCCAGCCTGGCCGGGCGCCTGGGCTGTGAGCGCATCGTGCTCGCGACGGCACGCCGCAGCGGCCTCGTGCGCTTCGTCGCCAATTCCCTGACCAGCCGGATCCTCGAGCACAGCACGGTGCCCGTCGAGATCATCAATTCGAATCCGGCCGGCGCGCTGCAGCGACTGGGCATCCCGGCGAGCGTCGGCGCGGGGCTCACGCTGTTGTGGATCACGTGAACACGCGTCCGGCCCGGGCTTCTGGTCGACGCGCCGGGCTCGTCGCCGCACGCTCGGCGGCGCCGTCGCGCGACCGCGCCGGATCATGACGATCGACTCCTTCGCGACCGGCCCGATGTGGGGCGGCTTCATCGCGTTCGTGCTCGCGATGCTGGCCCTCGACCTGTTCGTGCTCGGCGGCAACAAGGCCCATCGCGTCTCCGTGCGCGAGGCGGGCGGCTGGGTCGCGGCCTGGGTGACGATGGCGTTCTCCTTCGCGGCCCTGCTGTGGTGGTACCTCGACGCACACGCCGGGCGGGAGGTGGCGAACCGCAAGGCGCTCGAGTTCATCACCGGCTACCTCATCGAACAGTCGCTCTCCGTCGACAACATGTTCGTGTTCGTGATGATCTTCAGCTACTTCGCCGTGCCGCCGGAACTGCAGCGGCGCGTGCTGCTGTACGGGGTGCTGGGCGCCATCGTCATGCGTGCCGGCATGATCCTCGCCGGCGTCTGGCTGGTGCGGGAGTTCGCCTGGATTCTCTACGTGTTCGGGGCCTTCCTCGTCCTCACCGGCATCAAGATGCTGGTGTTCGCCGAGCAGCAGCCGGACCTGGAGAAGAACCCGCTGCTGCGCTGGCTTCGCGGCCACCTGCGCATCACGCCGGGCTTCCACGGCGAGAAGTTCTTCGTGCGCATCGACGGCGTCCGCTGGGCCACGCCGATGTTCCTGGTGCTGATGATGATCGAGGCGAGCGACCTGGTCTTCGCCGTCGACAGCATCCCGGCCATCTTCGCGGTGACCACCGACCCGTTCATCGTCTTCACCTCGAACATCTTCGCCATCATGGGCTTGCGCGCCCTGTACTTCCTGCTCGCCGACATGGCCGAACGTTTCCACCTGCTGAAGTACGGGCTGGCCATCGTGCTCGTCTTCATCGGTGGGAAGATGCTGGCCGCGCCCTGGTTCCACATGCCCGTCCAGTGGTCGCTGGCGATCGTGGGGTCCGTCATCCTGGTCTCCATCGTGCTCAGCCTGCGGTTCACCGCGCACAAGGTCGAAGCACCCACGCCATGAGCTCGACCCTGATCGAAACGCCGCCCCCTGCGGATCACGCCTCGCGCGACGAAGTCGGTCGCCTGGTCGCGATCGACTGGAACTCGGGCGCGACAGCGGCCGACCCCGCATCCGGCCGCTGGCTCGTGGCCATCGACGGCTCCGACTGCTCGCTGCGCGCCGTGGCCATGGCCGTCCGGCTGGCTCACGGCGTTCCGGGCGCGGTGATCGATCTGGCCTACGTCCACCCGTGGCGGGTGAAGGAGGCGGCCGAGGCGGAACTGCCGCAGCGCGGCTGGGACATCTCCACGGCGTCGCGCGCGTACCTGAGCCAGGCGGGCATCGGATGGCGTCTGCACGTGCGGATGGGCGATGCGGCCACGGAGCTCGTCGCCCTTGCCGCGAGCCTGGGCAGCCGAGGCATCGTGATAGGCTCCCACGGGCTCACGGCGATGCAGTCGCTGATGCTGGGGTCGGTCGCCTACAAGGTCGTGCACCTCAGTGCCGTGCCGGTCATGATCGTGCGCTGAGCGCGCACGCCCTGCTCGCCTGATGTCGATCTTCGAACCTGTCGTCCTGTTTTTCCTGCTCGGTGCCTGCGCCGGATTCGTGCGATCCGACCTGCGCATTCCGGGCGTGCTGTACGAGTCGCTGAGCATCTACCTGCTGCTGGCCATCGGGCTCAAGGGCGGGGTCGAGCTCGCGCGCCATCCTCTGGGAGCCGTCGCCTTTCCGGCGGCCGTGGTGGTCGCTGCCGCCGCGCTGATCCCGCTGGTCGCCTACCCGGTGCTCAGGCGCATCGGCGGCCTGTCGCGCGCCGACGCGGGGTCGATGGCCGGGCACTACGGATCGGTCAGCGTGGTCACGTTCGCGGTCTGCATGACCTACCTGGCCCGCCTGGGGCAGGAGGCCGAGGGCTACATGACCGTGCTGCTCGTGCTGCTGGAGTTTCCCGCGCTGGTGATCGGCGTCCTGCTGGCGCGGCGCGGCGAGCCGGGCACGCCCTGGGGCAAGGTCATGCACGAGGTGCTGGCCGGCAAGAGCATCGTGCTGCTGGTGGGGGGCCTGGCCATCGGCTGGTCGGCGGGTCCGGACGGCATCGCCCCGCTGGACCGGCTCTTCTTCGACCTGTTCAAGGGCGTCCTGGCCTTCTTCCTGCTGGAGATGGGCCTGGTCACCGCGAGTCGCTTCGAGGACCTCAGGCGTTCCGGCCTCTTCATCGTGCTCTTCGCGACGCTGATGCCGCTGGCCAGCGCCGGGCTGGGCCTGGTCACCGGCAGCTTCCTCGGGCTGTCGGTCGGCGGCGTCACCGCGCTGGCGACGCTGTACGCCAGCGCGTCGTACATTGCCGCACCGGCCGCGATGCGGCTGGCCGTGCCGCAGGCCAACCCCGCCCTGTCGATCGGTGCGGCGCTGGGCATCACCTTCCCGTTCAACCTGCTGCTCGGCATCCCGCTCTACCACGAGCTCGCCCAGCGCTTCGCACAGTGAGTTCCAGATGCAGCATCAGGATCCGGGCACACGCAAGCTGGTCACGGTGGTGTGCGAGGCGGCGCTCGAGGAGACGCTGCTGAAGGACCTCGAGGCCCTGGGCGCGCGCGGCTACACGGTGACCGACGCCCGCGGCAAGGGCAGCCGGGGACGCCGCAACGCCACCTGGGGCCCGCTGGCCAACATCCGCATCGAGGTGCTCTGCGATGAGGCGACCGCCGGCGCCATCTGCGAGGCGCTGCGCACGCGCTACTACGACGACTACTCGATGGTGCTCTTCGTCAGCGACGTCGAGGTCCTGCGGCCCGGCAAGTTCTGAGCACGCGGGGCCGGCCGCCCGCGTGTGGCGCCGCGCGTCGCGTGGACGCGCGGCGAACGCGCCAGGCTCTCACCGGCACGCGGCCGCGATCGGCCGCAGCCGGATCAGACCACCGACAGCCGGACGTCGACGTTGCCGCGGGTGGCGTTGCTGTAGGGGCAGACCTCGTGGGCCGCGGCCACCAGGGCCTCGGCGGCGGCGCGCTCCATGCCCGGCAGGCTGACGGCCAGGGCCACGTCGATGCCGAAGGCACCGGCCTTGCCGGTCATCGGTCCGATCGCGACATCGGCGGTGATCGAGACTTCGCCGAGTGCGATCTTCTGGCGGGCCGCCACGGCCTTGACGGCCCCGATGAAGCAGGCCGAGTAGCCCGCGGCGAAGAGCTGCTCGGGATTGGTGCCCGGGCCGTCGTCGCCACCCAGGCCCTTGGGCGTGGACAAGCTCAGGCTCAGGCGGCCATCATCGCTGCGGCTGGTGCCGGCACGGCCGCCGGTGGAGGTGGCGCGGGCGGTGTAGAGGGCTTTGTCGATGGTCATGGGCAGGGGTCCTCTCGGGGGTTGGGATTCGGGGGTCGGGACAGCCGGCGGGCAACGTTCGCAGACACGCGCTCAGGGCCTTCAGGCCGCGCGGGGCGGTTGCGGCTCGGCCGCCAGCAACTGGTCGCGCAAGTCCTTCAGGCGTGACGTCAGGACGGCGATCTCGTCCAGTTCGCAGCCCGCGGCACAGGCGACGGCCTGCGGGACGGCGCGGGCCCGCGCCTTCAGCGCCCGGCCGGCCGGCGTGAGCTGCAGCCGCACGCGACGTTCGTCGGCCGGGTCGCGCAGCCGCTGCAGCAGGCCGGCCGCCTGCAGGCGCTTGAGCAGTGGCGTCAGCGTGCCGGAATCGAGCTGCAGCCGCTGCCCGAGTTCGGACACGGCCAGGCCGTCGCCCTCCCATAGCACGAGCATCACCAGGTATTGCGGGTAGGTCAGGCCCAGCGGTTCCAGCAGCGGCTTGTACAGGCGGGTCATGGCGAGCGACGCGGCATACAGCGCGAAGCACAGTTGGCGGTCGAGCTGCAGCCAGGCATCGGCAGCGGCGATCGACGGCGTCGGGGACCGGCGGGACATGGTTGATCATCGCGAACAATTCAATTGTGCGCAATTCAATCGCGGCATGCCCGGGTTCGCGGCGGGGTCTGCCGCCGCAGGGACCTGCTTCACGCAGCTTTACCGCAGCCTCACGTCCGGCCGTGAACGCGGCCCCTGGCGGGCGCGTTGAACCGGCAGGCCGCGCGCCCCGCCCGGCCCAGTCCGACAGGAGTCCTCATGCCCACGATTCGATCCTTCGCCTCCCTGGCCACCCTGGCCGCAGGCCTTGCCGCCGGCGCCGCCCATGCCGGCGAACCCGAGCTGCGCTGGTCCGTGACCATCGGCTCGCCAAGGCCGGCCGTGGTGGCGCCGGTCAGGGTCGCCGTCCACGGCTTGCCGCGCGCGCATCACCCGCGCCAGGCGCCGCCGGCGCGCGTGGCCTACCACGCGCCGGCTCCCCGCTGGGACCGGGATCGCGACGGCATTCCCGACCGCTACGAGCGCCGCATGCGCTGGGACGCCGACGGCGACGGCATCCCGAATCACCGCGACCGGGTCTACAACCCGCGCTGGGATCGGGACGGTGACGGCATTCCCAACCGTCACGATCCCTACCCCCACCACCCGAACCGCAGCCGCGGACGCTGAATCGCCGCGGCCGTTGCCGCGCCGGGCCGTCGCACTCGGCCGTCGGCAACCCGGCCGACGGCGAACCGCCCGCGATCATCGGGGACGGCCTCGGCGACGCGGGATCAGTCCCGCGCCGGTGGACGCGCCGCTGCCGCCCGATCCTCCGTGCCAGCCGGCCGCGGCGACGGCATGGGCGCCGCGGCGGGCGCGGCCGGCCGCCGCAGGTTCAGCAGGTTGCCGCCGAGGATCAGCAGCACGCCGAGCACCGTCAGCGCGTCGACCCGCTCGGCGTACACGGCCCACCCGGCCAGCGCGCTCAGTGGCACGCGCAGGAAGTCCATCGGGACGACGACGGTCGCGTCGGCATGCTGCATCGCCCGCGCGAAGCAGTAGTGCGAATAGGTGCCGCAGAACGCCACGACGACGACCCAGCCCCAGGCTGCCGCCGTGGGCCAGCGCCAGGTCGCCAGCGCCGGCAGCAGGCCGATCAGGCTCTGCACGACGAGCATCCAGAAGCTGACCGAGATCGCCGCCTCGGTGCGGGTCAGCGACTTGACGAGCACGACCGAGACCGCGAAGCCGAGGGCTGCCGCCAGCGCGATCAGTTGCCCGGCGTTCAGCCCGCTCGCCGCCGGGCGCACGATCAGCGCGACACCGGCCAGGCCGAGCACGACGGCCAGGGTCTTCCACACGTTCATGCGCTCGCCGAGGAAGGCCACCGCCAGCGCCGCGGCCCAGATCGGCATCGTGAACTCGATCGCCACGACCTGGGCCAGCGGGATCAGCAGCAGCGCGGCAAACCAGCCGTACTGCGCCGCGTAGTGCACGACATTGCGCGCGACGTGCTGCGACAGCCTCGTCGTGCGCATCGCGCGCCATCCGCCGGCCGACCGCACGAGTGGCCACAGCATCACGAAGCCGATCAGCGCGCGCAGTTCCATGACCTGGAAGACCGACAGCTCGCGCATCGCCTCGCGCCCGGCCACCGCGATGACGACCATCAGCAGCAGCCAGCCCGCCATCCACATCGCGGCGCGGGTGATCGACGGCGTGGGGCTGGCGTGCATCCGGCAAGGGTAGCCGATGGGACACGCTCGCGGCCTCGTGCAGAATGCATCGCGACGCGCGCACGCCATGACGTCGCAGCCCCCGCTTTCGCACCACCGCATCCTCGAGCTGGTCGCGCCGTTCGCCGCGCGCGGCTGGCACGTCGACCTGTCCGCGACCGATCGAGCAGAGCGACGCATCGTCTTCCATCCGCGGACCGAACCAGACGCCGACGGCCTGCCCGAAGCCCGGGTGACGCTGGTGCTCGACGCTGCGGACGAGGAGCGCCTGGTCGTCATCCGCCAGGTGCAGGCCGGCCGACCGGCCGGAGAGTTCGCGGGCGCGGTGCGGCACGAGGCCGCCGCGACACCCGCCGACACGCTCGCCGAGCTGAGCACCGAGGGGCGCGACGCCGCGCGGCTGCTCGACGCGCTCGCCGCCGTGCCGCTGGCGCGCCAGTATCTTGCCGCCGGTGGCAGCCGCGCCGCATTGCGCCAGCGGCTCGCGACCGGCCCGCCGGGCGGCCCGCGCCTGGTGCTGCAGGGCGCACGCGCGCGCGTGGCCGGACTGACGCTGTCGCTGCGCCTGTCGGGTGTGCAGGGTTATCCGGCCGAGCTCGAGCTGCTGCGCGACGACGGCGACGGGCGCGAGCTGCCCGAGGACCTGCTGGCCGTGCTGGGCCGCCGCTGGGACCGCCTGGTCGCCGTGCGCCGCGGCTGGCTCGGCCAGGTCGACGTGCCGGGCTCCGAGCCGGCGCGCAGCGACGGCGCGCGCGCGGCGCTGGGGCAGCTGCTGGAGCACCTGTCGCAGACGCTGGCCGAACCGCCGCAGCGCTTCCACGAGCGGCACCGCGGCGCCCGCTGGCGCGTCGCACTGCGCGGCAGCGGGCCGATCGCCGTCGGCGCCGCGCTGGTGGCGCTGGCCCTGGTCCTGCAGCGTCAGGGTGGTGAGCTGGTGTCGCTGCTCGGCCTGCTGGCGAACCTCGCGCCACCGCTGCTGATGGGCCTGTTCTTCATGCGGCGCGAGATGCCGCGCCTCGGCCTGCCGCGTCCGCCCCGGCCGCTGCGGCCCGAGGCCTGGGCTGCGGCCGAGGTCGTCGCCTCCCGGCAACCGCCCCCCGGCACGGTGATCCCTCCCGAACGATGCCGTCCGACCCGTTGAACCTGCCGCCGGTGTCGATCGCCACCGCGAAGGCCGCGCTGGCCGAGCAGTACGCCAGCCCCCGCTTGCGCCAGCGCGCGACCATGCTCTGGGGTGCCCGCGGTGTCGGCAAGTCGAGCATCGTGGCCCAGGTCGCCGCGCAATACGGCGTGCCGCTCGTCGACCTGCGGCTGACGACGATCGAGCCGGTGGACATCCGCGGTGCGATCTTCGCCGACGAGCGGCAGCAGCGCACGGTGTGGTTTCCGCCCGAGTTCCTGCCGGGTGCCGAGCGGCCCGAGGGCATCCTGTTCCTCGACGAGCTGACCGCGGCCGACCAGCGGCTGCAGATCTCGGCGTACTCGCTGATCCTGGACCGCCGCGTCGGGCACTACGTGCTGCCCGACGGCTGGATGGTGGTGGCGGCCGGCAACGCGAGCTTCCACGGGGCGGTCAGCCACGACATGGGCACGGCGCTGGCCGACCGCATGTTCCACTTCCACGTCGTCGCCTCGATCGACGCGTTCCTCGCGCACGGCGTCGAGCGGGGCTTCGCACCCGAGGTCATGGCCTACCTGCGGCTGCGGCCCGACAGGCTCGACGACACGCAGGCCCAGCTGGCCAACGACCACCTCGTGGGCGCCAGCCCGCGCGGCTGGGAGGACGTGTCGCAGGTGCTGCAGTCCGCCCTGTCGGAGGAGGCCCGGCGCGTCTACGTGCAGGGCCGCATCGGCGCGGCCAACGCGGCCGAGTTCTTCGGCGTGCTGCGCGAATTGCGCGCCGGCGCCGACGTGCTGGCACTGCTGGCCGCCCGGCCGGGGCCGGACACCCTGGCGCTGCTGCCGCGCACGCTCGACGGCCTGACCGCCCTGGCCTACGGGCTGCTTGGCGCCGTGGAGGACGAGCCGCGCCTGCTGCGCGCCCTGGAGATCGTCGAGCAGCTGCCCGAGCTGCGGGCGCCCGTGCCGCTGCCGCTGGCCGAGGTGCAGACGCTGGTGATGGAGCTGCTGCTGCACAAGGCGCTGGCCAGCGGGCTGGAGAGTGCCGTGCTCGCCAGCCCGGCCTATCGTCGGTATGCCGAGCGCCGCGCCCGCTGAACCGGCCACGGCGCCGATGGGCTCGCAGCTGCGCCACCGCGGCCAGCGGGCCGTGCAGCACCTGCTCGAGCATGCTCCGCACGGCGGGGCGCTCGCGCTGTGGGCCCGGCACGCCGACCGGCCGGCAGGCGACCCGGACGAGCGCGCGCCGGTCTGGACCGACGGCCGCTGCCTGTTCTACGGGCCCGCCTTCGAGTCCCTGCGGCTCGAGCAGCAGGCCGGCTGGGTGGCGCACGTGATCCTGCATGTCGCGCTGCGCCATGCCCAGCGAGCCCTGGCGATGCAGCTGCGGCGCGGCAGCCTCGACCTCGCGCTGTGGAACCGCTGTGCCGACGCGATCGTCAACAGCGCCCTGGCCCACCTCGGCTGGCTGGCGTTGCCGGCTGGCGGGCTGCGCCTGGAGACGGTGCTCGAACGGGTGCTCGGACGGGAGCTCGAACCGCAGGCTGCACTGCAGCAATGGGACGTCGAGCGCCTGTACCTGGCCGTCGTCGACACCCCGCCATCCGAGTCCACGCCGGCACGTGTCTCGTCGCGCAGCGCCCGCGGCGCACGACACGCCAGCGGCCACGACGCGCACGACGGCGGCCGTCCGCGCCCGGCTGCGACGGGCGGATCGCAGCCGAGCGGACGTGCCGAGGGAACACGCGCCGACCGCCTGCGCGCGCTGGCCGGCGGGCAGCCGCTGGACCTCGTGCCGTCGCCATCGGCCGACGGCGACGACGCCCCCGAGCAGGAAGCCGAGCGCGCCCGCGAGTGGGGCGAGCGGCTGCTGCGTGCGCACGCGGGCGACGGGACGTTCTCGTTGCTGCGCACGCTGCTGGCCGACCTGCCGCGCACGCACACCCCCTGGGAGCAGGTGCTGCGCTGCCGCCTCGCGCGCGCGCTGTCGCTCCGGCCCGGGCTGTCGTGGAGCCGCCCTGCCCGCGGCTGGCTCGCGAACCGCGGCCGCGTCGGCGCGCACGGCCGCCTGCCCTGGGAGCCCGGCCGCAGCGCGGCGTGCGCCGTGCCGCGCGTCGTGCTCGTGATCGACGTCTCCGGCTCGATCGACGGGGCGCTGCTGGCCCGCTTCGGACGGGAGCTGGCGGCGTTGCTGCGGCGACTGGAGGCCGCGCTGGTCCTCGTGGTCGGCGACGACCGCGTGCGCGACGTGCGCCGCTTCGAGCCCGGGGGCCTGGCCTTCGACGGCCGGCTCGACGCGAACGCCCTGCGCTTCGAGGGCGGCGGCGGCACGGACTTCACGCCGCTCCTGGCCGAGGCCGTGCGCCATCGGCCCGACCTGGTGGTCGTGCTCACCGACCTCGACGGCCCTGCGCGCGAGCGTCCCGCCTGTCCGGTGCTGTGGGCCGTGCCGCCCGAGCATGCCGGTGCGTCCGTGCCTTTCGGGCAGCGGCTCGTCCTGCGCTGACGCGGCACGCGCGCAAGCGGCCAGGAGGCGCCGATCGATGCGACCCGGCCGCCCCGGTGCTTCGACGCGGCGCCGGCCGCGAATGGCGCGGCTGCGGCGCGCGTCCGCGGTCCGTCCCGGGTTGCCCATAGGTCGTCCGGCCGCGCGGGCAGGCTAGCATGGCGGCGCCACCGCGCACCGCCATGCGGTCACCGTGTCCGCCCCTGAGCGCCATGCGCCCGGCGGCCAATCCGGGTCCGCTCCGGAGTTGCGCCGGCGGATCGTTGCCGACCCGGTCGTCGGCACGAGTCGCCATGCCGATCGCCGCAGCGTCGCGAACGGAAGCCGCGTTGCTCGGCAGCCGCGAATCGACGGCAGCGCCCGGCCCGC
>ERZ761602.4505-NODE-4505-length-17758-cov-6.288934_pt1 | contig 17758 bp, 15 predicted proteins | sample MGYA00512165_ERZ761602 | MGnify/ENA primary metagenome ERZ761602 (study PRJEB28899, sample SAMN02445085) | bioreactor sludge metagenome | biome: EBPR sludge; isolation source: Thorneside wastewater treatment plant | place: Australia: Brisbane, Thorneside... | reverse complement strand
GTCCCTTGCCCCGTCGCGGCGGAAACCGGGTTGGGTCCTTCCGCTGCTCCCGGAACAACCGGTCGATGGCTCCTGTGCCGAGTGGTTGTGAGTCTCCCGAGATCACGGGAGTCCCGATGAATAGGGATCCATGAGCGCCAGACAGCATGCTTCTTGCCTAACGGGCCGGCGACAGACCGGTCTTAGATCAGTCCGAGGCAGATTCTCCGTTTCCGCCAGGCTTGTCAACACGTTGGCGCAGAAACTCTTGGAGTGCGAGCCCCAAGCCTGCCGAGCAGACGATTTGAAAACCAAGCACCCAAGGAATATCAATAACCGCCTGTGCGATAGCACCAAAACCAAAGATGGCCACCATGAACGCATACACAGCTAGTTTGCGTAACCAGGCGCTGCCATCAAACACTCGTGGGTTCATGATTGGCGCCATCATCAAGATAAGCGGAACCGGACGGCCCAACGGATGTTCCACTAAAGCCAAAACATTCACCATACCAACGACAAGACCTGACCAGAGGAGAAGAAACTTCGCATCGAAATGTCGTCGTTTCGCCGTCATCGCATCACCGTCGTACTCCGGCACCTGGCCGCCTCACCCGGTTCGCAGTGCTCACCGACCTCTCCCCCAGGGGCGGAGAGGAATCGGCAGTGGGGACCGCTGCACGCGAAAGCCACCTTCATGTTGCTTTCACCACCATACCCGCATGTGTCCGCAGTCACGTTAGGAATTTGCGACGTTGTCAAGACCCGAAGCCTCCCTCAGGTGCCGATCCAAGCAAAGTGCCCGGTTCAGGAGTAAACGATCATCCGGACCCAGCATGCGAGCAAGATACTCCCGCTCTTCTTCTCCAAGAAGCTCGCGAACGAGCCAATAGGCCCTTCCTGGCTCAAGGACGAGTCGCCCAAACATTAGCGGTCCATGGGCCAGGCTCGCACCGTTCAACACCAATTGGATACGAGCCTTGAGAAGCGACTCATCTGATGGGCATTGTTCGGCAATCTCTGAGAGGCGCTCGACCAGGGGGAGCATCACCGAAGTCAGCTCGCGCATGATCTGTAAAGGCTTGATCTCATCGTCGCTGATGAAGAGCTTACGTGGAAAACGGGGAGGCGGAGCCGATCGGTTATCCATGTCCGTTTGTCCGCGGATTCATCCAAGATGTCGATGATCATGACTGTGGGCACCGCGTGCACCCCGTCTCGAGTATTTGTAGGATACACGGAGACAGTGCGCGCCGGTCCCGTTCTTTCGGGGTCCGGTTGCGTAGGCCCGGATCCCGTCACGACGGCCCACCACCGCCTCGATCATCGGTCGGATTCGCCCATCGCCTCAAGGACCTTGAGGGCGACGAGCACGCTGGGAAGCTCGGTGTACTGACTGACCCGCTCAAGGCACCGCGCGTAATTCCGCTCCGACAGATCGTCGTCGGTCGTGATCCGACTGCGCGCGTCGGCGATGTACTCCACCGCTTCGATGAAGAACTTCGCTCGGTTCTGCGGCATCGACTTGTTCTGGATCGTCTCTTCGACGGGGCACCCAACCCCATCAGGAGCGCTCTTCGCTCTTCTTCGGGCCACTTCGTCGTCGCTGAGGTTTCTGGCGTCAATCGTGGGGGTCGAAGGCTGTCGCCCCTTCGGGGACGGTGCCGCCGTTGTCGCCGAGGAGAAGCGGCACCGTCACTCGCGCACCCAGGATGGTGCAGACCGGTCCGGATTCGACTCGGAACGGTCCGGCCTGAACGACGACGGTCGCCGCCGCACGACCAAAGCCAACGTCATCGAGAACGAGGCTCTGCATGCCGGAGTCGGAGATCGCGTAGACCTCGCTCGCGATCCGCGTGAACGGGTCAGGCAGCTCGCCGCCTTGAACGAGGAGGACGAGGCGGTCGGCTCCGTGGCGTCGGATGGCGTCGCGCAGTCGGTCGATCGTATCCTCGGTCGTGGAGTCACCGAAGAGGGAGCCTTGATCGAGCGCCGCCGCATCGAGGGCTGCGACGAAGGCTCCGAGGCTGGGGAAGAACAGGCCAGGAAGGGGATCAGGGAAGACCGAGATGCCTGAGAGAAGCACGTTCCGAGTGTAGACCGCTCCGACAACGCAAGGAAACGGCGGGTGACTGTCGAACTACTCCCTCGTGGAGCCCACCCGCGTCGAGTTCCTCCATCTGCCCGAATGGCAAAAGGCCCTCTTCTATGCGCTGACGTTCGTGAGCATGGTGCTCATGGCGTATCCGATCGTGAAGCGGATTCGGGTGTGGCGGCAGGGCAAGCCGATCGACTGGAAGCCGGACATCTGGGGCGGGATCTCCACCTACATCCTCGGTCAGAAGAAGGTCCGAACGAGTCGGCCCAAGAGCGGTGCGCCGATGCACCTGCTGATCTTCTATGGCTTCCTGAGCCTGTTCGTCGCGACAACCCTTCTCGCGATCGCCACCTACGCGCCGCTCGTCGGCATCCCTAACTTCCACCGTGGACTCTATTATCTGGTTTACGAAGCCACGTTCGACGTGCTCGGGATGTTCTTCGTGATCGGGGTCGCATGGGCGCTGGTGCGACGCCTGTTCTTCCTTCCTAAGGCGGCAACCAACACCGCCCAGGACACCTGGGTCCTCGCGCTCCTCCTCACGGTGGGTGTCACTGGCTACTTGCTCGAGGCGGCACGGATGGCGAACGATCCTCAGCCGTACGATGTCTCGGCTCCGGTCGGTTATGCGCTCGCCCAGCTCATACCGCGCATCGGCGCGAACACCTATCTGATCGTGTGGTGGTTCCACATGATCTGGGTGTGGGTCTTCTTCGCGATGATCCCGCACATGCGTTTGCGGCACATCGTGATGGCGATCTTCAGTGCGGGCGGACAGCCTCAGACCCAGCCGTGGGGGGAACTGAAGCCGATATCGATGGAGGAGGTCGAGGAGACCGGTCAGATCGGCGTCGCCCATGCCAAGGACTACTCGCGCTGGCATCTGATGTCCCTCGACGCCTGCATGGAGTGCGGGCGCTGCACCGAAGTTTGCCCCGCGAACGGGGTCGGCAAGATCCTCAACCCCAAGCGTGTGGCTCAGGACATCCGTGCGGCAGCCGTCTCGGGCGCACCGATCGCGGAGGCGGTGACCGAAGACGCGCTCTGGGCCTGCACAACGTGCAACGCCTGCGTCGAAGCGTGCCCCGTCCTCATCCGCCACGTCGACCTCATCGTGGACGCTCGGCGAAATCTCGTGGCCGAGGGCAAGCTCTCGGGTACGGCCGCCGTCGTCCTCCGTCAGACCGCGAGCACGGGCAACGCGTGGGGAGCACCGGCGGGCAGTCGCGAAGACTGGATGAAGGACCTCGGCGTCCCGCTCGCCCGCGAGAAGAAGGAGTTCGAAGTCCTGTTTTGGGTCGGTTGCGCGGGAGCCACCGACCCGGGAGCGGTCCGCACGACGAAGGCGGTCGCCGAACTCCTCAACCGTGCCGGAGTCGACTATGCGTGCCTCGGCCAGGAGGAGCAATGCACAGGCGATGCGGCGCGACGGATCGGCGACGAGTTCCTCTTCCAGGAGATGGCCCAAGCCAACGTCGCCACGTTTGCGAAGTATGGGGTCAAGAAGATCGTCACCCCCTGCCCGCACTGCTTCAACACACTGAAGAACGAGTACGGCCAGTTCGACGGTGATTACGAGGTCCAACACCACTCCCAGTTCCTGCTCGGTCTCGTGCAGCAAGGCAAGCTCGTCGGGGCCGAACTCAGTCCGGGCCAGACCGTCTATCACGATCCCTGCTATCTGGCCCGCGTCAATGATGAGTCCGACGCGCCGCGCGAACTCCTCGGCGACGAGTCGCATCTCAACGGCATGCCGAGCCCGGTGACGGAGTGGCTCGACCAGGAGCGGGGCCGGCGCAAACTCATCGAGCCCGAGCATTTCGGACGGAAGACGCTCTGTTGCGGCGCCGGCGGGGGCCGCATGTGGATGGAGGAGCCGCCCGAGCAAAGGCCGAGCAACCGCCGCGCCGAGGAGTTGCTCGCGACCGGTGCCAAGACGGTCGCGCTCGGATGCCCGTTCTGCCGGATCATGCTCGACGCAGGCATCAAGGCCGTCACCGACGAGGAGATTCGGCTGGTCGACTTGGCCGAACTCCTCCAGGACGCCAACCGGAAGGCGCCATGAACGAGTCTGACGTCACCGTCCTCTCCGCTGCGCAAGAGTATCTTCGCAACGAAGTCCGGCCGCACGCTGCCGCGATCGACCTCGACCCCGAGGCACTCAGGCGGGCTCTCTCGGGGCTTTGTGAACGCCGTCTCATGGCGCTCAAGCGACCCGCCGAGTATGGGGGGCCGGCGATCTCGGAGGAGGGATTTCGGTATTTCCAAGAGGAAGTCGCGCGGGCTTCAGGATCGCTCGCATTCCTCCAAACCCAGCACCAGAGCGCGGTGGGCCTGATCGCGCGGGGGTCGAACCACGATCTCAAGTTGTCCGCCCTGCCCGCGATGGGCGACGGACGGCGACTCGTCGGGATCGGGTTCAGCCAACTCCGGCGGTCCGGTCCTCCGATCCTGACCGCGGAGCGGATCGAGGGGGGTTATCATCTCGTCGGGCACGTGCCCTGGGTGACGGGGGCGGGGTTCTATCCCGAGTTCTTGGTCGGTGGGCAGCTCGAAGACGGGCGAGCGGTGTTCGGAATCGTCCCGCTCGTCGAACAGCATGGGGTGCGCCTCGGGGCCCCGATGCGGCTCGCGGCGATGGAGTCGGCCCAGACCGTCACCGTCGATCTCGATTGGTGTCTTCCGGATGCGCTCGTCGCCGACGTCAAGCCGCCTCAGTGGATCCACACGAACGACCAGATCAACATCGCGATCCAGGGGTTCTTCGCGATCGGGTGTGGACGCGCCGGACTCGACGTCGTCGAGGAGGCCTGGCAGCGCCGGGGCAACGAGGCGGTCCGCGACGCCCTCGCGGCCCTCGATGCCGAACTCGGAGAGTGCCGGGCGGCGATGGTCGAAGCGCAGCGGCTCCATGGCGAGGACACGACCACGGGCAAGCTCGAGATCCGGGCGTGGGCGATCGACCTCGCGGTGCGGTGCGCACACGCCGCGATCGCGGCTTCGGGCGGGGCGGCGAACGCGATCGACCATCCGGCCCAGAGGATCTACCGCGAGGCGCTCGTGTACACCGTCTCCGCCCAGACGGTGCCGATCATGGAGGCAACACTCGCCCGTCTCAGCGCACGGCGCTGACGTCGGTCAGAAATGCGAAAGGCTTGCCGGAATCGGCAAGCCTTGTTCGAAACTGGAGCGGGAGACGAGATTCGAACCCGCGACCCTCTCGTTGGCAACGAGATGCTCTACCACTGAGCTACTCCCGCGGTACAAAACCGACTATACCGCATTCCGCTTCGATCCGCAACAGGACTCAAGTGGGACCCGGGAACGGCGTCTCTACGAGGTGGAACGGAAACCCCTCGGGATCGCAGGCCCCGACGCCGCGCGCCCCAGGGGAGGGCTCGTACTCGTCGTCCGGCTCGATCCCGCAGTCACGGAGCCGGGCGACCCAGGCATCGAGGTCGACGACCTGGAAGACGAGGGCCGGTCCATCGGATCCCGGTTCTCCATCCCCGTCGGACGCCAACACGAGTCGCACGCCGTCCAGATCGAAGGTCACCCACGTTTCGGCGCCGTAGTCGACCGACTGGGCCGGCTCGATTCCCCCAAGGCCGAGGACGTCGCGGTAGAACGCGACCTGCGCTCCCATGTCCTGGACGTACAGGATCAACTCGGTCAGCGGGCCGACGCGCATCTAGGCGACCGCACGCACGGCTTCCAGGAGTGCGTCGAAGTTCGGCTGGACGCCGGGATTTTCGGTTTGCTCGGCGTATCGGATGACGCCTTCTTTGTCGATCACGAAGACGGCTCGCGTGGCCGACGGGCCGAGACCGGCGAGGTCCGGAAGGACGACGTCATAGGCCGCGACGACCTCCCGCCGGTAGTCGCTGAGGAGCGGCACCTCGATCTGGTTCGCCTTCGCCCAGCCACTTTGCGCGAAGGCGGAATCGACCGAGATTCCGTACACGACCGCGTTCAGGGCCTGGTACGATCCGAGGCCGCTCGTGACGTCGCACAGTTCGGTGGTGCATACCGATGTGAAGGCACCAGGGAAGAAAAGGAGAACGACGGTGTCCTTTCCACGATGATCGCTGAGTCGAACATCGGCGAGTCCCTCGGGGGTCATCGTCTTGAGCGTGAAGTCGGGGGCGGTCGATCCAACGGCAATGGGCATGGGCACGATTATGGCAAAAAGCCCGGGGTCGGCTACGCCACAATAGCCCCATGGCTACGACGCCGTTCGGACCGGGGCTCGAGACGGACATCCAGTTCGTCAAGGGCATCGGGCCGCGAGTCGCGACGACGTTCCACAAGCTCGGCATCCGCACCGTTCGCGACCTCCTGACTCACTATCCTCGCCGTTACGAAGACCGGCGGGAGCTGCCGGGGATCGGCACTGTGCGCGCCGGGCAGCATGCGACGGTACGGGGACGGCTGGTCAGTGTGGACACCCGCCCGTCTCGCGGCGGCATGGTCATTCTCAAGGCGACGATCGCCGACAAGACGGGGCGCATCAACTTGGTCTGGTTCAACCAGCCCTGGGTTCGCAAAGCGCTGACGAAGTTCGAGGGCGAGATCTTGGCTTACGGGCTCGTGAAGGAAGAGCAGTGGGGCCATGTCATCCAGAGCCCGGAATGGGAGCTGATCGAGGAAGACGGCGAGTCCGACGAGTTCAACCGGATCGTGCCGATCTATCCGCTCACCGAGGGTCTCAGCCAGCGCCACGTTCGCCGCGTCATTCAAGGCGCGCTCGAACTGTACATCGATCAGTTCAAAGATCCGCTGACGCCCGCGATTCTCAAGGCACAGATGCTCCGTCCGCTTCGCTGGAGCCTCCGCCAGATCCACTGCCCCGAGTCCGAGGAGTTCCGCCTTCAGGCGCGCCGACGCCTCGCTTTCGAGGAGTTCTTTTACCTGCAAGTCCGCCTCCAGCTGCAACGGGTGGCAAATGCCGGCGAAGTCGGGATTTCCTTCCCGGTCGCGGAATTGGAGAAGGGCGTTCAAGTCGCGGCGCTCGGCGGGCTGTTCGGCGGCGAAGCCCCGAAGCCGTTGCGCGAAGAGGTCGCGACGATGTTCCCGTTCCAACTGACGGGGGCTCAGGACCGCGTGATCCATGAAGTCTATGCGGACATGGCGCGCCCGTCCCCGATGAATCGTCTGGTTCAGGGCGATGTCGGCTCGGGAAAGACTGCGGTCGCCGCCGCCGCGATGCTTGTCGCGGTTCTCAGCGGCTACCAAGCCGCGCTCATGGCTCCGACGGAGATTCTCGCCGAGCAGCACTACTTCAACCTCCACCCGCTCTTCGATCGGCTCGGGGTCGAGGTCACGCTTCTGGTCGGCAAGCAGCCCGCTCCTAAGAAACGTCAGGCACTCGAAGCGGCCGCGACCGGACGAGCCCGGGTCTGCGTCGGAACCCACGCCCTGATCCAGGAGGGCGTAGCGTTCCACAAGCTCGGCCTTGCCGTCATCGACGAGCAGCATCGTTTCGGCGTGATCCAGCGGGCGACGCTCCGCGAAAAGGGGTTGGGCCAGCCCGACGTTCTCGTGATGACCGCGACACCGATCCCGCGCACGTTGACGATGACCCTGCACGGCGATCTCGACGTCTCGGTTCTCGACGAACTTCCCCCGGGGCGGACCCCGATCAAGACGCGGTGGCGTCTGCCCTACGAACGACGTCAGGTTTACGACGGGGTCCGAGAGGTGCTACGCGACGGGCGGCAGGCCTACTTCGTCTGCCCGATGATCAGCGAGAGCGAGAAGATGCAGACGCAGGCGGCCGTCGACCTCCATTACCGGCTGAGTCAGATCGACTTCTCCGAGTTCCGGGTCGGGCTTCTCCACGGCCAGATGAAGGCGGCGGAGAAGGAAGCGACGATGTCGGCTTTCCGTAACCACGAGCTCGACATCCTTGTCAGTACCGTCGTGATCGAGGTCGGGGTCGATGTGCCGAACGCCACCGTCATGGTCATCGAAGACGCCAATCGCTTCGGGCTGGCTCAACTCCACCAGCTGCGCGGGCGAGTCGGACGAGGAAGCCACCAGAGCTACTGTGTCTTGATCTCGGACGCCAAGAACGAGGAAGCGCGGGCACGTCTCGAGACGCTGGTCGGCACGACCGACGGATTCAAGATCGCCGAAACCGATCTTCGTCTTCGCGGGCCAGGCGAACTCGCGGGAACGCGGCAGCACGGCAACCTCGATTTCAAGCTCGCCGACCTCATCCAAGACGTGAAGCTTCTCGAACTCGCGCGGCAGACCGCGATCGATCTCCTGACCGACGACCCTCGGCTCCAGCGTCCCGAGCACGCCGGCATCTTGCTTTTGTCGCAGGAGCAACCGAGCGACCGAGCGCTGATCACCGTCTCCTGAGCGGTTCGGCGGGCCATACTTCAAGCATGAACAGCGCCGTTCTCCGCACCCCGCTCCACGCTGCCCACGTTCGCGCCGGCGGCAAGATGGTCGAGTTTGCCGGCTACGAAATGCCGGTCCAGTACGCCGGGATCATCGCCGAAACGAAGGCGGTCCGCGAGCATGTCGGCATGTTCGACGTCAGCCACATGGCCCGACTGACCTTCACAGGACCGCATACGCTCGAGTTCTTGGAGTGGATCACGACCAACGACGTCAGCAAGCTCGTCGATCGGACGGGGCAATACTCGCTGCTCCCCAACCCGGATGGCGGCTGCGTCGACGACATCATCGTCTATCGGATCTCGGGGGAGGAGTTCCGGATGGTCGTCAACGCGGCCAACCACGCCAAGGATGTGACCTGGATTCGGTCTCGAAACACGTTCGAGGTCGCGATCGAGGACACGACCGATCGAACGTCGATGATTGCGGTTCAGGGTCCGCAGGCGCTCGCCACGCTCTCCGCCCTGTCTCCGGACGGCGCCGCCCTAGCCGCCGCCCCCGCGTTCGGCGTCGTCGAAACCACGTTCGGCGGGGTGGGTTGCTTTGCCGCGCGCTCGGGCTATACGGGGGAAGACGGCTTCGAGCTGATCTGCGCCAACGCCGACGCGGAGAGGCTCTGGGACGCGCTCCTCGCCGCCGGCGTCGCCCCGTGCGGGCTTGGCTCACGAGACGCCTTGCGTGTCGAAGCGGGGCTGCCGCTGTATGGGCACGAACTCGGAGACACGATGAGCCCGATCGCCGCCGGTCTCGGATGGGTCGTTTCCAAGACGAAGTCGTTCATCGGCTCGGAACCGATTCAGGCGGCGCGCGAGCAGGGTACGCCGACCAAGCTCCAGGGCGTCCGCCTCGATTCGAAGCGGCTCCCGATGATCGGGATGAAGGTCTTCGTCGAAGGTCGCGAGGTGGGGGAGGTGTCGAGCGGCGTGTTCTCCCCGACGCTCGAATGTGGGATCGCCTTCGCGTTCCTCGCGTCGGATGTTGCCCAGGGCACGCCGTGCGGGCTCGAAATCCGAGGCAAGCTCGAACCGGGAACCGTCGTCAACAAACGATTCCTGAAGAAGCCGAAGTCGGCCTGAATCAGGCCGGGCGGCCGACGGGACTCGCGAATTGGGCGACGGATTCGATCACCCATTCCACCTGCTCGTCCCGCATGTGCGGGTGAACGGGAAGGCTCAAGACCTCCTTCGCCGCCGCCTCCGTCTCCGGGAGGCTTCCCTCACCGTTCCCGAACCGCCGATAGGGGGCGTGGTAGTGGATCGGGACCGGGTAGTAGATCATCGAGTCGATCTCTCGCTCCTTGAGGAAGCCTTGCATTGCTTCCCGACGAGGACTGCGCACCGTGAACTGGTGCCAGGTATGGTTGTTCCCCGCCACGATCGAGGGCAGCCGAAGGTCGAGACTCCGGAGCTCATCGAGATACCGGGCCGCGATCTCGCCTCGCCGTGCGTTCCAATCCGCCAGCTTCGTGAGCTTGGTCCGGAGCACCGCGGCCTGGATCTCATCAAGCCGGCTCGTATAGCCGATGTAGTCGTAGTAGTAGCGCTCCCTTCCCATCCCGTGGATGCGGATGGAACGAGCCAACTCGGCGACCTCATCGTCATCGGTCAGGATCATGCCACCGTCGCCTGCCGCCCCCAGGTTCTTCGTGACATAGAAGCTGAGGCCGGCCGCGCGCCCATGCTTCCCTGCATAGGCACCGTTGTGATGGCTCGCGACCGCCTGAGCGGCGTCTTCGATCACCATGAGACCGTGCTCGCGAGCGATGGCCGAGATCGCGTTCACGTTCGCGAGCTGGCCGAAGAGGTGGATAGGGAGGATCGCCCTCGTCTTCGAGGAGATCGCCTCTCGGATCTTTTCGGGATCGATGTTGAAGGTGTGGGGCTCGATATCGACAAAGACGGGAATCGCTCCCAACTGCACGATCACCTCGACACTCGCCACGAATGTGAAAGCGGTCGTGATCACCTCGTCGCCCGGTTTGATGCCGCAGGCATCCATCGCGATACGCAGGGCATCGGTCCCGCTGTTCACGGCGATACCGTGCTTGACCCCGTGCAACGTCGCGAGCTCCTCTTCGAGGGCCTTGTTGTGCTTCCCGAGCACATAGCCGCCGCTTGAGAGGACCTCGTGGGTGACTTGGTCGATCTCGGGAACGACGTCTTGATAGTGGGCGCGTATGTCGATGAACGGGACTCTCACGATGGGCTCCTGTCCCCAGTGTATCCGTCTCAGCCCTTCTTGGGCGTACCGAGGGTCGTCGTCAGCTCCCCAGTTTCCGTATTCCAGATCCGAACCGTACTATCGAAGCTGGCACCGACAATCGCCTTTCCATTCGGCGAGAATTCGACGGATCCCATGTTCTGCTCGGCCCCGGTATAGACCTGTAACAGCTCGCCGCTCAGGCTGTATCGCTCAACACCGCCGCCATAGTGTCCGGCGATGAACGACTGGCTGTCGGGAGCGAACGCGAGCCCGGTGATCATCTTGCCCGCGTCCGTGGGCTGGCTCAGGGTGAGCTTTCCAGTCTTGGCGTCGAAGAGGTAGTACTTCATATCCGCGCCATCGGTCGCGATCCACTTTCCATCCGGACTCCACGCGATCGACATCACCTGACCGGGCCGCAAAGTTCGGACCAGCTTGCCGTTGGCCGTGTCCCAGATTCGGAGAGTTTTGTCGGGGCCGCCAGCCGCAATCCGCTTCCCGTCCGGGGACAGCGCCACGGCGTACGCGTCCGATCTGAGCCCTGAGAACGCTCTGACCAGCTTGCCGGTGGCGACGTTCCAGAGCTTGGCCCGGTTGTCGTAGCCGGAACTCGCCACGTAGGGCGATCCCTTCGCTACCGCGATGCCGGAGACGTACTCGGTTCCGGCTCGGATTTCGCGGACTTGCTTGAGCGTAGCCGGGTTCCAGATCCGAATCCGCCCATCCGAGCCGGCGCTGACCAGCTGCTTGCCGCTCGGCATGAAGGCGAGTTGGGTCACGAAGCTGTTCGCGCCCTTTGGGAGCGTGACTTGGCGGAGAAGGCGGGTGTCGCGGAACGAGTACAGGCGGATGATGTTCTCGTCGCCGGCGGTCGCGAGGTACTGGCCGTCGGGGCTGACGACCGCGCTGCGGATCCACGTCAAGGGCTGGTTCGCGATCGCGAATGTCGCAAGTCCGAGGGCTAGGGCAGCGGCGAAGCGCTTCATGACCAGGAGGTTACCCACAGACATGGGCGAGCCCGGCGCAATCTGCGCGCCGGGCTCGTTTCTCTCCCCAGGTCTGCGTTAGTACGCGGAGTTGATTCGGACGAGGTCCACCGTCTGAGTGAACGGGGAGAGGGGCTCCAAAGCCTCCAGTCGGAGCTCAATCTTGCCCGTGTAGACATCGACGTAGTGGGCCGCGAAGCTCGTCGCCGAGGTCGTAATCGTCCGGTTCACGTTGAGCCAGCCAGTTCCGACTCCGAAGGTGCCGCCGATTGGGTCCCAGTTCCCCGTTCGCTGGTTCTTCACGAAGAGCGTGCGGACACCTGGCATTACCGTCGAATCCTTCAACCTCATCGAGATCGTCAACGTCCGGATCGAGGCCGGGCACATCGTTGTGCTGAAGTTGGCCGCAAAGTGCACCCGGCGATTGCCGAGACCGCCCACACTCTTTGCCGCGATTCCCGTGTTGTTCGCCGTGAACAGACGGTTGAGGGTTTGCGGACCCGATGGCGTACCGAGGACGAGTTGATAGGCCGCGGAGTTCAGCCACGTGTTGCCGCTCAAGCTTCCGGCAACCGCACGGAATGCGTTGATGCGGCCGTTCACGACCCATGCACCGCCCTTGACCGGGTCGCAAGTCGACTCGATTCGCTGGCGAACCTGCGATGAAGTCGCCGTCGACCCCATTTGGCTCCACACGAGTCCGGCCAGCCCGGCCACCATCGGCGTCGCCATCGACGTACCGTTCCAGCTCGCCCAAGTGCTGCCGGACGAGGTCCACAACGAGCTCAGGATGTTCACACCAGGGGCAGCGACGTCGACCCAGGAACCGTAGTTGCTGAAGGGTGCCTGAGAATCATCGATCGTGCTCGCGCCGACCGCGATCGCCTCACTGTAGAACGCCGGGTACGCTGGGTTTTGACTCCCAGTGTTCGAGGCGGCCGCGACGATGAGACGTCGGTTGCTGTGGGCAAACTGAACGGCGCTCTGCAGCACCGCCGAGGGCGCACCACCGGCAAGACTCAGGGACAGGATCTGTGCGTTGCCCTGGTTAGGGTGCGCCGCGTAGATGATCCCTTGTGCGACGTTCCAGTAGGTTCCCGAACCACCGGCATTGAGCACCTTGATCGGAAGGATGCGAGCGTTCCAGTCCATACCGGAGATACCGACATTGTTGTTCGGCATTCCCGCGGCAATCCCCGCACAGTGCGTTCCGTGGCCATGGTCATCCTGGGGTAGGGGATCGTTATTGACGAAGTCCCAACCATTGTTCAGGACCTTGCCGCCGAGATCGGGATGAACGAAGTCGACTCCGGTGTCGATGATCGCGATCCGCATCCCGGGATTGCCGATCTGCATGTTCCAGGCGCAGGGCGTGCCGACATGCCAGGGCCCCCACTGACTGTTGAATAGCGGATCACTAGGCACTGCTGTTGCTCGAGCGTAATAGTTCGGCTCCGCATAGGCGAACGCACGGTTTGCTCGAACCCGCTCGGCCGCAATTCTCGGATCGAGACGATCGGGAAGCCGGACCTCGCTCGCATTGAGCGTCTCGTCGTACTCCTGTTCTTCGTAACCAAGGCGGCTCAGGAATGCGCGAGCTTCCCGCTCTTGTCCTCTTTGGAAGCCGACGATGATCTGGTTGCTAACATACTCGCCCTCTTGCGCGGTGGCGAACATGGCGAGAGTGAGCATGGCAGTACCCAGGGAGAAACGGATGAGGTTCTTCACGGTGTTGTTCTCCTTGTTGCGGTTGTTGTTCGGGTTGATCGTGTTGTTGGTCGAGTCGAACGTGTTGTTCGAAGGGTGATGATTGTTGTTCTTGATGTTGGTTTTCATGGTGTTGTTGTCCTGATTGTCCTTGTTGTTCGTGTTCATCGTGTTGTTGGTCGTGCCGAACGCGTTGTTCGAAGAGCGATGATTGTTGTTGATGTTGATTTTCATGTTTTGTTTCGTTGTGCTGCTTGGTGCCAGCGACACGATCATTGTCCGCTTTTGCCCGTGACCAAAGTGTGACGGTTTGGGTTGAACCTAGAGGGCATAGGACAAACGTCCCGATTTAGGACTTATGTCCTACGAAAGCGAATAAGGTGTGACGAGACTCGTCACGTTCGTTGTCAGCTTGGTGCAACAAGAACAAGGGCGCAAGCAATGCTTGCGCCCTCTGGGGGAGTTCGGAGTGGGCCTATGCGTCGACGGCTTCGGGATCGTGCTGCGAGAGGAGCAGTTCAAGCTCTTGGCTCAGGTCACGAACCATGCAGATCACGGCCGTCGAGCCTCGGAACGGGATCGCCGCGAGGGTCGCCGCGATCGAAAACTCGTGGCCATCTCGATGGAGGCCTGCGGTGCCGAAGTGGTCTCCCATCTTCTTGCGCGTCGGGTGTTCGAGGTATCGGCGCCGCTCGACCGCGTGTTCGGCGCGGAGCCGGGTGGGGACAAACGCCTCGAGGCCCATCCCCACGAACTGTGCGCGGTCGTAGCCGAACATCTGGGACATGGCGTCATTGCAGTCCAGGATGATTCCGTCCTTGGAGACCAGGAGGATGCCGTCGGGCGCGAGCGAGAAGATCTCTCGATAGAGGGGTTCCAGATCGTGACCGTCCTGGTCGGTGATCAGTGCGCGGAGCCGCTGGTTCTCCAGACGCAACTGCTCGATCGTGCGCCGGTACTGATCGGCGACGGCGCGAGCCACGAGTTCGGTCCGCGAGGATTGCCCCATCTTCAGGCGGATGCGGACCCAATAGCTGTTGACGGTCGCGGGACTGATGCCCAGGCGATTCGCGATCCCCTGATCGGTCTCACCCCGTGCGGCGAGGCTCAGAACCTGCCGCTCTCGAACGGAGAGCTCGAGCATCATCTCGGGCTGGTCGGTTTTCATTTCGTGAGTTCAGCTTACATTTTCGATAGACTCCCTTGCCCGACACCGAGACGGCTCTCTACCATGGTTTGCCATGACGTCGAGAAAAACGACGCAAACGGAGGAATTCTTCGTCGCCTCCGTGGATCCGCCTTGGGTCACGAGGAATTCCGGGCGGTGCGGGTATCTTGAGGATCGCGCCGGGGTGGCGGAATGGTAGACGCGGTGGTCTCAAACACCACTGGGGTCAAACCCGTGCGGGTTCGAGTCCCGCCCCCGGCACCAGTTTTCGACCCATTTCTGAACGAATCGCTGCCGCGCGCGTCTTGTCTGCCATACAATTGAGGCACGACCCAACCATGAGCGACTTTCTCAGTAGACGCGATCTCTTCCGCCAAGGGGGCCTCATCGCCCTCGGCCTCGTCGCCCCTCCGTGGCTCTCCACGATCGCCCGCGCCGATGTACTCAAACTGAGCCGCGGCGGTAAGGTCGATCCGGACAACGTTCTGGTCGTGTGCCAGTTCAGCGGCGGCAACGACGGTCTGAACACCGTCATCCCGTGGGCCAACCGGCGTTATTACGAGCTTCGCCCGAATCTGGGCATCCCCGAGGCCCAGATCCTCAAGCTCGACAATGCGCTCGGGCTTCATCCCGCGTTGGCCGGGCTCAAGACGCTCTACGACGAGAAGAAGGTTGCGATCATCCAGGGGGTGGGCTATCCGAAGCCGAACCGTTCGCACTTCAAGAGCATGGAGATCTGGCAATCGGCCAGCCCGGAAGGCGATCTCAAGTTCGGCTGGGTCGGTCGGCACTTCGACGCCGAGATCAGGGAGAATCCGCTCAACCCGGTCGTCGCCCTCGGGCTGTCGACCGAGAAACCTCGAGCGCTCAACGCCGATCACGCCGGCATCCCCTGCTTCGCGAGTCTCGCCGATATCCAGTCGATGGTCGGTGACCCGGACGCCGAGCGCATGCTCCGCCAGATCCAGGGGGCCGAAGCCCGGTCCGGCTCGAACGAGCGCGTCGTCCAGCAGGCCAACAAGACCGCCCTCGACGCGATGAGTGCGCTTCGCGACAAGCTGAAGACTTTCACGCCGAAGCAGACCTACGGCAACGATGCCTTCGGGAGGGGTTTCCAGCAGATCGCCCAGTTGATCGCGTGTTCACCGCAGACGCGCGTGATCTACTTCAGCGCAGGCGGATTCGACACTCACGCTCGACAAGCCGACCAGCATCAGCGGCTCCTCCAAGGGTTTGGAGATGCGATGCTCGCCTTTCAACGCGAGATGGAAGCGCTTGGCAAGGCGAACAAGGTCGTCACGATGGTGTTCAGCGAGTTCGGACGGCGATCCTATGAGAACGCGAGCGGGGGAACCGATCACGGTGCGGCCGCTCCTATGATGTTCGTCGGTGGTTCGGTCAAAGGCGGCGTCCATGGTCCGATTCCTGACCTCAGCGACCTCCAGGACGGCGACCTCAAGTTCTCGATCGACTTCCGACAGGCCTACGCGACGGCGCTCGACGATTGGATGGGCGGCGACTCGGGAGTCGTGCTGGGCCAGAAGTTCAGCCACCTCGATGTTCTGAAGGGCTAAACACCGATCAGAGCTTGGACCGCCGCTTCGCTCGGCTGGCGGGCCTTCAGGTGCTGTTCGACAAGCCGAATCGGGTACAGGAGGCGATCATGGCGGGCATCGGGCTTCGAGCTCGGTGCCCGTTCCGTCATGAGCCACCCGGCGATCTCGTCGGCACGGGCGATCATTCGGTCGGTCGGTGGCACTTCGATGCGTACGAGCCCGAAAAGCGGGCTTCCGGTCGTCTGTTCGTGGAGCTTGAGATAGAAGCTCGCGACCATGTGTCCCTGTGGCTCATCGCGCTCTCGGTAGAAGAGCGACGTTCGCTGTCCCGGTCGCATTCCAAGGATCTTCTCGACGCGGTCGGCCGAGCGGAAGTACTGACGCCGATGGCTCTTGATCAGACCGACCAGACTTCGCGCATCGCGCTCGCTGCCAAGGGCTTTCCCGATGCCTCCGTCCACGAGCAGTACGCCGTCCTCGAACGAGCGCGCGAGATCGTCTTCCTGGTCTTCGCGCACATGCCCGATCTGGCTCATCACGGCCTCGTGCATTTGGGCCGAGGTCGCGTCCTCGTCCACCGGGACGACCCGCACGGGAAGCACATCATGGAGCCGATCGCCGATCGGGGCCACGGTCGGCACGAAGAAGGCGAAGTCGCTCCGGTAATCGACGGGGGGCTTCAAAGCGCGCCCGTCGCGCTCGAGGATCGCGGCCGACGTGTGGGCCACCGAGATCGGCACCAGCCCGTAGTACATCGCCAGCCGAGCTTTCTGGGCCCCGTCGAGGTAGTGGGTGAAGCCGGTCTCGAGGCCGCTGGGCACGTCGAACACCGCGAACGGGCCGCCATCGACGGTCGACGCATCGGCGTGGCTTGACTCCATCGTGAGCCCGCCGAGGATCTCCATTTCGTCCTGGTCGTTCGGTCCGATCCGGCGCACCATCCGCGCCAACGGATCGCCCGCAAACAGTTTTTGCAGCGAGGGTGCCATCGTCGTCACCGGCGCGGTGCGCGGCGCCGATAGTCCTGCGCCCGGGCTTCTCCCTCATCCGGTCCTTCCCCGACAGGCGGGACCTCGGCGAAGATCATCTTGCCCCGTTCGGTTTGGATCACCTGGGTGACGACGACGTTGAGGGTCTCGCCGATGTGGCGCTTCCCGTTTTCGACGACGACCATCGTTCCGTCGTCGAGGTAGCCGACCCCTTGCCCGGGTTGGTTCCCTTCCTTAATCACGCCGACCTGGAGCGGCTCCTTCGGCAAGACGTTCGGCCTCAGGGCCAGAGCGAGATCGTTGATGTTGAGTACGGCGACGTTCTGGAGTGCGGCGACGCGATTCAGATTCCAGTCGTTGGTGACGATGTCCCCGCCGAGCGCCTTGGCGAGTCGTACCAATCGGGCATCGACGCCATCGCCGCCGTCGGGCGACAGGCGATCGTGGGTGCCGACGTCGAGGGCAAAGTCGCTCTGAAGATGTCGCAGCACGTCGAGGCCGCGGCGTCCTCGCTGGCGGCGCAAGGGATCCTGGCTGTCGGCGATGTACTGGAGCTCGTCGAGGACGAAGTTCGGGACGTACATCTGCCCTTCGATGAACCCCGTCCGGACGACGTCATAGATCCTGTCTCTTATACACATCTGACGCTGCCGACGAAGAGG
>ERZ761602.4503-NODE-4503-length-17781-cov-3.708902_pt1 | contig 17781 bp, 18 predicted proteins | sample MGYA00512165_ERZ761602 | MGnify/ENA primary metagenome ERZ761602 (study PRJEB28899, sample SAMN02445085) | bioreactor sludge metagenome | biome: EBPR sludge; isolation source: Thorneside wastewater treatment plant | place: Australia: Brisbane, Thorneside... | reverse complement strand
ATCACCGCCAACAGCTTTGCCTCGCTCAGCCTCGATCCGCCGCTGGTGCTGTGGTCGCCTGCCCGCGCCTCGCGCCGGTTCGGGGCCTTTGCCGATGCGTCGCATTTCGCGATCCATGTGCTGGCCGCGGACCAGGCCGCACTGGGGGCGCGCTTTGCCCGCAATGGCGAGGATTTCGACCTGAGCGGCCTGCGCCACACCCCTGAGGGCGTGCCACTGCTTCCCGGTTGCCTCGCCATTTTTGCCTGCAGGCAGGAGGCGGTTCACGATGGCGGCGACCACGCCATCGTCGTCGGCCGCGTCGAACATCTCTATCACCGGTCGGGCGCGCCGCTGGTGTTCAGCGCCGGGCGCTACGGCGGCTTTCAGCCCTGAAGGTCCAGGTCGATCCACACCGGCGTGTGATCCGAAGGCTTGTCCCAGCCGCGCGGCCCGGTTTCGACCCAGGCATCGCGCAACCGGTCGGCGGCCTGCGGTGACAGGAGCAGATGATCGATGCGGATGCCGTCATTCCTCAACCAGCCATTCGCCTGATAGTCCCAGAACGAATAGATCCCCGGGCCGGGATGGCGCAGCCGCACCGCATCATAGAGCCCCAGCGCCTGCAGTCGCTGAAAGGCGGCGCGGCTTTCCGGGCGAAACAGGGCATCCTCGCGCCAGGCCTCGGGGCGGGCCGCGTCCAGCGGCTGGGGGATGACGTTGTAATCCCCGGCCAGCACCAGCGGGCGTTCCCTCGCCAGCAGGACCTCGGCCCGCGCCTGCAGACGCGCCATCCAGCCCAGCTTGTAGTCGAACTTCGGTCCCGGCGCCGGGTTGCCATTGGGCAGATAGAGCCCGCACAACCGCAGCCCGGTCTGGCCCAGATCGGCCTCGATCCAGCGCGCCTGTTCGTCGCTCTCATCCCCCGGCAGCCCGCGCTGCACATCCCCCAGCGGCAGTTTCGACAGGATCGCCACCCCGTTGAAACCCTTCTGCCCATGGGTCTCCAGATGATAGCCGCGCCCCTCGATCAGATCGCGCGGAAACCCTTCATCAACCGATTTGATCTCCTGCAGCACAGCGGCATCGGGCGCGCTTTCGTCCAGCCAGCGCGCCAGGACCTCGGCCCGGGCCTTGACGCCATTGATGTTGAAGGTGGCAATCTTCATCCCGGCGCCTCATCTTTGTGCCTGAAATACCCCCGAGGAGTCGCCCCTTGGCCACGGGGAGCAGCCCCCCGCCCGGCCAGACGCCTCAGCGACGCCGGTCGCGACGTGCCTGCATCGGCTGGAACGCCACCGAGACATGCGCCTCGCAATAAGGCTTGCCGGCGACCGAGGGCAGGCCGCAGAACCAGAATTCTTCGGTCGCCGGGTCACCGATCGGCCATTTGCAGGTCCGCTCGGTCAGTTCCATAAGCCCCAGCCTGCGCGCGGTCTTCTCGACCTCGCGCACATTGGCCAGCGCCTCGGGCGAGATCTCGTTGGCCGAGGGCTGCGGCGGCAGCGGCTGGCCCGCGGGCGCGATGGGCCGACGGCCGGGCATCGCCACAACGCTGGACAGCGGCGCGCCGATGCGAGGCGCGGGGATCGCGGCCTCGTCCTCATCGTCGCCCTCGTCCTCGGGCAGGGCCATCGGGGCGATGACCTCGGCACGGGGTGGCTCGACAGGGGGGGGCGCGCTGACTTCGGGCGCCACCTCGTCGGGCACCACGACCGGAGCGCCTTCGACCTCGGCCACACCCTCGCCGCCGCGGCTGGACAGGCCCAGCCGGTGAACCTTGCCGATCACCGCGTTGCGGGTGACCGAGCCAAGCTCCTTGGCGATCTGCGAAGCCGACTTGCCCTCGGTCCACATTTTCTTGAGCAATTCGACCCGCTCGTCGGTCCAGGACATGCGCCACGCTCCACAGCATTTGGCCCGGTCCGGCGGAGCGGGCAACGATTGCCCCTATTCTAGCGGGGACGGGCCGAGATACAAGGCGCGCAGCACAAAGGCAAGAACCGCGCCATCCGCATTGCGTTCCGAGAAGGAAAAGCCCGATGATCCAGACCTCTGATCTGCGGACAACCGAAATCCGCCACGCCGCCGAATCCCTGCGCGCCATGGGTCAGCGCCGGTTCGGACGGGTGAACCGGATCGGGTTGCTAACGCTTGCCCTGCGCGAGACCCGGCGGTTTCTGGCGGTCTGGCAGCAGACCGTCGCGGCACCGCTGGTCACCGCGGGGCTGTTTCTGGGCATCTTTGCCCTGGCCATGGGCGCCGGGCGCGGCCCGGTCGAGGGCGTGCCGCTGATTGCCTTTCTGACCCCGGGTATCCTGATGATGTCGGTGGTGCAGAATGCCTTCGCCAACACCTCGTCCTCGATCGTGGGGGCAAAGGTCATGGGGAATATCGTCGACACGCTGATGCCGCCCCTCGCACCCTGGGAACTGGTCGCGGGATATCTTGCCGGCGGAATCGCACGCGGGTTGCTGGTCGCCGGGGTGATCGTGCTGGCGGTCGGCCTTGCCCTGGGGCAATGGCCTGTGCATCCGCTCTGGCTTCTTCTCATCAGCGTCACCGGATCGGCGCTGCTGGGGGCGCTGGGGATCTTGGCCGGTGTGCTGGCCAACAAGTTCGACCAGATCGCCGCGATCACCAACTTTGTGGTGACTCCGCTGTCGTTCCTGTCAGGCACCTTCTATTCGATCAGCGCGATGCCCCCGGCGATGGCGCTTGCGAGCCATCTGAACCCGATCTTCTACCTGATCGACGGCGCGCGTTTTGCCTACCTCGGCCAATCCGACAGCGACCCCTGGCTGGGGCTGGCGGTGACGCTGGTGACCACGCTGGTCCTGTCGGCCTTGGCCTGGGACTGGCTGCGGCGGGGGTTCCGGCTGAAGGCATGATCGCGCTCACGTCTTTGCACCTTGCTGTGACATTCTGTTGCATTCCCTAGACCCCGCCCCGCGGCGATGGCATATAAGACCGCAAGCCACTCATGGGCGAGGCCTCGGTCACGCCCTCACAGTCTGGAGCAAGAAAGCCGTGATGAAGAAAGCCCTGTCCCTGTCGGCCCTGGCAATGACCTCGATGGTCAGCTTTGCCCCCGCCGCCCTCGCCGGTGACTCAGCCGCGGGCGAAGGCCTGTGGGGAAGCTGCCGCAGTTGCCATTCCATCGCCAACGGCGACACCACGATCCAGCGCGGCGGACGCACCGGTCCGAACCTTTATGGCCTGCCCGGCCGTGTGGTGGGTTCGGTCGACGGGTTCCGCTATAGCCCCGCCATGCAGGCGATCAATGCCACCGGCCTGACCTGGACCGAAGCGCTGTTCGTCGAGTACATGGCCGACCCGACGGCCTGGGTCCGCGCCCATGGCGGCGGTGACAGCGCGCGTTCGGCAATGAGCTTTCGCATGGCCAACGGCGCAGCCGACATGTGGGCCTATCTGGAAAGCGTATCGCAATAAGCACGGCCTGCGGACGTCCCTGTCGCCCCGCCAATGACGGCGGGGCGCAGTCGTTTCAGGGCCTGGGATCGCGCAAAGCCTGATGGCGCAGCGCCGCCATCCGGGCAAATTTCAGCGTCAATGCCTTGCGCCGCGCGCCCGCCAGCGGGTTTTCGGGCGCCATGGCAACGATTTCCCCGAACCAGTCGTCGGCCAGAATCAGTCCGGCCCCCTCGGGCAGGATCTCTTGCGGGAAATCAGCGGGAACGGCCCAGAAGAACCGGTCGCACCAGCCCATATAACCCTGCCATTTGCGGTCCGAGGTGAAATCGGCGCGACTGGACTTGCATTCGACCACCCAGATCTCGCCGCGCGGCCCCAGCGCCATGACATCGACGCGCAAACCGGGTTCTGGCGTCACCTCGTCAAGGGTGGCAAAGTCGTGGCTGCGCAGAAGGCGCGCCACGCCGCGCTGCAGTCTTTGGCCGGGTAGCAGGGATTCGTCGCGCATTCACCCAGAATAAACCAAGAACAAGCACTGTCCAGCCCTTGCAGCGGGCGGAGCGCACCCCTAGATTGGCAGGTGGCGGGTGCTGCTCTTCGCGTGGACGGCTCTTTTCCAGTGGCCGATAAGCATTTCCGAGGGGGCTGGCTCTGCCGGGGTTCTGGCCTCGGTATCTGGCGCCCACCTGTTCAGTCAGGCTCTCGGGAAATCACGCCCGAAACGGTCGCTGCGGGCCCGCCACCCTTACCTTGCATCGATACGGACGGTCGCCAGTCGGCCTGTCGTCACCCGCGCACCGTGGCCGCCCTTCGGACCTTTGTCGTCCGGGTCGGCCATGCGCATGATGCTGATGGCGAATTGCACTCCTGCAAAGACGAGCCCGTTGAAGAAGAACAGCAGGAAGGCCGCCAGCCAGCCGCCTTTGGTGGCCAGGATCAGGCTGCGCAAGTTGGCAACGTCAAAGCCCAGAAGCAGGCCGACGAACACGGCCGAAAGGGCAAACCCCAGCGCAATCTGGCGCAGATAGAGCCGTACGAGACGCGGCAGGCGATCAGGATCCTGGGGATCGGGGAGAATTGCGGACATGGACACCTCTGCGCCCCAGCATAGCGGCTTGGCGCCCCACGTCCAGCGGACCGCCTGTCGCAGGCCGGGTCAAGATGAGTCTTTGTGGCAGGATGAACGGGTCAGGGAACAGGTGTCAGCAGGTTTCGCGCAGCGGTCGCGATGATGGCAAGCGCGAGTTGGCGCAACATGGGGGCCTCGGTCTCGATGACGGGGGGCAGCGATTCGAGCCGCTCCACCAGCGCGCGCAACTCGGTCAGTTGCGGCGACGGTGACGGGGAGATGGCGCCGGGCGCGACGGGGTGCGCGGCCTGGAAGGCCTCAAGCGCGGCACGCGCCTCGGCACGGGCGGCCTCGATCTGTGGTTGTAGGGTGTCGATCCGGTGCTGCGTTGCGGATTGCAGGTCATTGGCCAGGCCGCGCAGTTGCACGACCAGCACGACGATCAGGATCAGCACCGCGACACCCAGCATGAGGGTGGCGTTCAGCAGGGCAAGCGCGAGGTCGCGCAGGGGGCGGCGGTCAGACGGCATTGGGAAGGGTCTTTCCGGACTTGAAAGCCAAGGCATTGTCGAGCGCCATGAAGCCCATCTGCGTGCGCACCTCGAGGGCGGCAGTCCCCAGATGCGGCAGCAGGGTGACGTTGTCGAGGGCGCGCAGGGCCTGCGGCACAACTGGTTCGAATTCATAGACATCGAGACCCGCGCCGCCAATCCGGCGCGCCTGAAGCGCGTCGATCAGCGCCGCCTCGTCGACGATATCGCCGCGCGCGATGTTGATGAGATGCGCGTGCGGCTGCATCTGGGCCAGTTCGGCGGCGCCGATCAAGTGATGGGTCTGGGGGGTGGCGGGGACCGAGATCACCACCACATCCGCCGCCGCCATCAGGGCATGCAGGCTGGGCATCGCCGTGGCATCCGGCAGATCGCGCGGCGTGCGGCTGTGGTAAAGGATGCGCATGCCAAAGCCATGTTGCGCGCGCCGGGCAATCGCCTGACCGATGCGGCCCATGCCGACGATGCCCAGTGTCTTGCCGCTGATGTGCAAGCCCAGCATCTGCGTGGGGTGCCAGCCTTCCCATTGCCCGGACCGCACCAGGCGCTCGCCCTCGGCGGCTCGGCGTGCGCTCATCAGCATCAGGGTCAGGGCGATATCGGCCGTGGCATCCGTCACGGCGCCGGGTGTGTTGGTCACGGCGATCCCGACAGCCCGCGCTGCGGCGGTGTCGATATGATTGTATCCCACGCCGAAATTGGCCAGCAGCCGCGCGCGCGGCTGCGGCACGGCGGCAAAGACCGGCGCCTGAAAGCGGTCGCCCAGTGTGGGGATCAGAATGTCATGAGTGGCGAGGGCCTCGGTCATTTCTGCCACGCCCAGGGGCGCGTTCGAGCCGCGCAGAGTCACGTCAAAGGCAGCGCGGGCGGCTTCGATCACCGCATCGGGCAGCGGACGGCTGATGAAGAGCTTCATCAGCAAAGCCTTTCGCCATTGGGCACGGGGCGTTCGGGGCCGATCACCACCACCGCGCCCTTGCCGTCATATAGCCCCAGCACCAGCACCTCGGAGCGCATCGGGCCGATCTGCCGGGGCGGGAAATTGACCACGCCCAGCACCTGACGGCCGATCAGGTCCTGCGGGCCATAGTGCACGGTGATCTGCGCCGACGAGCGTTTCACCCCGATCTCGGGGCCGAAATCAACGCTGAGCTTCCACGCAGGCTTGCGTGCCTCGGGGAAGGGTTCGCAGGTCAGCACGGTTCCGACGCGGATATCGACCTTTTCGAAATCGTCAAAGGAAATCATTGTCCAAGCTCGCGGGAACGATCAGCGGCGGCCTTGACGGCGCGGGTCAGGAGGGCGGGAAAGCCGGTTGCTTCGTCCATCAGCACCCTGAGTGCAGCGGCGGTTGTTCCGCCCGGCGAGGTAACGTTGACACGCAGTTGCGCGGCGCTTTCAGGCGAGCGGTATGCCAGTTCCCCCGCCCCGGTGATGGTGGCGCGCGCAAGCTGCATCGCAACGCCTTCGGGCAGGCCCTGCGCGACACCGGCGGCGGCAAGGGTCTCGATCAGGTGGAACACATAGGCCGGCCCCGAGCCCGAGACGGCAGTGACGGCGTCCATCTGGCTTTCGCTGTCCAGCAACACGGTCTGGCCGACGGCCCCCATCAGGTCCGACGCCAGGGAAAGCGCCGCGGCGGGCACCCGCGGGTTGGCGATCAGCGCGGTGATGCCCCGGCCCACGGCGGCGGGTGTGTTGGGCATGGCCCGGATCACCGGGGTGCCTGCGCCCAGGGTCGCCTCGATCGTTGCCATCGAGGTGCCGGCGGCGATGGACAGGAACACCGTCGACCCGCCCCCGAGAGCCTGCAACGCGGGGAGTGCCGCGCCCATCATCTGCGGCTTGACCGCCAGCAGCGCCATCGCCGGGGCGGCGGGCAGGGGCTGGTTCAGGGCCACACCCGTCGCGCGCAGCCAGTCCGAGGGGTTCGGCTCGATCACATGCACCGACGCAGGCGGCAGCCCCGAGGCCAGCCAACCCTCCAGCAGCGCCGAGCCCATCTTGCCGCAGCCCAGGATCACCAGGCCGCGCATTTCCAGATCGTGACGGTTCATCAGTCCCCCCGTTTTCGGGCCAGCCTAGCGGCGCGGGCGCGCGGGGGAAAGGGGGTCAGGCGCGTCCGTAGGCCTGGTTGATCGCCAGTTTCAGCGCATCCTCGGGCGCGCGGTCGGCCCAGGCAACCAACTGGAACGCGGGATAGAACCGCTCACAGGCACCAACGGCGGCATGGATCATCTGGTCGATCTGCTCGGGCGCGGCCATCTGCTTGCCGCTGAGCAAAAGGCCGTAGCGCCAGACCATCAGCGACTGCGGCCGCCAATAGGTGAACCCGCCCGACCACATCATGTCATTGGCAAGATTGAGAACTTCGTAAAGCTCGGCCATCCGCGCCTCGGGTGGCTCCATCTCGAAGGTGCAGATCAGCCGCAGCGTTTCATCCCGCCCCGACCATGCGAGGGTCAGCGAATAGCTGCGCCACTGGCCTTCGACCGCCATGGCGATCTGGTCGTCACCTACGCGATCGAATTCCCAAGCATGGTGCTGGGCCAGCGTTTCGACGATGTCGATCGGATGGATCTCGTCGCTCAAAAGATCCTCGGACAAGGGCATGCCCCGGCTTTCTCTGTTCTAGCCTCAATGGGTGTCGGCACCACAAACTGCTGTGACCCTGACAAACTGCGGCAGTTCCTTGCTGCCGTTCTTACTAGATATAGTGAGGCAAGCAGGGAACCCTGTAAAGGAAAAATAACTGTGGACAAAGGCGGCAAGGCTGGGGTTTCTTCGCCTCGGCACCGGGTCTATAGCGGTGACATGACTCAGACCTTGCCCCCCTGCCCCGAATGTCGTTCGGCCTTTACCTATCAGGCCCAGACCCTGCTCGCCTGCCCGGAATGCGGGCATGAATGGTCACCCGCGACCGAAGAAACCCCGGTGGTGCGCGACTCGGTCGGCGTGGTGCTGAGCGATGGCGACACGGTGACGGTCATCAAGGATCTGAAGCTGAAAGGCTCGTCGAGCGTGATCAAGGTCGGCACCAAGGTGCGCGGCATACGGCTGGTCGAGGGTGATCACGACATCGACTGCAAGATCCCGGGCGTCGGTCAGATCGGCCTGAAATCGCAGTTCGTGAAGAAAGTCGGCGACTGACAGACCGAACCGCCCGCGCGGGGACCGGCGGGCGGCTTCAATCGTGCGGGCTGCCTAGTCCAGCGCGCCCTGCCTGCGCAGTTCAGCCGCAAAGGCGCGCGTGTCCACCGCCAGATGCGACGACGACATCTGCGGGAAGGGGGGCTGGGGGTCGAAGAACTGGCTGTCCACCGCGATCAGACGCCATTCGCCATTGATCTGCGTCATGATCGGCGAGCCCGAATCCCCCCGCGTGGTGTCGCAGGTGTGGATGAACGAGCCATCGCGGTAGGCATTCAGCACGCGGCAGTTCATGTGCCCCGACAGGTGCCGCCCGGTGTCCCAACTGTATCCCGCCTGGCTGACAAGGAATTCCCCGTTGCGGATGGTGGCCAGTTCATCCTTGGCCAGCACGAAGGGCCGCACGAAACCGACCTCGCGCCCCAGGTCGCGGTCCAGCGTCAGGATCGCCCAGTCGTCGCCGTTGCCGCCGCCGGGGGGGGCCGAGTCGGGCGAATAGTCCGGCGCGACCACCGAGGCGATCACATTGGCCGAGCCCAGGTCCGTAGTACCCGAGGCCCCGGCGCGAAAACTGGTGACCTTGGACGGGCGCCCGCCTTCGGACAGCATGCAATGCGCCGCGGTCGCGACAAGGCGTGGGGCAATCAGGATGCCGGTGCAGGACCCGTCCTCGAAGGTCAGCAGACCGACGGCTCGCCAGGGCATCTGCGTCACATCGACCAGCACGCGTTCATCGAGGCCAAAGAAGTGGTCGCGCGCCTGCGGCGGACGCTGACGGCCGACGCAATCGGCCGTGTCGGTATAGGCCGAGCAGGCACCGCGGCCCGCGCCGGGTTCCTCGCAGATGCCGTTGAAGGCGGTCGAGCAGGTGTTGGTACGATTCCGCAGGAAGGCCACCGGCGCGCAATCGGCGGTATCGGTGCCCGAGGTGCAGACCCCGGTGCCAATCCCCGGCTCGTCGCATTCGCCGTCGCGTGACCAGCGGCAGGTCTCGTCGCCGCCGATGGCCAGCGCACGGCAATCGTTGGCGTCGGTGCCGGGTGTGCAGGCACCGGTGCCACCGAAATTGACGTCATCGCATTCGCGGTCATGCGCCCAGCGGCAGGTGTCGTTGCCAAGGCGCGCGCGCACCGATTGCGGCACCGCGTCCATCAGGCGTTGCCAGGCGGCGGCCTCGACCCGGCAATCGTTGGCGTCTGTACCGGTCTCGCAGGCGCCGGTGCCTCCATAACGGGCCTCGTCGCATTCGTTGTCGTTGGCCCAGCGGCACGTATTGGCCTGCGCCGCCGCAGGTGACGGCAGGGTCAGCGACACCGCCAGAACGGCCGGAAGCCCGGCACGGAGCGACAACATCAGGCCCATGGGTTTTCCCCCGAAAACGGCACAGCGAAAACAGGACCCCCCGGCTTTTGGGCAGGGGGGCGGTGAGGTCTCAGTTCTCGCGATCCATGACCCAGGCCGGGGTGGCGATGGTAACACCGAGTGTGGCGACACCGCCGTTGCCCATGTAGGTACCGGCAAAGACCGCATAGGCGCCCGCTGCCGGGTTCTGGATCATCACACCGGGATTGAGCATCTCGAAATCATCGTTGCAATGCAGTTGCCCATCCGGGCCCTGCACGACCAGCGTGCCATCCGAGTCACTGACCATGTAGACCATCAGCTGCGGCAGTCCCGGCTCGGCGTCGATCACGACATCCGGGCGCGACGGGGTGATGAAGCCCGCACAACCGTCGCCAAGGCCGAAAGCCTCGGTCTGGCTGGAGGCAATATCGAAGATCACCCGCGGGTCGATCCTGGTGCCCGGGCCAAAGGACAGGCGCGCGGCGGCAGGCTCGGCCCCGGCATCCAGGGACACTGCGGGTGTCACCGGGGTCGTGCCCGACCCCGAACCGGCAGCCTGCCAGTTCGGCGAGCCCATCGAGGCATAGAGGTTGTAGGTCGAGCTGTCGCCGGGATTGTAGGCGCCGACCCACACCAGATAGTCCCCTGCCTGCGCATTGGTCAGGCTGACACCCGGGTTGAGACCCTGAGCATCGTCATTGCAACTCCAGGTGCCATCGGGCGCGCGCACCGCCAGCGTCAGGTCACCGCTGGATGCCGCATAGATCGAGATCATCGGCTGCGCCGCATCCATCGTCAGCACGACGTCGGGCGCGGAAAGGTCGGTGAAACCGGCACAATAGGTGCCGGTCGGAAGCATCTCGACCGGGTCGCGGGCGCTGACCGGCGCGGTGGCCAGAAGCTGGCCCTGCCCGGCGGCGTTGATGTCGAAGAACACATAGCCCTGTCTGGGCGCCCCGTTCAGATCGACCATTGCGTTGGAAAAGGCCGGCGCGCCTTCCGAGGCAAAGAGGTCATAGACCCCATCGCCACCCTGCGAATAGGCGCCGACGAAGACATGGTAATCCCCCGCGGGCGCGTAGTCGAAGGTGACAGCGGGGTTCAACTGCCAGGTGTCATCGTTGCAATGGACGGCGCCGGTCGGATCCACCACCGCTATCACCAGATCGCGCTCGGAGGTGGCAAAAAGGCTGAACCGCCCGCCATCCTGATCGCGGGTCAGGACCACATCGGCGGCGTCAAGACGCCCGTAGCCCCAGCAACCCTCGGAACTCAGCGGGCGCAATTCGCTTTCGGGATAGAGCCGCGCGCCCATCGCCAGTTCCTGCCGACCGGTTTCCGCGCTGGCGGCGTAGACATGGCGACCCGCCCGCGGTTCGCCCAGACGTGACAGGTCAAGCCCGAACAATTCGATCGCCGACACCGGAGCCTGCGACGCAAAGAGACGGGCGTTGATCTCGGCCCCTTCCGCACCACCCAGCCACACCGTATAGCGCCCGGCCGCGGCACCGGCCAGATGGGTGGCGACAAACCCCTGATCGTCCGCCAGCGCGCAGCGGTAGAGACCGTCCGGTGTCCCCAGAACCAGGCTGACCAGCCCCTCGCCCGCGCCGGTGAACGACAGGGTGTCAAAGCCCTCGGTCACTTCAAAGGCGGCGCCGGCGGATTCCGCCAGAACATGCCCCTGGCAGCCCCGCACGTAGGCCGCGGCCGGTTCCGACGCCAGCCCGAAGACCCGGGCGCCGACCCGTACGGGCGTGTAATAATCCGCCGACGGACTGATCTCGATGGCAAAGCCGGAACTTTGGCCAAGCGCGGCACCTGCGGCCATCGGCAGCATCAGCGCCGCAATGGCGGTTGTCTTGGCCAGACGGGCCCTGGATCTGTGCGTCATGAAAATACCCCTTGCTTTCTGGCTGGCTGCCAGCATGGGCAAACCTTGCCTTGGCGCCGCCCCTTGCGTCAATGATGTTGCAATCCGCTCACGGCAAGGTGCACGCGGGACAAGCGGGGGGATGGCAGCGCCCCGCCCCATGCTGTAAGCACGCCTGCGAACCGCTCCCCAGCACAGGAACAGCCCCGCCATGGCGCGCATCCTAATTACCTCGGCCCTGCCCTATATCAACGGGATCAAGCACCTGGGCAATCTGGTCGGCAGCCAGTTGCCCGCCGACCTTTACGCCCGCTACATGCGCGCGCGCGGCCACGAGGTCATGTTCATCTGTGCCACCGACGAACACGGCACCCCCGCCGAACTGGCCGCCGCCAAGGCGGGCAAGCCGGTAGACGCTTACTGCGCCGAAATGCATCAGGTGCAGGCCGACCTTGCGCGCGGCTTCCGCCTGTCGTTCGACCATTTCGGTCGCTCGTCCTCGGCGCGCAATCACCGGCTGACCCAGCATTTCGCGGGCCGCCTGAAGGCCGCCGGGCTGATCGCGGAAGTGGCCGAAAAGCAGGTCTATTCCAACGCCGACGGCCGTTTTCTGCCCGACCGCTATATCGAGGGCACCTGCCCGAACTGCGGCAACCCCCGTGCGCGCGGCGACCAGTGCGAGGAATGCACCAAGCAACTGGACCCCACCGACCTCATCAACCCGCGCTCGGCGATCTCGGGCTCGACCGACCTTGAAGTGCGCGAAACCCGCCACCTGTTCCTGCGCCAAAAGGCGATGCGCGACCAGTTGCGCGACTGGATCAGCGCCAAGTCCGACTGGCCGGTGCTGACCACCTCGATCGCGCTGAAATGGCTTGATGACGGTGACGGGTTGCAGGACCGCGGCATCACGCGCGATCTCGACTGGGGCGTGCCGGTCAAGGACGGCGAGAAGGACTGGCCGGGGATGGAGGGCAAGGTCTTTTACGTCTGGTTCGACGCCCCGATCGAATACATCGCCGCCACCGCCGAATGGGCCGATGCGCAGGGGCTGGACGATGCCGCCTGGCTGCGCTGGTGGCGCAAGGATCATGGCGCCGAAGACGTGCGCTACATCGAGTTCATGGGCAAGGACAACGTGCCCTTCCACACGCTGTCCTTCCCGGCGACGCTGATGGGCTCGGGCGAGGCGTGGAAGCTGGTCGACTACATCAAGTCCTTCAACTACCTCAATTATGACGGCGGCCAATTCAGCACCAGCCAGGGCCGCGGCGTGTTCATGGATCAGGCGCTGTCGATCCTGCCGCCGGATTACTGGCGCTGGTGGCTTCTCAGCCACGCCCCCGAATCCAGCGACAGCGAATTCACCTGGGAGAATTTCCAGGCCTCGGTGAACAAGGACCTTGCAGATGTGCTGGGCAATCTCGTCAGCCGCGTGACCAAGTTCTGCCGCGCGAAATTCGGCGAGGTGGTGCCCGAGGGCGGCGAAACCGGCCCGCGCGAGGCGCGGTTGATCGCCGACCTGACCACGCGCCTGAAGTCCTACGAGGGCTTCATGGAGGCAATGGAGGTGCGCAAATCCGCCGCCGAACTGCGCGCGCTCTGGGTCCTGGGCAACGAATACCTGCAAGAGGCGGCGCCCTGGACCACGATCAAGACCGACCCGGCGCGGGCCGCGGCGCAGGTTCGCCTGGCGTTGAACCTGATCCGGCTCTATGCGGTGCTGTCGCGCCCCTTCATCCCCGACGCGGCCGAGGCGATGATGGCTGCACTGAACTGCACGGATTGGTCCTGGCCCGGAGATGTCGGCGCGGCGCTGACCCATCTGCCCGCGGGCCATGCCTTCACCACGCCCGAGGTGCTGTTCGCCAAGATCACCGACGAGGCGCGCGAGGACTGGGCCGCGCGCTTCTCGGGCATCCGGGCCTGAGCGGGCAAGGCGGCGCAAGGGTCGATTTCCTTCCCGCCGCCCCTGCCTTGTGCTGGGTCAAGGACGCGCGGCCTGTCGGCTGCTAGACTCCCCCACGGCGGCGGGAAGGGTGCGGATCCCGCCCCGTCTGGTCGCCGCCCAGCCGCCCGCCCCGCGGGCCACAGGAGGAAAGTCGTCCATGACCCTGAAGATTTCCCGCGTTGCCACCTATGCGATCCTGTCGGCCCTGGCCCCGTTTGCGGCCTTGGCCCAGGTCGATCTGACCGCGCTCAGCCTGACGGCAAGGTCCTACGAGTCGGCGATCAGCTGGCAGGAAAGCGACCGGCGCCCCGCAGGGCTGGTCGAGGTGGTGCATGTGCCCGGCCATGTCCTGCTGGACGTGCGCGCCGTCTTTGATGGCCCCTGGAGCGAGACCTTTGATCGGGTGCAGGTCAATACCCGCGACATCCGGCTGGTGCTGCCCGACGGCAGTGAACTGGAGCCCCTCGGCGGTTACCCAAGCTGGGGCCAGCTGTCGCTGATGGCGCGCAGCATGTCGGGCCGCAGGCCGCGTGACTTTCCGACCACCGACGCCGACCTCTACTGGAACGGTCTTTTCCGGGTTCCAAAGGCCGTGACCAGCGCCACCCTGCGCATCACCGGCGAGGCGCGGTTCGAAGGCACGGTCCCCGTTCCCGCACCCACCGCCGAAGAGGACGCCGCCAGCTTTGCCAGCTTTCGCATCACCGGGATCCGCCGGTTTCAGACCGCCCGCATCGAGGACGGACGCGATGCAACGCTGATGACCTCGACGATCACCGCCCCTGCCGGTCATCTGCTGGTCGAGCTTGCGGTCGAGGTCACCGGGCTTGCCACCAACAACGTCGACGGCTCGGAGCAGTTCAACTGGCACACCCACAACTTCCGGCTGGTCGACGCGCAGGGCGCGACGATGGGGCTGGTGGGCGAGCGCTTCATGCGGCGCATCCTGGACAGCCAGTTCAACGGCACGGCCATCGGACGCGGGGCGGAACGGCGGATGCTGTGGGTCGTGCCCGCCGATCTGGCGGAAGCGCGCCTGCTCTTTGGCCAGACCGAGGTGGCGCGGGTGGCGCTGGGCACCGCCGGGCCCACGGAAACCGACTGACCGAAACCGACGGATGGCCGCCCGCGTTACGACAGCGGCGCCCAGCGTCTTGCGCTTTCCCGGGACCACCTTTTCCGGGGCAGCGCCCTATTCGGCAGCTTTCAGTTCGAACCCGCGTTCGATCATGTCCGACGGCACCACCGGGTAATCCCCGGAAAAACACGCATCGCAGAACTGCGGGCTGGCGGGATTTCGCCCGCCCGCCTCGCCCGCAGCACGGTAAAGCCCGTCCAGCGAGACGAATTTCAGACTGTCGACGCCGATGAAATCGCGCATCTCGTCCTCGCTCATCCGCGCCGCCAGCAGTTTCGACCGTTCCGGCGTGTCCACCCCGTAGAAGCACGGCCACATGGTCGGCGGGCTGGCGATGCGAAAATGGACCTCGCTCGCGCCCGCCTCCTGGATCATCTGCTTGATCTTCTGGCTGGTAGTTCCCCGCACGACGCTGTCATCGACCAGCACCACCCGCTTGCCCGCGATCAGCGCGCGGTTCACGTTCAGCTTCAACCGCACACCCATGTTGCGGATCTGTTCCGAAGGCTCGATGAAGGTACGCCCCATATACTGGTTGCGGATGATGCCCATGCCAAAGGGGATACCGCTTTCATGCGCATAACCGATCGCCGCCGGGGTGCCCGAATCGGGCACCGGGCACACCAGATCCGCCTCGACCGGGGCCTCGCGCGCCAGTTCCACGCCGATCTGGCGACGGGTTTCGTAGACCGAACGCCCGCCGATGATGCTGTCAGGGCGCGAAAAATAGACCTGCTCGAAAATGCAAAAGCGCGGCGACGTGCGTTCGAACGGGCGCGTCGACTGCACGCCCTTGGCGTCGATCACCACCATTTCGCCGGGTTCGATCTCGCGCTCGAAGGTGGCACCGATGATGTCGAGCGCGCAGGTTTCCGACGCCAGAACCCAGCCATCGCCCACCCGGCCCAGGACCAGCGGCCGCACGCCAAGTCGGTCACGCACGCCGATCAGCTTGGTGCGGGTCATGGCGATGACCGAAAACGCACCCTCGACCCGACGCAGCGCGTCCTTGAGCCGCTCGGAAATCGACCGCTGGATCGAGCGCGCCATCAAGTGGATGATGCATTCGGAATCCGACGAACTCTGAAAGATCGACCCGCGTTCAATGAGTTCACGGCGGATCGCTTCGGCATTGGTCAGGTTGCCGTTATGGGCAATCGCCGCGCCACCCATGGAGAACTCGCCAAAGAAGGGCTGCACGTCACGGATCGCGGTCGCGCCTTTCGATCCGGCGGTGGAATAGCGCACATGGCCGATGCCGATCGAACCGGGCAGCGTTTCCATCAGCTTTGCCGAGGTAAAATTGTCGCGCACCAGTCCAAACCGATGCGCAGACTGGAACCCCCGTTCGGCGTCGTGGGTGATGATCCCGCCCGCCTCCTGCCCCCGGTGCTGGAGGGCATGCAGTCCCAGCGCCACGAAATTCGCCGCATCCTGCACGCCGACCGCGCCAAAGATACCGCATTCCTCTTTCAGCTTGTCATCGTCGAAGGGATGGCTGTGCCAAGGTTGCATGGTCGGGGCCCCCGATTGGCTGTGCTGGGTCGGATGCGCCACCCTTTAGGCGCTTGGCCGTTCTGGGGCAAGGGCCATCGCATTCGCGGTGCCGCGAGTGGTCAGGATTCCTGTGCCTTGCCCATCGCGTCGGCCATCATGCTCAGACCGGCTTCACCGAACGCGCGCGCGACCGCAGCCACGTCCTCGGCGCTGCGGTTCTGGTTCAGCTTGGCCTTGGCCTCGATACGGGTGATGGCAAGGCGAAAGGCGACGATCCGGTCCAGCATGTCGTCGAGAAAATCCGGCGGCGCATCGCCCATCTTCCAGCCCGCGGCGCCGTTCACGGCCTGCTCGTGATGTGTGGTCAGCAGGCTGACCGCACGGCGTTTGTCGCGCGCCTCGTGCGACCAGTGGAGGGTCGCGTGCACATGCACTGCCCGGTAATTCCAGGTGGGCACCGCGCGGTGGGTCTGGGCCTTGCTTGGATACCAGTTCGGGCTGACATAGGCATCGCCTGCGGTGAAGATCGCCAGCACCGGCGCGCCCTCGGCCACTTCGCGGTGCAGGTCATTGGCCAGCGCCACATGGCCGATCAGCGCCTCGCCCTGCCGAAGCAGCGGCAGATGGTTGGCGACCAGACCGGCCCGGGTCAGCGCCACCAGAGCCGCCAGCGGGAAGGAGGCCATCAGCCGCGCGGTCTCGTCGGGGTCGGTCAGGTCGAAATGGGCGGGGGTGTACATGGCGCCTCGATCGGGTTTGCCAGAGGATGGCCTCCCCTCGGCTTGAAGGCAAGGGGCGGCCCGACTATCGTCGCGCCGATCCCAGATGCGAGTTCCCGTGACCCCTCCGCGCCCCCTGACCACGCTGTCCGTGCTCCTGATACTGGTGGCGCTGGGGAATTTCTGGGTCTTCGGCCGCTTCACGGTGGACGATGCCTTTATCACCTGGCGATATGGTTTCAACCTGATCCATCACGGGATATGGGCCTATAACCCCGATGCCTTCGACCTTACGCAAGCCTATACCAACCCGGTTTTCGCGCTGGCCTCGATCCCGGTTGCGGCGGCGGGCTGGGACATGGTGCTGGCGTTCAAGCTGCTGTCGCTGGGGGTTCTGGCCGGGATCGGCTGGGCGCTGATCCGGCTGGCCGAGGTCAGGGGGCGCATGGCCTTTCTGCTGGCGCTGCTGATGGTCCTGCCCGCAACTGTGGCGCATGCTGTCTCGGGCCTGGAGACAGTGCTTTATGGCGGCGCGCTGGCGCTGTGGTTCATCACGCAGCGGTTGGGCCACTGGCGCGCGGCACTGGGGCTGGCGCTGCTGTTGGTGCTGACCCGGCCCGAGGCCTGGCTGCTCTACGGCCTTCACCCTCTGATGCTGCTGATGGCGGCGGCCCCGCGCCGGGTGCTGGTGGCACATCTGGCGGCACTGGGGGCAATGGCGGCACTGTATTTCGGCTTTCACCTGGCGTGGTTCGGCCAGGCGCTGCCGAACACCTATTTCATCAAGTCCGGCGACGGTATTTCGCTGTCGCAGGCGGTCCGCATCCTGCCCTGGGCGCTGCCCGGTCTGTTGGTGCTGGCCTTCGGCCACCGGCGCACGGGGTTGGCGCTGGTGCTCTATTTCGGCGCGGTCGGCTATTCCTACTCGGGCTCGGACCTGCTGATGAACTACATGCAGCGCTTTGCGTTTCAGATCATGCTGCCGATGGCGCTGGTGCTGGGCTGGGCGCTGGCGCGCAAGAGGCTGCGGTTTCCCGGCTGGGGACTGGCGGGTCTGTCCGGCTATGTTCTGGCC
>ERZ761602.4502-NODE-4502-length-17781-cov-11.145662_pt1 | contig 17781 bp, 12 predicted proteins | sample MGYA00512165_ERZ761602 | MGnify/ENA primary metagenome ERZ761602 (study PRJEB28899, sample SAMN02445085) | bioreactor sludge metagenome | biome: EBPR sludge; isolation source: Thorneside wastewater treatment plant | place: Australia: Brisbane, Thorneside... | reverse complement strand
GTCGAGATCACGGCCTGCGGCCGGTTGCCGAGCAAGCTCGGCACTACAAGAGCGCCGTGGCGCAGCTGCGCACGACAGCGATTGTCGTCGCCTGTTGTTTGTAGAGCGGAGCTTGCTCCGCTGCCCTTGGCGTCGAGATCACGGCCTGCGGCCGGTTGCCGAGCAAGCTCGGCACTACAAGAGCGCAGTGCCGCAGCTGCGCACGACAGCGATTGTCGTTGCCTGTTGTTGTAGAGCGGAGCTTGCTCCGCTGCCCTTGGCGTCAAGAGCACGGCCTGGGCGCACACCGTTGAATCCAAAAGCCCCTCAGCCTGCATCCAACTCTGTGAAACGCCGCAAATCGCGGCGTAACCGGGAGCAGACGATGGTCAGGTTCGATGATGTTCGGGTTGCTGCGCTGGGTGGTGTCGGGAGGTCCTCATGATCGGCCTCGGTTTGCTGCGTACCTGCGCGTTGATCGTCGGGATTGGTTTGGGGCTGGGTCCGGTCGTCGCCGTCGGCCAGCCGGGGCCGCCCCCGGACCCGGCCACTGTCAGCATGGACGCTGCGGCAAATCGCGCCGTCGTGCTGGCGCTGGCAGCAGAGTTGCGCGAGCGCTTTGCCTTTCGCGAGCGCGGTGCGAGCGCGGCGCTCGAGATCGAAGCCATGGAAGCGGCTGGCAGCTTTCGTGGTGCCCGCACCGCCGCGGAACTGCTGCAGTTGATCGACAAGAAGATCACGCCGATCGTCAACGACGGCCATTTTCGCGCACGGTACTTTGGGCCGGAAATGGTCGCAGGATTCACCGAAGCCGCGCCGACAGCAGAAGAGCTCGCCGCACACCACGAAGAAATTCGCCTGCGCGGTGGCGAGATTCCGGAGGTGCGCTGGCTTCCGGGCAATGTCGGTTATTTGCGCATCAAGATGTTTTTCGATGCCCCGCCCAGCGAGGAGAAGCTGGCGGCAGCCATGGGCATGCTGGCCGACTCCGGTGCGCTGATCATCGACGTCCGTGGATCGCCAGGCGGGGAACCTGCGGGTGTAGCGAATGTCATCGGGCATCTGGTGAGCGAACGCACCGCAACCGTGCGCACCGAAGACCGCTTCGATCCCAGCGCCAACCGCAACTATTTTGCCGAGCCCAGAAAGCCGGGATTCATCGGCAAACCCGTCTATGTGCTGACGGATGGAGAGACCGGCTCAGGTGCCGAGGAGTTTGCCTATGATCTGCAGGCGATTCGCCGAGCGACCCTGGTCGGCGAGACCACCTCTGGTGCGGCTACGCCGGGCGGCTATCGCCCGCTGGCGCACGGCTTCGTCGCGTTCATTCCCATGCAGATCGTGACCCATGCGGTCACCGGCACCAATTGGGAAGGTACCGGCGTCAGTCCAGACGTCGAGGTGCCGGCTGCCGAGGCCTTGCCGCGAGCGCATCGTCTGGCGCTCGAAGCCATTCTGGCGCACGCACAAGGAGTGCACCGCGCCATCGCCGAAGAAGGGCTGGCTTCGCTGAAACCGTAGTCGGGTCGCCGATTCCCATTCACGTCACGAAAGAGCGAGGCCGATGGAAGTCCTTCCAATGCTGTTCATTCCCGCGCTGGTGCTGCTGCCGCCGGTGTTGATCGTCGCCCTGGTGTTGCGCCATCGCCGCACCCGGGCCGAGATGCGCTACCAGTTTCTGCTGAAACTCGCAGAAACCGGAATCGCACCGCCGGCAACGCTACCCGGCGAGGCAACGCCGCAGCAGTGCGACCGTCGCCGCGCGCTGATCCTGCTCGCCGGAGGAATCGGCCTCAGCGCCACCTTGCTGTCGCTGCCGCTCGACTACCAGGTCGGTCACCGGCTGGCGGAACTTTGGGGCCTGGGCATCCTGCCCATGTCGCTGGGACTGGGATACCTGGCGAACTGGTATCTGGTCCGTCGCGGCAGCGGGCATGGATGATGGCGAAGCGCGGGCGCGCGTCGATGCGGCTCTGGTCGAACAGGCCGTGCGGCGAGGTGACACCCGCATCTTCGAGATCCTGGTGCGTCGGCATCAGGGTCCGGTTCGCGCGCAGTTGCGACGTTTGCTCTGCAACGATCCGGCCATGGCCGACGATCTGGCGCAAGAGACCTTCGTGCTGGCCTGGCGCAAGCTGCAGCAGTTCCGTGGTGACTCGCGCTTCGCCACCTGGCTGCATCGCATCGCCCATACCTGCTTCCTGCAATACCAACGCGGCCGAGGCGGGAAGACGCAAGCGGCAGCGCAGAGTGACAGCGCTGAGGGCGAGGCGCTGGACTTCGGGGTCGGTAGCGGCGCTGACCCCCAGGAACTCGGTCTCGATCTCGATGTTGCCCTGCGGCGACTGTCGGCCAACCAGCGCGCGGCGCTGCTCTACTGCGTGCAACTGGGAATGAGCCACGAAGAGGCCGCACAGGTGCTGGACATGCCGCTGGGCAGCGTCAAGACGCACGTGGCGCGTGGCAAGGCGAGACTGCGTGAGCTGCTGCACGACTGGGCTGAGGACAACGACAACAGGGACTTCAGATGACCCAACTCTCCGACGAGCAACTCGACGATCTGCTGCGCCGCAGCTTCAACGCGGCGGTGCCCGATGACGGATTTTCCTCGCAGGTGATGCGCGCACTGCCGGCGCGCTCGCACGGGCCCGAGTGGTTGTTGCCGGTTGCCGTCCTGCTTGGCGTACTGCTGGCGTGGCTGGCCCTGTCGCCATCACCGTTATGGCAACAAGCCGCACGCGAATGGCTGAGCGCAAATCTGCACGCCAGCTCCATGCTGGTCTGCGCATTGATGCTCGGTTCTGGTCTGCTCTCCTGCGTCTGGGCGATGGAAGAAGCGTCATGAGTCAGATTGGCGCTGGTCGCCGGGAGCCAGTTCCTGCATGAACCAAACGACGGGCCAGGCCAGCGAACGGGTATCAGCAAGTCGCGATTTTGCTCGGCGCGGCGGACCGGATGCCGGAACTGACGGCATGCTGACGCTGCGTGCACATTTCATGTGCATAACATCGCGTCCGGACGCGGCTTCCAGCGACCACTTCTGGCGCCCGCGCAGCGGTGCGCGTGCGCCCGGATGTGTTGCCGGATTCATTCTCGTCGATGAACTCAACCTGCACGGAGTGCACCATGCGTAGCGGATCTTTCACTCGGCGCTCAGCTCTTGCGGCTGTCATCGCAACAGTGGTCATGGGGGGAGCCGGCGCTGTTGCCCCGGTTTCGGGCGAGCCCGTCATGAGCGACAAAGGCGCCGTTCAGCCGTCGCCCGTCGGCGGTAAATCCGCGTTGCGCTCGCGTTACATCGTCGGACTGAGCGCGCCATCCCTGGGCATGGCTGAGCTGCCACAGGCGCGTCGGGCTTCGGATCGACGCTTGCTGGTGCGTTCGCCGGAGGCGCTCGCTTATGTCGCCGATCTTCGGGCGCAGCAAAGCAGCTTCCTGAGCAACGTCTCGGCGCAGTTGGGTCGCACGATCGCTCCGTTCCATCCGGATTTCCAGTTCCAGCATGCCTTCAACGGCATGGTGATCGAGCTGAGTGACGACGAAGCCAGTTTGCTGCGCAGTCGCCCCGATGTGTCGCTGGTCGAGCCCGAGGTCGAGCTGCCGCTGGATACCGACGCCGGGCCTGCACTGATCGGCGCGCCGACGGTGTGGGATGGCAGCAATGTGCCCGACAATGTCCCCACGCGCGGCGAAGGCGTGGTGGTCGGCATCATCGACAGCGGACTGAACATCGCCAGCGAGGCCTTTGCCGAGACCGACGCCGGCGGCTACACCCACGTCAACCCGTTGGGCAGCGGCAACTTCATCGGCTGGTGCAATCCAGCCAATCCGAACCACGTGCCGACGCGCGATGTCTGCAACAACAAGCTGATCGGTGGCTGGGATTTTGCCGATGCCGCGAATGCCTCCAGCACCACCAACTTCGAAGCGCCGGGCTTCGAAGACGAGAATGGCCACGGCTCGCACACCTCAAGCACGGCAGCGGGCAATGCCCGCCAGGTGACGTTCAATGGATTGCTGCGCGACGTCGCCGGCGTGGCGCCGCGGGCCAACATCATCCACTACGACGTATGCCATACCGTGGTGGCGTCGGGTCAGGGTTCGTGTTTCAACACGGCGACGCTGGCCGCGATCAATCAGGTGCTGGCAGATGGCATCGTCGATGTCGTCAACTACTCCATTTCCGGTGGGGCGCTGCCGTGGAACGAAGCCAACTCGCAGGCGTTTCTGGCGATCACCAACGCCGGTGTGTTCGTTTCCGCCTCAGCGGGTAACAGTGGGCCAGCGGCTGGAACTGTAGGGCACGTGGAGCCGTGGGTGACGACTGTCGCCAATTCCACCCACGATCGGGTGTTCGGTTTCAACTTCACACTGAATGGTCCGGGGACGCCACCCGCCAATACGCAGAACCTGACCGTGCGACCTGGCGCCACCCCGATCGCCACCTCCACGCTGATCGCACCGATCATCGTCAGCCCGAATTTCGCCAATGGCGCCACTGACGGTTGTTCGCCGTATCCGCCAGATGTTTTCCGGCGGCCGGCGAATCCCGGCGGTGTCCAGGGTCTTGCCGTGCTGAGACTGGATGCCGTCACCAGCCAGTGCGCCAGTGGTGCACGGCGCACCGCTGCGCTGAACGCCGGCGCAGCCGGTGTGTTGTTCGTCGATGGCCCACCGCTTAGCCTCGGTGCCAGCGGCACCAGCTATTCGATGTTGCTGTCGGCCTGGAACAACGTGGCGGCGCATATCGCCACCGACCCGGACAACGCCACAGCCACGATCGCCGTGCCGCTGGGCGCGGGTACGGGCGTGGCCGACAATCTGTCCAATTCCAGTTCGCGCGGGCCGAGCATCTTTGCGCTGCTGAAGCCGGATGTCTCGGCACCCGGCACGGAAATCCTCGCGGCATTCTCGCGTTGGGTCGCGGTCGTGCCCAGGCCTTTCGGCGGTGCCGTCAACACGGCCTTGAACAACGTGGCGAACGTCATCAGCGGCACTTCGATGGCGGCGCCCCACACTGCGGGTTCTGCGGCGCTGTTGCGGGCGCTGAACCCGACGTGGACGCCAACGCAGATCAAGACCGCGCTGGTGACCACCGCGAAGACGCCGATGCGCAAGCAGGATGGCGTCACCCCGGCCGATCCCTTCGACTACGGCGCCGGGCGTGTAGACCTCACCCGAGCTGCCAAGGCGGGTTTGATCATGGATGAGACCGGGGCCAACTACACCGCGGCCAATCCAGCCACCGGCGGGAATCCGGCATCCTTGAATCTTCCGAGTTTCCAGGAACCAGCTTGTGTCACCACCTGCACATTCATCCGCAGCGTGAGAGGGACCAGCGTGGACGTCGTGACCTGGAGCGCCACTCTCACGGGTTTGCCCGCAGGCGCTGGCAGCATCGACCCGCCAACGTTTGCTGCGTCCTCGGCAGCGACCACCGATTTCACTCTGTCGGTCGACTCCGCGCTGTTGCCGCCGAACAGCTGGGCTTTCGGCACGCTGGAGCTGACGCCATCGAATCCGGCGATTCCAGTCAGTCGCATGTCGATCGCGGTGCGCGCTGCGCCGCCGGATATCGCGCTTTCGGCGACCAGCTTGAGTGCGTCTGCCGCCCAGGGATCGAGCACCACGGCGACGTTGACCGTCAGCAACCTCGGTAACCCGACGCTGACCTGGTCGGCCCCGACCGGTTCGCAGCCGGCGAACCTGTTGAGTCAGCCGCTGGCCTTGGGCAATGGCTTCCAGTCTGCTGCCTACACGACGTCGGTGACCACTACGCGCTACGTTGCAGATGACTTCACCTTGCCTGCAGCAGGCACGGTGACCAGTCTGCGCGCCGACGGGTTCACCCTGCCGGCCGGTACCCTGCTGAGCCAGATTGCCACCGCCACAGCGGTCAATTTCGCCATCTATGCCGACGCTGCGGGCGTACCCGCCGGGTACCCTGCACCGGACGGCACCCAGACGGGGGCAACCGGGGCAGCGCCGTTGTTCGTCTTCACCAGCAGCCCGACCGGTCCAGGCGTGAACGTGGCCAACAACAACATTGCCATCGACCTGGTGGCGGCTGGCGCCACCCCGCCCAGTCTGCCCGCCGGCAAGTACTGGGTGATCGTCTATCCGAAGATGGCCGGTAACGGCAGCAATACCGCCGGCAATCCAATCTGGGCCTGGCGCATCAATGGCGTTGGCGCGCCGACCGCTGGCAGCGCGCCGTTGACCATCAATCCGAATACCGTCGGGGCTACCTGGGCAGTGCCCACGTTGGCCGGCGCGCCGGGACCTGGGCCGGCGTCGGGCTTTACCCTGTTCGTTAACGGCACGGTAACCTGCGGCGCGCCGTGGCTCAGCATCAACCCGAGCAGCGGCAGCCTGGGCAACAACGACAGCGATACCACCACGGTGACCCTGGATGCGGCTGGGCTGACGCCGGGGGATTACACGGCTGCCTTGTGCATCGCGTCGCCGAATGATCCGGATGAACCACTGACGGTGGTGCCGGTGACGTTCACGGTGATCGGAGACGACCTGTTCGCCAACGGCTTCGAAGCCGTACCTTTGCCGTAACTTCCCGTTGCATGATCATCACGACAGGCGCCCTCGGGCGCCTTCGTCGTTTGTGGGATGCTGGTTTTTCAACCCAGCTCAATGGAGCGCGCAACGAGCCGGCCGAGATATGGATTCTGTGGATCCAGACAAGTCTGGACTTGCCAAGGCGGCAGGTCCGCGAACCTTTCCGGCCCTCCATGCTCCCATGCGCGGCCCCCTCATCAAACCAGCAGCTCGCGCTGGCGCCCGAAGTCGTGCACGGCATTCACCAGCACGCTCATCTGCTCGGGATTGACGTCTGGCGTGATGCCATGGCCGAGGTTGAAGATGTGGCCAGGGCCGCTGCCGTAATCGCGCAGCAGCAGATCGACCTGCTGGCGCAGGCTTTCCGGCGCCGCGTACATTGCCGCGGGGTCCAGATTGCCTTGCAGCGCGACGCGGCCCCCGGTGCGCTGGCGCGCTTCGCTCAAGGCCACGGTCCAATCGATACCGAGGGCGTCGGCGCCGGTCTGCGAGAGCGCTTCCAGATGTCCGTTGGCGCCGCGGCTGAACACGATGATCGGCACCCGGTCCGGGCCGCGATCGATGCCCTGCGCCAGGCGGGTCAGATTGGCCAGCGAGAACTCGCGGTAATCGCCCGGTGCCAGCACGCCGCCCCAGGAGTCGAAGATCATGACCGCCTGGGCCCCGGCGGCGATCTGCGCCTCCAGGTAGACCTGCACCGAGCGCGTCAGCACGTCAAGCAACTGGTGCAACGCGTGCGGGTGGTCCCACATCAGTTTCTTGATGTGAGCGAACTTTTCGGTCGGGCCGCCCTCGACCATGTAACAGGCGAGCGTCCACGGGCTGCCCGCGAAACCGATCAGCGGGACGCGTCCGTCCAGCGTCTTGCGAATCAGACGCACCGCGTCGGGCACGTAGCGCAGTTCGACTTCGGGATCGGGCACGCCGAGACGCGCGATGGCGTCCAGCGTACGCAGCGGATGGGCGAAGCGCGGACCTTCGCCCTCGGCGAAGCTCAGGCCGAGTCCCATCGCATCCGGGATGGTCAGGATGTCCGAGAACAGGATCGCGGCATCCAGTTCAAAACGATCGATCGGCTGCATGGTCACTTCGCAGGCCATTTCCGGCGAGCGGCACAGGTTCATGAAACTGCCCGCGCGCTGGCGCGTGGCGCGATACTCGGGCAAGTAACGTCCGGCCTGACGCATCACCCAGATCGGCGTGGTGTCGACGGGTTGGCGCCGCAGCGCGCGCAGGAAGCGGTTGTGACGTCCACTGTCGATGGGACTCATGTGCAACTCCATGAAGTGATTTGGATAGCGTCGCTGCCGCTACTCATGTTCGCGCAGCAAACTGGGCGGCAGACCTGTCGATTGTCTTTTGTCCGCAAAGGACGCAAAGGACGCAAAGAGAGCCAAGGTGTTGATGTTCTGCGTTCTTGGCGTTCTTTGCGTCCTTTGCGGAAAAGCTTTTCTTTCAGATACTTGCGTTATGTTTGGTAAGTCCCGGTGGCCCCTGTCGGTGCGCTTATTTGCGCAAAGAACACACGGAAGTAGGTCACGTTGCCTGCACAGCAGGCTACGTGACGCTGCCCATTGTCACGTAGCCTGCTGCGCAGGCAACGTGACCTACAAATAAATGCTCTACAATCAAACGTTTAGGGGATGTTCTGTGAGAGGTCATGGCCATCAGTTCGGCGTGGCGCGGACTTCGCCCTGCAGCGGCGCCAGGCGCCGCGGCCAGAAGCTGCCGTGCGCGGACAGCGTTGCGGCGGCGCTGCGCGCACTGGCGAGGTCGGGGAAGTCGCGCCACAGCATCAGCCACCAGTCCTCGTTGCCGCGGCGCACGCGGATGACGAAAGTGTCCTCGACGGCGATGCCGAGCGTCTGGCGCAGCGCGGTGAAACCCTGGATGCCGCGCGTGGCGGCCAGTTGCACCGTGTAGCTGTCGCCCGGCAGGGCCAGCAGATCGGCGGCATCACGGGCGACGCTGGAGATGATGCGGGCAATCGGTTGTGCGGGATCGCGCAGATCGGCAGTCGGGGCCGGGGCCGGGGCCGCCGCAGGCTGGGAAACCGGCGCGGGTTCGGCAACCGGCGTCGGTGCGGGTTCTGGCACTGCCGGTGCCGTTGCCGGCACAGGTACAGGCTCCGGCATCGGTTCGGGAGCCGGAGCAGGTTCGGGTACCGGCACCGGGTCGGGAGCCGGAGCAGGTTCGGTTACCGGCACCGGGTCGGGAACTGGCAAGGCTTGGGGTTCTGGAGTCGGTATCGGTGCTGCAACTGGCGACGGTTCCGGTGCCGGCCGCGACGTGACGGGTGGCTCGGCGGGAACCGGCGCTGACGCTGGCGGCCCGCTGTCCGCCGGTTCGCGCATCAGCGACGGCATCTGCGAGGGATCCATCAGGAATGGCGGCGGTGCCGGTGTCGCCGGGCGACTGGGTGATGGCGGCAACCGGCGCGCCGTCGGCGCCTGCGCACCCTTGCCGCAATCCCAGCCACTGCCATCGGCATTCGGCACGCAGACGCTGCGTTGGTCCGGCGCCTGAGCGAACGCAAGGGCGAGCAGAAGTGGCAACAGGTTACTCATGCAGGACGCGCCCGCTGCCAGGTTCTTCTGCGCCCTGGCTGAACATCACTCGGAAGCCCTTCTTCAACTGCTGGTCGCGCGCTTTCACCAGTGCAGCCTGCGCCGATTCGAGATCGAGGAACTGCTCGCGCCGCAAGGTGCCACGGGTTCCCTGCTGTCCGGTTTCGCGGATCAACGACCACCCTCCCAGCAAGTCTTGTTGCAGGATCAGCTGGAAGTAACGTTGCGGCTCCGGCGAACCGGGCATGGATTGCATGAAGATGCGCATGTGCGCCAGTCTAGCCCAAGCCCGCGATGCCTAGCATGGTCCGGATGCGCGTCCACCGTGACAGGTCTGTAATCGGCGTCGCCTGCTGCGGTAAGGCAGCTACACGATCCATCTTTGCGGGGGATGCATGCCGGAACCATCGAACAGGGGCGATGCGGCGATTTCGGCCGAGATGTTCAACCACACGCGCTGGTCGCTGGTCGCGGCGGTGCGCGATGGGGCGCACGGCAGCGGTCGCAATCCACTGGAAGAGCTGAGCGAGGGCTACTGGTTTCCGGTTTACGCCTGCATCCGCCACCACGGGCATGCGCCTTCGGCGGCCTACCGGCTGGCGAGTCGCTTCTTTGTCTGGCTGGCGCAGCAGATCCGCCAGGACGCGCCGGCCGGCTTCGGTCGTTTCCGCGTGTTCCTGTTCGACCGTCTGCAGCGCTTCCTGGCCGAGGCGGTGGTCGATGAGGACGGCAGTGCGCCGGCCGCGGAGGTGGAGGCGCTGGAGCAGCGCCTGGCGCGCGATTTCGCCGGCGCGGCGCGACCGGACTCGGCCTTCGAGCGCAGTTTCGGGCTGCAGGTGATGGCGCGCAGCCGCGAGCGGCTGGCCGAGGAGACCCGGCGCAGTGGGCGCGGCGAGATGTACCAGCGGCTGGCACCGTTCCTGACCAGCGAACCGGCGCCGACGCTGCTGCCGGTGCTGGCCGCGGAACTCGGCATTGGCACGCTGGCGGTACAAGTGGCGGTCAAGCGATTGCGCCAGCGCTTCCGCGAACTGGTGGAGGCGGAACTGGCGGAGACGGTGACCAATTCCGCCGAACTCGAAGGCGAACGTGCGGCGCTGCTGCGCGCACTGTCGGGCACGCCATGAGCCAGCACGAAACTGCGGTCAACGTGGACACCGGCGCGGCAGTCGCCCCGGAACTGGCGGCGCTGGCGCAACTGGCTTTCGGTGCCTCGCTGCCGGTCGACACGGCGGTGGCGGGCGCCGACCGGGCCGAGGCCTTCGCGGCCTTCTCGCCGGCGCGCGCGGATGCGCTCGATCTCGACCTGTCCGATCCCGACCAATGCCGCTTCGGCGACTACACGCTGCGCGCCAAGCTCGGCCAGGGCGGCATGGGCGTGGTTTACCGGGCGCACCAGCACTCGCTCGACCGCGAGGTTGCGGTCAAATTGCTGGCGGCCGGACCGTGGGCGTCGCCGGGTTTCGTCGAGCGCTTCCGCCAGGAGGCGCAGAGCGCGGCGCGCATGCAGCACCCGAACATCGTCACCATCCACGAGATCGGCGAGCAGGACGGCCTGCCGTTTTTCTCGATGCGGCTGGTGCGCGGGCAGTCGCTGGCGGAGCGGCTGTTGCGCGGCGGTGCGCTGCCGGCGCGGCATGCGGCCGGGTTGCTGCGGGTGGTGGCCGAAGCGGTGGACTACGCGCACCGGCTGGGCGTGCTGCACCTCGACCTGAAGCCGGGCAATGTGCTGATCGACGAGCAGGGCGAACCGATGGTCGCCGACTTCGGCCTGGCGCGGCGGCTGGAAGAGACTCTGGCGGGCGTGGAGGAGGTGTCGGGGACACCGAGCTACATGGCGCCGGAGCAGGCGACTGCCGGTGGCCGCGTCGGCGTTGGCACCGATGTTTATGCGCTGGGCGCGACCTTGTACGAGGCGCTGACCGGGCGGCCACCGTTTCGCGGCGTGAATGCGCGCGAGACGCTGGAGATGGTGGTGAGTACGGTGGCGCCGGCGCCGCGGCTGTTCGAGCGCAAGCTACCGCTCGACCTGCAGGCGATCTGCATGAAGTGCCTGCGCAAGGATCCGGCGGAGCGTTACGCGAGTGCGGGGGCGCTGGCGGAGGATCTGGCGGAGTTCCTGAAGGGCAGGGAGGTGAAGGCGCGGCCGCTGAACCGTCCGCAGAAGCTGGTTCGACTGGTGCGTCGCGAGCCGCGCCTGAGTGCGCTGGTGAGCTTGTTCGTGGCCTCGCTGCTGGTCGGCCTGCTGGCGACCACGGCGCAATGGAACCGGGCCGATGCGAATGCTGCGGATGCACGCCAGAGCCTGTGGAGCGAACGCGCGCAGGCTGCCGAGAGCGCGCTCGATGACGGCAACGGCTTCCACGGCTTGCACGCCCTGGTGAACAACCTCAAGGAGATGGAAGCAGCGGGCAACGCCAAAGCGGCGACCGTGGAGCGCCAGCGCATCGGCACGCTGCTGGCGAATGCGCCGCAACTGGTCGACCGCATTCCAGTCGAATCCGGTCAGGTGGTCACCTCGGTGGCGCTGGCGCCGGATGCGCGTCGCGTCGCGGTCGCCACCCACTGGCCCGATGGCCGGCGCAGCGTGCGTCAGTACGACCTCGCCAGCGGGGAAGAACTGTGGTCGACCTCCACCGACGGACTTACGCGCAACCTCGCACTTGCCCAGGGGGCGCCCCACGGCATGCTGCGCTACACCAACGACGGCAAGAGGATCATTGCCAGCCTGGTGCAGCAGCCGGTATTCGCGGCGCCCGGTACCGCCGACCTGATTGCACTGGATGCGGGCGATGGCCGCGTGCTGCAGCCGGTCGAACTGCCCGCCGGGCAAAGCGACACGGTCTACAGCGACGAAGCCAGCCATGCCATCGTGCGTGTGCGCAGCAATCCGTCGCTGCGCTTTCCCGACCGCTTCCAGTTCTATCGGGTCGAGGGCTGGCAGCCGGTCGGCCCGGTGCACGCCGATACATCGAGCATGTGGCTGTTCGCGCCGGATGGCGAATGGCTGCTGCGCACCCGCGATTTCGTGCGCTTCGAGGCGGTCGATTTTGGCACGCTGGCGCCGCGCTGGACGCTCGAAGTGCCGGAAGACCAGATGATCCGTGCCTGGCGCTTCGCTGCGGACGGCAGCGCGCTCGCGCTCGGCGGGCTGGACGGCAGCGTGTTTCTGGTGGATGTCGCCAGCGGACAGGCCAGCGCGCTGCCGTCGACGCCCGTGGATACCGTGCGTTGGCTGGAGTTCGATCCATCCGGTCGCACGCTGGCGGCGCTCTCGGAGTCCGGCACCGTGGTCGCCTGGGACGTGCCGACGCGGCGTCCGCGCAGCGCGCCGATTCAGGGTGGCGACGTCATCGACCTCGGGCGCGTGCGGCTGGTCGACGACCAACTGGCGCTTGCGGACGGAAATGCCATTGCCATCTGGCAGTTGCCGCCGCTGTCCGCCTTCGACAACCAGATGGTGCCGGCACCGGCGCGCGTGCTTGGGCGGCGGGCGTTCACCGCGCATGCTTTCGACATCGATCCGGCTCGCCGGCTGATGGTGTCGGGCGGCGCCGAGGGTGCGCTGGGCGTCTGGCGCCTGCCGCAAGCCGCCCTGCTGGCTGCGCGCGCCGCTCCCTTGTTCGTCGGACAGCAGACCTTCGATGGTCGGCGCGTGGTCGCCGTGGACGGGCCGCGGGTGAGCATCCTGGATGTGGCCAGCGAGCAGGAACTGGCGCCGGCCCTGGTGCATCCGCACAACGTGGACGTCGCCGAGCTCAGTTTCGATGGTCGCTGGCTGGTCACCGTTGCCGGTCGCACGCTGCGCGTCTTCGATGCTGCCAGCGCCGTCATGCATGGACAGCCGATCGTGCTGCCAGCGACGCCATTGCGCGTGGAGTTGGCAAAGTCCGCGCCGCTGCTGCTGTTGACGACCGGCGAGCAGGTGGACGGCAAGTTCGTCGAACGCCTGCACGCCGTCGACCTTGAACAGCCAAGATTGCGCACCATTGCTGCGCCGTTGCCACAATACCTTTCGATCTTCCGCGTTGATCCACGAGGGCGTTATCTGCTGGTCGGGCCAGATCAGGACCGGCGACTCGACATTGTCGACCTGGGCGGAAGTCCGGCTTGTGCGGCGCTCGCACCGGAGAATGCCAATGGGTATTCCGACGTCGCGATTTCCGACTCCGGTGACGTCGCCTGGGTGCACCTGAGTACCGGCCGGCGGCGTGCGGCGGTGCTGCGCTGGGACCTGAGCGACTGCAGCGCGACGACCGTCGCCGAGGGTGCACACCTGGGCGTGTCGCCGGCGCTGCGTGCGCGTGGCGATGGGGTCGCGGCGCATCGGCACCTGGCCAATGAATTGGCGCTTTTCGGTCCTGAGGGCCCGCGTGGTCGAGTAACGACGCTGCCAGCGGCGCGCACCATTCCGCAGTTGGCGCTGAGCGACGATGGGCGCCGCGCCGCGATTGCGACCCGCAATGCTGTTCAGGTCTACGACCTCGACCAGGGCGAGCGTCTCAGCGCCCGGTTGACCGCGCCGCTCGGCGGTAACGACACCATCCTGCGGCTGGCCTTCTCGCCGGACGGCACGCGGCTGCTCGCCCGTTCGGCGCGCGGCCGTTGGCTGACCTGGCTGCTGGCGGCAAACGACGATGGGATTGCCGAACTCGAGCAACTGGCGCTGGTGCTCGATTCGGGAACTGGTGTTGGCGAGCTGGATACCGCCGAACTCGAAACGCTGCGCGGGCGATTGCGGGCCGCTGCGCCAGGCGGGCTCGCTGCGAACGTGGCAGCGCCGCAGCCGTCGTTGCGGCTGCAGGATGTCCCCGAGGCCGGCGTCGATGCGCGTTATGTGCCGCTCGACCTGGGGCCGGCGCTGAACGTCAAGCTGGATGGCTCCTGGGTGCGGATGGCCGCCCAGGGTGGTGACCTGATCACCTTGGCGCGCGGACTGCATCGACTCGGCAACATCGATTGGCGTATCGACGGCGGTGTGCAGTTGAGCGGTGGTGGGCCGGCGATTTCGCTGCATCCCACGCACCCGCTGAGCGACTGGGTGGTGGTGCCCAGGGTGCCGGCACTGCGCGTCCACGCGCTGATGTTTGTTCATGTTCCGACGCGTCCCAACACGCCGCCGCGGCAGGCGGGGCGAGTGCTGCTGCGGCACGACGATGGTCGCGAGAGCGTCCTCGAAATCATGAGCGTGCGCGACGTGGTGACCCACTGGCAGCCGGAACTGGCGGCACCGACGGCTCGCGTCGCGCGGAGCGGGAACGCGACGACATCGCTGCGCTACGGTAGTCCCGGCGTCCAGCTCGACTCGCATGTGTACGCCGTCAGCCTCGACCTTGCGCCCGGCAGCGCACCCGTGACCGGGCTGCGCCTGGGCATCGGCGACGGCCCCATGGAAGCGCCGCTGTTTTATGCGGTAACGCTGGAGATCGACGTGGCCGGGGAGGGGGTGAGATGAGTCGGAATCGTTGCGGTGCGCATGCCGATTGCGGAATCGAGGGCATGAGGGCACGAGGGCACGAGGGTACGAGAAAGCTGGAGCTCGCGGGCCTTTGCCTCGACGTGCCCTCGTGCGCTCGTGCCCTCGTGCCCTCCAACGCACTGATGTATGCGGCGCTGCTCGCCTTCGCCGGGTCCGCCCACGCGGAGGAAGTTGCCGACACCGACACCCTCGACCGCATCGAAGTTGTCGGCTCGCGCATCAAGCGCGTCGATGTCGAGAGCGCCGAACCGGTGATCGTGCTCGAGCGCGAACAACTCGAACGCAGCGGCCTGATGTCGGTGGGCGACATCCTGCAGGACCTCACCGTACACGGCGCCGCGCTGAACACCACGGTCAACAACGGCGGCGACGGCACCACGCGCGTCGATCTGCGCAATCTGGGACCGCAGCGCACGCTGGTGTTGGTGGATGGACGCCGCTGGATACCCGGCATCGACGGCTCGGTGGATCTCAACTCGATTTCGCTGGCGATGGTCGAGCGCATCGAGGTGCTGAAAGACGGTGCTTCGGCGCTGTACGGCTCCGACGCCATCGCCGGTGTGGTCAACATCACCACGCGCAAGGACTTCGACGGCATCGAGGCGCGCGCGTATTACGGAGAATCGGATCACGGCGACGGCCGCGTGCAGAGTTACGACGCCAGCTTCGGGGCGGCCGGCGAGCGCACCCGCTTCAGCGGCAGCCTGAGCTACCTGAAGCAGGCCGAGATCATGGCCGGCGACCGCGAGATATCGGCGGTGCCGGTGTTCGGACTGCCGCCCAACGACACCACGGCCGGCGCCAGCCAGTTCACCACCAACGGTTTGTTCGGATTCGGACTGCGCGGTGCCTGTCCGTTCAACCCCAGCGGCAACTATCCGGCGAACGGCGTGTGCCCGCGGCCGGACAATCGACCGCCACCGCAGAATCGCACGACCTTCGATCCGGCCACCGGCGGCTACCGGCTGTTCGACCCTCGCGGCGATGGCTACAACTTCGCGCCGGAAAACTATCTGCAGACGCCGCAGCGGCGGATGGCGGCATTCGCCAACCTGACTCATGCGCTGGGGGAAAGCACCGAGTTCAGCCTGCAGCTCTATTTCAACGAGCGCGAATCGCAGCAGCAACTGGCGCCGAATCCGATCCTCGTGGGTTCGACCTTCGCCGGTGCCAGCAACATCACGGTGCCGGCCGACCATGTGTACAACCCCTTCGGGCAGCCGGTGACCGGATTGTTCGTGCGTCCGGGTGGGGCCGTGCGCCAGTTCAGCCAGGACGCCGATACCAGCCGCGTGGCGGCGGGGCTCGATGGTACGCTGGAGTTCGCCGGTCGGCTGTGGCTGTGGGACGCGGATCTGGTCTACGGCAACTACGATCTTCAGAATCAGTCGAGCGGACTCAGCGACATCAACCGCTTCGGCCTCGCACTCGGGCCCTCGTTCCGCGACAGCTCAGGTACCGCGCGCTGCGGCACGCCGTCGGCGGTGATTGCCGGTTGCGTACCTTTGGACCCGTTCCGGGGCGCGGCCGGCGTGACCCCGGAGATGCTCGATTATCTGTACTACACCGGCACCGACACCACGCGTACGCAGTCGTGGAACACCCATCTGGGCCTGAGCGGCGACCTCTACGACCTGCCCGCGGGGCCACTGGCGTTTGCGCTGGGCTACGAATACCGTCGCGAGGAAGGCGAGGCCCGCTTCGACGCCCGCCGCGCGGCGCTCGAGAACCTCGACAACACCGATTTCGGCGGGGAGGTTGTGGCACATGAAGCCTACCTCGAGCTGGCGCTGCCGCTCCTCGAGGGCGCGCCGGGGGCCGAATTGCTGGAATCGAGCTTCGCCGTGCGTCAGTCGCATTACGATGCCTTCGGCGACGTCACCACCTTCGAAGGCGGCTTGCGCTGGAAACCGGTCGAAGACCTGCTGTTTCGTGCCAGCTATTCGGAGGGCTTCCGTGCGCCGATCGTGACTGACCTGTTCTTTCCGCAGGCGGAAATTTCTTCCACGTTTTTCGAGGATCCATGCAACATCGATATCCAGCAGACGCCGGTGCAGAACGCCAACTGCATTGCGGATGGCGTGCCGGGTGGGGCGTATGTCGCGGAGATTGGACGCTACGACGTCATCATCGGCGGAAACCCGGACCTGCAACCGGAAACGTCGACCAGTCGCACGCTGGGTGTCGTCTGGAATCCCGGCGGGCTTCCGGGCTTCGACCTCAGCCTCGACTGGTACCAGATCCGCGTCGAAGATGCGATCTCGTCGGTCGATCCCTCCGAACTGCTGGCGTACTGCGCCAACGCCGGCGTCCCCGAAGCCTGTGCGCGCACCGAGCGCGATGCGCGCGGCGAACTGGTGCAACTCGACGGGCGCGACCTGAATTCCGGCGCGCTCACCGTCGAGGGCTACGATCTCACGGCGGGCTACCGGATCGATTCCGACGCCGGCCTGTTCGAGATCCTGTGGGATTCCACCTATTACAGCGAATACACCTTCGAGGTTCCGCGCGGTTCGGGACAACGGTCGGCAGTCGGCCACTTGTACCCGATCGAGCCCGGATTCCGCGTGCGCTCGAACCTCGACTTCGCCTGGCAAAGCGGCGACTGGAGCGCGGCGGTCGGCATCCGCTACTACTCCGGCCTTGATGAGCCGTGCATCGCAACGGCAGCCGCCGCCGGGTTGTGCAGCAGCCCGGACATCGCCAGCCCGGTGTTCGACGGCCGGCCCGAGAATCACCTCGGCTCGCGCACCTACGTCGACCTGCAGGCCGGCTGGAACACGCCATGGAATGTGCGCGCGCTGCTCGGCGTGCAGAACGCCTTCGACCGCGACCCGCCGGTGTCGTACTCCGGGACGGCCAACTCCTTCGATCCGAGTTACCCGATTCCCGGCCGCTTCTGGTACCTGCAGTTGATTTTCAGCTACTGAGGCCGGCCGCTCTCACAGAGCATCCTCTAAACGTTTGATTGTATAGCATTTATTTGTAGGTCACGTTGCCTGCGCAGCGGGCTACGTGACAATGGACAGCGTCACGTAGCCTGCTGCGCAGGCAACGTGACCTACTTCCGTGTGTTCTTTGCGCGAACAAGCGCATCGACAGGGGCGACCGGGACTCTCACCAAACAAAACGCAAGTATCTGAAAGAAGAGCTTTTTCCGCAAAGGACGCAAAGGACGCAAAG
>ERZ761602.4501-NODE-4501-length-17781-cov-71.324213_pt1 | contig 17781 bp, 17 predicted proteins | sample MGYA00512165_ERZ761602 | MGnify/ENA primary metagenome ERZ761602 (study PRJEB28899, sample SAMN02445085) | bioreactor sludge metagenome | biome: EBPR sludge; isolation source: Thorneside wastewater treatment plant | place: Australia: Brisbane, Thorneside... | reverse complement strand
GCATACGGTTAATAATCATTTCGTCCCTGCGGGACTTTTCGGAGCCGACTCAATTATCAAATGATCCCTTCTACCAATTTCTCGCTTTTCCAAACATAGATCCGTGCTGCACAGCATCCGCGTCATCCGCGTTGCCTACTGTATTTCCGAATGTGTATTGAATGGAAATTTGAATGACCAATGTGGGAATTGCTACGAATTTTCAAATTATCAAATTTACAAATTATCAAAAAACTCCTCTCTTTCCTTAGATTCAGTCCCGCGGGGATGAAAGGTGGATAACCGTATGCAAGCGATAGCGCAGCTTACGGAACATAATAAAAACGGATTAAAGCCCCGCATGGGGTGAGATCATCTTTTACCCGGTACAAAAGTTTCTTCCGGATCACATCACCAGTTCAGCTTGTTAAAAGAATTGAGACGCTTTACTGCTTACGCGTCACATTCATTGTAATGTTGCCCTTGGAGGGCTCTGGAATACAGGTGGTGCAGGGATCGTAAGCTGCGCTATCCCTTGCATACGGTTAATAATCATTTCGTCCCTGCGGGACTTTTCGAAGCCGACTCAATTTTCAAATTTCCAAATTTTCAAATCATCAAAAATAACAAGCACTTCATTAGGCTATGAACGGATATTTTTTGCAATTTTGTGTATTATTTATTTAATCACTAAAAACTTTAAAAAATGAAAATTCCATCAGATTGCAGATTCACCCAGGATCATGAATGGGTTAAAGTAGATGGGAATATCGCCATAGTTGGAATCACCGAATTCGCCCAGTCAGAACTTGGAGAGATCGTATTCGTCGAAGTGGATACAGTGGATGAAGAAGTTTCAGCGGGAGATGTTTTTGGTACCATTGAAGCGGTAAAAACCACATCCGATCTTTTTATGCCTGTTTCAGGCCGTATCCTTGAATTCAATCCGTTGATCGATGAGAATGAAGGTGACAATCCCGGTATCATCAACGAAGATCCATACGGAGACGGCTGGATCGTAAAAGTGGAGATGTCCGATCCTTCAGAACTTGATAATTTATTGGATCCAAAATCTTATGAAGAATTAATTGGTTGATCACACAACCATTTTCTGATTTTTTGAATCTATACCGTAAAAGAGCTAACTGGCAAAAGTGCTTTAGTGAAAAACAAAGGAATCATCATAATCTGGAACATATTGATCATCATCGGATCGTTGTGGCCGGCCAAAGATGTTCCGGATTTAAAATTTGAAATCATTCCACATCTGGACAAGTTGATCCATTTTACAATGTATTTCGTTTTGGCCATACTCATGTTATGGGGTACTCGTTCAAAACCCATGGATCAACGATTAAAATTAACCCGTTGGGCTATGTTAATTTATTGTTCAGGTTTAGGTTTTTTTTTAGAAATTTTACAAAAATGTTTTGATTTAGGACGCAATTTTGATACTTTTGACGTTCTGGCTAATGTCGCAGGTGCTGTTGTAGCTGCTATTATTTACAGGATTTATAACCATTAAAATTTTTACTAATGGATATTGCATTGAATACCACACAAACTTTGCTCGCAGTTGCGGCATTGATTATTCTTACGATCATCATTGTTGTCGTAATGAAATCAAGGCTTAACAGATCAGCCAATGCATACCTGACTGACAAACATAAGAATACCAAATGGCATTCTCCTATGGAAGCCAGGAATAAATATCCGGAAGTAAACGGATTTCGTTACTCCGGGATTTTGTTGAGGTATGGATTGATGGTTTCACTGGCAGTAACACTGTTTGCGTTCAACTGGACAACTTTTGAAAAACCAGTGTATGTGCCGGACGGTGCTTTGGATATGGATGAGGTTATTGAACAGGAACCACCAAGAACTGCTGAACCTCCCAAACCACCACCACCACCACCACCACCGGTGATAGAAGAAGTACCGGATGAAGCGATTTTGGATACTGAACAGCCTGCATTTGAATCTATGGATGTCCAAGCTGATGATGTTGTAGTGGCTCAGAAAACAGATGATGAAGCCCCGCCACCACCACCACCGCCACCACCACCACCACCAAAAAAGGAAGAGATCTTCAAGGTGGTTGAACAAATGCCTAGGTTTCCTGGCTGTGAGAATGATGGAGGTTCCAATAAGGAAAAAGAAGAATGTGCAAAGCTCAAAATGCTTGAGTATATATATAAAAACCTCAGATATCCGGCTATCGCCCGTGAAAACGGTGTGGAAGGCACTGTGGTCATACAGTTCGTTGTTGACCAGGAAGGTAAGGTAGACGAGGTGAATATAGTAAGAGATATCGGTGCAGGATGCGGAGAAGCTGCCGCCAAAATCGTAAATGATATGAATAACCTGCCGGAACGATGGACTCCCGGTAAACAAAGGGGAAGACCTGTAAAGGTTCTTTATACCTTACCGGTCAAATTCCAATTGGAAGGATAAATAAAAAAGGCAGCTCAGTGAGTTGCCTTTTTCTTTGGAAACCATGTGAATACGGATCATTACACCGAATCATGAATTGGTGCCTTTATCGGTCTGTTCAAAGCTTCTTTTGCCATTGTCAGGTGCCAATTGTTCTTATTATTTTCAAGTACTTTGAACTGGCAAAATAAAGATCAATTCAATGAAAAATGCCTGTATCCGAAGGAAATTGTTCCCGGGTATTACCACCTGATCATCAATTGGCTTTTCAGATTGGCTACATGAAGCCTGCCTGCGTAGAAACTACAGTAAAATGCTTTGTTGTAAAACTATCCGGAATAAAATCCCTAACTGATTTCAGCTTTTGACGTTTACAGTTGAAATTCATGCTACATGTTGGCAGGTGGGAGACGTGTATCATGTTCAAAACATCGGTAATAAATACCATTGTTCACATTGTCCGATTTATTTTATCATAACAAATTGAAATGGAATATAATGAGATGGATAGGCGTTCTCCTGAACTGATATTTTGCTGATTTTTTCACACTAAAATGCTAAACGATGAACACACAATTCAACACAGTTCAAACTCTTTCAGGTTTCTTGGGATTGCTTGGAATGACTATTTTTGTGATCCTTTTGTTAAAATGGATTTTAAAAAGAGCTACCCGTGAACTTGAAACGAACGGACAACACAACATTGGCAAAGGGATAGGATCATTGTCAATGAGGAATAAATATCCCAGGGCTGATGCTTTCCGATATTCTGGGATTTTGTTGAGATACGGTATGATGGTGTCGCTTTCTGCCACTGTACTTGCTTTCAACTGGACGGTTTATGAAAGACCGGTCTATATTCCTGATGGCACACTTGACATGGATGAAGTGATAGAACAAATTCCCATCACCAGCCAAATGCCAAAATTGATACCACCGCCGCCCCCAACTACCATTGAACCGGTGGAGAAAGATATGGTATTGAAGGATTCACCAGTGTTTGAGTCAATGGATGTTGAAGCTGATGATAAAATACCTGATTATTTTGACAATGAAGCCATTCCTCCTCCTCCTCCTCCGCCGCCCAGGAAGGTGATCTCTGATCCATTTATCAGTATAGCAGAGGAAATGCCGCGATTTCCCGGTTGTGAAAATGCTGCCATGTCAATAAAAGAAAAAGAGGAATGTGCCAAAATGAAATTGTTGGAATATGTATACAGCCATTTAAAGTATCCGGTCCTGGCGCGGGAAACCGGTGTGGAAGGCACTGTAGTCATTCAGTTTATAGTGGATCGTGAAGGCAGGATCGAAACCGTCAATATCGTGAGAGATATCGGTGCAGGCTGTGGTGAAGCCGCTGCTAAAATAATTCAGGATATGAATGATCTGCCTGACAATTGGTCACCTGGCAGGCAAAGGGGAAGACCTGTTAAGGTGCTGTATACCTTGCCGGTAAAATTTAAACTGGAAGGATAATGTGATTTATAAGACACTAACATTTATTCTGACGGACTACCCCAAAACAAAAAGAGATCGCACCCTCAGATGCAATCTCTTTTTATGAAAACGTATATCTTATGACTAGTTGTAAGCTACCGTCACATCGAATGTACCTTCGTACAAACCAGGAGTTTGGTTGGCTTCTACGATCAGGGTTGCGCCAACTTTCAGGTTAGCCGTTCCCTCATTGCTCAGCGTTGAATTATCTCCGAGGTTAGAAACGAAATCATTGACTTCCATTTTGTCGCCATCAGCATAGATAAGGATGCTTTCAGGAAGATCGATGGTGAAAGTTGCATCAGGAGCGCCAGTGATGTCAAAGCTTGCAGCATTGCTTTCGTTGCCTGCAGCGATCAGGGTTACACCGCCGTCGCTTGTACGAACATCGTCAGTGGACATGATGACAGCGCCTGCAACAGGACCGGCAGCGATGTTACCGAATTTAAGGTCAGCGACTTTGTTGATCTCAAGAGGCGTAACGATGGTAGCAGAAGCGTCAGCAGAAGCCTGAGCAGTGGCAGTTTGAGCATTGATGTTGGAAGTGATTCCGAAGAATACTACTAAAGCAGCGAATACAAAGAATAATTTTTTCATGGTTTAAAATTTTTAAAAGGTTAACAATAATGCCATATAATATTCAATTGTGATGCCAATACGAAGGAATGAAATGTAATTCATTGTAATTCAGCGCTATAATATTTTTAAGCACAAAAACGAAGTATAAAACATTCTTCGTTTTCGAAGAATATGGCTTCGGTATTAAACAGAAAATAAGACGTACCGGCTTTTGTAGTGGGATTTGATATCTGAATTGCACCGAACCGGGCTGCAACAATTATTGTACTCAATTTTTCCTTTATTCCCAAAAAAGCTTAACTTTCCAAAAAAAATATTTATGAAAGCATTGTTGATCAATAAATACGGCGGACCGGAAGTTTTGACACTCGGGGAAATTCCGGCACCTGTTGCAGAAAGTGGAAAAATTCTGGTTCAGATCAAATTTGCAGGGATCAATCCGGTGGATTTCAAAATCAGAAAAGGTATGGTGTTTTTCCTTTCCGGATTTAAATTCCCAAAAATCCTTGGAGGTGATATAGCTGGAATAGTTGAAAATCAACCTGAAGGAAGTCCATATAAGAGTGGTGACCGCGTTTTTGCCATGCTGAATTTCAAAGGAGGCGGCTATGCGGGATATGCTGCCATTCCATCCGAATGGCTTTGTAAAATCCCGGAAAATGTCGGTTTCAGAGATGCTGCTGCATTGCCCCTGGCCGGATTGACAGCACTTCAATCTTTAAAAGAGCTGGGAAAGATAAGAACGGGCGTTAAAGTGTTGATCAATGGTGCATCTGGCGGTGTTGGACATTTGGCTGTCCAGATCGCTAAATGGTATGGAGCTGAAGTTACGGCTGTTTGTTCAGGAAAAAACAAGGATTGGGTGCTTTCTTTGGGCGCAGATAATGTGGTGGATTATACAGAAAAGGATCCTATGGAACTGACCGAACAATTTGATATCGTATTTGATGCTGTGGCAAAATTGCCGGTATTAAAAGCTGGAAAGTTATTGAAAGAACAAGGTGTTTATATCTCCACTATGCCGTTACCCCTTATTTTTATCCGGCAGCTTTTGAATGTATTTTCAGGTAAAAAGTTCTATGCTATTATGGCCAAACCTTCAGGAAAGGATCTGGAACTCTTGTCAAATATGATGGCTGGAAATGCGCTAATGCCTTTTGTCGAAAGGGTGTATGCACTTTCTCAAGGGAAAGAGGCTCATCAATACATAGAATCTGAAAGAGTAAGGGGAAAACTGGTTTTTGATTTAAATTTATAAATCTTGAGTCTGCTCCGAAAAGTCTAATTTGTTGATTCTCAATTATTTTTTGCCCCAACCTACTGACGCTGAAGGTCAGCACAAGACTAAAGGGAAACAATTGAGAATCAACAAATTAAAAGTCCCCTTTTAGGGGGATTTAGGGGGCAAAGACTTTTCGGAACAGACTCAATCTTATAATCGATTGAAGAGCAAGCTGTTAAACAGCTTGCTCTTCATGATGTTCAGGATCCAATAATGGCTTATCTTCAGCAAAAGGACGCTTTCCGATCAGTTTTTCCAGATCAGATTTGAGGATCACCTCTTTTTCCAATAAAGTTTTGGCAACAATATCCAGTTCTTTTCTTTTCTCCTTCAGGAGTTCCTGAGCCCGATGATATTGTTCTTCAACAAGCTTGCGGACTTCTGCATCAATCATGGAGGATGTATGTTCAGAATAGGGTTTATTGAATGACTCTTTCGACATTCCGTAGAAGGAAACATTTCCTACCTCATCATTCATTCCATAGATCATTACCATTCCGTAAGCAAGTTGTGTTACCTGATCAAGATCATTCTGGGCTCCTGTAGAGATTTTGTCAAACACTATTTTTTCAGCTGCCCGACCTCCAAAGGTCATACACATCCTGTCCAGAAGTTGCTCGTTTCTAATGATATATTCCTCTTTCGGAAGATACTGAGCATAGCCCAAAGTTCCGATTCCTCTCGGTACGATGGTCACTTTCAACAGCGGGGATGCATGTTCCAGGAACCATCCGCAGATGGCATGACCTGCTTCATGATATGCAATGATCTCTTTTTCTCTGGGAGAGATCAGTTTATGTTTCTTTTCAAGTCCGCCGATGATCCTGTCCAGGGCATAATTGAAATCATCCAGTTCAACAAAACTCTTGTTGCGTCTCGCAGCAACCAGGGCTGCTTCATTACAGACATTGGCGATGTCAGCGCCTGCAAAACCGGGAGTCATCTCTGCCAGATACTTGGAAGTGACTTCTTCACTCGTTTTTATAGGCGTGAGATGAACATCAAAAATGGCTTCTCTGCCCTTCATATCCGGCAGGTCTATGCCTATCTGGCGGTCAAACCTTCCCGGACGCAAGAGGGCATTGTCCAGAATGTCCGGACGGTTGGTCGCAGCCATGAGGATCACGCCTTTATCTGTGCTGAACCCGTCCATTTCAACCAACAATTGATTGAGGGTGTTTTCCCTTTCGTCATTGCCGCCTTGCATCGGACCTTTACCTCTTGATCGCCCGATCGCATCGATCTCATCGATAAATACAATGCATGGTGCTTTTTCACGGGCTTGCTTGAACAGATCCCGAACCCTGGAAGCTCCGACACCTACAAACATTTCCACAAAATCCGAACCTGAAATCGAGAAAAACGGTACTTCCGCTTCTCCTGCAACAGCTTTTGCCAGCAAAGTTTTTCCTGTTCCCGGAGGGCCAACCAACAATACACCCTTTGGTATCTTGCCGCCTAATGCAGTATATTTTTTTGGTTTTTTAAGAAAATCCACAACTTCCATGACCTCTTCTTTAGCTTCTTCCAGGCCTGCAACATCCTTGAATGTCACATTAACATCCGCTTTTTTATCAAAAAGCGTTGCTTTGGATTTACCAATACTGAAGATCTGTCCACCGGGACCACCTGCACCGCCTGCCATGCGTCGCATAAAAAACATCCACAGACCAACGATGATCAGGATCGGGAGTAACCAGTTGAAGATAGGGCCAGCCCAATTTTGTTTGGTTTTATAAACCGGATCGATCAGTTTCTTGTCTTTATTGATTTCCTTGATCAGTTCATCAAAAGTCCGTACATCACCCAGTTCAAAAGTGAAATGAGGTCCTTTGGGATCAATTTTGGATTGATCTTTTTTCTTGTCTTTGGAGTATTTGGCCAGTTTATCCTTGTGTAAATAGACATTCACATAGGATTTATTGATCACTTCAACCTTTTCAACAGCTTCATCCCTGGCCATTGCTTCAAACTGGTTCATGGATATTTCCTTGCTGTCATTGTTCGTATACACAAAAAAGTTCAGCAAAATAAAGCCTACAATGATGACACCATATATCCAAAGTGAACGATTGTTCATTTTTGGTGGTTCCCTGTCTTTTCCCGGGCCTGGTTGTTGGTTATTTTTATTATTGTCTTCTGTCATGAATTGCGTTATTAATGGTAATTATATCAGATATTTTCGATGGAGGTGACCACGGCATCATTCCATAATCCTTCAAGGTTATAAAAACTCCTGGCTTCAGGGTGAAAAACATGTACTACCGTATTGAAATAATCGACCAAAACCCAGTTTGACTTGCTCTTTCCTTCAATATTCATCGGTCTGGTATTCAACTCTTCATGGATCCTTTTATAAATATTGCCTGCGATGGCGCTGACCTGAACAGATGATTCTCCTTCGCAAACAATGAAAAATTCAGCCGGTGCTCCCGAAATGCTTCTTAGATCCAGTTGAGTAATATTTTTTCCTTTTATGTCCTGAATACTGTCAATGATGATTTCATTCAGCCTTTGTAGATCCGGCTCAATGATAGTTTTATTAGTCTTTGCACTCAAAATATTATTTTTTTAAACTATATTTACGCAAAAGTACATTTATTATTATAATCACACATTTTCAACTGCATGCAGATCATTGGAAGCCATCGTATTTATCTGGAAAGCATCAATTCTACCAGTACTTTTGCTCAGGAACTATTATCAAAAAGCAATCCAAATGAAGGAACTGTCATTTCGGCAGGCTATCAAACCTCAGGGAAGGGGCAAGGTAGTAATAAATGGCAGAGCGAAGCAGATAAAAACATACTTTTGTCATTTATTCTGTATCCAAAGTTTCTGAAAGCTTCCAAACAGTTCTACCTCAGTATTTTTGTTGCCAATGCGATCGTGAATTGGCTGGATAAAATAATCCCGGAACAACCGGTAAGGATTAAATGGCCCAACGATATATACGTCGGTCACCAAAAACTCGGCGGTATATTGATACAAAATACACTGAAGGCAGATGCTATTGAACACGCTGTGATCGGTATCGGATTGAATGTCATGCAGCAGCAGTTTGGTGAATTGAGCAATGCGGTTTCGCTTTCCATGCTGACTCCGTTAGATCAGACTTTGGCTAAATTGACCGATGATCTGATCCTTCAATTGGATCATTATTACCGGATGCTTGCCAATGGTAATTTCGCATGGCAAAAATCTGCCTTTGAACAACGAATGCTGCACCTGGGAGAAAAAGCTTCAGTATCAACCAGTGAAGGTATGGTGGAAGGCATTGTTCTTGGGATCGGTGAAGACGGGAAAATTGTCATGAATGTGGATGGTGTGGTCAGGAAACTGGGGCATTGAGGGGAATAGTGAACTGTGAACAGTGAATAGTATGTAACAGCCGGAAAAATGATACGAATTTTTATAATCCGGGGTTATTCTATTGCTCATCACAGTTTACAGTTCACGGTTCACTATTTCCTTTTTTGCTCAAAAAATGATTGAAGCAAAACCCTGCTTTCCGGCTCCATTAAACCATACTCCACTTTTGTTTTGGGATGCAAAACTCCTTTACCCAATCGCATAAAACCGTTTTTATCGTCTGCTGCCGCAAAAACTACCCTGCTGATCTTTGACCAGAACAAGGCTGATGCGCACATCAGACAAGGCTCAAGGGTAATATAAATTGTACAGTCTGTCAGATATTTACTTCCCAAAAAATTGGCAGCTGAGGTGATGGCCAACATTTCTGCATGTGCAGTCGGATCCTTGAGCAACTCCACCTGATTATAAGCTTTGGCGATGATCTGATCCTGCACAACAACCACTGCTCCAACGGGCACTTCATCGTTGTCAAATGCTTTTTTGGCTTCTTTCAAAGCTTCATTCATGAAATATCTGTCCGTGAATACCTCCATTTCCTGTTGATTAAACCTCAAATCAATTTGTCCCCAAATGTATCACAATAAAGCAAACGTCAAAATCCGATTTTATAAAAAAAATAATGATTATTGAGATTTAAAGTTTTTGCGTCTGTTGATTTCTGATTTTTTAGTGTTTCAATAAATCAAATTGATATTTTTTTGGCAAATTTTTTAGTGTTAATTCAAACTTAACCAAAGAAAATTTTTATAACTTACCTGACTTAGTATATTTGCAGATGGAAAATACAAATACTACTCAGACTTCCCTTATTCAGGAAAAACTCACATTCGATGATGTTCTATTGGTGCCTGCTTATTCAGAGGTATTGCCTTATGAGGTAGACACTTCTTCCTTGTTCTCCAGAAATGTCCGGTTGAATATACCGATGGCCTCCGCTGCCATGGATACCGTCACAGAATATCAACTGGCAATCGCCCTGGCCAGAGAAGGCGGAATAGGCATTATTCATAAAAATATGCCTCTTGAAACCCAGGCAGAGCACGTGAGAAAAGTAAAAAGATCAGAAAGTGGCATGATCATCGATCCCATTACCATGACTAAAGAAAGGAGTGTTCTGGAAGCCCTGACCCAAATGAAAAATTATAAGATCGGGGGAATTCCGGTGGTGGATGAAGATGAAAGGCTGGTCGGCATACTGACCAACAGAGATCTTCGGTTTCAGGAAGACCTGAGTCAGCCCATCAGCAATCTGATGACGAGGGAAAACCTTATCACAGCGCCGGTTGGCACCAACCTTGAGACCGCAAAATACATACTCCAGAAGTATCGTATCGAAAAATTGCCGGTAGTGGATGAAAACAACAAGCTGGTTGGCCTCATCACCTATAAAGATATCCTGAAATTGAAAGATTATCCATACTCTGTCAAAGATTCCTACGGAAGATTGCTCGTAGGTGCTGCGGTTGGTGTTTCCAAAGACACCTATGAAAGAGTCGACGCATTGGTTCAGGTAGGCGTTGATGTGATCATAGTGGACACAGCCCATGGTCACTCTAAGGGTGTACTGGATATGATCAGGTATATTAAGCAAAAGTATCCCCAAATAGATGTTGTAGGTGGAAATATCGCGACAGGGGAAGGCGCCAAAGCTCTGGTTGAAGCAGGTGCAGATGGTGTAAAAGTTGGCGTAGGTCCCGGAAGTATCTGTACCACAAGGATAGTAGCCGGAGTAGGTGTGCCTCAGTTATCAGCCATTATGGATGCAGCCAGAGCGATAGAAGGTACCGGAGTTCCGGTGATCGCTGACGGAGGTATCCGTTTTACAGGAGATCTGGCTAAAGCGATCGTGGCAGGCGCCAGTTCAGTAATGGCAGGATCCTTATTCGCCGGTGTGGATGAAGCTCCGGGGGAAACCATCATTTTCCAGGGCAGAAAGTTTAAGGTTTACCGAGGAATGGGTTCAATGGGAGCGATGGCCAGAGGTTCGAAAGACCGATATTTTCAGGAAGCAGAAGAAGATAACAATAAACTGGTTCCTGAAGGAATCGAAGGGAAAGTACCCTATAAGGGTCATCTATCGGAAGTGATGGTACAATATATCGGAGGGCTGAAAGCCGGTATGGGATACACAGGCTCAAAAAATATTGAAGCGCTCAAAAAGGCAAAATTTGTGAGGATCACCTCCGCTGGTGTAACCGAAAGTCACCCGCATGATGTGGCGATCACAAAAGAATCCCCCAATTATTCGACCAAATTTTAATTGGTTTTCCGGATAATTGTACGGGTTTAGGCCGGATCAATGGATGGGCTGATCTCTTTTAGGATGTTTTTGATTATATGATAAACTGCGGGACAAATGCCTGCATTTGCCAGGTGTAGTTTCTTTTTATGCCTGAAACCCGGAGCATCCGTGTGTGGATATTCCCGGCAAGCGGCGGGTCGTACTTCATAAATCTGACACAGGTTGTTTTCACCCAAAAACACGCAAGGTACTTTTTTGAAAGACATTTCGCCGTCAACATCTGTGAGTGTGAATTTCATTCTGAACTGATTCGGGCTGATCTTTAAAAATGAACCGATCTTTTTGATATCAGCCGGCAGGATGATGGGCGGCGTGGTTTTACAGCAGTTGGCACAGGACATACAATCAATGACTTCAAATATATTTTGATGAGCTTTTCCTGCCATTTGATCCATCGAAGCTGAGTGCAGACCTTTTTCTTCAAAAATACTTTCTGCCAGCTTTTTTGCATTGGACCTGTTTTTTTCCCATTCGTCGAACAGCCCCTGATGTAAAAGATTTTGTGGTTTTTGAATTTCCATAACAAGAAAAGAAAAGAATAATATTTGGTTTTAAAAATAGCATAATCAGTTCTAAATTAAAACTTTTATATTCAAAAACTAAAAATTCTGTTATTTTGCATGGATAATTTTTGAAAAGCAAATGGAAAAGCAATTTTTATCCCGATCCATATCCGATCTGAAGCAGGTGGCAGAATTGATAGTCCGACTGATGAATGAGCGTACCATTTTTTTGCTGGAAGGCAATCTGGGAGCCGGAAAAACAACATTGGTCCAAACAGTATGCGAATTATTACACTCAACGGATGTGGTCGTCAGCCCGACTTTTTCTTTGATCAATCCTTATCAGACTGACAAAGGTACCATTTATCACATGGACATGTACCGTATTAAATCCGTGGAAGAGGCCATTGATTTTGGCATAGAAGAATACCTTTGGGAAGATCATTTCTGTTTTATAGAATGGCCACAGATCATTGAAGAACTGTTGCCCGAAAAATTTGTCAGGATCAGGATCTCCCAGCAAGCCGATGAAACACGTTTGATACAAATACATGTTAAATAAAAAAAACAGGAAATGCAACAAGAGTTCAATTTTCCCCCACATTTGAGCGATCCCGGGTTTTTCACCCAGGAAAGTCCGCTTCAGATAAAAAAACGTAATGAGCAACTTGTCATCGGTGTTCCAAAAGAAAATACGCTTCAGGAGAACAGGATCGCTTTGGTTCCCAATTCTGTCAAACATTTGACAATGAAAGGACTACGTGTAAGAATTGCTTCCGGTGCGGGAGAAAAATCGAATTACAGTGATCTTTCGTATTCCGAGGCTGGTGCCGAGATCGTACCGGACAATGAAACCATATTCAAATCAGATCTGATCCTGAAAACAGCACCGCCGACAGTGGAAGAAATTGAGCATTTTACGAGGGATCAAATGTTGATCTCACCTTTACAGATTCCTTTGATCACCAAATCCTATATGGATAAGTTGCTCGAAAAACGGACGATCGCTGTGGCCATGGAGTATTTCCAGTCTGATGACAATTCGTTTCCCGTAGTCCGAACCATGAGTGAGATCGCGGGAGTAGTGGCCATTTTGACAGCCGCGGAATATTTGTCCAATTCTTCTGTAAGTCGTAAGGTATTGTTGGGCAGTATCTCCGGTGTGCCGCCGGCCAAGGTGGTCATCCTGGGTGCCGGTATGGTTGCCGAATATGCCTGTAGGACAGCGCTTTCATTGGGTGCATCGGTCCGTATTTTTGACGACGACCTCCATAAGATCATTCGCCTGCAGAACAGGGTGGGGCAAAATCTGCACACCAGCACCATCAATCCGGTTTACCTGCAATACCAGTTGAAAGGCGCAGATGTCCTGATTGGTGCGGTACATTCGAGTTCAGGTCGTTCTCCCATTCTGGTATCAGAAGATATGGTGGCCATGATGAAACCGGGTAGTGTGATCGTGGATGTCAGTATAGACCAGGGCGGTTGTATCGAAACCTCCAGGATGACTTCACATGACAATCCGGTGTATACAAAACACGGTGTGATCCATTATTGTGTGCCGAATATTCCCTCAAAGGTTGCCCGGACAGCATCTGCTGCCATCAGCAACATCATCGCTCCCTTGCTGGTTAAAGCCGGACTGATGGATTCCTATGAATCGTTATTATATCAGAACCGGGGTGTCCGCAACGGCGTGTATGCCTACAAAGGAAAAGCTACCAACCGCTATCTGGCAGAATATTTTGGTTTGAAGTACGCTGAACTCGATTTGCTGCTTTCCTCCGGGTTTTAGATGATCTGGTTATCTGATTTTCAGATGCTATAATGATTTGAATTGCAGGGTTTAAAGCAAGTTTTACGGGATGTGCGAGTATATGATTTCTCACTGTGGTCGAACCTGTCCCGACCTGTACCGTATGAAGAATCAACGTTGGTTCGTGATTGATGAGCGTCGGGGATGACGATAATGTATTTTAGGTAAAGTGGGAGGAGACCGGCGGCACGCCGCCAGTCTCCTCCCACTTTTACAATCAGTTAGTCATTCTGAGCAGAGCGAAGAATCTTTTGATGATCCAATAATCTAATGCTATAATGATCTGATGATCCAATGATCTGATTATAAATAAATTATAGCATTTGAACATTGGATTCCTGACGATGAATGTCAGGATTTTCAACATTTGAACATTAATAAAGTTCATCGTACTTTTTTGCAGTGCCCCGTGCGAGGTCAACAGGATACTTATCAGCGTTTTTGAGGATTTTTTCCTGAATGATCTGTTGCACGTCCAGTTGGTATTTTTCCGCTAAAAGGAAGGCAAAGGAAAAGACATCTGCCAGCTCATCTTTCAATTTGTCCGTATCGGCATCTTCTGCATTTTTCCAGAGGAACAACTCCAGGAGTTCAGCAGCTTCAATGCTGAGCGCCAACGCCAGATCCTTGGGATTGTGGAACTGCGCCCAGTCCCTTTCGTCCCTGAAAAGGACCAATTGTGCTGTAATGGATTGAATGTCAGACATGTTGAACGTTTTATATGTGAAATTTTTTATATCTTCCTTAATGCAAAAAACACAGGGTTTTGACATGATTTTTGCTTTTTATGCAAAAATCCCGCCAAAACCGGATTTAATCATGATCATCATCCCCGGGTAAAAACCCGGGGCTATAATTATTTAACTCCTACGGAGTTTTTGAAAAATTGATGTCGAGTTGTCAGTAATGAATTATCAGAATTTTCTGATCCTAACCTCAACTTCAGGTGTATCAGCCAGCAGTTTGACCAATTCAGCTGTGTTGGTCTGTCCAAAATGATACGGATACAATATCCCGGGTTTGAAGGATCTGGCCGCCAGGGCTACCATCTCAGGCGTCATGGTGTAAGGAAGGTTCATTGGTAGAAAAGCTACATCAATGTTTTGTAATTCAGCCATTTCCGGAATATTTTCCGTGTCAGCACCAACATAGACATTCAAATCAGCAAACCGGATCACATAGCCATTGCCTGCACCCTTCGGATGAAAAGGCTGTCCGTTGTCTCTTTTGTGGACAATATTATAAGCCGGAACTGCTTCGATAGGCAATTCAAGCAGCTCTGTTTTTTCTCCGTTACGTATCACCTTACCTTTTTGCAAAATGCCAAAACAAATTTCGGTCAGCAGTATCTCTGTATTTTCTTTCATCACTGCGTTCATGGCTATTGTGTCCAGGTGATCACGATGTTCGTGTGTGATCATTATCAGATCCGCTTTGGGCAATCGGGCATAGTCTGCTACTTTACTATAAGGGTCCACATGAATGATCTTTTCCTGAAAACTGAAATACAACGAACCATGACCTACAAAATGTATCTCAAGAGGTCCTTCAGCAGTTTCAAAAACATCTTTTTCAGGAATTTGAGCGTTTAACATAATAAAACTGAAGATAAAAACAGATAAGAAAAAAAATTTTAACATTGCCGGATGGTTTATATAGATTTTGTGATATTTTGTTTAGATCAAGAATCTTTTAGCCTTTTAGTCTTGAAAATATGAATACTTGTAAATGACTGAAATTTAATTTAAAACATATGAGTTATTCGCTTTTATTTGTGCATTTGTGGCTATTTATATTTTTCACAGCTGGATCAAATTCAAAAATGTTTAATTCATAATGAACTTTAAAGCGTCAGGCAACCTTTTATTCCAGGATGTTTCAGTATGAGTTTCACCTGCGGCATAGATGGTTTGCCAATTGCTTTCATTGAACCCGTGTTTCATCATCAGATGGTCGATTTTTTGTTGGGTTTCTGTATAAAGACTATCCAATCCCTGATCACCCAGGTCAAAAAATATCTTATGACGATCCAGCCTGGATAGATGTAATGCTGCATAATTCAGGAATGCATCCGGAACCGGGTTGTTTTCCATACCAAAAATGCCCGGCCAATGAGTAGACATGCAGACAGCCCTCCCGAAAACTTCAGGATATTGAGTGATGGCATAAAACGAAATGAGTCCGCCCATACTGCTTCCCATAATGATGGTGTTGGCAGGGTCTTTCAAAGTTGCATAATGCGTGTCTATCCAGGGTTTCAGCTCCTGCACGATGAATCTAAGGTAATGGTCTGAATTGGGTGAAAAATCGCCCTCAACGCGGAAACTTTCCTGCAATTTTTGTTGTATGAAAGCCTTTTCGGTTTTTGAAAGCGATTCAAATGGTTTTTGTGGGAAATAGTCCCTGAAACGGTTCGCCCCGTCATTCCATATTCCGACAATGATCAGATCTTTAATTTTGCCTGTGCGCATCATTTCTCCTGCTACATCATCAATGTCCCAGGCCTGACCATTCCAGCTTTTTGTTTTGTCGTAAAGCATTTGTCCGTCATGGGCATAGATAACGGCATATTTTTTGGATGGATCATAAGCTTCAGGTAACCAGATCTCTATATTCCTGGGATTTACAAACATAGATGGAAAGTTTTCAATGAAATCGATACGTCCATCCACAGGAATCTGATGTTGATTGCATCCTGTCAGAAAATGTCCTGTAGCTAAGTCATCCGGTAAAAACATGCTAAATTTATTTTGAATGTCAGTTTTAACATACTTTAATGGATAATTGTTTTTATTGATCATTGGCTTTTCCGGTATCAAAAAGGAAGGATTTTTACCATAGACTAAGCTGTAAAATTGCATTTTATCATATGATGCAGGATCATTTTCCGAATATTTCCAGGCCGACAGTATCAGGAATACCAACCCCATACAAACTGTGATCAAAAGCGTATTTTTGACATAGGTAAATTTTACGGCCATCTTGAACATATTTTTCCACTAATGTACAGCAATTATACCGACTAAATATCAATCACCTGATCATTTTTATATCTGTATCATGGTCTTAAAAATAGTATTAATGTATTTTTTGGAAGAAATTAGAAGAAATTTGATTTTGAATTAAAGCCGAACTGAAAATTTTCCCCGTATGAGCTTGCCCGTATGAGCTTGCCCGTATGAGCCTGCCCGTACGGTGGGGGTTCTTAAATCAAATTCCTCATTGGTTCTGGCTCCTCCTGGTTGTGGTTAATTGATTCAATAGCTTATGAATGAACCACCGGATTGGAAAAGTGAAGTTCAATGAAGCATTTCCTTTATGATATAGGCTCATGATATATGTCGAATGCAAAACTTGCGACAGTTCTGATGGATTTAATTTGTTGATTTTCAATCGTTATTTCCTACAACCTACTGACTAACAGAAGCTGATGAGCATGCTCAGGCACCGCAAAAGGTCAGCACAGGACTATAGATATATGAAAGAAAACGAACATATTAAAATGCATATTCAGCATGTTTTATGAAGTAAGGATTTTTAGGGTCCCGCTCAGGAATTTATTGATAAAATATTATTTTGGTGGTTAGTATTTTATCTTTTTAATTGAATCATTTTCACCTGAAAGTAGTTGCGGAAAAGCCTTGATCAAACAAGGAGGGAATTATTTTGTTTTAGGTATGGTAACAGGAAGGGATTGTGCTGTAAAATTTTGCTTAACAATTCGCAATTAAATCGTTTGGATAGCTAAAAAAATGCTGTACTTAATTATTTTTGAGCCTCCGAACGGAAAAGGAAAATAGTTGTTATACCTGTTCCTTTGGAGCATTGAAATAAATTTATTGGTTCAGTTATGCTGTTTTTAGCCATTAGGTTAAAACGGGTTTAATAAGACAAGCTGATCATCAGATGTGGTGATCATTTCACAAAAATTGTTTAGGTATATAATGCGAATCAAGGGTTGAAAAAAGCTCCGAAAATCCTTTATTTGGCCTCAATCCTAAAGGAAGATAAAGGA